>Ga0326512_10000472_pt1 | contig 35536 bp, 56 predicted proteins | sample 1_2617_0518_D_FD_203652 | JGI IMG/M metagenome (GOLD analysis project Ga0326512, IMG submission 203652) | Bovine rumen microbial communities from UC Davis, California, United States - 1_2617_0518 | ecosystem: Host-associated > Mammals > Digestive system > Stomach > Rumen | place: USA... | reverse complement strand
TCTTCCTCGGTGTATCGCTGTTCGGGCTGTGCGGATGGCACTTGCTTCAAGTACAGTTCACATTCTTCAGCGATGTCATCGCCAATGCCTTCATAATTGCGGGTTTTCTTCCATCTATTCTTCAGCGCATCAATCGCCGCCTGCCTGCTAATTAAATCATCCATAAATATCACCCTTTCATCATTGACATATTCCGTAAATATTCTAAAGCTTTCTGATGTGCTTCTTCTGCTCTAGCAAGGCTACATCCATACTCCTTATGTAATGCCATAATGTAATCAGCTTTTGTATATGCTTTTACTGACTGTGCGGATGGCATGTTTTTTATTGTCATCTTAGCTTCTTGCATAGCACACCATTTTTCACTATGATTGCCGTCGGAATCTATTTCTGAATATTCTTCGATATATTCATTGATTCTGTCAATCGTACCTTGTCTGTTGATTAAATCACTCATTCTTCCCGCCTTTCCGCCCAATAACAATACCCATTACAGCTTACGAGTTTTGCATTAAGGTAATCGCAATCTCCCAAGCCGAAACCGGGCATATTTCCAGTAGTCTGCGTCCAATGCTTACAGGCGTTACACCTGATAATGTCGGACGGTGCGGGTGGCTCCGCATTAATTTCATCCTCGAATACTTCTTTTTGGTCAAGCGGCAAGTCACTATGGAAAACGATTCTATTTATCAGAGCATCAGCATCAATCGGTCTCATCTTGATCACCCTCCTTTTGCATTTCTTCGAAATAATCGCACAGTCCTGTTTCATCCTCGCAACAAATGCTCATGTCATGGCAGTTCTGCATCGAAAGATAACAGTCATTGCAGGTATATCCTTTTTGTTCAGCTTCCCATTTCATCATTATCTTTCATCTTCATCCCTCTCAAGTGCTAGAACAGCGCCTATGAAAAAGCCCGCCATAAACCCTAAAAACAAGCATAAAACACATCCTATCATCTGGATCACCTCCCGCCCCTGCCGCTCCTCAGGGGCTTTGTTATGTGTGATGTATCGACCATTAAAGTGCTTTGGAGCGGTTGCACGAGATCGCATTTTAAATCATTTGGCTCTGCATGATCTGTCGGGCAATTTCGTCATAGTCTTGATTGCGTGATTCAAAATTATTAAAACGATTCCTGACTACTTTCTCCCGCAGGGGTTTTGTGTCTGGCGGGGCTTCAGTGTAGTTTTCATCCAGATAGTCAACATATCCGCTGTTAAACCACGTTGAGCCATTTTGCCACTGCGGTACAAAATCTCCTCGCTGTGCTTTTGCTTCATGCTCTGCAATATATCTATTTAAGGCTCTTTCCAGATGCTCTTCGCCAATCTTGAACAGAGCCATCTTTTTCGTTTCTGATATCCTGCCGCCGCCCCGCTTGCTTGGGTACTTTTTCCAAAGCCGATCAAACATTTCTTCAGCCGCTTTCTTCTCTGCGGCTCTCTTAGGGTTTTCTGCAGGCTCTACATCTGTTTCCTGCGGCTCTGGATCAATTAGCGGTAGTTCTTCCGGCTCAACCTCTGCGGGCTGTTCTATGGGCTGTTCTGCGGGCTTTTTACGTGGTCTCCCGCCTAATGCTCCCGCCGCTCCCCGCTTTCTGTTCGCATCAATCAGCGGACGGCTGAGAACAAAAACCATGTGCGGGATTGCATCCAGATGATCTGGAATCGTTCCTGTGATCCCGTACTGAATTAAAACATCGTAACAAGCCAAACGTTCTTTATCCGGCAGATCCTTGATAGCTTCATAAAACGACTCGTAAAAGATCATATTTCTATCTCAACCTCTATTCGTGGGTTCTTTGCATCCACCGCAAACGCATCAGTAAATCCCCTTATATAGTTCCATCCGTCATTTTCCAGAATTCCCGCCTTTACTAATGCATCCTGTACGAACTTGTGCGCCGTTGCGCTGATGTTGTCTAAGTCCCTTTTTCTGTTTGCTTCAAAGAATGTATAGTGCAGGATCACTGGGCTTTTTATCCGCTTCAGTCTTGCTTTCCTGATTGCGTTTATAATTAGCATTTCACAAGACCTTTTCATGCTATTTCCTGCGGAGTGACCCCGCCGCCCCCTGATCGTTGATCGTTCGGCGGCAAGGTACTCATTCAGGCTCGGAAGCCTGCCGTAAATGATAAACTTCATCCAAACAGTGCCTTTTCTGCTTCGCTTGCTTCATCGACTTCCTGCGGCTGTTCCGGCTCTTTTTCCGGCTGTTTCTCGACTACAGTGCCGGGAACTACGACAGGGGCTTCAGGCAGTTTCTCAACATCCACAGTGTTGATTTCTTCAGCACCATACAGCCCGCCCATATCTTCAGGAAAGGCTTCTCTCAGTGCCTGCAGGAGTGCGACCTTGCGGATCATCGTTGCGGGCTTAGATGCCCACATTCCGTTTAGACTGCCGTCCGATTTGCGCCCTGCGTACTCGTTGAACGGGACTGAGATATATGACGGAACTGCAAGCCCGCTGATATATACTCTTGCCCATCCCCCAACAAGTTCCTGTCCTTTCACAAAGACAGTGCCGGGGACTTCTTTGACTTCGCCGGATTCTATGTCCCGAACGATAATGCCCGCTTCAGATCCCTGATAATCAGGGTTGCGTCTTGCCCGCTTCATGAATGTTTCCTTACCAACAACAAGCGTTGCCGGGCTTCTATCTCCGTACTTGATGCAATACGCTTCACGTAGGAACGGATTCAGGTGCTGTGTTCTGCACATCTGCAGGAACATGAATACTTCCTGATCTGTTACGTTTCCACCGCCGCTTACAAGATACCGCTTCACGATTTCGGGGCTGAGTCTGATTTCCTCGTTGCCTGCCATATAGGTGACGATTCCGTCACCCTGCGCCGCTGTCTTCTTCATCAAAGAATTATTCACTGCCATTTCCTTTTCCTCTCTTTCTTAGATCTTCTCAAGCACAATGCCGTTTTCCTTGCAAAACGCCCCAAGGGCTTTCGCCTGTTCAAGTGTTACAACAACCCTGAATTTGAATTCGTACTGCTTTGCATCAGCCGCCGGAACAACCTTTTCGGGGATTTCCTGCTTTTTCTCCCCGCTCTGGGGAGTTGTGGGCTGAATTTTTGCGGCTTCTTCAGCCGCTTTCTTTTCTGCTAACTGTCCGTATTCAGTGACCTTTTCCATTGCCATCTGAATTGACAGGCTTTTTGCGTAAAACTGAATTGCTTCATCCGAATACTTCGGCAACGCCTGCAGGGCTTTTAGATCGTTTTCGATGCCCACCCTGATTTCTTCCAGATCCTTTTTGATGATCGGCATTGATACAGATGCATTCAGCCAGTTCCTTCTGGCGATCTGATCGAACTGGACAAAATCAGGAAAGCCTGCTTTGTCGAATTCCTGCCGGATCTTCTCAAGCTTTTCCTTCTGTTTCATTTCCTTCAGTTCTGCAAGCTGTTTATCAAGCCCTGCGATTGCTTCATCAATCGGAGTTTCTACATCCCTGACTTCTGCTTCAAACTTTTTCAGCGGCTCAGAGATTTTCGCCTTGACTTCCTTGCGGGCTGTTTCGATAGCCGTACGCAGTTTATTCAACTGCGCCCTTGTTTCCTTGCAATCCTTTTCTGTTTCCGGCGTGACCGTCAAATTCTGATAAATCGTGACCGCCGCCGCAATCTCTTTCTTCAGTTCCTCGTAATTCCAGATCACAGACGGAAAACGCTGTTCTGGTTTCGGGCTGACTATCTGCAACTCAAACATTTTCCTTTCTCCCTTCTGGGGCTTGCGCCCCTTTTTTTAATCTCCCATCATCTTCAGCGCATTCGCTGTGATAATCATGATTGCGTCATGCTTTTCGCTTGCTGTCAGGCTGTTCCATTTCTGAATTCCGTATACGCTGATGTATGCGTTCCGGATCATCTCAACCATTTTCTTTTCTTCTGCTGTCATAACTGATCTCCTTTCAAGTGGGTAACTCATCTAACTATCTGTATTATATATCATAAGTTATAATATGTAAATACCTCTTTGGAGATTTTTTCAAAAAAATGGAAACTTTTTTTAAATTGGCGGCAGTATGATTCCCGGCTCCTGATCCCCCTGCAGGCCATCCCAGAACGCCGCCCCCACTTCTGCAAGGTAGCTGATTTCCTGTTCAACCTTTTCCGTCCGTTCTATGCTGTACTGCCGAATTTGCTCTGATATAGTCCCATCTGGATGCACCCACCGCAGAAGTGCCTGCACCCATGCGAAATGCGCCTGCATGATCATCATGTACCACAGCACCTGACAGTAGTAATTATCCGGGATGCTGTCATTCCATCTGCCGAACTGCGATCCCTGATAGATCGTTGCGGTCTTGATTTCCAGAACTCCTAACTGATCCCCCCGCTGAATCCATCCGTCAAGGCTTGCGTGTGCGAATGGGAATTCGTCATTGATAAAAATATTGTTGGGCTGATAAAAGATATTCATTTCGGGGTGATCCAATTTAAACAGTTCACGCAGGAGCGGTTCTGCGTTGCTCCCGTACTGTACAGCCGGACTGCCTGATATATCTGTGGGAACTTGAAGCCCCTTTTTCTCCCGCCACAGTTCTACGTTCGTTTTATATGGATTCATCCCAAGCAGGCAAGCCGCATCAGATCCCCCGATGGTTGCCGCTCTTGCTTTCAGCCAATCTTCCTTGCTGTCGAAAGTTTTGATTCCCTCATCCATTTTTCACTCCCCCATATTTTCAAAAAGCGGCCTTGCGAACTCTCTATATACATCCCACTCAACAGTTCGATATATGTTTTCTGAGAAATCAAGACCCTTCTCATCACACTCATCCATATGCCGATATGATCCCTCTATATGTCTCCGATGATTTATTACAGCATCCTCCATCGGCGTGCACGTTGTTTCAACTGATATTTCTGCTTCGACGTAGAACCATTTATAGCAAGCAGTACACTGATACGATTCCCCTCTTAAAATATCTTCTATTTCTTCGCCGTCATACTCAATTTCTTGTTTGCAGTAAGGGCATATCAGCTTATCCGATCCGCACTCTTCCATGTCCTCTTCATGACGTTTTACCTTACTGAAATCAATCCTCTTGATCCCGTGTTTTTTCCTGACTTCCTGCAATCTCATATCCTCATCCTTCCATAAACATGTCAACAACCCTTTTTTTTAATCTTCCGTTAGCTTAAGCGTCCAGATATGCACGTAACTGCAATAATGGCAATGTTGCATGATTTTGAAGAATTCAAACAGTTCTTCCTCTTTGTATTTGCCCATCCTGTTGCGCTTTCCGCAATGTGGGCATGTCCACGTTTTTGGGAGACCTTTTTCTATCAAGACGGTTTCATCAATATAGCTCATTTCATTTTTCCTTTCCTGTTACCATATAGCCAACTTGCTCAGGAGTCAGCCCCATTGCCCGAACGATTACGAAGAACCGCCCTAGTGACATCTTTTCAGGCTCTTGTGCGTACCTTCTCAGCGTTGACTCTGCGATTCCTGTATCCTCTGCCAGATTCACGAAATTGCACCGTGTCCCCCTTGATACCCCGAATAATACCCTCTGCGTTCTTTCTCTCTCTTTCTTTCTCATCCTTCGCCTTTCCCCTTTCCAGATAATCAATTTCTAAATCCCCCAGTGCCGACCAGATGCAAGCCGCAACCGCAACTGATACTATGACCAATTTCCCGCCGCTGATCCCCCAGAATCCGGATGCAGCAAGCAGAACGGCTGACTGCGTGGCTATAACCGCATTCATCAGCGCAAGCACTTTTCTTGTCCTCATTCCTTACTCCCCCTCATTCAAAGCATTGTCCCTAGCAGAAAAAATCTTGATGTTTGCAGGCTCTACGTTCAGAGCGTTGCAAATATCAATCAGTGCGCCGATCTTGATCTTTGCAGGGCATCGCTCCCATGTCTGATACGTTTTTGGCGTGACATTCAGAGCCTTTGCCATCTGCAGGATTGTCTTGTCTTTCAGCTTTCTCCATTCCCTCAACGTGTGAATTTCTTTCATTCTTTGCCCTCTCTTTCTCCCCGCTATGGGGTACTAAAATAATTATACACATTTTTGTAGAGTTGTAAATAATTTTTTTCTCGTTTCGTGTAGTTTTTTATATTTTTATCCCCATTTTATGCTATTTTGATATTAGGAGAGCAAATCAAGAAAGGAGGATTATTATGGCAACGATAGGCGAAAACATCAAGAAGTACAGGATACTGCGGAACATGACGCAGAAGGAACTTGCCACTGAGATCGGGAAAGATCCCCGCACCGTATCAAACTGGGAGCGGGGCACTCGTGACCCATCAATCACAATTGTTTACGCAATGGCAAAAGCCCTGAATATCTCGCCGGAAGAACTTTCCTCGCCGGAATTCAAGCAGAGCCATACTTTCAAATACATTCACCACGGGCCTGATATGTCCCCCGAAATCATCAGCGGGGATTCCCTGACCGTACTGCCGCAGGAAGAATATCAGCATGGGGATATTGTGATTGCATCTGTAAGTGGTGCGCCGGACATCTGCAGGCGGTTACAGATCGTAGACGGAATGTGCATTCTGAATTGCAACGTGATCGGAAAGCCGCCGATCCTAGTAGACGGAAAAGTGGTCATCAAAGGAAAAGTAATCCGCTTAATTCGTGAATACGTAAAGAGCGTTTAAGCACATATATATCTTTTATTATTATTACTATTATTATTCTTATACTTATTATTAGGGTTTTTGAATTGCAAAACCATAGGTTTCTAAAATAAAAAACCTATGGTTTTTGCTTCCAGAAAGGTATGGTTTTATGCCTGTAGCAAGAAAAACGAAGTCGGGCAAATGGCGCTGTCAGGCGTTCGATTATATGGAGATCGTTGACGGCAAAAAGAAGTATCACCACAGGTCATTTACTGCAAGTACGAAATACGAAGCTGAAAGATTGGCAAATGAATTCCTGCGGAAGAAAAGCAAGCCATCCTCTGACCTGAAACTTTCTGAAGCAATGCAGAAGTATCTGGATATCAAAAGCAACACCCTTTCGCCTTCTACAGTGCGGGGATATAACAGCCTGCGCCGGAATGCTTACGGATCACTGCAAAGCAAGCGCATTAACCAGATCACCGCTGAAGATGTGCAGGCTTTCGTGAATGAATACGCTCTGACACACAGCGCAAAAAGCTGTTCTAATGCACTCGGATTCCTGACCGCAGTTATATCTGCATTTATCCCTGATGCTGTATTTCACGTGAAGATCCCCCAGAAGAAAGCAGTTGACTACTACACGCCGTCCGATGATGACATAAAAAGGCTTCTGGATGCTGTGAAATACCCGCCGCTTTACAGGGCAATCTTGCTATCAGCTTTTGGAACGCTAAGGCGGTCGGAAGTATGCGGACTAAAAAAGGAAGATATCTGCGGGGATGTGGTGACGATCCGCAGGGCGAGGATTGAAACTGAAAAGGGTTGCATTGTGAAGGACTTCCTGAAGAACGATACGAGCCACAGGCAGATCATTTATCCGCAGTTCGTGATTGATGCATTGCAGGAATGCCCGGATGAATTCCTTGTGAATATGACCCCGCAACGGCTTGATGTTGCCTTTTCTAGGGCAAGGAACAGGGCAGGCTTGCCATACTTCAGATTTCACGATTTAAGGGCGTACAGCGTCTCTATTGCCCACGCAATCGGCATTCCTGACAGTTATCTCATGGAGCGGGGCGGATGGAAAACAGACCACACATTCAAGCAGATTTACCGCCGCACCATCAGCAAGGAAAATGAAGAAATTTCTGCCAAACTGAATGAGCATTTTGAAAAGTTGCACTCTTAATTGCACTTTTTCCGCAAACAAAAAGCCGGAAGCCCTGTAAAATCAAGGCTTCCGACAGCGGAGAGAGTGGGATTCGAACCCACCGCTCCATTTTATTATAATTTCCAGTATATACGGCATTTTCCTTATAAATACGGGATTTCCGGCTCTCACAGATGATTCTGTTCACCCGCTTCAGATTAGAAAAGTGCAATTCCTCAACAGGCGTTGCACTTTTTATTGCACTTTTTTATTGCACATCCATCAGCAGATCTTCAAGCGTGCATCCGATTGCATCTGCAAGCTGTTTTGCATTCCGCATGGATGTTTTCCAGATCTGTTCAGGGTCTTTTTCCAGTTTCTGGATGTACGGCTGAAGCTTCCCTGTCTTATTTGCCAGATCAATCTGCGTAAGCCCTGCCTGCCGCCGTAACTGCCCGAACCTTGTCAGCGTTCCGGCTTCTTTTAATTTCTCTGCCGCTTTTGCCTGATTAACTCGCCTGCCGGGCTTCACAACCCGCTTTTTCTCTAGCACTCTATCACCCCCTTCCCATCGATTATATCACGCAGGCTATATTTCATGCAAGCACCGCAATCAGCTTTCTGATTGTGTCCCAGATGATCGTGTTATAGATCTCAGGCTTGATGCCTATATGCATCTGGATGCGGGCTATCATGTGCATCAAGTCATCCTGTTCCTTCTCGGTCAGGGAAGGATCTTCCCCGATCTCTAAAACCGCCCTGTGCAGATCCATTACGGCATCATCTGCGGTCAAGTTCCCTGTGCGCCATCTGTACACGATAGCGTGTACAAGAGTTTGCCATTCCTGCGTCGCCGCTCCCCGCTGTGGGGAGTCGGCAGTAAAAAAAACAGGCGTTGTATTTGTTTCGTTCATTTCCAGTGCTTCAATCATGATCTTTTCCCTTTCTTTATACAAACGTGCAGATTACTGCAAAAACAGCTGTGGCAATTCCTGACGCAAACAAAAACTCAATCTCAATATCAGATACCCAGTTTCCGAACCAGTTCATCATATAACCGCTCCTGCCTTTCTGTAAGCTGTCCGGCTTTCTCTCTCTTGATGTTCAGCCAGTCAATCATGCGGATGCTCGGCACTTCCTCAGGGCTGAAGCCCTGTGCGATATATTCCGCTGTCGTGTAGATCTTCATTCCCTTTTCCCCCTTTTCAGGCAACGCCCCTGAACTTCAGGTATTCGTTCGCCGCTTCAATGCTGACTGCTTCAGCAATTACATAGTACCCAAGTGCATCCGTTTCGATGTCCAGATTGTCGCAGTAGTAAGCTTTGTCTGCCATCTGCTCCATCAGTTCGTCAAACTCTCTCTCGGTCAGTTCGTCCCACCTGTTGCGGTCTGCAAGTTCCCTGAACTGCTGATCCCCCGCCCTGTAGATCTCTTTGTTGAGCATTTTCTTTCCCCTTTCTGCGGGGCTTACCGCCCCGCCTGCTTGCTGTTTCTTAGACAGTACGCATTTCCATGCGTCCGTCTCTGTAAATAGTTGCCTCGCCGTACTGCATGACAGGCACATTCAGGAATATTCTGAAAGTGACCGCCTCAGTCGGAAGGTCTTTTCGGTCAAATGCCCTCATGCAGGCATCGAAGCATCTGGCAGATGAATGCATACACCCATCTGCAATGCTTGTTCTGCGCTGTAGGGCGTCGCAGGATTTAATCAGGCGTTCAATGTTAATAGATATCATAGCAGACCCCTTTCTGCCCTCGTAACCTCCGGGGCGGGTTAAGATTATGCTCTTTCAATAAGTGCAAAATAATAATGTCCAGAGTCAAACTCATCAAGATGAAGTGCGTAACTCCAATCCCTATTCTCCGTTCCGTCTGCGAAAAGATTGTCGCAAAAGAAATCAGTTCCACTTTCATGCATCCACTCGAATGTTTCTTTCCAATCTTCGTGTCCCGGAAACTTCTTCATAAATCTGTTAAGTGCTGTTTCAAACTTCTTGCAGGTGATATCTGCGTCTATACTTGTGATCTTCGTCATCTCTTTGTCCTCCTTTGTAGTGGGATCTCTTCTTTAACTGTCTATATTATAATCTATAAATTATAATTTGTAAAGTGTTTTTTGAAGATTTTTTTGATTTTCTGGAAAGTTTTTTCTAGCAGGCAAAGAAAAAAGCGGCTCCCGCTATGGAAACCGCTTTTTCTCCACTGAATTTTATTCAGAAGAAGAAAGGAAATGAAAAAAGACTCAGATGACCGCCCTTTCCTACGTTATAGCAATTTCGTTCCGATCTGTCAAGATACTCCCCGCAGTGGATTTAATCAATCCGCTTCAGGTATTTCGTAGAAGCAAATCCGAATGTCTTTTTGCCGATCCTGATATAATCCCAGTCAGAACCATCTGCCGCCTTGATCGTGTCGCACACGTTGACTTTTTTGCCCTGCGGGATCGTAGGGAAACGCTTAATATTCGGGTATTCAGTGCCTGCCCATGTCCGAACATTCAGTGCTGATGCTGTGACTTCTGCCTTGTATCGTGGGACGCTGTTTAAGGCTGTTTCCTGCTCTTTCTTGGGCTGTTCTGCATCCGGCTGAACATTTACCCGCTCTGATCCGTCCCCCACGTATACGGCAGTGTGGTGTGCGTCATTCAGCAGGATGTCCCCATACTCAAGATACCGTTCCGATGTCAGATACTTCTGGTCTGTCAGCACTGTAAATCCTGCCCGCCGGAAAGCGTCCCGCATATTCCCTGTATAGGTTGCGTTGATGTTTTCCAGTGCAGGAATGTGCAGGAGATGCCCCGCCGCTTTCACGTTAGCAATTACGCCTGCAGAACAATCAGCGTCACAGTCCGTCTTGATCTTACTGGGAATGTAACCTACTTTCTGAAGTTCCCGCCAGTAGCTGTCCCTGTTACCCTGATTGTACCCGATATGATTGTTTTTTGCCGCCATAACTGCAAGTGTTCCAATCATGTCTGGCACTGCCGGATTCTTTTCATATCTCAGTACGCATGACCACGGTCTGTTATACCATGTTCTGATCGTCCATTCCTTCCCTGTCTGATCCCCTGCCTTGCCGCCGCTGATTTTTCCTCTTTCATCCCCGCCGCTGTTTGATATCATGCCGCCTTTATCTCCCCGTTTCTCTGCATACTTTCCCCAGAAAGCAAAACCCATGTTTGCCCGCTCCTCTGCAAGCCTGTCAGGGTTTGCAGGCTGTTCAAAGTTGTAAAGCACCATATTTGATGCCTGCCGGACAAGGTTTGTGCTTGTCAAGGTCTCCCACACTGCGGGATAGCCACTTTTCAGTTCTGCTATCAGGAATTCAAGCTGTGCGGTCAGATCACCGATTGAAACATGCTCCCGCTTGCAAAAATCGTACAGTGCGCCCTTCCTTCCCGGACTTGTCCACTGTGCAAGCCCATAGCCGTACTGCTTACCCGGCAGGGGATGCAGGAATTCCTCACGGCTGATTGTGCCATCGTCAACAAATGCAGTGTACGTTGCATCCGTGTAGTATTTCCCAATTTCTTTCAGCCGCTTCAGACACAGGATTTCAACCATGTCAGGAATCATCCCGCTTTCGGCCTGCAGATTCCCCATTAAACCGCAAGCCCCGGCGGGTGTTAAGCCCGCACGGAGTAGATAGTTGTAAATCGTCTGTTCATGCATTTTTCTTCCTCTCGAAAGTATTTCGATTACTTAAAGGTCAATTAAAGATACATTTAATTAACGATTTCTGAAAACCGTTGTTGATTTCCATACATCTCCAATTTGACTCGTTCCGCCTGTGCAAACAGGGAAATATACCTTGTTGTAATTCAGACCGTTATTATCTGTAATCAGTGCGCAATCTCCACCCGTTAGTCCTGTGGGGTACATCGGCACTGACATCGATACTGAGCAATCATAATCCGTTGAATACTCGGTGACGGATTTTGCGCTCGGAATGGTGATAGAATAGTTGGTTTGATCATTCTCTGTGATAAGGAAAGAGGTATCGTCATACCTGTAATTTGAATAGACTTTGATAATGGGGAGCATTGCTAAAAAGCAATTTGCCAAAGTTTCGGATACCTTCCATTTAATCGACTGATTGATCTTCAAACCATCAACTGTGTAAATGTACTCCGCACCATGTTCTGCAATAATGGTAGTGCTATCATTCGGGTCATACAAATTGCTACGGCGAATAATCTTTAATTCGTTGCATAATGTGTTTACTGCTGTGATATCTGTTAATGTACCATCGACAAAAACTTTTACATCTGTATCAACCTCATTCCCATGAACGATTCCACCGCTAAAATCGGAGCGTCCGTCAAGTTTAACAGCGCATTCCCACTCACCCGTCATTGTTAATTTGCGCTGAGTGCCGTTTGTATCTACCCGATACATAAACATGATTCGCCATGTATCAGCATTTGCTGATGCATCAACACAATGTCCCATTTGATAGAGCGTTCTTCTGTTAACTAAATCTCTGGGAATAAACACATTGAGTTTAGCATCGCTCTGATCTTCACCGGATTCTGCGATGTATTGAGCATATACAAGCGTTGTCTCATTGCACCATTCAGCCGTTGTACCATAACGAGTAAAGCGATATTTATTGCTGATAAGTCTCTGCCAAATCGTTGTTCCATTTTTATACACAAGAACAAGTCCACCCGAATTACTCCACCCAACAGGTAGATCGGAAAGCGAATCACTTGATTTAAAAATGTAGTAGCCCTGTTCAGTACATTGTCCAATGGATGTGTAACCTAATGCAGAGATACTTCCTCTATTTACCAACCCAACATCATAAGTTACGGCTTTCCTGTACAACTCATACCTAAAATAATTGTCAATATCCGACTCGGTGAATTTAACACCTGATGCCGCAACGCGACCGAACGCAATACGCACAGATGTGGTTGTATCGCCAATCACGATGCTGTCACCATATTTATTTAATGCCGTTCGACTGACAAAAACTCCATTGGCATATTGATTTACATAGAAAATTAGCCCTTTATTATTTGAATCACTATTCGGAACATATCTAATTAAAATATCCCCTTTTGTTGCGTAAAATTCGTTTGATAAAGCCGTGTAATTGTTGTTTGACATTTTCCCTGTACCATCTACATTTTTGCCGATAGTCCATGTTAATGTCGGAGCAGGCGATACCGCTTTTAAGTTCTCCTTTAATTCACCAATTGCAGTATAAATGCCTGCGCTCGTAACGGGGTTAGTTGAATCAGCCGATGGCGTTGAATCGAAAGTCAGCTTGTCCTGCTTCTGTTCTACCTCATCTGAAACCCTGCCCACTGCAGAATTTACAAATGCTTTTGTTGCGTGAGTTTTTATTAACTCAGCAACTTCCTGTATGGCTTCTTCAAGTTCTTGTATAACTTCCTGATCTGCCATATATGCCCCCTTTCACTTTATCAATTAATTCCTAACATTATCATGATTACCGCAATTCCTATGCCATTATTTCCGCCATTTTTGCAGTAAACTGTGCCTCAGTCCCTGTATACCCACCATCAACGGCATATTGATATGCAGATTTTCCCTGAATGCCCTGCGGACCTCTTTCCCCTCTTTCACCTTTTGCACCCTGTGCGCCCCTAAGTGACGGCGTAGTGTAGTATGAACCATCAGAGAAGCGAATGGTTAAGATGTAATTGCCGTCCATCGAAACATCTACGATGCCAACGCCCGGATTATATCCCTCTCCACTGTCTGCCGCTTCAAGGATTGAGTTGAGGATCTGTATTGCAATCCTGCGCTCATCATCTTCCAGATTCTCAAGGGATGCCAGAAGCGTTCTAAACTGTGCCTCTGTGCCTGTATAACCGCCCTGCCTTGCCTGATCGTATGCAGATAGCCCTGTTTCACCTTTAACGCCCTGAATGCCCTGCGGACCCCTCAGGGATGCAATCCATTCGGCCTGTGACCCTGTGTATCCGTTATCAACTGCAACCTGATAAGCACTTTTTCCGTCCTGACCGTTTGAACCGTTTTCACCATTCTTTACCCGGAACTTGGTGCTAGTTCCGTTAGTAAATTGAATTGTAAAGATGTCATACAGTCCGTCCACTCCTGTGCGTGTAATGGATGAAATGCCGTTTCCTGTTGCGCCTGTTGCCCCTGTTGCGCCCTGATCACCCTTTGAACCTTTTTCACCCTTAAGCGGCGGCGTTTCAAAGATTGACCCATCCGAAAATCTGAATGTCAGCTTGTAATCCTCTCCCATTGTGACGGACAGGATTCCCACGCCCGGATTATAGCCATCCTCACCTTCTGAAGCATTCAAGATTGACTGCAGAACATGGATTGCAACCTCGTAGGCGGTATTCTGTGCGGTTGCCGCTGATAAAGCCGCATCATCTGCCGCCTCTTCTGCCGCCTGCATATCTTCCTGTACTGCCTGCATTGCGCTTGTTAAAGCCGCTATAGCCTGCGTGATTGCGTCCTGTTGTTCCGGCGTTGGCTCAAGGCTTTCACGCTCTGGCCGCTGAATAACAGGGATTGTGATGCGGTATTCCGTCTCACCGTCTGACTGCCCTGTATGCAGATAGATGAACGCATAAACAGTCTGCCCTGTGGCAAGCAGGCTGTCCGGGATCGTGACCCCATTTTCATCACCTATCTGGGTTATGCTTGTGCCGCCGCTTTCACTGTTGGAAAAATGCACCTCATAAGCGGCAGGAAGATCAAGACCCTCAATCTTCAATATCTGCCCATAATCGTATTGATAGAGTGCATGAGCAACAGCTTTCCGCAGTGCGCCGAATGATACTGTTGTAACATTATTCGGCATCATTGCCCCCTTTCATGTACCGTAAACACTGACTCCAACCATCATCATAATAACGCCGCATCGAAATCTCTCTGCCTGTCTGATCCCCTCCCCTGCCATTCTCAGGCTTTCCGCTTCTTGGGTTTCCTCTCGCTCCTGCAAGCCTGTGATACCTATTAATCACAATCTCTGTGTGTTTGCCCGGAGCAATTACGATGTCCCCAACTCTCAGCCCCTTGCCTGTATGCAGATCAACTTTTTCGGCAACATCTTTGAATCCGTATGGCTTAAAATCCCGCTTCATTGTCTGCGTGTAAGCATCTGCAGGAACATCCACGCCCGCCGCCCGATATGCCGCCGCCACAAATGAACTGCAAGCATAATCAGGATTTCCTGTGCGCTTGCCATTCGTATTGTTGTAGCCGTAAGAATCGTCCTTGCAGATCTTTTTAGCCCATGCCGCCGCTTTCTGTGGGATCGTCATTCAATAGCCCTCATCATGCTCAATTCTTGCCTTATCAACAGATGCCTCAGTTGCCGCATAGATTGCCGCTGAAAATGTGCCGCAGACTACTCCAATAATCGTCACCCATTCTTTGCCGCTCTGAAGCCCTGCAATACTTGATGCAATGCTCCCCAGAAACGCCGCTGTACAAATCCAGAACCTTCTCGATGTAAGTTTTCTGATGATGTCATCCTTCTGCATCCGTGCTGTCCTCGCTTTCTTTTTTCTGCTTTGTGTCCGTGTTCTTGATCCATGCCAGAAGTCCCGCTTCACTCCCAAGGAATGCAAACACCGCTGTAATCAGTGTTACAGGCTCATCCCCTTTTATGGCATATATAACCGTGCAGGCGGCTGTGAATGCCGCCGCATAGACAAGAACATATACAATAATTATCTTGCTGAATTTCAGCATTAAAGCCTGTATTTTCCTCATACCTTCTGTTCCGTCAGATATCTCTGTAATTCATCCCTTGTGTGCCGCATCTGTTCATCGTTATTGCCGTCTATGGCATGACTCAGCAGGGCAAGCAATGCTCTCTGCATAACGGAAGATCCGTCCGAAATTGCATCTATGCGGGTTTTGTCATTGGCAAAGAATTCCATCTGCTTTTCGGTAATTGCCCGCAGTTCCTGTACAGCTACTTCCAATTTTGTAATCCGCTCATTCTGTACATCAAGTGGTCTTTTAGCGGCTTTTCCCAGATTCACAAAAACCATAACAGCCGCTGAAATCGTGGTAACCGCAGATGCAAGAGTGATTATCATAGTAAATGTAGACGACATATGCTCCCCTTTTTTACTTCCAACGACCTATGGCAACAAGCCGGATGGAGCAATCCCCAGAACGCTGATAGAAGTCATATATATATCCGGCAACCTGATTCAAATTGCTAATTGCGCTACACCCAAGAGCAACAGCAAAGCCTGTTTCATATCTTCCCACGCCATTGATTACAACATCGTTATTGCTGATAAAGGATTCCGGGAGGGTATAGCTGAAAAGGGATTGATAAATTCCCGTTGTTCCAATTTGTACTGTGTTAATACTTACCACTGTCCATACCTGCTGAATCATAGTCCCGTCCGGAAATTTTGTCACAACATAGTTGTTTCCTATTGTTTTTGTCTGGGTGATTAGAGACTGCAACTGGGTGATCATAAGAGGCAAATCGCTAAACCACTTCTTGATCTTTCCGAACATCGTTATCAGGTTTTCGCCTGATTCGATGTTCTCTCTTTCTTCTGCTTCAGTAAACTCAACCGCATCCCCTGCAACAATCGCATTTGCCCTTGCCACAATATCATTCAGACTTTCCCACTGACTTGTTGACTGAATTTCCGAATTTGGCACAGGATTTGCGTCTATAAACATCGGAATCGGGCTTGATGCCCCATAGCCGCCATCCCTCAGAAGTTCCAGAACAGGCTCGAAACGCCCATAATTCACAGTCATCTGCAAGGTGATCTGGATGTAAACGATATGACCATCCGCAGACATCCCCAGTGCAGGGTTATAAATAAAAGTGCCGTCCCCTTTATCCATGCGAATTGAAACTGTATCCGATGCGGTCAGCGTCATATACTGCCCCGCATCAAGACAAGTAACCGCAACCACAGGAAGGGATTCATCATACTGAACCAGATGCACAGGTTCTGTCAAAACCCGCTTTGTGAAATCGACAGAGGTTTCGTGTACTATCCCTGTCGGAGTGTAAACTGAAAGTGCCATTTATAGCCCTCCTATGCCAATTTCTTTCTGTTTCCGTTTACAGTGGCGTAAGCCCCTGAGGAATCAGCACTGAAACCACAGGCTGAACTTCCTGTGCCTGCCTGAACACTGAACGATGAATCCGACAGGCTGAAAGTCGCATCCCCGCAGAAGATGTTTATATAGTCCTGTGTTTGCCCTAGTGCGTTGCTTACATGGGATATCCTGAACAACGCCTGCCCGCAATTCATCTGTATCATGTTATTTGTCGGGTTGTAAAAAATCCGAATGTAAGCCTGATCATATTTCAGCCACAGCGACCCATCCTCGCAGTATATCTGCCCATAATCCGTGCCGTTATAAAAGAAATGCAAAAGCCCATCATTTGCCATCTGGACTTTGTATCCAGTCTGCGTATTTTCCGCAGTAAAACTACCCTTCAGAACAGCCCCGTTTGCATGAAGTTCGCCCGCATCCGTCACATAAAACGGATCGCTTGTGCTGTAACTTCCCTGCGATCCAACGGAAATTGCACCGCTAGAATTTATCTTCAGCTTTCCAGCCTTAACAGCCCCCGCATTCGTGATGTAGAAATTGTCACTTGTACTGTATGAAGCTGAAGAACCAACAGACATTGAACCGTTGGTTGAAATCTTCATACTCCCAAGCTTTACAGCCCCAGTTGATGCAATCTTGAAAACTTCATTATTGTTGGAATCTTTAACGATGAAATTACCGCTTGAATCAATGGCTGTCTTGCCGCCGTTTGCGGAAAAACTGCCTTTAAGCGTTGCGCTGTTTGCGGTCAGGTTTCCAGATGAATCAACCTTGAAAGTGCCATTTCCGTTATTGATCTCGATTCCAGTTATCTTTCCGGCTTTAATGAAATCAGCATTTATTTCCCCTTCCATCGTAGCCGCAAGATTGAACGGTCCGTTATAGCCGTTTGAACTGTAGCCCCAACCATTTTTATTGAACCGCCAGATCTTCGTTGAAGACGCAACCGTTTCCTTGTCCATGATCAGCAACTCGTTCGGATACTCCGGAAGGCGTGTGTCACTGTTCCAGATAAGCAGATGCCCGCCCTTGTTTCCTGTGATTAACTGCGTTGCACGGCTGATCTGATCACCAATCTGAGTTGTGATGTTTCCCTGATCACGCCACCGTGTTTCCTGATCCGCTATTGTGTCTGCAAGGGTGTTTTTTGCGTCTCCAAGTTCAATAGATGTTATGCGTTCTGTCAGCGGGTTAAAATCCATGCTGATGCACTTTGCAGAAGTGCTAACCCCAAGCTTTTCAAAATAGATTGAAACGGTATCACAAAGCCGGATATCTTCAAGCGGCTCATACTCTTCGTAGCCGCTGTACTGACTCAGCTTCACAAAGTCCACCTTAAGGTTGACTTTCGGGCGTCCGATGTCATTATCCTCGATGTACTTGACCGCCGCCGCCCTGATTTGCTCAGTTGTTGGCACATCATCAAATTTATCTGTCAGATCAAGTGAAAGCACCCGCTCAAAGTCAAACGTTCCTGCAACGTCCACAGTTGTACCCAGATCGACAAGCGTATCACCTGAGTAGTAAAACGGATACACGGCAGTGTAAACGCTCTCGCAATTTTGATTCTGCTTCAGCGAAACAAGGTTCTTACCGTAGCGGATTGTAAAGCCTCTATCCGTCCCTCGTGCGTTTTTAAGCTCTACATTGAAGCGGTTGAAGATATATTCACCTCCGCCGAAAGAATCCAAAATAGACCCTCTCACGCCGCCTAAAAGGGACTTAAAAGATGACGGCTTTTTAACCCACATCGTTGATGTTGTGGTTTTGTCCGTGCTGAACGTGAACTGCGGGATTGCAGGCTTTGCATTTGCTTTCATCGTTGCGAAAGAAGCCGCCACTGTACCCGCAGAAAAAGGCGTAACCACTACCCCAGACAGATCGGAAGAAACGTGCCTTGCAGAAATTGAGACAATGCCGTTCATCGGGCGGCTGATTGAGTAGATGCGGAAGGGCTGTGCCTGCATATACGGATTCGGCTTTGCGAGAATGATCATGTGATCATCCAAATCAGCATAATGCTGTCCGTCCACTGGATAATCCATCTCCAACTCATATTCGCCGTTTCTTTCTTCGTGAACGTTCGGATCAATGCAGTCGGAAAGTTTTCCAAGCCCGTTGGTTGTAAAATTAAGTTCGTCTTCAGGATAAAGAATAGGAATCATTTACAGCCTCCAGAATCTTGGGACAATCCTGCATGATGTAATGCCGCCAGTCCACGAAATTACGTTGTCCCACGGCTGAAGCAGAGGAAACGTTGTCAAGGTGATTAAATTGTTTTTATTGGTACTTCCGAAATACGCATCCTCAATGTCGGAATCTATGATGATGCCGTTCCCGATGTTGGAAATGCTCACCGTATAACTGCCGATATGCAGGACGGCTGAACCGCTCCCCGCAAGCGTGATTTTCGGCTTTGCGGCATAGCCTGTGGGATTCCTCAGGATGCCGCCATTCTGCATGGTGTATTCTTTTCGTCCCACAGTCAGAAACCTCTGCGGCATGGCGTCAAACTGTAACTCAGCTTCACCGCCATACCACGCCTGTTTCATGACCTCAGAAGCATCCCCTGCAAACCTAGCAAGCCGGAAGCAGTCCTTGTCCACATCATCCTTCAGCACTGCATAACCCGAAACGCTCAGCCATTCCAGAAGCCTGTGCAGGATGTTGTCATAACCGAATTCACGGCTGACCAGTGCCATTGTGTAGGTCACACGGACATTCTGATATGAACCCAGATCCATAAGCAGATCGCCGTTTCTGCCCGGAACGTGTACCTTTTCAATGTCTTTTTCCGGCACTTCCTTTTTTGGGTACTTGAACACAACCAAGAAGCAGTCAGAGGAGAGCCGCCCATTAAACTCTATTAAGCCCATACAGCAACCCTCCTGTCTGTCAGCGTCTGAATCCGATCCATAACAGCGTCAGCAAGTTCCCTGACGGACATTGTTTCAGAGCCGTATACATTTACAGTGATTTCACCGTAACCGCCCTGAGAGCCGTTTAAACGCCCTCTATTTCCTTCTGCGGTTACTCCGACAGGAATATCAAGTTCTTCGATGCCGTCTTTTGCCGCATCCATCATCCTGTCAATGGCTGTGCTTACCTGTGCTATCGGAACATTATCCTCAATACCAATGCCTGTACCCGCCATCATCATTGCGCCGACTTCATCCCGGAAACGCTTTGACGGTGAGGAAATGCCGAGGAATCTTTTCGCCGCATCCAGTGCCGATGCCGCCGCAGATCGTGCCGCATCTGCAATTGCTCCAACGCCGTTCCGAATACCGTTGCCAATACCCTGAATGATGTTGGACCCAATAGACAGCCAATTCTGACCCTTAAACGCACTTGCGATCTCCGAGAAGATTTTCGGCACAGTCGCAACCGCTTTCGGGATTCCCTCAATAATTCCCGCCGCAAGCTTTGCGATAATCTCAATACCCTTTTGCAGGATTTCAGGAAGATGTTCCCCGATTGTGGCAAGCAGTTTCGCAATCACTTCCGCAATAGCTGAAACGATTGCGGGAATATTCTGCGTGATCCCCTTTGCAGTGTTTTCGATCAGCTTCATGCCTGCATCAAGCATCTTCGGGAAAGCTTCCATCAATGCGGCAAGGATCTTTGTTATGATCTCTCCAACGCCCTGAATGATATTGGGCAGAGCCTGCAGGAATCCGACCCTGAGATTAGTTATCAGTTCAACGCCCTTCGAAAGGATCTGCGGACCATAGGTTGCAATCGTGTTGATTAACTGCGTTATAACGTTGCTCAGTGCTGAAATGACATTCGGCAAGCCGTTTGTGATCCCGCTTGCAAGGTTCTGGATGAACTGAATTCCTGCCTGCAATACTTGCGGAACAGCCGCAAGAATAGCCTGCAGTGCCTGATTCATTCCCTCTCCAACTGTGGTTATAAATCCACCGATACCGCCCTGCCACCCGATTCCAAGCTGATCGACAAGCTGTGTGCCTGCTTCAAGCAAGACATTCCAGAGTGCTTCAAGAATGCCCGGAATTGCAGAAACAAGGGCTGAAGCAAGAGATCCGATTGCATCAAGCAATGGCGGCAAAAGCTGTTCAATGATGCCCGGCAAACGTTCTGCAAACATTGGAGCGGCTTCTCCGATGAATTCAGCAATTCCTTCAAGTGTTGCCTGAATGCGGGGTATAATATTCGCAAGCAGACCGCTCCCATCTGAACCATCACCGAATACCGCAGTCACAAGGCTGTCCATTGCTTCAGACAGATCTCCGCCACCTGCAATAGCTGTTAAAACATTTTCCCACGCCGCTTTGGTTGCGTTTGCAGTTCCCTCGATGGTGTGCATGGCTTCCTCTGCGGTTGTTCCTGTGATACCTAAATCTTCCTGTATTGCATGAATTGCGGCATAAACATCATCTAACTGATTGATGTCATAGTGGATGCCTGTCAGCTTTTCCGCATCTTCAAGCAGTCTTTCCATCTCCTGCTTTGTGCCGCCATACCCTAGCTTCAAATTATCGAGCATGGTGTAGTTTTGCTTTGAAAAGCCCTGATATGCATTCTGGATGGATTCCATACTTGAACCCATCTTTGATGCATTATCAGCCATATCTATGACAGCATTATTTGCCGCTTTAGCCGCTTCACTTTCGGTATTGGTTGACTGCTTCAGAGCCGCCGCCATCATGGAAACCGTTTCCATGTATTCATTTGCAGACTGCCCGGATGTGCTGTATGCGTTCTTTGCATCAGCCATGACCTGATCATAAGCAGAGCCGAACAACGTTTCTATTCCGCCAGTAAGCTGTTCGTAGTCCTTATAGCTGTTTACTGCGGACTTTCCAACATCCATCAAAGCAGAAACGGCAGTCTTTGCGCCGTTCACAATGGCACTGAATCCTGCGCCAATTGCTTCTGCCGCCAGACTGCCTTTCAGAACATCCCCAAAAGATGAAGCCTTGCTTGCTGAATCCGAAAGTCCCTGATCGAATTCCTGCGTATCTAGGGTTAATGTAGCTTGTAGGTCAAAAATACTTACGCTCATTTGCTTACCATGCTATTAAGCCCTTTCTTTATATGCTCTTTGATTTCTTCTGCGCTTCTGGTTTCTTTTTTGCCCGGATTAAGAATTTCCTGCAGGCTCATCGTGACCTCATTTCCCCCGAATGTGTGGGCTATGTTATTTGCCGTTATTCGGGTTGTTTCAGCCGTGTAAACCCTGTAGGCATATTCTTCTTCATCCTTCTCAATAAAAGCCCTTAAAAACGCCGTAAACGGCTTTATTTGCCGTCTTCCTCTGTATTGCCCATAGCAGAGCCAGAAACATCGGATTCTGCGTTCTGACCCTGCGGCATAAAAAGCATTATTACCTCAGGATCGCTTAAAAGATCCATCAGCTTAACAGGGATTTGCAGAAATGAGATTGTGTATGTTTTAGGATCACCCCCATCAATGAGCCGGATGATTTCAAGAACTTCAGACGGATGCTTTTTCATGAGCAAACGGACAATTCCCGCCTTGTCCATAGGCTGTGCGCTGAAAGCTTCTTTGACTTCATCGTCTGCAAGAATAGCCCCTGCGGGTTCCATCATGTCGGCAAACAGTTCAAGTGCCGCCTCGTTCTTATAATCCGATAATCTCATTCCTCATACCCCCTGTCTGTGTTTCTTACGAATCCATGCTGTAAAATTCCATCGGCATGGTGTTCTGTGCGCTGAGTGAAACGTGCCCGGTCAGCGTGCAAGAAATCTGCCCTTTGCCATTCTTCGTGGTCTTAAGCGAAAGCCCTGCGGTTGAAAGTGCGTTGATGATCTTTACCGCAACAAAACCGCCGTTTGCTTTGTCTCCAACCCACCACAGATCCTGAAAGTCTGTCTGTTCCAGATCCCTGCGGGGCGTAACCTTGCCGGAAGCAGTGTCTGCCGCACCCAGTTCCAGTTCAAGCAGTTCGGGAGATGTCCCAAGTGCCGTAAACTGTACTGTGCATTCCCAAGAATCCAGATGCTTCAGTTCCTTCATGTTGTTCGGGCAGTTGTCCACATCAGCACCCAGATCCGAATAGGTCGGAGTGCAGTTGATTGTGATGCCGCCCGTGGTTGCTGTAATAATGTTTTCATCCACAACTGCAGGCTGAGTCGGATTAAAAGTTTTAAGCAGGATGCCCGCATCAAGCTGAAGCGCATCAAAGGTATCCTGCGGAATAGCTGTAAACATTCCCATATTTTTTCACCTCTTACTTTGAGAGAAACTCAATCTGTATGTTTATATATATTCGCCGCACCATATCGTCTGTATCATCCTCAAGCCGCTGAGCGAACGGGATGCCCTTTACTATCCACATATAACCTTTGTACAGATCCCCGCTTTCTATCGGGTACAGTCTGCCGTCCCCGATGTATGCAGAAATCTGGTCTTTTTTCGCTGAAATTGCATCCCATGACGGACTGTGATACCACAGTGAGCCATGCAGATTCAGCACGGAATCCATTGAATCCGTTTCGGTGTTGTATGTGATGTAGGGAAATGCAGGGGCGTTGTCCCCTGTCGGTACGGTTGTTTCGTCATAGACAGGCAAGCCAAAGCTGTGCCAGAACGTGTATAAAGCCTGATCTTTCGTCATTGCGGTATCTTCCATTCTTCAGCGGAAACGTTGCGCATATCAAGCCCCGCAGATGCGGGCGTGTACTGGTCATCTCCATCGGATGTGATCCGAAAGATTTTGCCGTCCCGCTCACGCCTGATCACATCGTGGAACATCAGCGTGAACGCCCTGCGGGTTGTGATAGTGTAAAGGCTTGTTACCCCTGCTTTCTGCGCTGTTTTAGCTTCAAGACTGGATGAAAACGCAAACGCCGCAAGGAACTTGTCACCATCTGCCCATGTAGAACTATAACCGCCAACTCCATCGTCAGCGGTTACCTGATTGAGCCTTGTACAAGACTCCATAGCCTCGTCAAGTAAACTCATGCTCTGATTTTCCTCCACCTATTCAGACGGCTTGCGAACTGCTTTTTCCATGCGTCAGCCCCTGCAGTTTCATCGGCAAACTTTCCCTTGATGCTGTAGCTGTATCCACCGAAAGATTCTGAAGTGTACGGCTTATCAAGCGCATCTGCATATTTTGCATCCCATGTGTTGATGTCATCCAGAAGCCGGATCACATCAGCAGGCACTGCCATTGTCCAGATTGCGCCGTTAAAGGTTTCGTCCACAAGTTCCGTTGCCGGATACTTGTATATCCCATCGTTGAATATTGACCCCACAATGCGAAAAAACTGCCCGGTCTGCAGAGAACCCTCAGGAACAATATTTTCAATGTCAATCCTGCCATCAGTGACGGTAAAATTCCCGAATACATGGGCTGTAGTGAAATAGTTCCTAAGTTCTCCGCAGAGGTCGGACAGTGTGATCATTCGCTTTTCTCCTTGGTCTTTTTTCTGGTGGAAGTTTTCTGAACGAGTTTATCTAACAAGGAGGTATGAAGTACGTTATCAGTGCCAGAGAGAAAAGCGATTCTTTCGGCTGACGGCTCATAGCCCTTGCGGGGATATTCATCCCCCGGAAGATAGTGGTAAAAGCCGTCCTGTAGGTCGTAAAATTCAACTAAAACCTTATACACGTTTATACCTCAGTCAATCTGCATCAAGTGCCGGAAACAGTAACCTTCGCAATGCCGTCAAGGTACTCAGCCCACAGAGCCATTCCCATGATTGCATAGGACTCGCCAACTGCTGTGCTGTAGTTACCCTGCGCATGGAATCCGATCAGGTTGGTTTCGCCTCTGACAGTGTAATCAAGACCAAGCCTTGCAAACTCGCTGTCACCCGGATCGACATAATACAGGTCGATATTTTCAACAGGCGTTGCAAGGACTTTGTTTCTTGCGATCTGTGCCGCCGGAAGCAGGAACAGTGTACGGTATCCCATAAAGTCACGGATGTAGGTCAGCCCGAACTGCGTCTGGACAGTGATCGGGGCTGTCCCAAGATAATCATATGCATCAAGGATGTTGGCAAAGCCAACGATCTCAGTGACATCTTTCTGCAGGGTCGCAAATTTATTCAGGACTTCCCCCTGTGCTTTCGCAAGAGCCGCCTGCCATGTTGCCGCCGTTGCGGTCAGCGTACCAGTGTTCAGGAAGGTATAGAACCGGGTCATGACAGTATTCTGCAGTTTTGTCAAGAAAGCGTCATCGGACTTCTCGATAGCAATTTCTGCACCGTACTTTTCCACGTCCTCAATCGGTACAGCTTTGGCATACTTCTCGATGGTCAGATCGGATTTTGCCGCCTGCACGATTGTAGCCTTGCTGTACGGAATGACCTCGCCGGGATCAACAGAGCCGGATTCAAGCGTAACATCTGCGGTATAGGAAATCAGCTTTGTGCCGGGAGTCTTACGGATCGGACGCATAACGCCCATGATCTCACGCAGGGCATCCCAGTTATCACCGAATCTGGTGACGAAATCAAGTTCTCTCGCAGTTACGTTTGTGTATACGTTGGGGAGTGAATCCCTCGGAGTTGTAAAGCTTTCGACATTCGTTACAGCCATTTTTTACCTCGCTTTTAATTCTGACTCAGGCTATCAGCAATTGCCTTCTGCCGCTCTGCGGTGGACATGATATAACGCCCATGATCATCTTTTGCATAGATGTCAGCAATTGTCTTTTTTGCGCCTGTATTCTGGGGCGGTGTTTCAACCTTTGCCCCTGTTTCGGTATTCGTGACGATGAAGTCTGCCCACTCATTTTTAGCGGCATCCTTTACTTTCGCCACTTCTTTGATAGCACCCTTTTCATCCAGATCGACAGAAGAAAGGTCTGTTACTCGCATAACAGCATCAATGCGTTTTTCAGATATGCCAATTTCTTTCAGCATAGCCCTATACGCCTTATCTTTTGCGGCTGTGGTTTTTTCGGCTTCAGTCTGAGATTTGAATTCAGCGAACTGCTTTTCAACTGCTTCCTTCTCTTCCTTCAGCGCATTGTACTTAACTTCCCATGCGCTCCCGCCGTTCTGCCCTGCCGCTTCTTTCAGATCCGCAAGTTCCTTCTCAACCGCAGGAAGTTTTTCGGCATCTGCCTTAAAGCTGTCCCGCTGATCTTTGAGAGCGTCAACCGTCTCTGAATGCGCCGCTATGATCTCGTCAATCTTTTCTTCGTCAATGCCCATTGCTTTAAGCATTCTTCTGGAAAGTGCCATTCGTCAGACTTCTCCTTTGCTTTGGTGTCATTTCTTTGACTAGTCTCTATCCGCAGTATAGGAAACATTTTTCCTGTTGTCAAGATTCGCTCCCCGCTATGGGGACTTTTTTCTTTTCTTGTTTTCTTTTTTAGTCTTTTTAAACAGATATGTTTATTCTTTAGTTCTTTAGTTATTACTTTAGTTCTTACTATACTTATACTTATTATTCAGGTTTTTCATTTTGGAAACCTATGGTTTTTTAAAATAAAAACCTATGGTTTTCAGTTTTTAAAACCTATGGTTTTTAAATTCAGAAACCATTGCTTTTCAGGTTTTTCAGCATAAAAAAAGAAGGGCTTTCGCCCCTCTCTTTCTTCAGATGTCCGACAGATTCGCCTGTATGATGCGCTTATACTCTCCGATGTTTTGCTCCACCGCAGGACGCAGGAAAGGTTGCGCTTTCATCTTGTACGTTCCTAGTTCCTGATACTTTCCGTACTCAACATTTGTGCCAATGTACACCGTTGTATCATCCACAAGATGTGTCAGGCTGTTCCTCAGGTTTCCTGTATCAACAGGAGCAAGTTCTTTTGCCTTGCGTTCACAAGTCATCCCCACGGCTTCAAGTGCAACCTGAATGCGGGATTCTACAGCAGAGCGCACCGCATCGGAATTATCTTTCAGTGTTACTTTCCACGGCATTTGGTCACCGCCTTCCAGTGCTAAATCTTTTCACAGTGCTTGCAGGGCGTTTTTCTTCCTGCTTTGGCTTGCTACGTTTCCATTCTTCGTAGGACATATTCCCCAGACGGTTGCGCCGCTGATCGACATTTATATCATTTGCTTCGTAAGCATCTGAGCCTTTTACCACAGCCCCGATTGTACAGCGGCAGTTGTAAATCATATCCCCCGGCACTTTATAATCTTTCCCACCATAGTCTGCGGGATACTTAATCTTGATTCCGTCCACATCGAAAGGAACATCAAAAGCCTGCATCTGCCCATCAAGTAATCTGTGCGTGTGCCTTGTGCGGTTGTCCAGTGTTGCGATCCAGACAACCTTAAATTTTATGCCCATTGCATCCGCTCTGCGGTACGAGTCATAACGCCCCGAAGATTGAGCGTTGGTCATAGCTGTGCGGGCGTTCCTGATAGATGCCGCTTTGTTCATGCCGACAACCCGCCGCATACGTTTTGCAAGGTCGGGGATACTTTCGCCCTGCAGAATTCCCTGCGTAACAACTGAGGTGATTTTTTGCCGCTCCCAACGTTCCAACTCGCCCCTGCGGATCTTCTCTGATACTTCCTCAGACGGATCTGGCAATAACTGCGGATCTTCACGCATAAGCCGTTCAACGGTTTCATGATCATACAGCGTAAATGATGTATCAATGCCGCTCCCGCTTTCAATTTCGTATGTGCCGAAATTGTAGTTAATTGCATAAATTTCCGGCTTGTATTCATCCACAAGGTTCTTTGCGATGTCTGAAGCGTTTGCGCAATCTTTTGCAAGGGTGTCCCGCATATCCCGCCATCGTTTTCCATCGGCTATGCTATGCAGGCGGTATTCATGATATTGCTGTTTCGTGATTTCTCCGGCATCCATCTTCGCCCGCATTTCCTTGTCTTTCTTTTCGGACTTTTCAAGATACCGCTTCCACTTTTCCTCAACCTCTCTTGCCGCCTTCGCATATTCACGGCTGATTTTGTCCTCAAGTTCTCGCAGTTTGATTTCCGTTTCGATGTGTCCTGCGTCCGGCATCCCGAAATCACCCCCTTACAGCCGTTTTAAGCCCTTTAAACTTCTTCTGCGGGATTATTACCATCAAAAGCGTTTGAAGCCGCCTGCGGGCTTTCTGCAAACAGATTACCGCCCCTTTCCAGTTCGTCCGCATCCATGCGCTTGATAATTTCGTCTGCCTGATCCCCATCCCCGAAAATGGTCAGAATTTTGCGTGTACAGTATTCTTCATCAAGGAACTGCGATGCGGAAACAACTGCATTTATTTCTTCCTGCCTGTTTATGATGTATGAGCGGGTAAAGGAAGGATCTTCGTCCGTGATCCCCGCAAGATACAGGATGTGCTGTAGGAATTCAAGCACGCAATACTCAAGATCATCGCACTTGCTGTCCAGTGGTTCATACGCCGCCTGTATCTGCGTTGCTGTGATCGCACCGCTTGCGATGTTCTCCACATCAAGAGCCATTGCGTCTTGGTACAGATCACGCTTCAGCCTGTCAAGCAGGGAATCACGGCTTGCGTAAGGTACTTCAAGGGTATGTGCTTCTGCTTTTGCACCGTCATCATCAACCACAGCGGCGTGAACTGTTTTCATGCGCTCAACGAATTTGGCAAGGTCGATATCATCCATGCCGCCCGCATTCTGAATTGTCCAGTAGATCATGGACGCATCATCAACATCGTTTGCAAAGCCGGATTTGATCAGGTCATAGCAGTCGATCTGTTCCCGCAGTCCTGTCAACTCGCTCTCATGCTCTTGGTTTGCATACAGCGGCACAATCGGGAAATCGGGGTAGTTCTGGAAATCATAAATTTCCGTGCCGTCTGCTTCAGACTGCCGGACTTTCAGGATGTAGGGGCGTTTCTCCCGCAGGACAGATCCCTCGCTCTTTCGCCAGATATACTCGGTGTATCCGTCCGGCTCGTACAGTGTAGCCCGCAGGGGCTTTCTGTCATCAATCTGCCAGAAGCGCACGCCTGCCTTTAACGCTCCGTCCTCTTCGTCATACATCCCCGCAAACTCAGTGCATGGAAATTCCTCGATATGATCCAGATTCCAGAAGCAGTAACTGACCCCGCAAACAGCCGCATCTTTCGCCGCCTTTTGCAGGCGTGTGTCAAAGTTCTCGCCCATCATCTGCCGTGTACGGCTGTTCTTCCATGTTACGCCGTTAGACAGCAAGTGCTGAACTTCCTGCACGATGAACCGATGGAAAAAGCCGTGCTTCATCTTCCAGTTTGCGCTGTAGTTGTCCGGCACTGCAAGCCCTGTGATCGTATACAGGATCTTCTGATAATTCCTGATAGTGGCGTTTTCCTTGCGGAAGTAGGTCTGTGCTATGCGGGCTTTTTTGTACAGATCGGAACTTTTATGCTCCGCAATCACCATCCGCACAAAGTCAATCCGCTCCTGCTCGTTCTCAGATACTGCAAGTAAATCCTGATAGGTTTTCATGCTGTCCCCCTGTTCCAAAGTGGTTTGTACTGCTTTTTCTGTTTCACTAGTTTCATTGTCTTAACAAAATACCTTGTTACGTCCATGTAGTGATCGTTCACCTTTACGGGTTTTTCATCCGCAGACTGTTCGTCCCATACATAGCCGCCCGCTTCCTCTTGCCATTCCTTTATGCCTTTATAAACTGCAAATAGCCCTGCATTCATGGCTGATGCTGTTTCCCTAATGCCGTCTAGAACAGCGTTGTCTGCAGGGCGTACTTTTGCCCAGTCCGTTCCCCGCAGTAGTGCAATAAAGCTTGCCGCAGACGGGTCAATGATCACTTCAACCTTTTTCCGCATCATTGGGTCTTGCTTTCGTACTTCCGCAATTAGGTCGGCAAAACGTGCTTCAATATCCCGCAGATATTGGTTATCCGTTTTCTGAACGCCTGTATCCCTGCCGCTGTAGTAATATCCCTTTGATGCAATCCATTTATCAGGGTGTTGATCCCACTGCAGGCAGGCAAATGCATTCATTGTGCCATAGTCGATGCTCAGAACGCTTTTAAGCGGCTTTTCCTGCGGCAGATCGTCTATCAGCACATCTTGATACATCGGGTAAATTAAACCCTCTGCAAGCACCCACAGGCCCAGAATAAAGCGGTCGTAGAAAATCCCGACATATTCCTTTTTGATGTTCTCAACGTAGTCCTTCGGCAGAGTTGTGTTATCGTCTAGCGTGAATTTAACTGCAAGGATGTCAAGATTCTCAGCCCTGTCCAGATAGTCTTTCTTCAACCAGTGTGCAGGGCTGTCAGGATTCGTTGTTCCGAAAAGCTTTGCGCCGTTCTTTCTCAATCGGGATAAAAGCATTGCAAAGAAGTCCTTCGGCAGTTTTGTTGCCTCGTCAATGTACGCTCCCTGCAGTGTTACGCCTCGTATCTTCGCTTCTGCCTGAGCATCGTTTGCACCCTCAAGTATGATATGCCGACCAAACAGCCAACCTTCTTTTGCGGAAATAGAAAAGCGGAAATTGCTTTCACCCACCAAGGATTGCAAGGGTAACAGGCAATTCCGCTTTAATGTCGTGAGTGATCTTGCACTCATAAGATATAGATAATCAGGCGCGTCCGGCATCTCATGCACCCAGAACGCCCACAGCACAAGTGATATCCACGTTTTCCCCGATGAAACAGAACCTTCAAGGATGTTTATGCGCTTAAGCTGATTCTTCTGCCACAGTCCCATCAGCCACCGCTGTTTCTTCGTGTAGATCATCCTGCTTCATCCTCGACAGGCTCTTTCAACCCGCTTATCAGGTCAGCAAGCACGCCGTCTTTTGTGCTGATACTCTGTTCCCGCTTGTCTTTCCACTGATCCGGCTTGCGGTTCTTCAGCCAGAAAATCTGTGCTGTTACATTCGGCGGGATGTAGATTTCTTCGTCAACGTATTCAATGTGTTCCTCAACACTAAGTCCTGCATCATACGGAACACCGTCTTTATTTATCTTTTTGATTCTCTTTTCAGTCCGTAACTTTACAGGCTTTTTTACTTTGACAAAATGACCCCTTGCGGCTTTCGCCATTGCGTTTTCTATTTCTACATCAACTGGCGCTCTTCCTTTTTTTACTGCGTCACGAATGTCACTATATTTGTTAAACCACTCATATATGGTCTTTCTTGTTATTCCAATATTTTTCGCTATTTGTTCATCTGTTAAACCATCCCTTGCCCATCCTTCAATCCTGAGCAAGCCGTCTTTTTCCGTCCATTCTTTATACTTTCCGATAGCGATAGTGCTTCACCACCTTTCGGATTATTCCAGATGATTAAACCCCTTTTATCGGAATATGGATAATTGGGTTGTAATCAATGTTTACCTTTTCTTTCTTTGCATTATGGTTTAATGCGTTGTCAATCTTCACAATCTGTTTTCCCCATTTCTTCTGCAACATCTCAAGTTGGGACTTTTCTCTTTCATAATTCCTGTATGTTGCGCATCCCCCTGCCTGCTCAGACTGTTTGCAATCGTAATGGTACTTATTTACCCTCAGACATCCCCTGTATTTATTGCACTGTTGCAAAGTCATGTCGTAATCTTCTTTAAGCGGCAACCTTTCGTCATATCTCAAATCATTTCCATGCAGAAAAACCGAAAATGGGCTACCAATATACGAAACAGTGCAGAATGGTGTTGTCTGTCGATAGCTTAACGCATCTTTGTTGCACATGATCCCCCAATGGTAAAAACCGAAATCATCGCACAAGATGCTATAACGTTCGAGCATCTCATAAATTTCACTCTCTGACAGAATCACCTTCTCATAGCCATAACTCCCGCTCGGTTCATATCTCTCGATTGAATGCAAATCGTCATCAATCAGAAGCACCACATCATTTTTGGGTAATTCCTGATCGAGTATATAATTACGAATTCTGCACACGTTTCCCTGCACTTCATTTGGCACAGATATGATGTTTTTTTTGAATCCGGGATTTCCTTTTAAGTAATCATCATATTCACGTTCTGCAACCCACACCTTACAAGTGCTTATATATTGCAGAGTTTCGACCTTCGGTCTTTTATAACTGGGGCAATTAATACTGATTTGCATATTCATCCCTCAACATCTCAAGCGCCTTTGCTCCATCAATAACCCTGCCTGTTGATATTCTTTCCATGCCCTTGTTTATCTTTCCATCTTTTCGTGTTGAAAGATTTGCTTTAGGCTGTATGTTGAGGAGACTGCATAAGTTGAGCCAATCTACATTGTTTGTAAAGTAAAGAACAACATAGTTGTGTTCTTCAAGCAACACTTCTGTAAACTGAACCTCTGGTTTTTCTTCATTTTGCACCCCCCCACTTTGCAATTCCTCGGTTTCTTCCGGCTCATCAAAACCGAAAGCGCCCATGTCGAAAAATTCTTGTAACTCTCTCATCTCATCGGCAAGCTCATCCTCATCCCAATCGGATTCGTTCGTCTTGTTATCCGCAAGCCGGAGAGCATTAATCTGCGTCTCTGACAGATCATCGGCACAGATTGCGGGCACTTCATCCATCCCCAACTTTTGTGCCGCCAAAAGCCGCCCATGCCCGACCACAACAACATTCTCACGGTCAAGCACTAGCGGCTGTCTGAATCCAAATTCTTTTATGCTGTTTGCGATATGCTCAACTTGCTCTGCAGGGTGTTTCTTGGCGTTGTTCTCGTACGGCACAATGTCCGCAACCTTCACCATTTTAATTTCCATCTGTTTCCTCCTGCTCATTTTCGGAATTCCCGCATTTTCACCTATAAAACATCAGCGGGGCTGTTACACCCCGCCGTGTTGCAGTCTGTTCCTGCTGTCATATGTTAGGAGATCCAATGCCTATGCCGAGCATCAGAAGCATCCGGCAGAGATTCGAACCCTGCACCGTGGGGAGTACGGCTTGCCCATCCGCACGGATGCTGTATGTATTGGGAGAGTAAAGTATGGAAAATCGTTCCATTAACGCCGCCACCTACATTGCATTCGCATTTTCAGTGGCTCTGGGATTAGCGGATGTGAACCCGCATCTGCAGTCACGGCGCAATCGTTCCGCTCTCCAGTGTTGCGCTATGCAGACAAGCCTCGGCTATAACCCCTTCCCCAAGCGGAATTGCAGTACATGCCCGACTGAATTCTCCGCTCCGGGGATTTATATTTATATAATTGCAAAAATGTTCCGCTCTGTCAAGAGATCGTTTTAACCCACGACCAACTTTTTGCATGATCAATTCGAATTGCAATCTCGCACAGAATCAGCACCGCAAACAGAAACAGCCCGATCTTTTTACTCATTTTCCTGTACTCCCGAAACCGCCTGCTCCACGCTGAGTATCTGACAACTCTTTCGCATCTTCAAAAATCACTTCCGCATACGGCTGAAAGATGATCTGTGCAATTCTTGTATGCGGGGCTATGTATTGTGCTTCATCCGAAAGGTTCTTCAGGGGCACGCAGATATTCCCCCTGAAATCTGGATCAATTATGCCAACGCACATTGCAGGAATTAAGCCGTTGCCTGTTGCAAGCCCTGAACGAGCATAAACGCCGCCAAAATATCCCGGCGGGATTTCCAGTGCGAAACCCGTGTAAATCCTCATGCATTCGCCCGGAAGGATCACCACAGGCTTTTCGATGTCTGCATACAGATCATAGCCGACGGATGTTGGAGTTGCCTGCGTGGGTACTTTGGCAGTATCCGAAAGTGTTTTCCTCTTGATTAAAAGCTTCATGTATCCCCCTTTAATCGAACGGTACATTGACAGACAGCGCGTAATTCCTGCCCTTGTATCCTGTCCGTTTCATTCTTGCTTTCCTCCTGCACGCTTCAATGATAGCCATCGGATCATCAAGTATTCCATACGGATCATCAATGATGCAGGATTCAATGTACATTGCCGCAGTAGGGTCTTTTCCTGATCTGTACTGATGTATCAGATCAATGCAGGCTTGCCTGTAGATTGCCTCAGCGCATCTTACCGCCTGTTCAGCTATCATCATCATCGTCCTCGTACTGTACTGATATATAGCAGGATTTCCCGCCGCTGTTTTTCGCCCTGTTCATGCTCTTGTAAATTGTGTTTTCTTTGATGCCCAGAATGCGGGCGAGTTCCGGCGCAGAACCCGCCACAGCTTCAGGCAACTCCAGTGCATCACGGCTGACTTTCATCCACGTTTTCAATCTCTGCGCCTTTCTTGTGGTAGACATAACCGACAGCCGTCAGAACTGTAATCAGTATCCCTGTCAGTATCCCTGCAAGCAAAACAACAACATATCCCATCATTCAATCCTCCCATGGATCATATCCGCTATAAGGGCATTCATCGCAGGCACATACATAATCATCTTTTTCTGGGTCATAGTAGTAGTCATCACCATAACCTTTGCATTCATAACACCTGTCTGGATCGTCATAAATGTCATCCATTCTGATCACCTCATGTCAGCGCCACAATTCGGACAGAAATTATACGTTAATGCGCTTTTCATCCCCTTCACTGTGGCGTATCCGATTTTGCATATATTGCATCGGATTATCCTTCCCTCGTTTATCCATGCTCCTTTCTCCCGCTCCGGCTCAATGGTTGGAGCGTTCTCGATCATATCCTCAACACACCACCATTCTGTCGATACATCTCCGCCTCCAGAATAAAACGCATTTGCAAACTCTCTGCCATGCCTGTCGGCTTGCTTTTGTGCTAATTGGCATTCAGCAAGCAACGCATCCGCATCAATCGGTCTCATCTTGATCACCTCTCATGTCTGCCCCGCAGTTCGGGCAGAAATTTGTATCGTTTGTATGCAATTCATAATCGCACAATGAACAATATGCAACCCCATACACATTCGGCTTTTCAACCCATTTCCCCGTCTTGCGCTCTGGCTGTGCGGATGGCAACTCGGTTATCCTTCTGCGAATTTCGTTTTTTGTATAGGTGGTGTCCTCAAACGCCTCAATCGCCGCCTGACGGCTGATTAAATCATCCATCAGCTTCACCCCCTTATATACTCCGGCTGAATAGCCCTGACTCGTTCCGCATACCATGACGGATAGTGTGGCTCAGGCGGGCCGTCCCCCAAAATTGCATCAAGAACCGCTTTTCTGCTTATCAGATCATCCTGCTCTCCGTCATTGCCGCTTATCTTGTACTTTCTTGTATCCCGCCCGCACAGATAATCAACCGAAACGCCCAGAACATCAGCTATCCGCATAGCAACAACTGCCCTTGGAATGCGATCCCCGCAGACATATCTGGAAACTGATTCCTGCGTCAATCCAGTCAGTTCAGCAAGCCGTTTCTGCGTCATCCCTATTTCATCCAGTGACTGCAAAAGCCGCACCGCAAAAGGATTACTCCTATCTCTCTTCATCTCTGTATCCCTTCTTTATTTCTTCCAACGTTCGCCAGATCATCTTGTTGAACCGTGGACAGCAATGCCGTTCCTGATCGTACTCCTTGCAGTCATGACACCACTCGTCCGGGTTATATGGCGGCTCTGCGGGCTGTAATTTAACCAGTTCGTCGCAGTAGTTGCTGACCCCCTAATTGTACTGGTGGAAAGATTCCGACGGAATAATCAGGTCTTTCGCCAGATCAATCGCCGCCTGTCTGCTGATTAAGTCATCCATTCTGATCACCTCTCATATCCGCACCGCTCTGACTGCGACTTGAAGGATTGAAAAAATAATTGACAACATTCTCTCTTTCCGCAAATCCGAACCGCTTTCTAACTTCCTTTTCAACATCCTCTAATGCCTTCATATATCCTTGATGATACTTTGTCGGTATAACCTTATAATCTTTTTGATTGTTATACCAAAAACTCGGCATA
>Ga0326512_10000471_pt1 | contig 35550 bp, 27 predicted proteins | sample 1_2617_0518_D_FD_203652 | JGI IMG/M metagenome (GOLD analysis project Ga0326512, IMG submission 203652) | Bovine rumen microbial communities from UC Davis, California, United States - 1_2617_0518 | ecosystem: Host-associated > Mammals > Digestive system > Stomach > Rumen | place: USA... | reverse complement strand
CGTGCATCATGTGCTGCTGTGTGGTGTTTCATGCACAGCATAGATTTCATGTTATGTCAACCTCGTCAGACACATAAGACAACATGGATTACTGCAATATGTGAATATGGATTTATATATGAATTCCAAAATGCAGAAATACCTTATATGCATATCAGACAAGATAGATGTTTGGATAATGCAGAATTGTTACGTGATTATATTTGTGCCCTTCCACCATACATGAATCCATGGTATGGTAGAAACAAATTACCTGGTACTAAATCATTGAAGTATGATGAACATGGTACTTCAATAACAATTCTATCATCAGCAGATTCAGAAGTTAAAGCGAAAGATAAAATGCGTGGTATGACATTGTTCATGTCATTTCTTGATGAGTGGGAATACACACCATTCATTGACTCGGTTATGGAAGGTGCGACACCTGCTATTATCTCAGCTCGTGAAATCATGCGTAAGACTGGTGGACGTTCTTGCATGATGCTCGCTTCAACACCCGGTGACTTGGAAACATCAACCGGTAAGGCTGCTCAAAGAATGATCGACAGAACACCTGTATTCTCTGAAGATCTATATGATTTAACAGCAAAAGAATTGCAAGACTATTTCGATGGCGTTACTACTCCAGATGAATATGGTAATCCTCAACAGATCACAATGCTTTATATTGAATATAACTATATTCAACTTAGAAAAGATGAGAAATGGTTGAGAGAACAATACAATGAAGCTGTTCGTCTTAATAGAATGGCTGAGTATCGTCGAGGTGTTTTGTTACAAAGATTCCGTGGTGGTGCTGGATCATTCTTCCAACAGGAAGACATTGACTTTATTCAGAATCATTATAGGAATCCCGATTATGATATATTCATTCTTAAGAAGTATCACTTGTATGTCTACAGACATCCTATTCAAGTACCTGATCTGAATTCAGAAACACCATACTTTGATATGAATACCCCATATCTAATCGGTATCGACTGTGCTACTGGTAAGGATGGAGATAATACCGCGATATGTATTGTTCATCCATACACACTTCAAGTAGTTGGTGAACTTGAATCACCTTGGATGGGTGGTCTTGATTTGATGCGTACAGTAACCGTACTGGCAAAGATGTTACCACGTGCATTATTCTGTATAGAATCTAATATGACAGGTGTTGACATAATTGACTTCGTTCAAGAATCATCTCTTGAGAATAGATTCTATCATGATCCTCGTGCTGCTGAATTAACAAAGAATGTTATCGAGCCAAATCAAGTAAATATATCTTTGAAACAGAAGGCCATTGCCAAGAGGCACTATGGTACATATGTATCTGAGAAGACCAGAAAGATGATGTTTAATATCCTTCGTGATATGCTGAAGGACTACAGACATCTCATAAATTCTAAGTTCTTAGTTACGGATATATGCAATCTCGTTGAACATAAAAATGGTAAGATTGCTGCGGATAATGGTTGTCACGATGACATGGTCATGGCATACCTACATACGTTGTATGTACTCAAGTACGGTTATGATCTTGATAGATTTGGAGTACATAAAAATCTGTGTACTTATTCAAAAGCAACAGAAGTAATGGAAGAATATGAGAAAAAAGTTCAAGAAGATGTTGTTGATAATTCCATTGAATATAACCCCAATGATTTTGAAAGTCAGATGTATAAGGATCTTACATCAAACATCGCGAATGAGTTGGTTAAGCTTGATGGTGGATATGATGAATATGGTTATAAACCAAATCAGTATACACCATATGGAGGTTCGTTAAGAGAACAAGAAGTTGTTCATTCAACCGCATCGGATTTGGCATTCTTTCGTGACATTCAAGGGTATTAAAAAAGAAAGACGGGGCGTAAAGCCCCGTCACAATTTAACATTTTGCTATTTTGGTATATTCCTTGAGGAACTCTTCGTATGCCATATTCTGTATATATTTCGCGAATGGTTTTTCATGCCCATTACATACAGAATTATTTCTATTGCATTCGAATTCAATGTCCATACTACTGCAGTCAAATGTCATTCTCTCACGATTACATATATTGACACAGTTGCTTGGATCGTGATAATATGCGATGTCATCACAGTTAGTATTGTCTCTGTGTATATGGCCATGAATATTTACAACACCTTTTGGTGTTTCTAATGATGTATGCGAGAATACCGTGATTTTTAATTTATCATCAAATACTATTGGTGCTGTGACAGAAAAGCGAATGTCACCAAACCCCAGATCGTGGTAGAATGTATCACTACCGATGTCGTTGTTTCCGCGCAGGAATATTTTTCTTTGACCAGAAAGGTTATTGAGCTTATCCGATAAACGATTTCCGAGAATTCTTCTGTAATCTTTGGGATCAAAGTCGTCATCGAACAGATCCCCTAAGAACATGAATGTATCCTCCGGTCCGACATCATTTATCTGAGAATCGAGGATCTCCTCAGCATCCGGGCGAACATACAATAATCCAGTCTCTTTGTCTTTTCTTATGAGATGCCAGTCTGTGGATATGAATAATTTTGCCATGCTATCCCTCCTATATGTGATACTTTTTATTCAGAGAATCGATCCAACTATCATCCTGGACTGGTGTCTGATTAGCTGGAGCTGGCATAACGACTTCGCGTTCTCTTGTTTCTGCATTCTTTGAATCACGGGCTACACCTTTCCAATAACCCTGTATGAATATTCTCTTGTGTCCATCTTTGATCGCTTGATTACGCCAGTGACCAGTAACGTACCAACAGAGTTTCTTACGTATGTAGGAACGTTCGAGACATTCATTGAACATCTCTTCTGTTATTGTTACACGTCTCACATAACGAATCTTTGTTTTCTTCTTTCCTTTCCGATCCTTCTTTGTTTCGACAACGGCATACTTCGGATCGGTGTGTTTATCAAATACAAGCTTTATTGCAGGATTCAGTAAACCGACTTGAATTCCATACCATACCGGGATATATTCGGATATTATATTCATCATAGCCTCTAGATTACTTGTTCTGTATTTTTCATTGGCAAATACTTTCTTTGTTGTGTATGTACCATATTTCAGTATACCGATCTTTCTTGACACGGCTATACATTCTCTACAATATTCTGATTCAGAATTTGGTATTCCAAATGGAATAATATGTTCGGCACCATCAAACATCGTAACAATTCCGAGCATACACGTATAGGTTGTTTCGTCATTTATATCCGGTTGTCTGAACTGTATTATTCGAACACTTTTTGTATCTACTATTACTCCTAATGGAGTGTCAATTATTTTTTGTTTCTTGTCGGTGTTATACTCGATTACCATATCTTTAACCGGTACCGTGTTTGCCCATAGTAGATCTGCGGGTACCATAAAATCCTTGTACTCATTCGTATAATTACTTTCGGTAATCCAATAACTGCTAAGTTTATGTAGTGTCGCAGCATCTAATATTAGATGATCAGTTGGTTGTGTCGATTTTACAAATTCCCTCACATCATCAGGAACATCCCATATCTCCGGCGGGTCTTCTTTGTTGCTTATATCTGTTCCGAGAAATGCATTTACATGATTAAATGTACCACGTAATGTGCTGTCAATGTCATTTTTCGACTTAAATGTTGAATGTGTCGTTAATTGATGTAGGATATGTGCTTTTAATATTTCATTTGCGGTTGTCGCACCACGTGTTTCTACGAGTGTTGTATATTCAGATATGAATCTGTAATATATTGTGTCATCAAGATATGCACCTATAGGACCACTCGTCCCATTGTGATGTTCGGTAGCCACCTGACATACCAGCTCGGACAACTCTTCATCAGATATGGTTTCCATTTCTTTGAATGGTCTTGATAATAAATGATAGGCCATCATACAGAAATTGACTGTTGGATCATTAGTATCTCTACCGTCTTCGATTTTTAATGTTGCAAAGTAATTATTTGTCTTATCCATAATATACTCCTTCCGAATAAGAATGTGATTTGAAACGTTGTAAAGATTTCGTTTCTATTTCTTATTCATATTAATAATATATATATAAAGATTTGGTTTATGTGGGGCATTACGCCCCACATAAACAAGAAGAAAATGAATGGAAAGGTGTAGATATCATGAACGAATATCAGGCAATTGTTTTATGTCATTATGAGCACCAGGATAGTATGGCATCAATGAACGACGCTTTCTACCCCATGATGCAAACATTCTTGCCTGTTTAACGTGGTCTGTTATATCGAAATACCATGTCTCTTTACCACGGTCTCTCAAACGACCAAATATTTGTTCGGTTATTATTGGGGATGAATATTGATCAAAGTTTACAACACATGCAAGATTCTTAACATCAACACCAGTACCCATCGACAATGATGTCGACAATATGAAGTCACTTTCCATTGCAGCACGTCTCTGAGCCAATGGCATAGATCCATCAACACCAGCGAATGTATACTGTTTAAAGAAAGGATCCTTATCCATTAATTCCAAGACACGTTCAATGATTGATATCAGTGGTACAAGTAAAAGAACTTTGCCATCGTATGTTGTTGTTCGTTTGGCAACTTTCATCATGTATATCAGATTATTCAAGAAAGGAACACCATTCTTGTATTCCATCAGCATTCTGTAATATGTGGCTTTTATCAAACCCTTACTACCAAATCTGAAATGTTCATCACATAACTTGTTCGTTGGATAGTAATACATATCCTGGAAGAATATGTTTACATATTGCTTCTGATATTCCTCATACTTGGGATTACCAATGAATCTTTCTGCATCAGATAAGGCTCTATTGAGTATTGCATCTTCCTGATAATCACTTCTACCCAATGTTGCAGACAAATACCAATTGTGTTTGATATTGCATATAGCATCGAATTTAAGATTACCCTTCAAATGAAGATGTGCTTCATCAACAACCTTAATTCCAAATGCAGCTTTATTAACAACATTCATCAAACCTTCCCAATCATCACGTAGAGCATTCTCTATTGATGATATGGTAACAACACATAATTTCTTACGTGGTGCATCATAGATGTTTGTTGCAATGTCACTTCTGGGTATTCCTACATCTTGAAATTCTTCGCACCATTGATTCTTCAACAGTGTTGTTGGTGCAACTATCAATGGTTTGAGTTGTAACTTTGATATTGCATATGTTGCTATGAACGTATTATGTGTAACAATGAAATCCTCTGTAAGATACAGATGTTCTGGATTATCAACCATGATACATCTACATTGTTCTCTGTGAGAGAATGAGATATCCTTGATTAAAAGATCATCGAATATATTCTCTTTATTCATCACATTTGCTTCAACAGCAGCAGCAAATTTAATTCCAACAGAGAAGAAATATTTCTTATCACTGTTTGGTATTCTGAGATGAATATTACCACAGAAACCATCCACATATTTATCTTCACGAATATCTGACAAAATATTTCCTGTACTATATCCGAGAGAATACATGATGGAACGAATCTGTTTCAACAACTGTAATGAGCAAGAAGAATAACGAACATTATATCTACCTTTACTGTACGAGATAGAACCATCAGTATCCATTAATCCTCTTATAATACCCATTCTTGTTTCAACATCATTGATTATGTATAATTCAGGAATCTTTTTGTCTCTTGAATAACATCCAATAATTTCCGGAATATCCTTGAAGAATTCTGCAGTCTTTATAGGTTTACCGGTCTCTTTGTTATAAAAATAATAATCATAATTTGATTGATTCCTTTTCACAGTAAATCCACAAATTTTTGCTATCATATTAGGAATTTCATCTGTTCCTGATGATATTGTTAGTGTGCTTTCAGTACAACAACCATTGCCTATGAAGCAACCAAGTACCCATGGATCTACGGGTACGTTTTTGTGAGGATACTGTACAGGTTGACACATCGGAATATAGTATTTATAAACATACGGGTCTTCTCTGCCGTGTTCGACTTTCCAAGGAGAAATTCGTTTAAAGTCCTTGATCATATCAGCAGTTGTTACTGTTTTCCAGATACCGTTTTTATGTGATTTAACTGTCCATAAATGTTCCAAACCACACAAAGCAAATCTTCCATCCTGAAACGTTATTTTGTAAACATCTTTTTCACCTTGTTCGAATATTTGTAATATCTTAGAAGGCCTGCCTGTTCTATCAAACACATAATCACCAACTTTAAGATCACCCATAAGAGTGTATCCTTGTTCCGTGGGTGTGGGTATCTTACGTGAATATGGTTCAAATTTGCCAGTACCGGGTTTTAGTTCAATTGTCAACTTACCACCAGCATGCTGTGGGTCGATCATTTTCGCAATACAATCCTCTTGGAGTTTTGATCGAGGTTGTCTATTCATTTTTAATGATATCTGTGTTGGTGTTTGTGGATGTATAACATCTGGTCTTGGTAATGATCTTATATATGGATCGTTTATCGCCAAGAAACCAGACGAAATGTATACAACATCGTGTTCTTTACCAAACACAGGAATCTTTGATCTATCATTACCCGAATAGATAAAGAATTCTCGAACCGGATTTACCAGAGAAAAATACTGGAGTATCTTTCTCTTGGTTATATCGTCCGGATTGTGAATAATGAGACCCGTTGTTGTTCTTTCGAGTTTCATTTATTACATCATTCCTTCCTCATCCTGTAATCCAGAATCGATTATGTTTTCACCCTTACCAACTTCAGCCATCTTAAGCTTATTGGCTTCATTTCTCGCTTGATCAACAAGTTCTTCGAAGTGATCAATATCGATCTGTGGAATGTATTCATGTAATAAGAGTTTCTTAAGTTCTCTTGCAACGTTTGTCGGTTTGTCATTCTCATCAGTGACTTCATTTGGTTTAAGGAATATCGGTATGGCAACGTCAGCAAGAGCATTGAAGTTGTTGATCATTTCGACAGTAACATTCAATGTTTTCGCCGCCGGCATTCTGAGAACAAATCGCATATCACGTATAATAGTAGGATCTATATCAGTTTCCCACAGCATTATCTTACGATAAAGCTTTGTAATATCATGATTCAGATCTATCTTATACGATGATATCATTGTATTGAATCTCGTGTTTGCAAGCTCTGTTTCCTTAGCGAACTCAATCTGTGATTCACCACCAGTCTGTACCCATAATGATGGTACCGGTGTTGCATTGATTGATTCGTTCTTCAACTGTTCAAGTAGATCATTGTTTATCGGTGCCTCAGCTGCGGGAATATTATCGAATGAGATAGGTGCTTGATCACCCGCACCGAGTGGCATTACAAGTTCGGAACCACCACTAACTTTCGTCATTGATGATCTGTAATTGAAAATGTCATTTACAGTAACACGTCTTGCAGCAAACTTACGCATGGTTTCCTTAACCATTGCCTGATAGTCTTTATCAAGACCACTAAGACGAAGGTTGTAAACACGAACCTGTGAGTTATTGATCTGATACAGAATCGAGTAAAGTTTAAGGAACATGTACATTCTTGCAGTAACAAGACCTGGTTCAAGCATAGAGTGACCCTTACCAATACCATCCTTGTTAATAGAACATTGAACAACATGTTCCGCAGGAATGAATATGAAACGCATCATTGCATCATTGAATTTATGTGCTTCAAGTATTGAAACTATCTGCTGGTGCAAAGCCAGATTATCACGCATAAATTTGAGATCGAAGTTGTTTATGATCTTTGATGCAAGTTTCTCACAGAACATTCTGTCTGGAGAGAATGTATCAAATCCAACAGATGGAGATCTCAATGTATAACCAGTGAGACCGCTATTACGTCTCTGACCTGCTTCTTCAGGACGTGTATAATCGGAGATGTAATAATAACCGATGATGTTTCTGTCAACACGAATGGGAATGAGTTTTGTTGCGGGAAGTATCTTAAGATATACGCCCTTAACATTTCTGAATTCTCTACCTATACCGTCAACATCAATATTCTCATCAGTACCATCTTCCATATACATTGAAGAATCATTCATTACGCGTTCAAATACATTGTCGGCTTCTTGAATGAATCCTTCTTGATCATGGTATTTTGTCTTATATACCATACGGAGATCATGAGCGGATTCTTCTATTACAGGAAGAGCTATGTCCTTCTCGACATATGTAATGTTTTTTGCATAGTATTCAAATACTTCATCGAGTTGTTCATCACGTTCCTCTTCCAGTTTATGATTCACGGAACCATCCTCATTGAGAATACGAGTTCTATATTGGGGATCGATTTCCATGATTTCAGCTTCAGTAAATATTCCGAATTTCTTCTTCTTTTTACCGTTTTTATACTCACCTTTGGGATTTGCATCATTGACGATTTTATCACACAGAGATGTTTCAACAGCAGATTCACCATAACCGTATCCATTCAATATAGATGATGTATCCATCATATCCATATTGATATTGCTGCCGTTCTTACCGTTTTTCATTCGGTATTTATATAGGTCGGAAAATACTTTTGCGTATGGTATGCAATACACATAACCTTCACCATATTCGAGTGTATTAAACACAACATGGTTCTTTATTATCTGATGTAATTCCAACCGCTCTTCAACTTCTTCAATCTTGGATATTACATTTTCCTCTTCACTGTCATCGATGTTTGTTCTTCTGAATTTTATATCTCGAGCAAGTGTTCCATCAACAACATCTGATTCACATATTGCATCACGTGTTATTTGTAATGCAGTAAACCATTCAGGAATTTGTGATATTACAAGATCAAGGTCTTGACGAAGAGCGATATCTGCGATTGTATTTACTGGAAGAAATGCAGCATCTCTTAATTCTGAAGGAAGGTCTGACATGTCAATCTTTCCATCTTTAGCATCTGGCATTTTGAGCATTGCCATCTTTTCGACGAAACTGTGACGTGTGTCAAGATTGTATTCGTGTAATATATCCGAAATGGTGTTGACAATGTCATCCTTTTTGACGACTATATCTTCACCTGTTACTTCTTTCATTAAGGGAGCAATCAATTCTTTTCCAACATTGTTATTCGAAGGCATCACTTATCACCTCTCCTCAAACTGTTTCTGTATTTTCAAGTTTTGTTACTGCTTTTTCAGTAGTCTCACCAAATAGAGCTCCTCTATATCCAACGATATTTTTCGCAACAGGTATGTCGATTTTATCGTTAACGATACCAACGTTGAATTGACCATCGTAGTTTGGACTACCAGTTACCATAAACATGAGTTGTGGTGTAGATATTACTGTTTCTGGATCTAACGGGTCCATTTGCGATCTTCGTATAACAATATACGGCGAACCAGTAAACATTCCCGCAGCACCGATGTATCTAGGCATATAATGATTCATTGCATCATTATCCATACCATCATATCTAAGTAAAAATGGTTGTGATAAAGTTACCAGATCAGAAGCATTATTTATACCATATGATTCGGAACCAACAATATCGTTGTATTTTGATCCATCCGAATTTTTCATTTCAACCATCTTATTTATATTAACACTCATTCTACCAATATCATCAACAATACCAGCATCGTGATTGAATTCTACAAGAGACTGGTTGGAATTCTCCAGTTTATAATGATACTTGAATGATATCGTTGTTTTCATTTCGGTTATGGGACCATTATTATCATTATTCAACGAGGGTGTTACCGATATAGGATATATTCCATAATATTTACACCAGTAAAGTATCTTAGTACCGGTTTCATTCGTAACGATGTCATACAATGAAGCACAATATTCAAGAGCCCTATCATATGGATGATTTCGCGTATAATCAAATCCAGACATCTGTTTCGCCACAAACTTTCCATCGCTTTCCATCTTTGTTAGAAAAGCATTGGTTTTCTGATATCCGTTGTAAGGGGGAATGAATATTCCTTTCTTACGTTTATACATATATAACATCCATAGTCTGGCCGTTTCGTATACTTCCAAATTCTTGGTATCTGTGAATGAAAGTTCTATTGACGAACCTTGTCTTGTTTCTACATGCATTGCTGGAGTAACTGTAAATCCTTCAATACTCTTACCAACATTGTCATTCACAGACATCGTTGTTCCTCCGGCTGATAAACCAGTAACTCGATTAGACAACAAATAGTTCCAATTCATTCCATGTGGAGTATTTACTTGAGGGAACGATCCAGAAACATACCATGGTGATAATAAACGAATAATATGAGGCATTCGCATCCACGCAGATTGGAAATCCGTATCATAACCAGCTTGATCACATAGATCAACCTTTCCATTACTCCTATATGTCAGATAACATTCCGGTCTGGTTATGAATATATGACGAAAACCTTTACGCCATTCAATATCAGCAATAGGAAGCTTTGTTCTATTATAGGTATTGAAAACAGCTTGATCTGCCGCAATTCTATTAGTATCAGAATTCATTCGAGTGAATGGATGCAATGGTGATATTGGTGGTTTATTATATGAACCAAAAAGCTTATGATTTTCAGCATAACCATCCAAACCACCATTATCAAGCATTTCTGCTTTATCCTTATCATTCGTAGGATTCATTTGCGTTGTTGCACCAGAGAATACTCTTGTTTCAGTACCGGGTTTTGTCGGTGCTGTTATGGGTGCTTCTTCATTTGGATTTAATGAAAAAGCGGTCGTCTCTCCTTCAATGTTTTGAGCAACATCACGAGTGAAATGTGCATTAACATCTCTTACGAAATGTTCTTTAGTACGTAATGGATGTAGTCTGTTTGGTGAAACATCAATTGGTTTTAAAATATGATCATCAACACCTATGGGTTTCTTTCCATTACCAAGAAATGATGGTGCTTTACTTCGTGGATATTCGATTGTGGAATTCGTACTCAATTTTTCAGTGAAAACATTGTCTTTTGTATAACCAGTGCTTGGTTCACCATAAATCTCATCTTCAGTGAGACGAGACATTGTCTTCTCAGTTTTACCAACAACAAAAGGATTGTCTTTAGATTCAGGCATTATTGACGCCTCCTTTCGTTTACGAATTTACTAAGCTTGTCAATAATGATATAGCCTTCTTACATGGCATTGACACAGTTTTGTTTAAACCATATCCTGTTATTTGTGTTTTGTATTCAGCTGATGTTACAAGAAGGAATACATATGATATATTTTCAAGAGCGAATATGATTGGTATACCACATGTCGATGTAAAATATGACATATACATTGCATCGAGGTCTTTATAACGTATTGGATTAATCTTTTGAATGAGTTTGAGAAGTCCCATGAATGAATTGTCGTTGTTAGCCAATACATCATCAATGATTGAATTAACAACATTTTCATCAATCTTCTCAAGCATGATTCTTTTGTATGGTAATGATGTAATTGTAATATCTCCACCACGAATCATTCTATAGAAATATGTGATAATATACAACATTGCCTTGTTGAGATTATCACCCTTCATGTACAGTTTTTGCTCCAACGGAGCCGCTGCCATCAAGGTATAGATGTTACACAAAGTTAACATTAGTGGTGCATTCATAAGGAATGCTTCCGGTCTAGTGTATAACAAGCGTGCTAAATATGCCGCTTCCATCACTGCCATCAGACTCGTGTATTCCGATGTCGATGATATATTATTCATAAATTTGTCGGCAAAAATGTATGCTACTGGATTGTTTTTACCAACAACAATGAATGGTAATGCAGGAGGTATATCAGATGTTGTTTTATTGAATATAACAACTATCTTTCCAGCCATATATTCATCAATGGCCTTACGAACAATTGCATCACCATTGAGTCTCATAAGAGCAATGATTTCTTTAAGAGATTCCGGCGAAACAACATATTGAGCAGATTTCTTAATTTCATTTTTAATCTTATTTGAAATATCCGATGTCTCATCAAACTTCATAAACAGTGATGTTTCTGACAACTTAGGAAGTGCTGCTTCTTGAAATATTTGTAACATATCTAATCACTAACCTTTCATATATTTTAAAGAACCATAATATTATGGTTGCGATTATAAAGCTGTCTACAGGAGGTGGATCAAAATTGACAATAACGGATAAACTTAATGTACTATACAAAGTTTCTGTTGCTATTGGTGTCAAATCAGACGATACCAATTCAAGAGGTATAAAAACAATAAATGTACCGACGTCAGACATTGTATCAATATCAATAATTCACAATTATGATGGTGCTATGTTTCCAATAGTTAGATTGAGAATATATTCTGACATATCATTGGTAACAGAGTTGACAAAAGCTCCCGATAGAATTAAGGTGAACGTTTGCTTACATGGTAATGTGTATAGAATGGCTGATGATAATAATAAGTCGCCAACATTGGTTGGTAGTGCAAAAAATATAGAATTCTCACTAAAAGGATATATTGAGGAAAAGAATATACCAACATCAAATATGGACCAATATGAACATGGTCTCAAGAAGTCTACTGATCTGAATAAGTCAATAAAGGTTCCAATTGAATTGTATTGTTTTAATGATGAGATGATACATTTCATGCGGAGAAAATCTCCTGCTATATTCAAAAACATGTCAATTGCATCTGTTATTGAAAGTCTCTTCAGAGAACAGGGTTATGTCAGATATTATTTGGATCCTCTGGATAATCAAACAAAGTATGATCAAATATTGATACCAAATCTTTCAATAACGGACACTATTTCATTTTTAGAATCCCGATATGGTTTATATAAAAAAGGTGCTAATGTATATGGAGACTTTTCTAAGATAAATATAGTAAACACAGGACAAAAGTCAACGTCAAAAATCATACCAATATATGTTGAAAGTTTTAAGAGTAATTCCGATATGGGTGGTTTACGATCAACATCGTCATCTATTATGAATAATACGAGATACGGAATGAATATAAAAGCAGAAAATGTCTCTGTTGTTTCTGAAACCGATATAGAAAGAATTCTTAATTCTGATCATGTAACGGCGATAGATGTATCTTCATTGGATGTTAATACCGAAATAATGACCTCGTTGTATTCAGACATAGATCCATCTGAATACTTGATGGCGATCAAACAAAGAGATTCAATAACAACACCGGATATCTTATACAAATCAAAAAATAGATACATGACATCAATATACACAGCCCGTATATCAGAACGAATCACGAGAGCTGATGTATCATGTGTTGGATTCGATATAGGTAGAATAGACATAGATACAAGATTCAATATGTTATTCGACACACCTATTCGTGGTATGAGTATCAACAGAGCTTACAGACCAACAAATGTCGTTCATGTGTTATCAAATCTCGACTCAAATTTATTCATAGCACAAACAACAATGTCGATATGTTCAAACGATTATTAAAGTATTTGATAAAAAAATAAAGGTGGGGCATTATGCCCCACCAATATTAGAATTCTGTGATGTTCACATCTGTATCATACTTCTTATCGAGTTTCTTCAGATACTTCTTAGCTTTCTTTGTGTCAGTTATCACCTGATATTCATGACCTTCAAGAGCTTGATCGATTGCTTCGAGTACTTCCGGAGTGAACTCGAAGTCGGGTATATCTGAATAAACGACAGTATCATGATAACCAAGTTCATCATTCTTATATGTTGTCATAGTGAGACCTGAGAGCTTTTCATTTTTGTCATCCTTGAATAAGCTCATGATATCACCGTTGTCATCGAGTGAACACATTTCAAGGGGTTTCTTATTATCCCCTGAATAGAGTTTGTCAGTATAGAATCTGCTGATGTCGTAATCAAACTTCCATACAGTCTGAGTGACAAATGAAGCGGGATCAGCATATATCTGTTCAAGAGTAGCGTAGTTCGTTGTAAAACGCATTGGTCTGATTTTCTTACCGCTCTTATTATCAGGATCTATCGGTCTGATAAATACAGTGAATATACCTCCACCCTCATTACGATGAGTCAACTCAAATGTCGTTGTATCAAACAGAATATCACCACACAGATTATTATCTGATGCATAGTTTTCAGCATGCCAATTGATGTTTGTGTCAAATCTAACGGGAATCTGAATTATTGCAATCATGGTATTACCTCCTTATTCAAACATGCTCTGTGCCGCATCTCTACCAGCCTTATATCCTTTTATCTGATTTATGTTAACCTGTGCTATGGCATCAAGTATACCCTGATTGATGATGTCATATACCTGATGCATTTCATCAGATGTTAATACCTCTTCATCACACATTGTTTGATGCGGTATAGCTTGGTTTCCATCAACAAGAATCTCAACCTTACCAATGAGAGTATCACCATAATAATACTCAACAACCGGATTACTCAGATCAAGAGAACCATAGATACAAACAACATCATCAATTCTCTGATCCGGTTTAGGAAGCTTCGGGAGTTTCTCCGTGTTTGATACGCAATAAACATAACAACCATCACGAGAATCAGGTTCTCTGATTGTACACATTGATGGAGTCATCATATAACCAGCATCGTTTAACTTAATTGCGACATTGCAGAATTCCGCACTTATGTGCATTGTTTTTGCATTGACGATTTGTTTGTCCTGAAATGAGATTGTCTCATCATACATTGTAAATCCAGCCTGTGTGATTGAGAGATAGCTCATCAGATCTGGCATGCCTTTGACTAATGGGTTTTCAATGAATTTCATATATTAGTCCTCCTTAGTAAGAATTGATGGTCTTGTGGGTTCCTCATAGAATTCATCCCATACAGCACCGACTGCATCCATCATATGATCTCTGAGAGACCAAATGTTTTCTTGTCCTTTAATGTCATTGAGACATACTGTTATTGTTGAACCATCATCCTCGTCTGATACGATTATGTTAGAATTGACATAATCATCATCACCAACAAATGAGTCATTCATTGCATTGAGGATAGCTCTCTGCTTCTTCTCATCAGCAATACGACTAATTGAGATACTGAGAACGGGACCTGTATATTTCTTTCCATTATTATCGCTCATGATAAAACCTCCAAAATATAAGAATAAGATCGGCGGGTTTCCCCGCCGATCAATATGTGTTTATGCATAATCACATAATATAGATTATCACATACCTGTGATGCTTCTGAACTGATTGGGTATAGCATACTCAGTACCGATGTTGCTAGCAGCATCAGCAGAAGCGTTCTCTCTCTTGACATAGTCATTGAGTTCCTTGAGAAGCTGAGATGCTCCAGGAAGAACTGACTTGAGAGATATGAGTGTCTGGATGGGTTCGGCTCTGAGACCGTTGAGCATACCGAAGAAGAGGAGCTGATTGATTACATCAATACAGTCACTGATCTTCTTGACAGCACTGTCGTCGAATGCCATGTTGATTGTTCTGCCACATACACGGCATACAAGCTTACCTTCGCTGTTCTTTTCAGCGGCAAGACGATATTCGCCGTTTTCGAATACGATGTGAACACATCTCTTCTTAGCTTCCTTGATATAGTCGGGTTCATTGTTCGAACCGAGGATCGGGTTTGTCTTCTGAGCGACATCAATACGTGTCATCTCATATACGATGGGCTTGATTACAGCATCCACAGAAGGGTGGATTTTGCTGTTAAGCTGATTCTGTGCCATGTTTAATTTCCTCCCTATTACTTATTGATCAACTGCTTTGCAACAGTCAACAGATTTGAATATTGTGTTCCACAATCCTTGGGATTGATGAACTTGTCTGATACGTCAACACTTGTCATACCGCCGTATGTTGATACGAGGAACTGGAAGATTGACTGAGTAGGAATCTTGTTGAGCATATCATATACCCATCTCTTGAGTGAGTTGATGAATGCCGTCTGATTCACAGAGGGTTTAGCCGGAAGATCATCCTTCTTGAGAAGAAGTATTGATTTGATGATGTTCGAAGGATCTGCATATATATCGAATACATCAGCTGTGATAGGGAAATCACTAGCGATGATTTCGTGGATTGTAGAACTGTTGTTCATAGCGAGACACGCTGCTATTGCAACAGACTGTCCTTCGTTGAGATCTGCATTCTTCACAGATATGATCTTTGCCATATTACCAAGAAGAGCATATACTGCGTTCTTGAGATGCTGAACGGGTGCAAGCGGATCCTCGGTAAGTTCTGTAGCAGTCTCCGAATCCTTCTTACCCTTAGCAGGTGTTGCGGGCTTGAGGTTCTGCTCCATCCACTTGTTGAGAACCTTTGCGAGATATGCACCTGTAATACTGTTCGCCTCAGCCTGATTCTCTTTTGCGAGATAACTCATGAGAATATTGACAAACACAGGATCGAGAAGATGCTTAGACAGAGAGTGGTTGAGACCCTTTGCCATATCATCAGTCTCCAGATCAGCCTGAAGAATGTAACCTGCAACTCTGGTGAATCTACGAACGATTTCAGAGTACAGCCAATCTCTGGCCTGCTGTGTTACGATTACTCTTTCCTGAGGTGACTGATTGAGCGGAGTATTACGCTCTCTCAGAAATGATTCGACGCTCTGAAGACAAATCATATCTGAGTCGGTGATGGTTGTTGGAATCATTTATAATTTCCTCCTTTGATTTATTTGATACTCCTTGGTTGAAGATATCTACAAAATTATGTATATATCTTAACCCGGAATTTTATCAACTTACTTCCACTTGAACTTATTGAGCACATTCTTGCCGTCTCCGGTTGTAACTCTTTCTGTGGTAGCCTTCTTATGTGTAATGAATGATGGTCTCTTTGCACGCTTAACACCATCTCCAATACCCTTTGTTCCTTGGTAGTCGTTAAGGATCTCTTTTATTTCAGATCTCGGTAATCCTGTAATGATAACAGATGCTGTGAGCACGCCATCATTATCATCCTTTACAATGTTTCTGTAATTATCAAATACCTGATCCGGATCAATACGAGAATCTATTTCAGCAAACACTGATTTGAAATCAACATCAGCAAACATAGATTTCAATGAGAATGCAGTCATGAGTGTTGCATTACCAACTTCTTCAGATTTCCACATGGGTTGGGAACCGACGAAAAGTTTTCTTGTAATCTCTTTTCTGAGACCATCAACCGTTGCTGCTTCTGCTTCAACTGCCATGATTCTACCAGGCATTCCGATGAGTTTATCGAGATCAGAATCATCGATTGAATCAAGTGTTGTTTTATCAAACTTCTTACCGAATAAGAGTTCGATCATTGTAACAACTTCCTGATTGATAGGATCGTAATTCGCATCACCTTTCTTATTCTCAAATACAGCATATGTTGTTATGCCGATTTCATCAAGTTCGATGAAAAGGTCTGAAGTATTGAGATGAAAAGCAGCGGGGTCTTTCTTATTAGGACAGATGATTATCGGAATAACCGATACTTCTTTCTCAATAAGCTTTTCGCAGAGTGGTACAACAGAACCAGAACCAGTACCGCCGGCTGCCGATGTTATTACGATTACGGGTGATTTTGCTTCTGCAGCTTCTGCATACATTTCTTCGAATTCACCATTTTCCTGATGAAATTCATACATTGCACGACCACGTTCTCTGTCACGACCAGAACCAGTCTTTTCATCTGATATTATTGGTATATACTTAATTCTACCAATGGAATCCATATCAATAGATGATGCAACAGAATCGATCGCATAGTAATTCGTGTCATTGAGAAGTGTTGACATTGCTGCGAGTTTAACGATGTTCGTGCCAGTATTTCCGACACCGATAACGAGATTGCTCATTATTATCACTCCTTTTGGATTATTGTATGAAAACTCGCTATGTTTAACAGATTTCTGACTTTCCTTGTTTATTTATTATAAACTAAACATAGCGAGTTATTCATCGTATCTTAGAGTTTCTTTGAATCATCCTTAAGCCACTGCTTAACAAATGCAAGAGGTGTGAGTAAGATCTTATCACCTTCGACAACATCTATCTCAAAGATATTGTACATATTGATTGTCTGTTTTGTTTCACGGGCAATCTGAATACCGGCAGTATAGGTAGCACCCATTATCGGATATATTGCAGCAGGAACCATGAGATTGATACCGAAGTTATTGAGAACGATCTCAAATATCTTATTCTCCGTTCCAGTAATTGCTTCGAGAGCATACACACTTCTCCATGCATTATACATTGAGAGAAGATTATCCTTATAAGAGCAACCTATCGTTGCTTGATGATCGTGTTCCTGGAAGAGAGGAGTTCTGTTGTGATACATCTGGGGAACGATGTTCGTACTCTTATCAGACTCCGACTTCTCTGTGAAATATTCAAGTTGAGCACCACATACATCAACCTTGCATTCCTCAGCCTGTTCTGCACCGAGTCTTTTAAGTATCTCGGTCCAACCAACAGTAAACACTATCGGGATATGTGAATGATCAATGATGTTAACACCGAACTCGGCTTTCATCAGACCTGCAGCAACCTCTGGTATTTTCTTTGAGAGTATGGGGTCATTCTTATATGTCTCCATAAAATTTGCTCGTCTCTCCTGATAAGAAGCTGTTGTTTTGTTTTCCATTGTGATCAATTCCTTTCTTAAAATATGATTACTGTACCACATCGTGATACCGTATCTATAGAATTATATGTGTCTTTAAATAATTAATTTTTCGGACACACATTATTCCCGTGATACACTATAAAGATATATGTCTTTAAAGGAGAAAAATAATTATGCGTATTACTTACATTAGACTCGAAAACTTTATCGGAGTTCATGCAGCAATGGGACTTAAAGAAGTCGAATTCTCATTTGAGAATATCGATAAACCCATTATCCAAATATATGGTCATAACCGTTGTGGAAAGACCGTACTTATACAACAACTCCATCCATTCAGTAGTATTAGTTTGAATGGTGATGAACGTTCTGATCTATCATTGATACTTCCAAAAGAAGTTGGTATTAAGAACATTGTATATGAGGTTGATGGTGAGGTATATAATATAACTCATACATATCAACCATCAAAGACAAGTCATACTGTATCATCATCAATAGTTCATAACGGGGAAGAATTGAATCCCAGTGGTGGAGTAACGACATTCAACTCCCTTATCGAACGAATTCTTGGTATCAATAAGTATGTGTTCTCATTTATTATAAATGGAACTAATCTGACTTCGTTTGGAAATATGTCCACAACACAAAGAAAGAACTTATTAAACAAAGCCATGGGTATTGATATCTATGACAAGATACACAAAATGGCCACGGATGATTATCGTTATACGAATAAGATTATCACATCGCTGAATAATACAAAAGAATACATTCTGTCAACTTATGGTTCTTATGAATCATTATGTGCTTTATTGAAACAAAAGCAAGAAGAATTCAATACATTAACAACACAGGAATCAAACATCGACAAATGTATGAATGTGTTATATGGTGAAATGAGTGCAATAACAAATCAGCATCCGGACGAAGAGATAGTCACAGTAAACAATCAACTTGATACATACGAACGTGTTGTTGAAGTTATGGGTTCTTATGATCCAGATATGTATGATAAACTTGTACAAGAACAGATCAAAATCAATAATGATCTTTCAACACATAAGAATGAAAGATTGATGATAAGAAAAGATATCGATATTCTGTATTCTAAGAAAAACGATATTCAAAACACCATCATGCAGAATAGAAGAGCTGCTACTGATTTTGAAAACATGGTTCACATGAGGGATGATCTCATTAATAAGATTGACAACATCAGTATTGAGATGCATACAGATGGCTCTTCATCATATTACAGAAGCATGATTCAACCAGCTCAAGCAATCAATGATATTTGTACTGAGATAGTATCATGTCTGAATGAGAATCATTTAAAGATGTTCACTGAAATGGTTATAAACGGAATTGACATCGCTGCATTCTTAATACAAGAAGGTAGTGTGTTGATGGATTCAGAAAAAGAAAAGTCGGCAGTATCAAGAGTTCGTAGAATGATCGAAGGTGTTGAAGGTGATTTTGTTGATAAGGAATGTGCTTATGAGAATTGCATATACCGTAAAACACATAAGATGCTGGAAACATATTTCAAATCATATCAGTCGTCAACATCATCCCAATTCACTCAATATGATCTCGAACAAATTGAACATGCTCACAAAAATGTGTTGACACTGAAGAGATTACTCAATATTGAAATCAGTGTTGAACTAAAAGAAATGTTCAATCTGAATAACATAATGCTGAATGTACAAAATAAGCAGTTTGGTATTGATGTATCCTATATCAAATATCTTATGGAAGAAGCTGCTAAGAATGAACAAAAAATTCAATACATCTCCCAATTGAATAGTGTCAAAGCATCCATTGAAAATATGGAAAAATTATTGATACCTACTGACAATACAGAGGATGCAATCAAAGCAATAGACGATCAGATTTCTGAGTTAAATAACAAAGACAATGAATTATCAAATATCATTGACAATGAATCGAGATTGTTGGATGATAACGATAGACAACGTGTTTTATTATCACAAGTAAAACATATCAATGTTTCTGATTTAAACAAAAGACGCATTAAACTCACAGCTTTGATTAATCAATTAAATGAGAAACGTGAAGAGTATAATAAATTACAATATCAGATAAATGATATCAGAATAAAGATTAACGAGGTAACAATAGAACTCAAGACCATATCAGATGCATATAATCAATATGTAAACACGGTTGCAGAAATCGATAAACATGATTCTGTTAATGGTAGATATAAAGTAATTGCAGAAGCCACTTCATCGACGAAGGGCAAACCAGTATTGGCTATACGTGATATAGTTGAAAATGCATTGTCATTAACAAACAGATTACTCGATATCATGTATGATGGTGAAATAGAATTACTTGATCCAATTATAGATGAATCATCATTTACTCTACCATTCAGATGTGGTTCACATACATCATCCGATATTCGTTATGGTTCTCAATCAGAAAGTACATTATTATCATTGGCTTTGGAGATGTCTTTATCTGCTTCATTGTCCCAGTACAATGTTTGTCTCATTGATGAGATTGATGCGTATTTGGACCCAGTGATGCATTCGTCATATCTGATGATGTTACAAGAGACTATGGCAACACTGAAGATGGAACAACTGTTTCTCATATCACACAGTGTTCAACCTGGTCAATATGATCACATTGTACATACAATCGATTTATCAAAGAAATAATGATACGGGGCCATTGCGGCCCCGTATATTTTTTATAATGCGTTTCCATAATATCCCGGAGGGTATCCATCATCAACATTTTCGATATTGATAATTATTTTGTATGAGTTACCATCATGAACAATATTTGCAATGACTTCTGTGTCATCATCAATACTGAACGTTTGTGTTTTTGTTATACGTTTACCATTGTCATACCAGATATCATATCCAACGGATTTGATATCCGCATATGTTGATTTAACTCTGAACAAAACGTCATCATATAACATACCTATGTTGTCATCATCCATTGCATAGTATGTTTTGGCATGAGATACATCATATAGTGAGAATGAATCATGTGGTGATATTTCAATAGCATCCTGATTAATTTCATCAATGAGTTTTAACATATCAGAATTACCACCATTGTCGAGTAAACCACCAAAGATATATATGAATTCATCCTTGGTAAACTCAACCATGTATGATTTAAAGTATGTTATAACTTCCTTGAGTATCCTGAAATATTCATCAGCACCAAGCGCTTTAAATTCAAGACCAGCCAATGAGCTGTTGGTATATGCTTCAAGTGCTTTGATTATTGATCGAAGAAGTGTTATGATATTATCACCGTCAGTTGTTTTTTGTTGTACGAGATACTCATACAGTTTGGGATTATCCATCATGAGAAGATTCTCAAATGTTGTAGGACCATAATCAGAACTACCGAGGTCGATTGCAACTTTATCAACGATGATTCTTCTGTAATTGTCTTTGATAACTGCTGACAATGTTGACTTTGGTATATCCTTGTCTCTGGCATTTTCACCAGTAAGAACCTGTGTATTGAATAACTTAACAAAGTCAGAATCTCTGAAGATATATTCATCATTGAGTTCCATATCGTACGTATATTCGTTTAGTATATTATAAAGGAAAATGTTGTAATCTTTGTCTTTATAATGAATTGTGAAATCTGGACTAACTTGTTTTGGATTTCCCTGATCATCGACTTTATTTGGATCCAATGATCCCTCTGGTGGATAGAACTGTTTGAATTGATCAAGTTCAATTTGGCTTATCTCATACTTTTCACAAAGTAATTCATCAACATTGACATTAGAGTTATCATACCAATCACGAATAGGATCTACTAAGAACAAGAGTTTATATGTTTCTGTAACTTGTCTAAACTGATGAATCGTTCTACACGAAACGAGTTTATCTTCAAGATATTTGTATAACAACTTCACATCTTTAAGAAGAACTTCACCAGTATTTGAATCAGACATATCGAGTATACCATTCAACATTGGCATGAAGTATTCGGGATTCAGATAATCATAATCATACAACGCCATGTATCCATCATAGTCAGTCTTTCTAACATCAAAATTGAATGATGCCAATTTGAAAGGACCGCCGTCTTTTAAAGGACGGGGTGAACCATCAATGTATAACCCGTCAAACAGTTTATCAATACATTGATACTTTCCGAAATCAGGAATATACATATTACCAGACATTGAATCATTTTTGAAATCCGTGAGTTGCCAATGCATCATAACAGTTAATGTTAACACGGCATCAAACAGAGACATTGATGATGACCCATTAATGTCATGATTGATATTGATTAATGTCGTTGATGTTTCCTGTCTTCTATCAAGCATACCTCTTATGAAGATAACACACTGCCACCAAATATCAGACATCGACATATGGGTTGATAATTGAATATACTTGGAATTTGATAATGTGTAATTCATTTCAGAAAGTATTTCTTCTGTTGTTGCATCATTACCATTATAACCCCACCAACGAGGATCGCCATCTGTTATTTCTTGCCATGTGTATTCTTTTTTACTTTCACGAAATTTAAAATATGATGTTTCATCCGCAGTTGTACCCATACGTCGGAATACTATACGTGACACAGGAACTTTTGTACCATCTTCCAAATATTTGTATATTGGAATACCATTTTCAAACTTTTGTTGTTTGACCATGACGAGTGTATATATGTCCGTATCTGCATATCCAATGAGATCTTTAACACGATACACAACATTGGTTCCTTTATCCATTAATAACAAACGGAATTTCTTCAAGAACTCAATCATTGGTGTGCCTTCCATTATAACAGATGGCAGACCATATAACATAAACAAGTTATTCGCGGTAACATTATTCATGTATATGAGTTTTGTAGATTTCCTTTGGAACTCATTCATCGAAGCACCAATTGCCATATATATCGTTAGATACCTTATCAATGAATTATAATTTTCATAAATATTAGAAAAGTCACCACGTAAAGTGTTATATACATAATCCCTCGTTGATTTGTATATATTACTAAAAGCATGGACAATAGACGCATCAACAGAAACATTACCGAATATATGGTGGTATGTTGATAATCTATTTGTGTTTATTTTCATGATGTCTCCATCACGAGCTTTTCTGGATACCTCGATTGGAATAGCACTTGTTCCAAGGTAGCGTAGATATTTTACGTTTGGGAATCGGAATAATAATGGTGAATAGAATTCTGAATTAACAAATAATTCCTGATATTTCAGTGGTAATTCATGTATAGGTTCTGACTTACGTATTGTCGAATCAGATCTGTATCTTTCATAAAATTCATCAGGTATTAATATTACTGGATCTGCTGGATACTCATCATTGCCTTTGAATGGTTTACCTGTCAAATTCATGTAATACTTATTTGGTTCAACATATGTTTTTATGAAAGCAGCACGAGCATTTTCAAGAAGAATATCTCTCACATCTAACGGAATCATCAATGGGTTCTTCATCATGACAAATATTCTATCTTCATCATATCCTCTTTCGGCGAGAAGTTTATACACATCTCTTCCGTCATATTGATATGATTCAAAAGCATCGGTTTTTAATACGGCATTTACATATGCTTCACCATTCATCTTCGTTTCAGCTGTTTCATATTTATCAGCTTCTTCTTTATCCTTAAATTCGGTATTGCGAACAATGAGTTGAAGTTTTAATAAATATTCAGCCATTGGGTTGGCGATCTGTGCTCCCATTATATCACTCTCCTACAAAAAAGAACCACGTATATGTGGTTCTTTTATTATTTTAAAACAATCCAGTATCATCTCCGGCGAAGTCAGCATCTTCTCTTTCTGCACGAGAGAAGATATTTCTGAAATCATGTAACATCAGATTCGGCAGTGCATTATTACGACTCACAATATTATCACTACATTTTCCAATGATAATTTGACGAAGATGATCAATGGAATAGTTACCCGGTGGTAACGGGTCATGTGGCCATAAAAGATTATATAAATATACGGTTTGTTCGAGATCATAAGATTGAAGATATGTGTGGATATTACTTATGTTTCCAAATACTTCAGACTGTGATAATGCTTGATTAAAATTGAATATCATATCATAGTCTCTGATCTCCTTTATCATTTTCGCACCGACTTCTTTATTACCCATATATTGAGCATATCCACGACAACCTTCTCTATACTGTGGATCAATAAATATAATATCCACACCAAAGTTGGTAGATAGATATTGACATATGATATGTCCGAATGTAAGAAGATTCGCATCATCTGCAAATACCAGTATTTGAAGACCATCACCTTCAAGAGGATCCTTAAACAGGAAATTATATACAGCCAAAAATGTTTCTGGATTATTGAGATATGCTATAAATCTCTCTTCCGGTGAATTGAATCCATCACCACCATCACCCATAATAACAGACTGAGCTCGATATGGTTCTGGATCAAGTGCTCTGGATGTCTTTATGTGATATACGGTTGCAAATGATGTTGGTACTTGATTCATACCTGGTAACGATTGTAATTGACCGTATTCATCAAAACCAACCTGATCGGTTATACTTGCTGACGATATCGATGACTGTTGATCTCCTATATAATAATTGGCATTCAACAATCTGACAGCAGGCCATAATTGGGTTAAGATATTCAGATAACATCTTTTACTTGTGACAATCATGCTATCACTCCTTTCATCATAATTATATATTTATCAAATATAAAAAAGTGGGTGGGGATATTCCCCACCCAATGATTTTTATTTATCTTTCAACTGGTCGCCTTTCTTGATGTATTCCATAATGTTGTCAATGAGATTATCATTCAGACCCAAAGCCTTCAGAAATGATACATCTTTCTCATCATCAGTTGTTGAATGAAGAAACTGAACTCTTATTTTTCTACCAGAAGGGAGAGTAAGATATTCAATATCTTCGTGTAATCTTATTCTTTCACCAGAAGGGAGAGTAAGATATTCAATATCTTCGTTTAAATGAGTTGATTTATCCACAACTCTTTCCGATTTATCTTCAGACTGGTTAGGATTCCATGATGTTATTAAGGATTCCATAATGTCATTAACGGTGCTCGCTTCCTCGGCCTTAACAGCTGAAGCATTCTGGTACATTGCAGAATGTGGCCTGTGTTTGAGAGTCCATACTGCACCGAAAGCATTCCATAATGCAGCGACAGCGTGAGGTTCATCGTCTTTTCCCTGAAGAGCCTGGTCGATATGTCTTCTCATTGAGTCAAGGAAGCATCCTCCACGTTCGCTTCCATAAACAGGAAGGCCTTTCTTCCAGTTATCAACGCCGTGGACAACTGCTCCAGCCTCATAATGTTTGGCCAATGCATTGCGCATTGCATATAAACCTGTACGGAAACCATCCCATGTTATTTCATATGAGACTTCACCGTTGTCGTCTTCGCATTCTTCACGATCTATAGATGGAACGAAGAATAATGATACAACATTGAACATGAAGTCATAATAGAGTTCAACATTTGTCCAGTCATCAAAGTATGCACTCCTTGATACGTCGGTAGCAGAGCACGTCGTGATACCATTTTTGAAATATGCTTCCCATGCAAAGTCCTCGAACTCACTCATGACATCTCCGGGAATCAGATCATAACGACCCTTACCGGATTTATCTTCACGCTTCGCGCCTGAACTGAATTCTTTCATCTTAGACTCATCCGTCTTCAGATATGTTTCTTTTGAATTATCCATTTCTTTATCCTCCACTTTAATTGTTCTAACTGAATCTATTGGAACTGTATATTCCTTTTCTGGATCGAGTGATAAAAGATGACAGTGTGAATGGAATGTTACTATAAAACAGCCGTCCTCTTTAACAGAATCTCCTGCTATCGAACGATATTTTACAAAACGCATCCATGCGCCCATACAAGCTTTTTCAGTTGTTTCAATAACTTTGAAATACATATTGACATTTTTATTTTGTCTATATAAAGCTCCATTATCATTGTCACGAAGGAATGTATGTTCTGTGATAAATGCTGCTCTATCCATGTGAGACATACCATGATGACCAGTGATATCATTTAAATTGATATAATGAACAGATAAATCACTACTGGTTGGTGCTATAAGAACCTTTACAATGTCACCTGTTTTGTTTGATTTCCATATTGAATCAACCTTGACAGGAACATCGTATGGATGTGATGAAAGCGGAACCCACTTTCTGACAAACTCATGTCTGTCACATTCCACAGCTCTTGATCCCTCAAATGATGGGTGTGTCCATCTGACAATCAGATTATTGCTGTTGTCATCACGTATTTCGAGTATAGTACCTACTGCATCATCATCAATACGTTTCCACCAAGAACCTTCACATATTAGGTCCAGATGTTCTGGAAATGTTTTATCGTCCATAAATACCTCCTATATCATTATTCAGTTATTAAATTCACATTCTTGTTGTGTAATTTACAAATAAAAATATAAGCGGGGGCCGAAGCCCCCGCTATCAATCATTATCAGCCTTCAGCAACAACTTCAGCATCAACATGTTCTGGTTCATCAGGAATATTCTCTTCAGATTCACCAGGTTCGCTTGTGATGAGTGTATTCACATCGATAACACCTATCTCAGTAAACCATACAGAAACCTTCTTCTTGAGATCAGGATCCATACGAACATACTTCTCATTGAATCCTCCATCAACGGAGATAACACACTCTGCGAGAATGTCATTGTCCTTAACGACTCTGGATACAACTGTAAAAGTATTCATATCTCTCTGAACGATGATAGTATTCTCACCTATCTGAGATACGAATGCAATACGCTCCTGATCGAACTTGATCTCGTTCTCAGGGAAATTCATATACTGAATGTGGAGAACCCTATCAAGAAGATCATGAACCTTATATGTGTTTGTTACGCTTACGTCATTAATCTGTTTGATGATATCAGTCATTATTACCCTCCTCGAGGTTATCACCGTTTATCCACTGCTCAACAGCCTCGAATATGTCATCTACATAATCCATTACCGCTCTACGGATAGAACGAGGTATATTGTGATATACTTCTTCAATATCACCACGAATGTTGATCTGAAGATCTGCGATACGAGCTTGTGTACCGAGTGCTGTGTCATCGATTCCAACAGAAACCGTGTTCCAATCATTATCATTGCAGACAACGATCGAGACAAAGTTTGTGGTCGCGAGATTATACTGGTTATCAGCTGGGTTTGTTGATGTGACACCGAGAGATTCTTCGGATGTTGTTACAACAACATCGAACAATGTGTTGTACAGTGTTGTCTTTTGAATTTGGTTATTCATACGCTCTTGTATTGATTGTTTCATAATCAATCGCTCCTTTAATTATATTAGTCCGATTCATCAGTCTCGACGACAGAATCGTCACTTATACTATCGTCATTTTCTGAGTATATTCTATCATATTCATCAGCTTGTTCTGACAAACATTCATACTCTTCATCAGTAATAGAATTAACGGCAGTTATCATGAAACGACCGAGCATATCTCCTGGTTCTTGTGTGCAGAATATATAGAACCAGTATAAGGGATTAAGACAGTCTGGCCATTCTTTAGTTTTTGCAGTCATGGCTGCTTTATATACATTTAAAGGTATATTCCAAACAAATCTTCGTTCAAGTTCGTCAGACAATGGTGTTGCTGAGAAATACTTATTCTGAAATTCAAGAAGCATTGTTACAACATTCATTATCTGTTCTTCGTTAAGAATTGTATCAGCATATCCCGGTGGGGGATTGTTGTCTTTACCTAGCTGACTTTCCATAAAAGCCATTATCTTAGCAACATTCTCAGAGATATCATCTATCTTTTTTGAATCCTGTGATTCGACAACAACTTCAATGGGTGCAGACGTCTGAGCACCCATTGATGGATCTTTTAATAGTTCATAGTATTTCAAACAAAACCCCTCCCTTAATACCAATACTTTGTCGGTAGACCTGCTAAGTGTTCTTCAACTGACATAGCAGCATCGTATATATTTGGAGCATCCGGATTCTGCTCATACTTAATATATTTCTTATCGATAGGATGTTCTTCGAATTCATCGTGCATCTTTATACCGATAACATTGTTGAATAATCTCATTCTTTCTTCAAGTGAGATTCTGGCCCTTAATTCTCTATCCTCGTATAAGGTACCACATTTACTGCATTTATAGGTCGAGAAATCATTCTTGGCAAATACCATCGATCTGTTACCACAAACACATTTGAACATATCAAGTGATGATGGAAAGATATATGCATAATCAATACACACAGGTCTTCCGTCTGGAGACAATCCCCAATTTGCATAGTTATGTTGTGTTAACCCAACATCACCTAACAAATATCTTGTACTCCAGTCACTTAATATTTTTCTGATAGATGCATTATGTGACCACATTTCTGAATGACTGGTAAATGCAGGACAGTAAGAGGCCACCAAAAGGTGGCCTCCTTTACTGATCTCATGGGCATATGCAACATGAGGCATTAACGATTCGCATATTGCAAATTCCTGCATATTGTCTGCTACACCCTCATGATCTAATGCAATCTTGAGAGCATAGCCATCGTATTTAACGATGAAACGATTTGTACCAGTACCTATCTCAACCCAGTCAATATGATACTTATTGAGGATCTCAATTGCTTTCTCTTTACGAGAAGTCGGTCTCATACCTTTCTGAAGAGGTATTTCACCTATTTCACATTTAAGATCCAGAGGGAGTGAATTAAGACGAGACCTAAATGTGCGAGTTACATCTTCGACAACATTTGGTTCTTGCATTTCACTCATCCTTTCATGTGTTTATTAGAGAGCATCACTCCAGTTTGTCTTGGAGATATCTGTCCAACTGCAGCTTGTTGCATTCTGGTTTGTCGGATACTGTGGTCCCTTGGGAATGTTATACATGTTAGCACCCTGCTGGGGCTGAGGATTTCTCCAATCAACTACCGGCATCGGAAGAGGTCTGTTCTGAGTATAGTAGTTCTCCCATGAATTGTGCTTATCAAATCCGAACTGATTATTGCCATAGAGAGCTGATGTGTTCATATCAACTCTGGGACCCGGCATATATCCACCGAAATATCCCGGATTGCACGCATAAGGATCAAATGCCGGAACCTGTGGTTGAGGTGCGGGCATCTGAGGCTGAGGCTGTGCCCAGGGATTGTTCTGAGGAGCAGTCTGAGGTGTCACCATATTTCTACGGCTTTCAACCATAGCATTCAAACCCATATTCTGCTGTGGTGTTGCCGGAGGATATGATGAGAACGGCTGCACTGCCGACTCAGGAATTGTGGTAGCCTTAGGCTGACCATACTGGCCGAACTGTGCGAACGGATTTACAGGATTCATAGGAGTACCTGCATTCCTTCTGGAATTGTAATCATATCCGAATGCACCTGTTGATCCGTTCCAATAGAACATCTCATTGTTCGGTGTATCCTGATAGGTGTGTGCCAACCAACCAGCTGTCTGATCTGTTGGATAATCGGGATTGTAACTCATGTTATTTTCCTCCTTGTGTGATAATTAGAAATGATACATACCGGCAATCATCTGCGGGATTGCAAGAAGATCACCGAATGTTTCCTGAGTAGAATTGTTTCTGGAGAGATCCCATCTCGTTCTGAGACACATATACGAATCATTGATACGAATGATGTGACCGATTGAACACATCACATTGTGTGTCGGAACAAGCTTGCTCATGTACATATCAGGAATTGCCATACCAGAGAAAGCATTTTCAACTTCCGTTGTATGACATCTACCAGATACATTGATCTCATAAAGACCATCTCTGGTAATACCATAGTACTGCTCAAGCGTTGCAAGAACATCAAAGAGATTGTTCAATGCTGTGTTGATCTGAGATCTGGGACAAGGGAATGTGATAACCCAAAGACCATCAGGTTTGTTCTTGTTGGTCTCACGAATAAGACAACCCTTACCTCTGAGAATACCAAGCTGTGCATCAAGATATCTCATTCTCTCCTGTGGATTTGTGACAAAAGCCTGTGTGTCCGTACACAATACCTTGAAACCTACAAAGGCTTCACGCTGCATTGCATGCGGAGGATAGGTTTGCATCACGACGGATGAATAATCAACAGGTTCTTCCGGGCCAAGAATACGCTGCTGATACTGCTGAACGATAGCGCTCATGTGTGAATCCTCCTTTTCATATTGATTCTGGAGAAGTATACTTTGGTATATCTTCTACATCAAAATTATATATGTCTTTTAAATAAATTATATAGAAGCCATATAATTCAATTTCTGGGTTCCCATATAAATGGGGATAGATAAGCTTACATTTTCCATTATATCATCTCTCAATGCAAACGACTGTGGTGATATGAATGGATGTCTGATTGCTGTTATTGCATTATCAGTATTCTGATCGAGATCGCGTTGTTTTGCTGCCTTTATCATGAGATACTTGTTCTCTCCATTGTTTTCGATATTCATCAAAGCCAAGAAGTCCGCAACTTCAACTACTTCCCACGCAGAGCCAACCTGTCCTCTTGATAATGCTTGATCGGTCTTGGTATAACCACCATTCTTAACGACATCATCAACCATTCGTGCCGCTTCTCTATTCAACTGATGTCCTGTGACAATCGGTATATTAAATTCAGCACATATAGATTTAAGTTCGTTCATGATCGTGTGAAGTTCTGACTTTTCTGATGCAATGGCAGCAGCATCAGTACGACCTGGACGAATACGTTTAATGTAGTCCAGATATACTGCAACAACCTCATTCTCATCATTATTATATGAACGGATAATAGCTTCGAGATCCTTCGTGGATTTCTCTCTATATCCATAATACAAGATAACAGAACGCATTCCATGTGCAGATAATTCATTATTCATCATTTCGACGATTTCATCAACTGTAAACATTGACATATCTGCTGTTGGAAACAGAACACTCCACAATCTTCGAATTGTTTGAGCCATCGTATTCTCCATTGAGATATACATTGAAATTGGGGTCTTTCCATTTGTAGTGTTCTTTATGTGTTCATTATATTTCAAAGTGTCAACATGTGACTTTAGAAGTATTCCTGATTTATAGTTACCAGGAAGAGCTGCATAGACGTATAAACATCCAGACAGATATCCTGGAGAAAGAAGGTTATTAAGACCCCTAATGCCGGTGATGATGCATTTATCAGGGGCACGTGCATCCTTGGCTTCTGCAACAACAAGCTTTTGGCCATCAGGATCGGATGAATCAAATGAATGAGATACAGTTGTTATATTGGCAGATTCATACGCCTTAACAATATCTCTGGATATATTATAAAGATGATCAACATGTGATTTCAAATCATCAGGGTCGTCATCTTGATCAATTATGTCAAGAGTCTTAATAAATGAATTCTTGACTTTTAATACACCAGCCCACTTAACGTAATCTGCCAATAATTGACATAATCTCAAACATTCAGACTGTGTTGTTATTGTCGGATTACGTTTAAGCAATTCGATGCTTGATATGATCTCTTGGTCTTCTCCCTCATCCCTCATTATCTCAACGATAAGATCTATGTTATTGACATTCTTCTCGATGAAACTGATTATTCTCGAAGCAACGAGACAATATATCGATTTGGATGGATATACTGATATCGCTCTTGAAAACAGATTAACCGTTTGGGATGATTTCAAATCTCCTTTTGGATTACATAATATCGATGCAATATCCTTATATAAAGAACTCTTTAAAGTTTTCACAATCGTCCGCCCTTTCGTGATTATTTTCGAATGGTACTAATTTGTTATCAGACGATTTCAATATAAAGTCGAGGGCATTTCGCCCTCGACATATACTGATTTATGCATAATGACCATCATCCGCAATGGTTGGAATGATATTAGCATCGAATATGAATGCTCTACCATCGAGAAGATATTTAACGATTGCAATTGATGCAACCACTACCTCGAGATCATACTGTGCCGATGTGGCAAACTTTTCAAGATCTGTGTGCTCTGTATGAATGATATCAAATGATGTAGCCTCTTTTACACCATAATGCAGATCCATATGATCATAAACTGATTCTCCCAATATGGTCTTGTTAGGTTCACCATTATCATCGACACCATACTTGGATTTCCAGATATCAAGGAATAAACCACGAATAGCAGCTTGTATTCCATCACAGATATCATCCTGGAGTTCACCATACATAAGCTCATATGCCACAGGATCTTCAGGACACATGATTCTTTCGATACGATCATAAACATACTTGAACAGGTTTGGTACAATACCACCATCGACAACAGATTCAACGATATGAATACAGTCGTCAACCTTATCACCGATGAGTTTGGCCTCCAGTGATGAACCCGTTCTTATATTGAGAATTGTATCATCATCTTCCATTCTGATGGATCTGATACGTTTCTTGAGTTCACTCTGCTTGACATATGACTGAGTCTCTTCTCTTTCAAGGTCCATGGTAATCTTCTTGATATATTCGGATGTATCATTCTTACCCTTGATATCATAGAATACCATACAGTCATCCTTAAACAGTGATACTTCAACTGTCGGTGCTTCGTCGAGATCCGGTTCCTTATCATTCATATTACGAACACTGGTACCGAGAACAGCAGCAAGATCCTTCATCTCATCTTGCTTATGATTGCCGAGCATCCAGAACAGATGTGCATTCACTTCACACAATCCATTTGTATTATGTGACTTCTTATTGAATTCTATCTTGCCGATGAAGTCTCTCCAATCCTGATCAAGGAATGATCTATTGAAGTCCTTTGCAATGATAAGAATTTCTTCATGTGGATCCCATACCTTTTTAAGGTTCAACCAATCAGTCGTATTGAAAGAATGGTCATATATGAGACACTTCAATTTCTTACAATTATTGAACTTAACAGCTGTATCGAGTGTTGACATTGCTCTGATCCTGTAATCACCAGGAATGAACTCTGCTTCATACTCAACAGCAGCACCATTATCAAGATCAACAGTAACACGAGGTATTACGTTTCTGATTGAGATATGGTCATCATTCATCAACGGATTCATTGCTGTGAACAGAATGTCTGTAAGTTCATCATCGTAATTTGCAGCAACTGCTATTACCGGACGAATATTCGAAAGGGACGGCTTCTTAACCCTGCCTTGCTCAATATCCTTCAGTAATATTGAATTGTCCTGAAGATTGTTCTCAATATCAGTGAGAATCTCCATACCAAGTCTCTTTTCATCAGGAGTCTTGAGTACTTCATTCAGATGATTGAATAGTTTCTCAGCCAGAAGGATACATGATGTTGTACCATCACCAACATTTCTGTTGACCCTGGTGATAATCTTATTGATGGCTCTGTAAACCATCTTTTTGTATGCCTGGTTAAAGCTCATTGATTGATATACATTATATCCATCCTTAGTTGTTATTGTCTCACCTTGATCAGAGATGAGTACAGATGAACCATAAGGACCATAAGTCTTTCCAAGCACATCAGTTATTGTATTAAACGTATCCGATACAAGACGTTTGAAGTCTTCTTCAGGTATTACGTTGATATGATGTGAATGTGCGTAGTTTGTGTAGTCATACTGTTTCTTCAGTCCCGCCATCTGAAGTTCGAGTTCTGCTTGATTGCTCATTCTTGTATTTCTCCTTTTCTAAGAATCTCCGATCGTCATTGGTTATTACTTTATATCGAACACCAAAATCAGTCATTAACTGTTTATCATTGATAAATCGTTTTTGACGATCTTTATAGTCCTTAATAATATCAACACCAACGATCAATCTAAATAGATCAGCCTCTATCACAATATCAATATTTTTCAAGTCAGTAATAATTCGACGAAGAAGTCTGCGAATCTGTTGATTTGCAGTATTCACAGTTTGTTTATACAGAGTCTCAAATTCCTCACGATCAAAAGAAGGGTCATGATTTGCTTCGGCTTCACAAGCAAGTTTAACTGATTCTGAAATTTTTGAGCATTCCAGAGTAATGTCAGAAATATCATTTAACCGCATCTTCATATCGTCAATCATCTTGAACATTTGAAAAGTATTTGATGGGGATGAAAACTTATTATGGTAGTATATATCCACAAAAGCATTCAAACCACTGACATCCAACAACAACTGATGTTGTGTTGGGGGATCCATATGATCAAGATGAAGAATGTAGTTTATCATATCATGAACTTGTGAATTGATAAACCTCACAGACTTTTCGAATATTTCAAGTTCTTCCAAGTCTTTTTTCTTTACGAATTTAAGTCTGTAACCAAACAACTTTATCACTTCCTCATTTTATATTGTCGAAATTACCAACGAGTGTAACGCTGTTACTATTTTTGAATATTGTGTAAAGTATTTCTTTGCTCATTTTGTGACGATATGAATCGTCTGTATTTCGTATAAATACAGAATGGTTGAATCTGTGGTATCTTGCGTCATATGACCTCATTATGTTCGCCGGATAAACATCAATTTTACCAGGTTTATCCAAAAGAATGAATCTACCATCTGTATCATATCGTAGATCAAATGGTATTATTGTCTTTGAGTTATATAACCTGGATAACATCAATGGTTTCTTATTTGGGTTTTCAAGAACAAGCATTGAATGTTCAACAAGGGTTGCTTTACGACAACCGTTTTCGATGACAGGCTCTATTGATTTGCTATTCGAGATTATGACTTTCTGATGTTTCCTGAAAGGTGTTTGCATCTGTCTGTCTATTATCTCATCGAACAACGTAAAATCATCTGTGAAATACTGTTTGTCGTCAAGTTTTCCTATCGACCTTTTACTCATCTTGGGTATTTGGTTTAAGGAACCTTTTACTTTACGATCAATAGCCCTTGTCGGTATGTTAAACAGTGATCGAGCCATTGCGATCATTGGTGATGTCTTTTCAAGACTGTCTATTATTACAGGCATGTCACTAACACCACACCAGTAGTGTATTAACATATATGACTTC
>Ga0326512_10000470_pt1 | contig 35615 bp, 50 predicted proteins | sample 1_2617_0518_D_FD_203652 | JGI IMG/M metagenome (GOLD analysis project Ga0326512, IMG submission 203652) | Bovine rumen microbial communities from UC Davis, California, United States - 1_2617_0518 | ecosystem: Host-associated > Mammals > Digestive system > Stomach > Rumen | place: USA... | reverse complement strand
ATGGTTTATCTCCCCGAAGTGAAGAGGGGGACGCGCGCGCACGTGCGCGGATATGAAGTAGTGAGCGTTACATCAAGACTCAAAACAAGTGTGAATAAGGCCATCAAAGCGGGTCTCATAGATCGCAAAAAGCACGGCGCAGCCATCGAGGCTGCAATGAAGCTGGCGCAGGTCCTTGATGATCCGGACTGGCCGATCATCGATAAGAGATTCGACAACGTAACGCCCAGCACGTTCCTGAAGTACTGTCAGATCCTGCACATCGTTCCGGATGAGGTCATTCCGGAGAAGGGTGAAGAGGATAGCGGCGTAGTAGGACACAGCAAGTGGAAGAAGACGGCATCAGATGAGTCTTAAGGGAATAGAAGAGCCGAGAGTATATACTCCGCCGTTGAGAGAGCTCACGCCGGACACGTCTCTCGGTTTTGAGATCATAGATTTTTCAGAAAATTATCTCCATGTAGCGCTGCTTCCATGGGAGAAGTGGTTCCTGATCCACGCCTTCGAAGTCATCGACGACGATGAGGACGGATGGAGATTCAGATATCGGATCATACTTCTGCTGGTGGCAAGGCAGAACGGAAAGACAACACTCGGCTGCATAATTGCGCTGTATTTTTTATACGTGCTTGAGGTAGGTCTTGTCCTCGGGACCTCTCAGGATATATCGAACGCCGAGGACACATGGCAAAAGGCTGTAGAGATGGCTCAGGAGGATGAGCGTCTCTCGAGGGCGATAAAGCACGTCTGGTACACGAACGGAAGCAAGCGACTGCAGCTGCTCGGCAACCGTGACTACAGGGTCAAGGCATCGAACAGGCGCGCAGGACGCGGCAAGACGGCGAATCTCGTCCTGCTGGACGAGCTGAGAGAGCATCAGACTTGGGAGGCGTGGGCTGCTTTATCAAAGACCGGAATGGCGGTGAAGAACGCGCTGACATTGTGCATGAGCAACGCCGGAGACGGTACTTCGGTAGTGCTCAGGCACTTCCGGAACATAGCTCACGCGAGGCTCGGAGATCCTGATGGCGTAGTAAAGGCGCTGGGCGACAGTGACCTGATCGCAGACGACTCCGCGGACACCGGAGCGCTCGGCCTGTTCGAATGGTCGGCGCCGCCTGACGCGGATCCGGGCGATGAAGAGGCATGGTGCCAGGCGAATCCGTCTCTCGGATATACGATCGAGCTGGCGAGCCTTAAGGAATCTTATGCAGATGATCCACCTGACGTCTTCAAGACAGAGTGTCTCTGTCAGTGGGTGACGTCAGCGGTGACGCCGCCCTTCCCTGTCGAAGCATGGGAAGCAGGGCGTGACGATAAGAGCCGGATTCGTAAGACCTCGCCGCTCTGGTGGGGTGTGGACATATCGTCGGACAGAGGGCATGCAAGCATCGCTGTCTGCGGCAAACGAAAAGACGGAGCCTGGCATGTTGAGCTCGCTGAATACAGGAGCGGGACCGCCTGGCTTATAAAGTGGTTCCAGATGACGGCTCCGAAATATCCGGGCGGCATGAGAGTCGCCCTGCAGAGCAAAGGCGCTCCGATCGCGTCTCTCATGGACGTACTCGCTGCGATCGACGGAGTCGAGATAGTAGAGTGTTCCGGAAAAGACGTGGCCGGATGGTGTGGACGAATGTACGACGCTGTCGCAGCCGGTTCCGGTGGATCCGACGCGACTCCGGTGTATCACGTAAGCCAGCCGGCGCTCGATCTCGCTGCGAATATAGCTGCGACGAGGCCGATGGGCGACGGTGCCTGGGCATGGGACCGCAATAGATCGCTGGAGGACATATCTCCTCTGGTGGCCGCCACGATGGCGCTCGGGGCTGCGACACAGATTGAAAAAACGAAGGCGTATGAGAGCGCGTACAAATCTCATGGCGTCCGCGTTATTTAGGAGGATAACTGATGGCACTACTCGCGAACCTGAAGAATCTATTCAGGCCAAGCTACAAGTATATCTACATGTCCGGGGACTACGGCGTGAACGTGGTCAACATGGACATAGCAGCACTTTATGAAAGCCAGCCGAACCTGCGGTCGGTCGTATCGTTCCTGGCTGATAATGCTGCGGAAGTGCCTCTGAAGGTATTCAACCGTAAGAGCGACACAGACAGACCGAGAGTGATAGACAGCCCGGCGGCGCTTCTTATGAAGCAGCCGGGACCGGATCTCACCGCCTTCGAGTTCAAGCGGAGGATGTACTCGGATCTCCTGCTGTATGAGAGATTCATGACTCTTATACTTCCGGACAAGACTACGGAGAGCGGATGGGCGCTGTGGCCTATCCCGGCGCTCTGGATCCGAGGATACAAAGGCGAGAATCCATACTCTCCGGACTATGTGATAATCGCGCCGCCATCCGGTGCGATCGAGGTCCCTGCGGACAAGTTCATCCTGTTTCACGGATATGATCCGGAAGATCCGATGCGTCAGGTATCACGGATCAAAGCGCTGAGCGAGTCGCTGTACGAACAGATCGAGAGCAGTAAGTTCAGGCGGCAGATGTGGCATCGCGGCGGCAGATTCAATGCCTATGTGACGAGGCCGAAGGACGTGGCTCCATGGGATGACACCGCGTTCGAGCGCTTCAAGGATACATTCAAGGACTCGTGGGCGGGAGACAGTGCCGGAGAAGCTGGAGGGATGCCGATACTGGAAGACGGCATGGAGATCAAGGCGATCCAGTTCAACTCGAAGGAAGCCGAGTGGTCGGAGTCCGTGAAGCTGTCCAGAGAAGACTGCGCTGCAGTCTTCCATGTGAATCCGGCCATGATATGGCCTGGAACCGGTCAGACATACGCCAGCGCGAAGGATAACGCGAGAGCCTTATACAATGACTGCCTCGAGCCTATCCTTATGCAGGCGACGGACAGACTGAATCTAGTGCTGCTGAAGAGGATAAAAGAGCCTCAGGGCAACTACATAGCGTATGACATCACGATCAAGACTGAGGGCACCTACGAAGAGAAGATACAGGCGCTGTCGAGCGCGGTCGGAGCTCCGTTCTTGTCGAGAAATGAAGCGAGAGCTCGCCTCGACCTTCCTGCACTGGAAGGCGGCGATGAGATCATAACTCCTCTGAACGTGCTCGTCGGAGGTCTCGCGTCTGCACATGACACAGACCCGACGGTCGAGCGTTACAATTCCACGGCGCAGGCCATAGAGCATGCTCGTTCGATTCTAGGAATGAAGTCGGCAGAGAACCGGAAGAAAAGAGGAGAGCCGACAGAAGACGAGAAGAAGAAGATCGCGAAAGTGTATCGCGATTTTTTTGAGCGTCAGGGAAAGTCGGTGCTCGCGAAGCTCGGAGCAGAAGTCGAGGACTGGTGGGATGAAGACCGCTGGAATAACGAACTGACAGACGATCTCTTTGAAAAGGCGCTTGATATAAGCACTGCCGCAGGAAAAGAATCCGTGAAGGATCTCTTCGACGATGGCAAGTACGACGCAAAGAGGACGGAGAACTACATCAAGGCTATGTGCCGAAGACGCGCCGAGATGATGAATCAGGTCACACACGACGAGATCGAGGACGCGCTGGACGATAAGCTGAGTGAAGACGCTGAGAAGTCGACTCCTGAGGGCGTGTTCAAGAACGCTGAGGACAATAGAGCGGACTCGGCCGGAGCTGCGTTCGCTGGTGCCCTGGTATCATGGGCTGCCATGGAAGCGTGCCGCCAGAACGATGACGGACACTCGAAGATCTGGAAGACGTGGGTGGTCACATCCGGGAATCCGAGAGCATCGCACGCGCAGATGGACGGTGAGCGTGTTCCTTATGACGAACCGTTCTCGAATGGAGCCATGTGGCCGGGCGATGTAGACGCTCTGGACGTTGAAGAGGTCGCGAACTGTCAGTGCATAGTGGAGATAGAGATTGAAGCATAAGGAGGCTTCCTATGGATAAGAAAATCAAGAGAAAGATCGTGGAAGTGAAGGCTGCAGAGAATGGCAGCATCACAGGATATGCGTCTACCTGGACGAGAGAGCCTGACAGCTATGGAGATGTCGTGGCGAAGGGAGCTTTTGCCGAGTGCATCGCAAAGCTAAAAGAGGAAGGCAGAGTGCTGCCGCTCTTATATGATCACCAGGAATATGACCTGAACAGCTTCCTCGGTAAAGCATACGACTTCGAGGAAGATGATCACGGTCTCCTGTTCAGTGCGGACTTTGACGACACGAAAGAAGGACAGAGAGCAAGAGAACTCGCGAAGGACGGAAGACTGTGCAAGTTCTCGTTCGCGTATGACGTACTCGACGAAGGCGAAGTCGAACTGGATGACGGAAGAAAAGCAAACGAGCTGAGGAAGCTCAACCTCTATGAAGTCAGCCTGGTATTCTATCCGGCTAACGACGACACATCGGTCGTAGAGGTGAAGTCGGGACGCAGGAACAGTGCTGCGGATGAAGAGACACTGAGACAGATTATCGCGCTCGCTCAGAGCTTACTGGGTGAGCTTGATGATAATGATGGGCAGGACAATGACGCCAAGTCAAAGGAGCCGGACCCGGCCAATGACGAGGAGCGGAAGAAGCAGCTGCTCAAAGAAGCTGAAACACTACTGAAAAAGGAGTAAAAAATGACTATCGAAGAGAGACTTAAGGCTGCAATGGACACTCTCGCCAAAGTTAAGAAAGCCGTGGAGGCTGGCGAGAAGACAGCGGAAGATCTGTCCAAGGCCATGGAAGACGTGAAGTCCATCCAGGCAGAGAAGAAAGCTGCTGAAGAGGCAGACAATCTCATCAAGTCGATGACTACACCTGAGACAAAGCCGGCAGAGAAAGAGCCAGAGAAGGCCGCTTTCAAAACAATCGGCGAGTATGTCGCTAACGAGTTCAAGAAGGCGAACATCAACGTCAAGGAGAAGTTCGACAAGTCGGTCAACTATAAAGCTGCCGCCGTGATGGACATTCCATCAGCTGTATCAGGAGCGACGACTCAGTACGAGAAAGAGATCATCGAAGGCTACAGAAGAGAGCTTCTGATCGCAGACCTGTTCTCAACAGAGCAGATCAGCGGCAACGCCGTGACCTTCTATCCGGAGTCAAGCATCGTTGAAGGTGGTCCTGACGTCGTAGCGGAAGGCGCGAAGAAGCCGATGACGAGCTTCGGAGATCCTACAGCAAAGACTGTATCGCTCAGCAAGATCGCATCCTACATGAAGGAGACGGAAGAACTCGTTGAGGATACACCTTGGCTGGCTACTGCCATCAACGGCAGAGGCATGTACGAGCATCAGCTCAAAGTAGAGGACTTCCTCGTAGCTCAGCTGATGGGAACCAGCGGAGTCCAAACACAGACAGGACTCGGTGCTGACGAGATCTTTAAGGCTGCTACAGCCGTGAAGACTCAGACAAAGCTTCCGGCTGATGCGGTCGTGATCAACCCGGCTGATTATCAGACACTTAGACTCGCAAAGGACGAGAATGGTCAGTACTACGGCGGTGGATACTTCTACGGCCAGTACGGCAATGGCGGCATCATCGAGCAGCCGTCAATCTGGGGACTCAGAACAGTAGTATCTGCTGCAGTTCCTGCAGGAGAGGCTATCGTCGGAGCGTTCAGACTCGGAGCTGAAGTCCTGAAGAAGGGCGGAGTCACAGTCGACATCGCGAATCAGAACGAGGACGACTTCATCAAGAACCTCATCACGATCCTGATCGAGGAAAGAATCGCTCTCGCAGTAAGAAGACCGGATGCCTTCGTCATCCTGTCAGCTGACAGCGAATCTTAGTCCGATAGGAGGGCGCGAGAATGAAGAAGTATAAATGGCGCGGTGTGACCTATCAGATCGCCGACGAGGATCTCTGGAAGTATCCGGGGGCAGTTCCGGTGCATCCTGAAGCTCCGAAGGCGACTGAAGAGAAGCCGAAGTCAAAGAAGAAGACCCCTGCGAAGAATAAATCCCGCCAGAAGAAGCCTGAGAACAAATGAGGACCGCATGGGGTTATGAAGTGAGCGAAGGGCTCGAGCCTATAATCACGGTCGAGCTGTTCAATGCCCGGACAGGTGGTAAGTACGCAACGAATCCGCGTGTAGAGGCGGCCCTCAAGGCCGCCTCACAGGCGGTGAGAAACTGCTGCGGCTGGCATGTGAGTCCGGCGATGGAGTGCACGGCACGCCCTCACGGAGGGTCTGTGCTGACACGTCTGCCGGCAGCCTATGTCAGCTCCATCATATCCGTCAAGGAAGAAGGCGAGGATCTCACAGACGCCGACTACGAGTGGCGTGAGGACGGTCTGATCAGACGGACGGACAAGACGTGGACGGACAAGTGGAACGGCATCGAGGTCAAGTACAATGCCGGCTATGATGCCGACGCTGTTCCGGATCTCGCCGAGACTGTGAGCGCCATCGCCGCCGGAGTGCTTTCTGTAGCGTCAGGAGTGACGTCAGAGAGCGCGGACGGCGTGACGATAAGCTACAGCGCGAGCGCAGCGAGTATCGCTGCATCGCTCACCTCACAGCAGAGGAGCGCCCTCGAACCTTATAAGGTGGTCGGAAGCCATGCCGCTTAGCTTTTTCACTGACACGGTCACGCGAAGGCGGGCTGCGGTAAAGTCGAAGAACGGAATGGAATGCCAGGACTGGTCTGAAGCGGACGAGATCACGATCTCAAACGTACAGGTCACAGCGGCAGCCACTTCCCGGGACTTCGACGAGCGGACCTTAAACGTGAGCGACAGAAGGACACTGAGAGCGGGATATGATGCGGATATCATGGCGGGAGACCGCATCGTATGGAATGGCGACGAGTACGACATCGAGGGCGAGGTGTTCCACACCAAGTCGCCGACAGGACGCATCTCGACGACCAGATGTACGCTTGTGAGGTTCAAAGGATAATGGGTGCAAAGGTAAGGATAGAACATAACGGAGAAGGATGGATCGAGATCTTCAAGTCTGCAGGGATGCAGGCCGCTATCGACGAAGCCGGAAAGCGGATCGCAGCTGAAGCGGGCTCAGACTACGAGTATCTGACCGAGTACGATCAGATGCACAATAGCCAGTTCACGGCAGGCGGAGTGGTCGTAGCTGTCGGGCATGAAGGCGACAACAAGGAAGCGATCGACAAGGTCCTCACTAAGGCGGTGCACAGATGAGAGTTAGTAATGACATCGAGACGGCTCTGTATAAGCTTCTTATAAGCGAGGGCATAAGCGCCTCGGCGCATGCTGTTCCTATGTCGCTCGGAGGGGCTTTCCCTCATGTGCATGTAGTAAGGACCGGCGGGTATACGTCAGACCTCGTGGTAGAAGATAACAGCGTGGACTTTGACGTCTATGCTGCAGATCAGGCGGATGCGATGACGGCTGCATCGAACCTGTGCGCGCTGGTGCGAAGCATCGCCGGCACAGAGCTCGGCGGCGTGCCGTGCTACACGTCTGAGGTCACGACGCTGCCGTACAACAATCCGGATCCGCGTCATCCAACGATAGGACGCGCCACTTTCAAGGCGCTTATAGCTATAAGAGTAAGGAGTGAAAGTAATGCCTGAGAATAAAGACGTAAGAGTAGGGATGCCTGACCAGAAGACCACCGGTGCGATACTGAGTGCTCCGATCGGCACAGAGCTTCCGGATCTTCCGGACATGGAGCTGGACGAAGCTTTCACAGGCAACGAATATGTCTCCGAGGATGGTCTGACTCTGAGTCCATCGATGAGCACGAACAAGATCAAAGACTGGAGCGGTGCTACGGTTCGCGAGCTGCTCAACTCGTTCGATGGAACTATGACATGGACGCTGATCTCAACGAATCCAGGTCAGATGAAGACCACGTTCGGCGATAAGTTCGTCACCGAAGAGGCTGCCACAGCAGCGCACGGCAAGCAGATGAAGGTCGCGCTCGGAGCACATCTTCCGGATCCGAAGTCTTTTGTCTTCCTGATGAAGGACGGAGACGCGAAGATGATCATAGTAGTGCCGTACGGACAGATCACAGAAGTGGGAGATATAGTGTTCAAGTCAGGTGAGGTCCTCGGCTGGCCGGTAACACTATCGACATCTCCTGACGAGGACGGTCACAACATCTACATTCTGACTGATGATGGTCAGGTGCTCACAGACAGTGAGTCTTAGTTGATTTTAAGGAGGGAAACAATGAGGAGTTTTGGAAACGATGCACCTGAGTTCTTCTGCTTTCAGATCACAGGTGGCAAGAAAGTGTATAAGGTTCCGCTGGCGGCTTCGATGCCGTATAGCGTTCTGAAGAAGATGCAGAGCGCGAAGAGCGACGATGGAAAGTTCGACGCGCAGGTCGAGATGCTGAGGAAGTACATGGGCGACGCCGTGGACGAGCTGGACGCAATGACGCTCGGCTCTATCCTGAAAGCATGGGCAGAAGCATCGAACAGTCAGGGAGCTGAAGTGGGGGAATCCTAAGCCTTGTCCGTATGATCGAGGAGCATGATCGTGCTCTCGAGTACGATCTCATGACACGGACAGGGCGGACCCTCAGCGAGTACATGGAAATGGGGGCGGCCGGCAAGGTCGCCCTCTTGTCGTTTATAGGAAACCTGACGCCGGACTCCGCTCTCGCGAGAGAGCTGGATCCAAAAGACGAGTTCGGTGCCTGGTACACTACGGCAAAGACTAACGCGATCCTCGCGGATCTGTTCGATGTGTTCGTCCAGGCGAACACAAAACAGGGCAGGAAGGCTGCGGAGTATCCGCGGCCGAAGAAGCATCGCGTGATAGGTAAAGACGCGATACCGATCTCGGAGTTCTGGGACTGGTGGAATGGAAAGAGGTAAGAGATGTCAGGTAGCGGTACAGAGGTAGCAAGGGCGTATGTCACGATAATACCTAAGTCTGACGGCACGTCTGACAATGTCATAAACTCGGTCGTAAATCCATTGAACGATGGCGTAGCCAAAGCGGGAGACGCGGCCGGTGGTCTATTTAATGCGAATCTCGGCGGGATGCTCGCCAAGTTCGCGGTGCCTGCAGCGATCATCACTGCGCTCGTCGGCATCGGCAAGGTGGGCTTTGACGCGTTTGAAGAGGTCCAGCAGGGCACGTTCAACGTGATCAAAGCTACCGGCGCGACAGGAGATGCAGCGAAAGAGCTGGAAGGCGTATATAAAGAAGTCGCCAGGAATGTCGTGGGAGACTTCGGCGACATCGGAGCTGCGGTAGGCGAGCTGAATACCAGATTCGGCCTTGAAGGCGAAGAGCTTGAGGCAGCATCCGAAGAGACGATGAAGTATGCCAAGATTACTGGACAGGATGCGACGAAAGCGGTCCAGGACGTATCCCGCATGATGAACAATGCGGGCATCTCGGCGGATGAGTATGGGACGGTGCTCGACAAGCTGACTGTAGCAGGTCAGCAGGCAGGAGTTGACGTCGGCAAGCTCGCGAGCGATGTGACGGCGAACGCTGCGAGCTTCAAACAGATGGGGATCTCGACTGATGAGGCTATCGCCATGCTCGCACACTTTGAGAAGAGCGGAGCGAACACGTCACAGATCCTCTCTGGTATGAAGAAGGGCGTCTCAGAGTGGGCGAAAGAAGGCGTAAGCGCTAAAGACGGCTTTGCCGACTTTGTGAACGGAGTCGCAGAGGGGTCCGTGACTACGGCAGACGCGATAGATCTGTTCGGAGCGCGTGCCGGTCTTGCCATGTATGACGCTGCCGAAAAAGGTCAGCTCTCGTTCGAAGAGATGTACTCGGCCATCACCGGAGATGCTGAAGGCGCGCTCGATCAGGTATATGAGGACACACTCTCCGCGTCTGAGAAGATGGATCTCGCCTGGCAGAACGTAAAGCTCGCCGAGGCGGATCTCTTCGCGCCGATAGCAGTATCGATCAGCGACACGCTGTCGAACGTCATCATCCCGGCGCTGCAGAATGGCAGCGCTCAGGTGCAGGGCTTCATGGAGAAGGTCGGCGGGTACTATGATCAGTATGTCGCACCGGTCGTGGACGCGGCGCTGAATTATGTCGAGCCTGCGATCGAGGAAGTCCAGAAGACAGTCATGTCCGGCGTGGACTATGTGACGGACGCATTCAACAAGGCCATGCCGGAAGTGCAGAAGCTCATCCAGGACGTCTGGCCTGACATTCAGAACATCATACAGAATGCCATGGCCGTGATCAAGCTTGTGGTAGTTCCGGTATGGAATTACATCAAGGGCGTAATCAGTACGCAGGTGAAGATCATCTTCAATGCGGTCAAGGTCGCGTGGCCTGCGATATCTTTGATCATAAAGACGCAGATCAACGTCATCAAGAATACTATAAGCACACTCAGAACGATCATAAGCACAGTGCAGAACGTGTTCAACGCGGTGAAGAATGCCATCACACATCCGATCGAGACCGCGAGGAACATTATCAGAGGAATAGTGAATACCATCAAAGGATTCTTCCGGTTCTCGGTGCCTCATCCGAAGATACCGCTGCCACACTTCAGCATATCACCGGCAGGATGGAGCATAGGGCAGCTCGTAAAGGGCAAGATCCCATCGCTCTCGGTGAAGTGGTACAGGAAGGCTGAAGAAGAGCCGTATCTCTTCAAAGACAAGGCGATCTTCGGGGCTGGCGAGCATAATGACGAGATGCTGTATGGCCGTCAGAATCTCATGAACGACATCAGGAGCGCCGTGGGAGGCGGACAGCAGCCGATCGTGCAGAACTTTGATGTGAATATATCCGGTATCTCCGACATCGAAGATGCTGCTGAAGAGTTTATAAATATCGTTAAGAGAGATATGAGGACAGCGTAATGGCTAAGACGAAAAAGCCGACAGGACTCACGATAAAAAGAGAGGGCGTAAACTTCATTTTAGGCTGGAGCAAAGGTGACAAGGACTATGGGAACGGACAGGCGTTCCAGTATCTCCTGGACCGCGATGGCAAGTCGGACAAGTGGCAGCCGGATCCGGCCAAGAGTCTCGGAGCGAACGTGACATCGCGTAAAGAGAGCATAAAACTGTCAGACTACTATCCGAACTCCGGGAAGCCGAAGCTCCTCGCTGTGAAGATGAGAGTCAAAGGCAACAGAAAGACATACAAGACCGGGAGCGGCAAAAAGCAGAAGACTATCAATCCCGGATGGTCCGATTATAGCGACAAGGAGTTCAAGCTCGCAGTCCCGGCAGTGCCTTCGCTGAAGGCAGAGCTCGACAGTGTCCTGACGAACAAGACACTGTTCTCTTGGGAGACAGAAACGTCTACATCGACGGCCGCTGTGTTCACGGACTGCTTCTATGAGTCTATCCGTGTGGAGAACTGCGACACGGACAAAGGATCTGACATAACGTTCGACAGTAGCGATCCTACATACATCAGCGGCTCGGCGGCGGCGACAGGCAGCCTCCCGATCGAGGAGTCAGGGATGAACCTGTCAACGACATCGTACACCAGGTGGTTCAGGATAAAAGCGAGAGGACCGCGCGGAGACAATAAAGGCGGCTGGATATATGCGAAGCATGTATACGCCAAGACGCAGCAAGCCACTATCGGCGGAGAGGTCGAGGTAGCGGACAACAATGCGACCGGCATGGATGTATATGTGGGCTGGGACGCACCGGCTGACCACTCTCGCCCTATAGACGAGACACAGGCGCAGTATGTTCTGACAGTCCCGGGTGCGGATCTCTCGTGTCCTTCCGGTCTCACATGGACTGATGCGGATATATCCGCGGATACCAGCGCGACAGATCATGCAGCGTTCGCCATAGACAACCAGCTTGACGAGGACGAGTGCCTGTTCGTAAGGATAAACACCAAGCACGACTCAAGCATAACTTACGGCGCGCCGAAGCTCTCCAAGATCGGAGTGCTGAAGTCGCCGACAGGGCTGTCAGTAAGCACGAACAACACCACGCACAAAGCTACGGTCACAGCAACGAATAACAGCACGGTGCCTGACGCATTTATGGTAGTGACCTACAGAGCGAGCTCAGGCACTACTATAGACATCGGCGTCATACCTCATGGATCGAGCAGTGTCACCGTACAGGGTCCGAACTGGGATGACGAGGACGCGATCGCGTTCGGCGTACGAGCGGTCGTCGGATCCGCGACGGCAGTCACGAGGAATGATGGTGCGGACGGCTACAACGTAGTCGAAAGAATGAAGTCCGATGGGATCTTATGGTCCGGAGGAAGCGTACCGAAAGCGCCGTCGAATGTGACAGCGGTGCCGACGGACAAGAAGGGCACGATCAAGGTCGGCTGGGGATGGCCATGGAGCGATGCTGACGGAGCGGAGATAGCGTGGTCTGATCATGACGACGCATGGGAGTCCACTGACGAGCCGAGCACCTACGAGATACCGTTCCTGCGTCCGTCCGAGTGGAACATATCCGGACTTGAAACAGGAATGACATGGTATGTATGCGTTCGTCTCTTTGTGAAGAGCGGAGATGACTACATATATGGACCGTGGAGCGACGTCAAGGCCGTGAGCCTTGCAGAAGCGCCATCAGTGCCGAAGCTCACACTGTCCGCCGGCGTCATCACGCCGGATGGATCCGTGAACGCATACTGGGCGTACTCATCGGAAGATGGGACGCATCAGATGTACGCGGAGATCTGCGAGGTCACGATCTCCGGAGGCGTGCCTGTATACGGTGACGTTATAGCGCATACAGTGTCAGCGCAGCAGATCACGATCAATGCGAAAGATGAAAATCACGAGTGGAGCGCAGACTCTGTCCACTATCTCGCCCTGAGAGTGATGTCGTCTGCAGGCAAGCTGTCAGACTCATGGAGCAACATCGTAGCGGTGCAGGTAGCGCCTCAGCTCGTATGCAGCATAACATCGACGAGCCTCGTGTCAGAGACCATCACGATGGACGGAGTGAGCATCGCAGTCAAGTCACTGAAGGAGCTGCCTCTTACCGTAACGGTATCCGGAGCGGATGAGAGCTGCGAGACTGAAGTCGCGATCGAGCGCGCCGAGGACTTCCATCTGGAACGTCCGGACGGCCGCAACTTTAACGGCTACGAGGGTGAGACGGTAGCTCTTAAGAAAGTGCCGAGAGGCGGCACGATAGAGATCGATAAAGAAGATCTCATCGGTCATCTGGACGATGAGGCGGGATATAAGCTGGTCGTGATCATAAGAGACGGCCTCGGAAGAGCTGCAGAGGCGGATCCGATCGAGTTCATGGTCAACTGGACGCATCAGGCGCTTATGCCTGAAGGCGAAGTACAGGTCGATAAAGCGAACCACATCGCGATCATAAAGCCGGAAGCGCCGGCAGGCGCGCTGAATACTGACAGGGTAGACATCTACCGTCTGTCGAACGGCTATCCGGAGCTCATATATCCGGGTGCCGAGTTCGGAAAGAAGTACGTGGATCCATATCCGGCTATAGGAGATATGGGTGGCCACAGGCTCGTCTACGTGACGAAAGACGGCGATTATAGGACAGCTGAGGCTGATGGTCATGTACTCGCCTGGAAGGACTTCCTTGAAGAGGATGGCGACGAGCTGGACGTTCCTGTGAACATCATCGACTTCAACGGACAGCATGTGGAGCTGATGTACGACATCGACCTCTCGGATAAGTTCGAGAAGGACTATGAAGAGGTCACATATCTCGGAGGATCCGTGCAGGGTTACTTCGGGAAGGTCGTGAAGAGGAAGTCGGACATCAAAGCCTCGATCGTGACGGATGACGAAGACACGATCAGGTCACTCGCTCTTCTGTGCGACTACTCCGGACCGGCGCATATCCGGACGAGAGACGGATCGTCATACTGGGCGAACGTAGATGTCCAGCGCGAGCTGGTACAGAGTACAGCGCACAACATTTGGAAGTACACGTTCAATGCCTCGAGGTTCGATCCGGAAGGCTATGACGGAGTACTGCTGGAGGATTGGAAGTAATGGACTGGAGCAAAGGCTACATCGCTGAATACTATATCTCGATCGTGGATCCTGCGAGCTGGCGGGACAGTGAGCGCATCGAGATCAAGAGCGGCAGCGCTTCCAGGACGGACGAAGGGCTCCGTCAGTCTGCTGACATAGCTGTGAGCAGCTTCGACAGAGAAAGAGAGCACTGGATAAGGGCGTGGATGAACGTAGAGCAGAATGGCTCGTCCGAGCACGTTCCTATCTTCACCGGGATAGCAAGTGTCCCGGGTAAGACTATAGGAACGAGCACGAACAATGTGCCGCTCGAGTGCTATTCCGTGCTCAAGCCAGCTGAGGACGTTCTCCTCGAGAAAGGGTGGTACGCACCTGCAGGGATGAGCGGAGGCGACCTTATCAGGTCTCTGCTCGCCGTGACTCCCGCTCCGGTGGAAGTGGAGGAAGGCTCTCCGCTCCTGGTCGACTACATAGTGGCCGAGGATAACGAGAACCACCTCACGATGGTAGATAAGATCCTGAAGGTCATCGGATGGCGTCTCCGGATAACAGGAGACGGACACATACTCGTAGGGCCGCAGCCGACAAAGCCGGTCTGCGTGTTCGGTGACGAGTTCGATATCGTCAGAGGTCCTGTCGAGATGAACGACGACTGGTACAAGTGCCCGAACGTCTTCCGCGCTGTCTCCGGAGACATAGCAGCTGTCGCGAGGGACGATTCGGAAGACAGTCCGCTGTCCATAGAGAACAGAGAGCGCGAAGTGTGGATGGAAGAATCCGACTGCGATCTTAATGACAATGAGTCGCTCGAGGAATATGCTGCGAGGCGATTAAAGGAAGAGCAGCAGACGATACTGTCTCTCTCATACAGCAGAGGCTTTGATCCGGAAGTGCTGCCGACCGACATGATCCGGCTGCACTATCCGGAGTACGGCATCACAGGTACATTCTGCATCAGGACGAATGATATCGAGTTCAACGACATGACGACAGTGTCTGAAGAGGTGGATACATGGGCGTAAGTATAAGAGAACTGGCAAGAAGGTTCGAGAAGGCGCTCGAAGAGAAGCTGAAGCCGACAGGATATGATTCGGATGGAACCGTCACGAGAATCGAGGACGGCAAGATCTGGGTACATATTCCGGGCGGAGTTCCGGAGACTCCGGTAGACATTACAATGGCTGCCGAAGTGGGCGACGCCGTGAAGGTCAGGCTCTCCGGAGGGAAAGCATGGCTCACAGGGAATAAGAGCGAGCCGCCTACAGGAGACAAGATCGCCAAAGAGGCGCAGCATCTCGCAATGTCGAGCAATAGAAGAGTCGCGAAGATCGAGGAAGAGATAGCAAACGGCGACATCGGTGCAGGGACGGTCATCTGGACGACGACTGCGGATCCTGCCCTTCCTGATTATACGTTCACCATCACAGATCTTCAGGGCGAAGGCACTCCGAAAGTCGATGACATCATTTTTGCCGGCGCGTATAGATACGTGATCAGGTCGATCGGGAAGACGACCGTACTGGCAGGAGACCGCGAGAGCATCAAAGGAGCTGACGGAGCGACCATAACAGGCGTGACGGAGATGTATGCGCTCAGCGCGACTACGACTGCTCCTGCGGACGAGGACTTCTCTCCGAACGTACAGACGCCGACGGAGCAGCTGCCGTATCTGTGGAACATGGAGGTCATCTCCTATTCGACAGGTACGTCCACGCCGCAGGCGAAGCACATCCTGCTGACGTATACCGCGGGAGTAGAAGGCCGAGGCATAAGCGCCGTCACGGAATACTACTGCAGAAGCACGAGCCTCACGGCACCGGCGGACGCAGACTTCGGGACGTCGGTTCCGACGCTGACAGAGACGTATAAGTATCTGTGGAACTACGAGCTCATAACATACACCGATGGAACAAGTCCGACGAAGACGGACAAGCGCATCATCGGCGTATACGGCAACAGAGGATACGGCATCACACAGCTCACGACTCACATGAGATCCCAGCCGCTCGCCACTATCATGAGCTGGGTGGGCCTTGTGAATGATACGTGGAGCGGAGTCACGAGCTACAGCGGTCAGATCGGCGACACGGTCCTGATCGCGTGCCAGGTGACAGACCATGACAATATAGTTGGATACATGAGATGCGTCGTCAAGGGATATAATTCCGGGACGCAGATCCTGACGACTGACAACCTCGATTTTATGATGGGCGAACAGGGTGAGCGGGGTCCTCAGGGTCCTGAGGGGCCTACGGGTCCGCAGGGTCCTCCGGGAAAGACGAGAGTCACGCTGCAGAACGGTGATGACCTGAACAACTGCATCACGAAGGACTATGTCTATGTGACATCATCGACGGCCGTCTGTAATTCGCTCCTGAACACTCCATACGGCTTTCCTGCGGGCGAATTAGAGCTGGAGGTATTATGGCTCGGCTCTGACAATTACATCGTCCAGAAGCTCACCTGCAAGGGCGGAGCGACACGAAAAGTGTACCTCCGGACGTACTCGTCCGGAACGTTCGGTGCCTGGACTGAAGAGGGTGTGCCTTACGGCCTGTGTAATACGACCGCAGGTACAGCTGCGAAAGTGGCATCGATATCGTGCTATGACCGGGACAGCAATCCTTATGTCGCGATAAAGTTCACGTATGAGAATACAGCTGCAGCACCGACGCTGAACATAAACAACATCGGCGCAGCCCAGATCATGACGAACGGCACGAACTCGGCATACTGGGCAGCCGGCGCGACAGTGAACTTCTACTGGGACGGAACCTACTACCAGGTAGCATCGTCTCCAGTATATGCTTCTGAAGTCACGGTCGGGAATCCGAACGGAGACAACGTGCACATCGGCAACAGCGCTGTGCAACTCAGGAGAGCCGGCAAAGTAAGGACGCAGGTCATCGATGAGGGACTTGAGGTGCTTATGCCGGACGGAACGACGAGGAAGGCACTCTTCGGATCGCCGACACAGATCGGAAAGAAGAGCAACACCACCATCTGCGCGGAGTTCGGCGACAGTTATGATGATGGCGACGTCGGCATCTGGCTCGTGCAGGGAAACTATGGCCAGATAGGAGGCCTTGTATCGGCACAGAATCCGGCTGAGCGAGTGGTGGATACGCTGTATCTGCTCGCCGGAGATACGAGCAACAACACCGGCCAGGTAACGTTCGGAGCAGATCGGACGGATCTGGCGTTCCGCCATCCGTATGGAATGGGCGAGCGTGCCGGTCACATGGGCGTAAGAAAAGGCGATACGGACGACTCTTACGGCTATTCGTACATCTACACCGACAACCTCAAAGTAGACAAGGCGGGGAACCTGAGCTCCGGAAAGAGCATCTCAGCTCCATCCATGATCGGGCAGATAGTGATGTTTGCCGGAGCGAGTGCGAGAGTACCGGCGGGCTGGAAGATCTGTGATGGATCCGCGCTGTCGAGAACAACATACTCGAGTCTGTACGGAGTCATAGGAACGACATGGGGTTCCGGAAACGGATCCACGACATTCAACATCCCTGATCTGAGAGGACGCGCTCCTGTGGGAGCCGGACAGGGAACAGGACTGACGAACAGAGCGCTCGGAACGACGCTCGGATCCGAAGATGCTATCGTGCCGTATCATAGACACTCGGTCTCGAAGGTGACTGACGGCATCTCCGGTGGATCTCACTCGCACCATGTCTACTATCGTAGCGATAATACGATAGGCGGTAACGCCGACAGGATCGGCACGTCTTCGACTCATGAAGGTGAGCGGTCCGCGGTGCCGAGCGGTGGATCACATAATCATGACCTGCCGGCGCACAACACCAACTACGCCGGAACATCCGGGAACGCGACCGGAGCGAACATGCAGCCGTCAGCTGCGGTGAACTACATCATATTCACCGGAGTTATGAGTTAGTCAAAAGGCGCCTGAAGAGGCGCTTTTATAATATTTCTATCTTTGATAATGAAGAGGAGGTAAGAACGTGGCTTTGATAGACATCGACGTGAGCAAAAGGCCCGGCACCATCGAGATCGGTGTACAGGGCGAAAATGAAGCCGAGGGTGTCGCGTTTGATGTCACGCCGTGGGTGAATGAATATGGACTCGGTACGGCGTACATCTACAATCAGCGGAAAACTGATGCGGCGCCGTACTTCAAAGAGCTGCCGATCACAGAGGCAGATGACGTGTATACGGCGACGTGGATCTATGACGACGCAGACACAGCCATCGCAGGCGAAGGCATCTGCCAGCTGATCTACGTGAAAGGCGATATCACAAAGAAGACGCCACAGCACGTAACGGTAACAGCCAAAAGCCTTGGCGATGGATCCGGTGACATTCCGGATCCATACGAGGACCTGCTGGCGGCAGCACGAGCTATCTACCAGCTGATGGTAGGCCAGCGAGAGGCTACAGAACAGGCTGCACAGAATGCTCGTCAGTATGAGCTGGCAGCCCAGGAAGCTGCAGGAGATGCAGCGGAATCGGCGGAAGCCGCAGCGACATCCGCGCAGATCGCCGGTAACGTATTCCAGGTAGCAGGAGATGTGACTTTCCCTGTGGATCCGGATACAGGGGCCGTCTACGCAGTATTCAGTGAGGAGGAATCTTAGAATGTCAGTAACAGTAGATCTTGTGAAAGATACAACGATGAAAAATGCGCTGGATAAGCAGAACGCCCTGCTCGAAGTAATGGCAGCGGAAGCGCTGCATAGTCTGTCTTCGGACTGGACCGGTCTTGCAGATCTGGCGGACACAGGGCTGTTCGGATCCGCGTACAGCATCGGAGACCATTTTGTTGATACGTGGACGGACAAGTCAAACAATACGGACTATACATATCCGTGGCAGCTTAATCACATCGGCAACGTAGAACTGCAGGATGGTGAACAGCTTGTGAGCAGGCCGTTCCTTCAGGCACACTACGCGCATCCGTTCGGAGTACAGTTCTCTCATCAGAGAGCGTTCCTGAGATGCCCGAGCGGACTCGCTGCAGGCACGTACTACTTCACGATCGAGTCCGCGTGGGGTTCGAACGTAGGAGCGGGCGACGTGGTCTGCTTCACTACGACAGTAGCAGTGCCGGCAGGCGGAAGAGTATCTGGCTGCTATGGAGCTCCTGATCAGGCGAAGTCGAACTGGAGGATCTACACGCACTCGGCGGATGGAAAGACCATCCTCGAGACGATCACACCGACGTTCACGGCATCCGGAACGAGCCTCGGAACCATGAAGGCGAATCAGAGGGACGGGGACCTGAACTCAGTGCAGGAGATGGCTTATGGCTGGAACAGATGGAAGACATCCGCTCTCAGACAGTACCTGAACTCTGACAAGGGCATCAACGCATGGTGGACCGCTCAGGACGACTGGGATATCGCTCCGACAGAGCTGACAACGAAGCCTGGCTTCCTGACAGGCATGAGCGAAGAGTTCATCGACGCCATCAAGGCTGTCAAGGTCGTAACATATCCGAACACTGTCTACGATGATACCGGCGGCAATACTCCGGACATCACATATGACAAGGTGTTCATACCATCACTCGAGCAGATCTTCGTCAATCCGCAGAAGTCGGGTGAGGGTGAGTACCATGAGTATTGGAAGAGGAAAGCCGGAGCGAGTTCTCCGCTCGCTCAGTACGGGACATATCCAAACATGATCACCTACGCGGTAGAGAACCACGCATCGGCTCAGATCGTCCGCTTGCGTTCGGCGGCTCGTGGCGGTGCCTACAATTCGTGGTTTGTCACCTCCAGCGGCTTTGTCGACAGCTACTACGCGAGCTACTCGTTTAGGTTCGCCCCGCTTGTGGTTCTTTAGAATCGGAGGATCTCAGATCTCCGCACCCACTGGATGCGGAGATGGAAAAAGATAAAGGAAAGATGGAATGGCTGTAAACGCTGGAGAAAGAAACGTACCGGACACACCTCAGAACCGTCAGCTCGACGCATGCGAAAAGACTATGGAACTCGCGCTGCATACGATCCAGATCTGCAAGAACAAGAGGATATTCACTGTCGAATATCAGGAGGCTCTTACAAACGACATCATAAAGTGCGCGAAGGACATATACGTCCTGGCATGGCGTGCGAATAATATCTACACGACGGTGGAGAACGGAAGGTGGCCGGACCGGGAAAGGCTGCAGCTGCTCTCGATATCGAAGTGCAATGAGCTCATCGCGCTGATCAATATCGCGAGACGGCTGTTCCATCTTAAAGGAAAGAAGGTAAGATATTGGACTGAGCTCGTAGTCGACGCCAGGGCGATGCTCCGTAAGTGGCACGACGCGAACGCAGATCAGTATAGGGCGTAGGCTGTGCTCAGAACGTCCGCTTGCGTTCGGCGAATCGTGGCAATGCCTACAATACGTGGAATGTCAACTCCAGCGGCAATGTCAACAACAACAACGCGAGCAACTCGAATAGGTTCGCCCCGATTGTGCAGATGGTGGAACGAAAAGCCTGCACACAGTGCAGGAGTTCCCGATAACAGACACAAGGAGCCGAGGCCCTTGCCTACTGGCAGAACAATACTGTAGCAATGCGGAGGACTTGCGAGCCTGATCCGCTGTCATGTTATGGAAAATATAATTGAATATGATGCTTTATGGGAATCGGGAATGAAGTGCAAACGCTGCGTGCTGTGGAAGCCGTCTGTGAAGCACTTCAATCTCAACGCCGTCACAGAAGTGCTCCGGATGGAGAAGAAACTGAAGGCCGGGACATGGAAGAACGGCAGGCCGAAACCGATAAAGATCCTGTATCCGAAGAAGAGAGACGGATTGAGTATAGCGATACGAGACCGCGTATATCGACGCAGCATAAATGACAATGTTTTATACCCGGCTACGACGAAGTCGTTTATACTCGACAACTGCGCGTGCCAGAAGGGCAAAGGCATAGACTTTGCCAGGACGCGCCTGAAGAAGCATCTGTGGAACTATTACACACATTATGGAGCTGACGGATACATCCTCCAGATAGACATCAAAGGATACTATCCGAACATGCGCCACGATGCAGTGAAAGCGAAGTTCCGGAGATACCTGGACGACGACACATACAGAAGAGTGTGCGACATCCTCGACACGCAGTATGTCGGAGATGTCGGATATAATCCGGGATCGCAGATGGTACAGATCGCCGGCATATCGCTGCTCGACGATCTGGATCACTACTGTAAGGAACGGCTGCATGTCAGATACTATTTGAGATACATGGACGACATTCTGATCATACATCAGGATAAGACGAAGCTCAGAGAGATCCTCGCCGAGATCGAGCGGAAGCTTCGCTGCATTGGATTCCGGCTGAACGATAAAAAGACACACATAGCTCCATTGAAAAGAGGGTTCCTGTTCTGCGGCTTTGAGTATCATCTAACGGATACCGGTAAGGTGATCATGTCGCTGAATAGTGATAACATCCGGCACGAGCGAAGGAAACTCCGCAAACTGGTGAAGCTCGCCAAGAAGGGCGAGGTCACAAGAGAAAAGGTCGACGAGTGCTATCGCAGCTGGCGTGCGAACGCATGCAAAGGAACCACCTACAAGATGGTGCAGAGAATGGATCACTATTATCAAAGCTTATGGAGGTACTGAGATGGTCAGGATCGAGCGTGTAAACGTGGAAGAAGAGCGGGACAACGAACTCGCTGCAGCTAAGGCTGCGAAAGCGAGATCAGTCCAGGACTACAACATTATGATGGGCAACCTTGAGGACCCGGAGGAGGATGAAGATGAATGAGCACAGCGAGAAGTATGAGCTTGTCAAAGGCTACTATGAAAGTGGACTATGGAAGATCAAGGCGGTAAGAAATGCCGTCAAGAAGGGCTGGATCACTATCGAGGAGTTCGAAGAGATCACCGGAGAGATCTATGAAGACTGATCTCGAGATCGATGAGATGCTGTCGGAGCTCGACCTTCCGGAGCTGCTCGCTTTATCGCGGCGGATCCTGGACGAGGTCGAGCTTCGCTTTATGGAAGAGGAGGCAAGACATGAGTTATGAAATACTGATCGGAGCCCTCAGTCTCATCGCGTTAGTCGCCGGTGTTATCAAGCCACTGTTCGAGCTGAACAAAAACATCACGCTTCTGACAGTGAGTGTGGACGCACTGAACAAAACACTGAGCGAGCTGAAGGAACGTGTGGATACACATGGAAAAGAGATCGACAACATCAATGTCGAGCTCGCAGATCACGAGGCAAGGATCAAAATGTTGGAGAAACAATAGAAACAAGAAGGTATAAGGAGAAAGCTATGAGTGGATTGATAAAAGCAGCTCTGATCAGAACCGAAAGAACGGCGCTGCAGTATATCGTGTCGACATTGCCGCCGGGAGCGGCGGTCACGCCAGTTCTGCTTCAGGAGCTTAACTGGGACGCGTTCAAGTACGTCGTAGCTGCTTGGATTGTTGCCGGTGTGCTCGACTGTGTAGCGGCGTTCGCTTCGGCATTGCTGACAGGACTTCCGGAAGTGGATCCGGCGGAGGATGACGATGCGTACGTTGATGATGTCGAGCCTGCCGATGAAGAGCTGGAGGAGGATGAGGATGAAGCCTAACTTCTATAAGCAGTATGATTCGGACTGGGCAGGAGTGAGCGGAAACGGTGCAACAGTCGCAAAGAACGGCTGCGGACCTACCTCGATCGCGAACGTCGTGAGCGTCCTGGTAGATGCGAAAGTGACTCCTGCGACGGTATTCAGGTACATGGCTGACCATAAATATGTCAGCGGGAAATGGGGATCCACGTGGGATGGCATCACACAGACGCTGAAGCACTTCGGCATCACGAAGTTCAAAGTGACTTCCAGCGCAGACGCGGCGAAGAAGGCCATCAAGGCCGGGCACTGGGTCATCGGCGTGGTGACATATTCCAGATGGACGAAGGGCGGTCACTTTATCGTCCTGTATGATCTCAACTCAAAGGACCGCTGCCAGATATCTGACTCAGCATCATCGAGCGATGCGAGACAAAAGAACGGACCGTGGACAGAGTATAAAGCAGCCGAGAGGATGCAGTGGATAGACATCGATCCGAAAGACTATCCGAACGCGCCGGGCAAGGCCAAGAAGTCGACGACGTTCACACTCTGGGTGTCAGATGCCTATGCGAACGTCCGGAAGGGACGCGGTGTAAAGTATGGCGTCAAAGGTATCCTGAAACGAGGCACGAAGCTGACGCTATACTCGTACAGCAACGGCTGGTACAGGATCAAGACTGGAAAGTTCAAGGGATACTACATCAGTGAGACCACACTGTCGAAGTATGAGCCGTATGTGAAGAAGTTCGAGCTCCTGGAAGAGATGAACCTCAGGAAGGGCTACTCGACAAAGACGGACATCATCAAGCAGATCCCGAAGGGCACGAAGGTGAAGTCATCCAAAAAGAAGGGCGACTGGATATACGCTCCGAAGTACAAAGGCTGGATCTGCGTTCAGTCCGGAGGGAAGGTCTATCTGAAAGAGGTAAAGGAAGAAAAGAAGGTCGAGACGAAGCCGAAAACAAACGCAGAGAAGCTGTGCGACATGATGCAGAAGCAGATCGCTGAGATGAATGAGCTCGGCTTCAAATATAAGAACAGCGGCTGCGCAAAGACATGGACCGGAGCCAAGAAGAAAGGCTTCGCAAATTGTGCAGCGACGCTCTGCTATGCGATGCAGCGTCTCGGTCTTATACCGAAAGGCATGATCTTCTGGCTGAACGAGGGCGAGATAAGAGCCCACAGCGAGAAAGAACGGAAGGCTGCCATCAAGGCAATCAAGAAGATCGCCAAGATAGACCATCCGAGCAAGCCTCCGAAGAAGGCGGGGCTGAAGAAGGGTGATATCTGCGGATACTCACCGCACACGCAGGTCTTCGAAGGCTGGAACGATAAAGGCGAGCCTCTGTGGGACTCCTGGGGGACTTCTGATCCAGGCAAAAAGATGCCGAGAGTGAAGAGTTCATATACGAACAAGAAGATCGGCATCAGAATAAGATTAAAATAGACGAGGATCCGCGTGCAGCGCGGGGTCACCTCCTGTTTTTACCCCGGACTGAACTGTCCGGGGTGTTTTTTGTTTTAGGGTAGCCACTTGGGTAGCCACTTCATAATGGTGAGTTATGGTGTATTTTGGTGGGTAGCTTGACAGAAAACTATATTTTATAAAAAAGATAAGAGTCTTGAGAACGCTGGAATTGCAGTGCTTTCAAGGCTCTTTTTTAATGGTGCACCAGAGGCGATTCGAACACCCGACGCACGGTTTAGGAACGTTTTTTGGAACGTTGAAATATCAACGTTTTATGGCTGGGTAGCCACTTCGGAGTGGCTACCGTTCAATATCTTACCGGCCTCGAGTATGTCATCCCGATCTACATGAGTGTATATGTTCGCAGTCATTTTGATATCGGAGTGTCCCATCAGCTTCTGCGCTGTCCGGATGTCGATGCCCTTCCGGGCGAGATCCGAGCAGTACTCATGCCGGAAGCAATAAGGAACGAGATCCGGCGCGAGCGGGTACGGCGGGATAAGCTGGTTCCTGTACATCTTGCATCCGAGATATATGTTCAGCTGACGCTTGAAAGAGTGCCAGAGCCTGTCATGGTTCTTGATCTTGCCGCCATCCCTGGTACATGCGATGTACTCGAACGGTCCAGTCTTCTTTATAAGTGCAGCAAAGTAGTCCGGGATCGGAACGTACCTGTCGGCGTTCGCCGTCTTGGTGCCTCTGATGTGCAGCATGTAGCATCCGCGGTCCGTGGATATGTCGCGTCCCTGGCACTCGGCTGCCTCAGACGGCCGGCATCCGCATAGCAGCATCAGCAGATAGAAGTAGTACCGCCTGTCCTTCACCGCGACATCCAGCACGGCTTTCCGCTCGGTCGCAGTGAGAGCCCTCCTGCCGTGATGTGTTCCTGCTGGCTTCTGCAGATACAGAGTCGGATCATCAGCTCTCAGATGGTTCTCTACAGCGTGTTTGAAGATAAAGCGGAGCGCCTGGTACACTTCATTGATCTGAGTCTTACTCTTGCCCTGCTGCAGATTCAGGACGAGCTGAAGCTCCATCGGCGTGATGTCTGCGACGGTCATGTTGCCGATCTCGTCAAGGATGCAGTGCTTCACGCGCCGCATGTAGTTCTTCCGTGTGTTCTCTTTCTGGCCGATCTTGTACGCCTCGATGCACTTCACGGCCCACACTTTGATAAGAGTGCTGCCGCCTTTGATCTCAGTTCCTTCTTCCAGCGCGCGAAGTCTCTCTGCGTACTTCTGGCCGAGCTCCATCTGAGTGTCGGCGTATACGCAGTACATCTTGCCGCGGTATGTGAATCTCTTCCTGTACTTGTACTTCTTCATAGCTCTTCCAAAACTAAATAAATAAGTTTATTTATGCGTTTTTATCCACCATTCCATTCTTATCACTTTTTATATATCCGCCAGCGATAAGCAGATTCGCCTGCTTAATCAATTCGGCCTGTCCTTCGTCATTTAACTCACGGAACTTCGAGATCAAGATCTCTTCTGAAGAGGATAGAACATATTCAGAAGAAATCGCATCCGGATAAAATAATGATGCCGGATCTGTATGCAAAGCTTCAGCGAGCCTTGCCTGCATGTCGCGTTTTATGTTCTTTACAAGCCCACTCTCGTATTTGTTTATAGCTGCTTTTTTTACGCCGATAAGATCTCCGAGTTCCTCTTGAGTAAGGCCGAGGCTTGTCCTCAGTTCTTTGATTCTGCTTCCGATTTTGTCGCCCATGTCTCTTCTCCTTTAATAGTATCTAAATTATAACATTGACTATCTAAAAATCAAGAAAAAATATCTTGACAGGAAATAATCGAGAGGTCTATAGTATAAGTATCTAAATAAGATACTAAAAGGTGAAGGAAATGATGAACAAGACTTTAATGAAATCATACATCATGAGATACGACGGCAAGCAGAGTGTTCTGGCTGAAGCAATGGGAATCAGTCTCTCAAGTCTGAACGCCAAGATCAATGGCAAGACAGCTGAGTTTACTCAAGGAGAGATGGATTTTATCCGGAAGAGATACAATCTCGGACTGCAGGAGGTCAGCGACATTTTTTTTGCACAGTAGTATCTAAAAAAGATACTTTGGTGATACCCTACGGTTATCACCTACAGATATCTATTGACATAGATATCTAAGAAAACATACATGAAGGAAACATGGAGGAGACGAGATGAAAAAGAGTCCAGGGCGCAAAGAGCGCCGAAAGATCGAGCATGAGCAGCGGATCGCTCACGGTAAAGAGCTCCAGCACATGCACATCATCGAGCAGCGTAAAGCTGCGAGGGCGGCTTATAAGGCAGCGAAAGCTCGGAAGGCGGAGGTGAATCGATGAAAAACTATGAAGGCGTCTGCCGGTTCTGCGGTCAAGTGCAGACGGTGCAGGCGAGTAGCCAGGAAGAGGCGAATGAGATCGCGACGCTCAGCTGTAACTGCGATGAGGCTGAAGCGTATCGCCGCAGAGAGGAGCTCATGACACTCATCGACAATACGTGTCAGGACCTTCCTGAGGACTGCGGATTCGTGAACATGTCGATCGGCCAGATCAAAGCGCTGCGAGATCTCGGCAGCATGGTAGCGGACGGATTCATTATGAAGGCCACTATCGATATCGCAGACTCGCGCTGCATGATCAACCGGAAGAAAGACGGCAGCTTCACATTCAGGCGTAACAAAGTCCTCTGCTTAGGGGGGGATATTTAGAAAAGACGAGAAGGGAGTCACGATGAAGAGCGAATGGAGAGTATGCAGCAATCCTGTAGCAGGTCGAATGCAGTACGGAGTATATAGGCTCCGTGATGTCAACAAGACCATGGAAGGCGGAAACATGGAGGTCATGTGCTACTGCGACACGAAGAAGGAAGCTCAACAGAAAGCGAAAGAGCTGAACGCGCATGAAGCTGAAACTTATTGGAAGAGAGGGAACGAAGATGAATGAAATGGAATGGGGCGCCTGGAGCGTGGAGTACAATCCGCAGAGTGAGATGTACGATGTCTTCTGCAGAAAAGATGAAGAGACTCGGATCCATAGCTCGTGGTGCAAGAAGACGACCGCTGAAGAGGTCGCCGAGAAGCTGAACCGAGGTGAGCAGATATGAAGATCTTATACTTCGAACAGGATAAGGAACCGAAGATCATGAATATCAAAAGAGATCTCGCGGTAGAGCAGAAGCTCGTAGGCGGATACATAGAGGTCTATCCGGTGAACGAAGAGATCCTGATCATCTGCGATGAAGAAGGATGGTGCAAAGGACGCAGCATCAACAGACTCGTGGAAGATAAGGAAGGCGTCATACATCAGGCGATCAGGGGCAGCTTCTTCGTCTGCGCTAACGGTGAAGAGGACTTCAAGAGTCTCTCGGACGAACAGATCCAGAAGATCATGAAGCACCTGAGGCCTGGAAGATATCCGGAGTGGATCCAGTAGAGGGGATGCTGGCATGGATAAGAGAACACTGATCAAAAGACTCAAGCTCAAGTGTAATGATGCTGAGTTCATAAAGAGGTCGCAGATCGCTGCAGCGTTCGGATGGAGCAAGGCTGACAGCGCGAACAAGATCGTAGAACATCTGAAGCCGGTCTACGGACCGTACTACGACATCAGAGAAGTCGCAGATGTGATCATTCAGGGGGCAAGGTAGAGATGAAGATGAATGAATTATTGAAGAAGGTCAACTGGAAGTACATCAGAACACAGCTCGAGGCGCTGCCATACATTTTGGCAGCATGCCTCCTGTGCGGTGCGTTCTGGTTCATCACGAGCATGCTCGCAGTGATGTGTGAATATTAGGAAGGGAGAATGAAGATGCCAATGATTCAATATAACCTGATAGGCGCGATCGGAATTACATTGACGTATCTTCTATGTGCTCTGGACCGTCTTTGGGGATGTGAACAGAATGTGCCCATGGGAATAGCGTGGATGGTAATGTTCGGGCTGAACGTGATATACATCGTCCTGCATCTATTGGTGGAGGTATTGTGATGATCATAGATCTCTCAGAGTTCGATAAGCTCGAGCGGATGCTGCGGGATGCTGGCATTAAGTATGAGCGCGAAGACGAAGAGGACGGCACGCCTGACTATAAGTGGGAGTTCCATCAGTTAAGGCATCCGGAACCGTACGGAGAAAAATGGCTCTGGGATGTTGTGTGTAACTCGGCGTCATACGGCCATGAAAAAGGGCTGCTTGAAATATGGGGCAAAGACATAGCAGAGCCGGAAGGATGGCTCACGGCAGAAGAGTGCTTTGACAAAATCAAGAAAATAGTAGCAACGGAGGTCAATAAGAGACTGGATGAATATGAACGAAGCAGAAAAGAGAAGACGGATCCAGAATGAAGCGGAAGTCCTCGATGCTATCACAGACCATCCACTTCACTCTGAACAGATCGCGATCCAGACGCATATCTCGACCGGAGAAGTGAACGCTGCGATCCTGTCGCTCAGGAGCCGGGGCATCGAGATCTGTGGCGACGATGCTTATGACGGATACTACTACGGATGTCCGGCGCTCCTGAAGAAGACGGTCACGCTGCTGAAATGGCAGCGCCAGCTGACGGACATGGCCATAGGCCTTTTTGAAAAGAGGCTCAAGGAATATGAGAGAGCGCGTAAAAACGACAGGGAGGAAGCAAGATGATGAAGAAGCTGCTCATGGAAGTAGGTGAGCTAACTGATAAGGAATACGCCAGGGCGAATGAACAGTATCCAGCCTTCGCGTCTGATCATGAAGGTCATGATGTCATGATGGAGGAGATCGAGGAGGCTGAAGAGGAGCTGGAACATATACACAGCATCGAGATCGCCATGAAGTACGCAGTCAGGAGAAACGATGCTGAAGACGTGAACAAGACGGCGATGGCGATGTATGAGACCGCGCAGAAGATGGCAGCGGAATCTATACAGGTGGCCGCGATGGCTCAGAAGATAATCGAGAGCCGGGATCTTCGGAGAAGGAAGACGTGGCCGGTCATGCCGATGCTGAAGTAGGAGGAAAGCAGATATGGAAAAAGAAGGCGACATCATAAACAGCCCGAGCCATTATAAGCTGCCGGGCATGGAAGTCGAGTGCATCGACATCATCAGATCCGTACTGGGACCGGATAAGTTCCAGGGCTTCTGCAGAGGCAACGCGATCAAGTATCTCGTAAGGGCAGAGCGGAAGAACGGAACGGAAGATCTCGAGAAGGCTCAGAAGTATCTGTCCTGGGAGATTGAAGCCAGGAAAACATCCGGGGGGGGTGTAGCGCATCAGGAGAAAGCCGCGCCTAAGCCGGAGCCTAAGAAGAAGCCTCAGAAGAAACAGGAGAAGGCGTTCGACATGGGCAAGCTCAGAGCGCTGCATGAAGGCGGCTGGTCTGTGGCGCAGATCGCCGACGAGATGGGCGTATCGCAGCAGACCATATACAACAAGCTGAAAGAATTACGGAAGAAATAATGGTATGAAAGGGGAGGTATGCAAATGGCTACCAAGGATGAAATCAGGAAAGAAACAGAAAAGATAAGAATACAGAAGTATATGTCGTTCCAAGACTTAGCTGATGAAGTAGGCGTGACGCTGGATGTCGCAAGACACTTTATCACAGATGGTCACTGTAAAGAGGTTGAAAAGTTCGCGAAATGGTTAGGAGTCCCTTTGGACGGCGTGACAAAAAAGACTGCAGTTGAGAGGTCGGTGCTGAACCAGCAGGTTGATATAGAGATGTACCGCAAAGCTCTCAAAGACGCCGAGAAAAACCAGACGAGAGAGAATACTACAGTAGGTCTTAGGACCGAAGCATACAAAGAAGTAAAAAGAATGGCGAAGCTGGTCTCTTTAGAAAAACAGGTGAATGTGACTTACAAGGACGTGGCGTCTGATTTGATTATATTCGCAGCCGGACAACTGAAAAACAGTAAGGAGTAAATCCGGAGAGGCTGGAACATGATCATGGAGGGAACACATGGATGCGAATATAAAACCGAAACAAGGGAAGCCTGTCCTCATTCTGCTGGCAGACGGCAGCATACATGAGGGACACTGGCTGAAGAACGCGAACCGGTACGAGCAGAACGTGAATCGCTGGCGGATCTACAAGACCGGAAAGACGGTGCCTGATAGCAAGGTAATCGCCTGGGTGGATCTTACAGATCTCGTCAGGATCAAGGGTCCGGAACCGGGGATGACTGGGCCAGTATTCTTCCAGCTTAATATGGAAGATTTTAAGATCAACTGGAATAAAAAGATATAGCTTACAGACAGAAGGAGGAAACATGGAAAAGATTGAAGAGGAGTATAGTGCAGCGCTGGAAAAGCTGATAAAGGTGAAAGAGGAAGTCGCCGCAGGAGATAAGACGCTCGACGATCTCGATGAAGCCATGGCGGAAGTAAGGCGCCTCAAAGAGAAGAGAAAGATGCTGCAAGATGCAGACCGCCTTGTAGAAGAAGGCGCTGAGCTGGATGTCGAGGAGGATCCGGAAGAAGAGTCTGAAGAGGGTGGACCTGATTTTGATGACATTAACGAGGCGCTTGATAGCATCATCGATGAGGTAGGCAGCCATAAGGATCCGAAGCATGAGCATGCGTACATCATAGGATTCAAGTCCGGCAGCGAGGCGAAAATGTGCGCTGCAGGAGACAGAGCGTCTCTTTTGGCTATGTTCGTCTCGCTTAAAGAGCAGAAGCCGTTCTGCGACATCAAGCCGCTGGACGCCAAGGCACGCAAAGAGATAAAGAAGTTTATCGAGAAGCTCAAGTAATAATCAGTTATCAAGCCCGGCGGCACTACAATTTAATATCTGCGTTCGGGCGCAGAACTACAAACTATTTCTTTGTGTACAAAATATTAGTTTGAACAAAATATAAAGTAATGCCGTATCATCGCGTGATCGCGTAGCTAATGAAAATCGGGTTTACCCAAACCGCCGCCGGGCTGATATATACGAAGGGGATTATGAAACATATAGAAGCAAAGCCGTGTCCGTTCTGCGGATGGTCAGTTATAGAAGCAGTCTTTGAGAGGAAAGACGGCAACACGCTGTATCAGATCAGATGCAAGTCATGCAAGTGCGGGACAGGCTGGTTCACGTATTGGGGAGCTGCGGTAGACGCCTGGAACCGCAGACCGGGGGATAACAATGAGAATGCCAAAGGGTCCATGCCTGGGCTGTCCGGATAGATCAGCGGAGTGTCATCGCAAGTGCGCGAAGTATGCTGACTATATCCGGCGAGCCGAGATATGGAGGAAGTATATTCAGCAGCAGAAGCTGCCGGAGATATATAAGAGAGAGCTCACGAACGACTTCAGCAGGACCAGGAGGAAAAGATGAAGTACATCATAATGTGCGGCGGTCACTATAAGAAGTGGGAGACGCCGAGACAGCTCATCATGGTGAACGGTGAGCACCTGGTCGGAAGGACTATAAGGCTGCTCCGCGAGAATGGCATCAAAGACATCGCGATCAGTTCTGATGATCCTGTCTTCAGCCGCTTCGGAGTTCCGGTACTGCAGCATGAGAACGACTACTATGCGAGACAGTACAACGATATGGACGGATACTGGTGCAACTGCTTTTATCCGACTGATGATCCTGCGTGCTATCTCATGGGTGACGTCTTGTTCTCGCCTGAAGCGATCAGGACGATCATAGAGACTCAGACGGACGACATCATGCTCTTCGGATCCAAAGCACCGTTCGCTCCTGAGTATCCGAAAGAGTACCGGGAGCCGTTCGCCTTCAAGGTGGTAGACCAGTACCATCTTCACAAAGCGGTCGACCGCGTGAAAGAGCTCGACCGGATGGGCGCCTTCCGGAGGAAGCCTATCGCGTGGGAGCTCTGGAGCGTTATAAGAGGAACGAACCCGAACAGGGTCGACAAGCACTATGTGGCCATAAACGATTACACATGTGACATCGACAATCCTGAAGATATCGAGAAAGTGAGGAATGCCATCGATGGATCCGCTGATTAGTGTCATCGTTCCGTTCCGGGACGAGGAGAAGTGGATAGGAAGGTGTATCGACAGCCTGCGGATGCAGCGAGGGCGCTTCGAGTTCCTGCTCGTTGACGATCACAGCACCGACAGGAGCACAGATATAGTCCGCGAGCACATCGAAGGCGACTCGCGCTTCGACTTCTCTCATCTTACGAGCTTATACGGAGTGAGCGCTGCGAGGAATACAGGAATCGGAAACGCAACAGGCGATTGGATCACGTTCCTGGACTCGGACGACGAGATGAACGAGAACGCATATCCGAGATTCATGGCGATGCTTGAAGAGGATCCTGACGCTGCCATATACCAGGCGAACCATCTGAGGTGGTATGAGAAGACGAAGAGGCTCGCTCAGAAGTACAATAACGTACCGGGAAAATATGATCTGGAGAATCTTCCGCAGTGTTGGTGCATGGTATGGAACAAGCTCTACTCTTCAAACCTATTAAAAGGTACAAGGTTCAAGTACGGCCTGCAGTATGGTGAGGACGAGCTCTACAATCTGTGTGCGTTTGCGAGGCTGAAGCGGAAGAACGTGGAACCGTACATCCACTGCAGCAGCGAGCTGACTATAATCAAGCACTTCGAGAACAAGGGGAGCCTGGCACATACGAAAGGCGAGGCCGAGATCCTGCAGCAGGCAAGAGTCCTGACGAACTTCGTAGAAGAACATCCGGATCCGCAGATAAGGCGCGCGGTGCTGGCGCTCCTGAGTGAGCACTGGAGCTCGCCTACATATAAGAAGATATTGTGCGGAGGTGAATAAGATGCTGAGCCTTATAGGATATCTATTGATAGGCGTGGTCATAGGTATAGTCCTCATGATCATCATAAGCGTGCTGGTCGTATCCGGCCGCCAGAGCGACGAAGAGTATGAGCGCGACCTGAAGGAGTACATGAGCTCCATCGAAGGCTCAGATGGGCTGGAGAGAAAAGATAAGTGATATCACGGTCCAATTCCGGGGACCTTGATATAGCAGATGAGGATCTGCTTTCTCACATGCGCTGAAAGCACGCCGGGCACTGAGTTTTGCGTCGCTGTTTTCCATCGGTGCCTGGCGCAGGCCTTCAGCGTAGATCAGTGAGCTGACCGTGCCGGTCTTATCATTTCACCGGCATGCTGCATACTATGAAAAACCCTTTCCCGGGTCGGTCCTGCCCCAAGGACCGGCACGGTGAGCTCACAAATATTACATATATATAATAATTCCGAAGGGGCATGCTGCGGCGTGCCCATAGAGCTTGATAAGAGTATTAACGATATGACCAAGAGACCTGGACTGAAAATCTATAAGGACATGACGAAAGCCGGACGAGTAGTAGAGGCGTACATCCATCCGGGAGCAGGAAGTCATATCGGAAAGAGAAACCCGAGAAGAAAGATCACTGCCGACAATGTTCGGAAGAATAACGAGCGGATCGCAGAGCGTCACCTTCGTCTTCTGATCGAGGCGAACTTCTACGAGCACTCCGGGCTGTATACTCTGACGCATCAGGGTGACATAGATCCGGAGACGGCGCAGAAGAGACTCAGGAACTTTATCAGGCGGATGAAGAGAAAGATGCCTGATGTGAAGATGCTTTATGTGACAGAGTACATGAACAAGCGTCCGCATCACCATGTCCTTATCGATACGCTGGACGCGGATCTCGTTCAGAAGGTATGGGGCTATGGCATAGCGAGACTGTCCATGACTGACGAGAGCGGAGAGTACAAGAAGCTCGGGAGCTATCTGACGAAAGAGACCAGCAAGACATTCAGGATGAGTGGAGCGCTGAGCGCGCAGAGGTACGGACATACTCGCAACCTCGTAGTGCCGGTGACGAAAAGAGAAGAGACGTCGATAGAAGAGCTCGAGATGGATCCGGAGCCGATACCGGGATACTACATCGACAAGGAATCCATCAGAAGATACGACCATCCTGTGACAGGTCTTCCGTGCCTGGAATACACCATGGTCGCTATAAGCGAGCCACGCAAGTATAGAGTATGGCCGAGGGGCAAGCGGGCCCCGAAGGGCGAGAGGTTCAAGATCGAGGAGTGGAACGAGCAGGAAGACGCGCTCGCTCAGCTTGGCGTATAGAAAGCGGGGGATAGGATGACAGGCAAAGAGTACATGCTGCAGTACTGGCAGGCGAAGGTAATAGTCGGGAGACTGGAGAGCCAGCAGGCATCCATAAGAGATCTACTCGGAAACGTGACGGTGGATCCATCGAGCGAACACGTACAGACATCAAGAGATCCGGATCAGATCGGGAAGCTCGTGGCGATGCTCGCGGACATCCAGGACAAGCTCAACGAGGAGAAGCTGAGAGCGATAGACCTGATGGACGAGATCTATGGAGTGATCAATAAGCTCGGAGATCCGGACGAGCAGCTGATACTGCAGATGCGGTACATCAAGATGCTGCCATGGTCGAAGGTGGAGAAAGAGCTGGAGAAGGTGCAGCGGTACTACTGTCTGGACTGGGTGATGCGGAAGCACCGTCACGCGCTCAAAGAGATCGAGCGGCTTACAAACTGTCTAAGCAATTCTAAGAATGAATGCGATATAGTATAAGCGTGAAGAAGGCATAAGAGAGCACAGCCGCAAGCATTGTTTTTCTTCATCAATGTTTCCTTCAAAACATCAACAAGAGTGAGAGGACCGTCGGATGCGAACGGTCCTTTTGCTTTTGCTGATGCGGTTATCTGATCAGGTGTGATATGGACAAGCACGACATAGTCTACTTTCTGAAAGATGATATCGAGAGCGACGAGCTGAAGTACAGTCTGCGAAGCGTCGCGAAGAACTTCTATCACGGAGACTTGTGGTTCGTAGGCGGACAGCCGCGCGGTCTTGTCCCTGATCACAGGATGCCGATCAGACAAAATGCTGCCACAAAGTGGGAGAACGTGAGGAACATGCTGAAGAAAGTATGCAAGAACGACGACATCTCAGAAGAGTTCTGGCTCTTCAATGATGACTTCTTCATCGTAAAGCCGTGGACTTCCGAGACGGCGCTGTACAATGGGACGCTTGAGCAGCACATCGAACATGTCGAGAAGAGGCATGGCTGCCAGGAGACCAGCTACACAGCGAAGCTCCGGGAATGCCAGCACGCTCTTGAGAGCGCAGGGTACAGCACGCTCAACTATGCGATACACTGTCCGATGCTGGTCGACCGTCGGAAGATGGCCGAGACTATACGGACGTTCCCGGACTGTCCGATGTTCAGGAGCCTCTACGGCAACATGAACAACGTAGGCGGCGAGGACCATCGCGATTGTAAGATCGTAGGCCTCGACCGCCTGTTAACAGACACAGAGTGGCTAAGTACATGCGACGAGAGCTTCCGTGACGGAAGAGTCGGAAGATACATCCACGAGCTCTTTCCGGATCCATCTCCGTGGGAGAAGAGACCAGGGGGAGGGGGCACCGCATGAGCACCACTGGGAGTGGGGGTAGCGACCCGCGCTGGTCGTTAGCCTGGAAGAGACTGAGGCAGGAATGCTTCGAGAGAGATAAGGCGAAGAACGCGAGGTGCGTTCACTGCGGTCAGCTGATCAACTACAACGTGCCGCGGTCATCGACAGACGACAGCTATGAACCTGACCACAGGATAGACGTCGCGGCTCATCCTGAGCTCGCGTTAGTGCCTGAGAACGTGCAGCCGTCACACAGACGATGCAATCGTGCAAGAGGCAATAAAGCAGGAATAAACAATCTCGGCCATCAGACGAGAGACTGGTCGGCAGGGATAGGGGAGTAAAAATCTTGAAGAAGGTCGGCTCGGCCAA
>Ga0326512_10000469_pt1 | contig 35649 bp, 59 predicted proteins | sample 1_2617_0518_D_FD_203652 | JGI IMG/M metagenome (GOLD analysis project Ga0326512, IMG submission 203652) | Bovine rumen microbial communities from UC Davis, California, United States - 1_2617_0518 | ecosystem: Host-associated > Mammals > Digestive system > Stomach > Rumen | place: USA... | reverse complement strand
CTTAACCCAGCTGTTTAGGATGAAGATTGCAGCCGCCTTGCACGCAAGCTTGTTGTCTGACAGAACCTCTCTAAGGATGTCGCCCTTGTCCCCGTCTTTCGGGTCTTGGTCGTCGGTGTCTGCCTTGTGAAGCAACAACCTTGACAGCTTGACCATCTGGCCGTTTCTCAGCCATCGTATCTTGTACTTCTTGTTTGTACCCTCAATCCTGACAACCGTTGCATCATTGTCCCTTGCAGAGATGTACTCTCTCTGCTGTTCCTCGGTAGGCTGTTTGATTTCCGGCTCTTTGTTTTTTTCTGACATATCATCTTGTTTTTACGCACATCCCTCAACGAAAAGAGGGCGTGGGGCTATTAAAAACCTCCGCCCTCTCCATGAGTGATATGCCTGAGTGAACTACCCACAAACTAAAGATTTGTGGGCTTCTGACTTCATAGCTAATTGCCCTTGGGAGGGTCTTACATTTGCTCCATCAGTGTAATCGACAGTTCCTGCCGATATATTTCTTAATCCTTCTTTAAGGCAATTCATAAATCTTTTTACCTTATGCTTCTTTAAGCACCGCCTGTTGCGGGCTCCAGAATAGCCATGCTTGCGGGGTCGCCGCCATTTGCCAAAGACCCACTCACCTTGACATACAGAGGCTTGTTGCTGTCATCGTTCATAACAGTAGCGTACAACTTTGTGTTCTTGATGAACACGGCGCTTGCGCCGTCCTCGGAAACGCCAATAATTCCAAGATGGATAGCCTTCTGTGTCTGCGCGAAACTCTTACCCTTCAAGGAGGTCTTTGTGCTGTCGCCAGTAATATCACCTGCGCCCTTGATTTCGAGGTCAGTCTGCTTGAAGCCCAAGCTTTCCAACACGTTTGTCTCGTAGGTGGGGACATTGAACTCAATAGAGCTGTCGCCCGGTGTCATGCTTGATGCCCAGTCTGCGGTCTGACCGTACACGTGGAAGTGGTTGACACTTGGAGTACCGCCGTTGTAGTTGAAACTGCCCTGCTCAACAGGATAGTTGAGAATCTTAGCCACCTTGGCCAGGTCAACTGCTCCTGATGCAACGGTAAAGCCACCTACCACTGCGTAGATCTCGGAGATACCCATGTGCACCTTGCTTGCTGCCTCTTCTTTCTTTACAATTGTTGCTGCCATAATTCTATAGAATTAAATGTTAAACATTTTTGATATAAATCCTGAAACTTATCCTTGAACACTGATAGCCGTATTGGTCTACTCCCATATATTGCATGTCGGGGTGCATACACGAAAAGCCTTTACCCTTTATCGGGAACAGCTTCCGAACTCCCTCGGACAATGTCGTGAGGTCTCCTATATTTGGAGTGTTGTTCGTCTTTGCCTTCGAAAACACATAGATGATACCATTCGTGCTTGTCTGCTCGTCGGAATACCCCGTGAGCTGTCTGCGGAACATGGTTGGCAGGTCGATGACAGCGAAATGCTTTACTTCCTCATTGAAGGCATTTGGCCTTGTGAGATAGTAGTAACTCCCGACAGTAGGCTTGATTGTCTCGCCTATCGTGAAGAGTATGTTTTGTGTCATTGTCATATCTGCCATAGCGTATTAAATTTAGAATGGGACATCATCTGTCGGTGAACCTCCGAATGGGTCGTCCTGTGAACTCTGAGGCTGTGCAGGCGTGTCAGAAGGCACGAATGTGATATTTGTACCCAAGCCCGGCTGTACACGGAAACCATCCCGACCCATTTGGTCAAGGATGAAATCCCTGTTATGCAGTATTTCTTCCATACTCAGCGCTACACCCTCTTTGTATGCTGTATTCTTAGCGAATATCTCGTCCCAAATATCCGTACTCAACCCGGAGTTTACCGATTTGATTTCACTGTCAAATATGAAGAATTTTCTTATCTGCTCTACCTTGGAAGTGTACTCGTCCTCTACGAGTGCGAGACCCGTTGAGGCTCTGTATTTTTCCATCTCCTCAGCATACTCCACGGGATAGCCCAATGCTATCACGTACCCTTTCCTTATGTGGGGTTTGAAGTTGGAAATGAAATCCATTGCGTCCTGCATACCTTGTTTGGAGGTGTTCGTCCTGATGCCTGCCAAGAACGTCGATGAAGCGTCACTCCAATCAGGTCCGTTCACGCCTTTCGGATAGCCGTCCGTGGTATTCATCCTGTCCCTGAACTTCTCTCCGAATATGTAACGTCTGAGAGAGCCGTCTTTCTTGGCTGTCATCTTACCCATAATGGGAGGTTTGCCTACTAACTTGCTCCCAAGCAAAATAGATATGTTGACTCCATTCTTCCATACTCCACATACGATAGAATTAATGAAGTTACCCGTGTAGTTGTGGCCAATGTCACTTGCCACAAGCTGCTCGCGGTAATAAAGGGCACGTTGAAGCACTTGTCTTGCGAGTGTGATGCACTTTGTCCTCACCTCGCTGTCAACCTGCTTCTTCCAAGCCGTCATTATGTCCTCTACCTGCCCCATCAGCTGTCGTACCTAAAGAGTATGTCAGTTCCCAAGTTGTTTGGCCGGAAATCTATGACCGTTCCCCATTCTTTGAAAGCGCCTTTGTTTACCTCGACAAAATCCCCCTTCTTTGGAGCGTTATCTTCCGTCCATTCGTCCTGTTTCATGGGCAAGGCGAGGTCGCGGACTGCCGTGATAACTTCTCCCTTGTCTGACGTGGTATCGTGGTCGTAGCTCCTGCATTTCCCTTCATACAGCACTTTCTCCGTGGTCTGTGTGGTATCATCCTCGTCCACGTTAGGATCGTCGGATGCAGACGTCGTTACGGTCATTTTCCTATAGACCTTGCATGTATGTGGAAATCTTGGGTTGTTTATCTTAGTCATAACGCTTAGTAATGAAGTGAACCATAGTTTCTTACATCATGGAATCCGCTTCCTTTGAAGCCCCATTGAGAGTTAGCCACGGCCGTCAAGCCCCATTTCTTGCGGAGCTCGTTGGCCATAGCGAGATAACGGTTGGCGGCAAGGGCAGACATCTGCTCTCCTCCCTCCTCGTGGCTCCATCGTCCGTCAGCATCCTTGATGCTTTGCGAACGGGTAGGAGAACCGGCTATCCATATAAAGATGGATGCCAAGGCGAGGTCTTTCTGCTTGTCTGTAGCCTCCATTGCCGCTGTGCCGGGTTCGACCTGTGCGTCAACGAGTGCCGACATCATTGCATCATCAGTGATGTCGATATTCCTCACCTTCCCCCTAAGATAGGATTCTATAGTGAATGTCTGCTCTTGCTCTGCCATAACTATCAGTGTTTTTCGTTACTTACTTGTCTGCCTGCACCTTCAAGATTGCGAGGTCGTGGGTGTTGCGGAATACAGGTCCAGCCTGCAAGCCGAAGTCCACAATGTTCTTGATAGGACGCTCCTGCCATGTTGACAGCACTGCGATTCTGTCCTCAACGAAAGAGTACAGAGCGGTGTTTGCGGTAGGACCAGCCTTCAGACGGTCACGATAGATGGAGTTCGTGCACTTGATGGTGAAAGGCTTGAACTGGCTGTTTGCGGCCACCATAACCTTCGGGTCAAATGCGGGCTCATCCAACTGAGGCTTGCCGTCTTCCTCGTGACGGGTCTTGAAGTCGATGACATCGAACGGCCAGATGTTGAGACCGTGGATGATAGCGAGCTCCTCATCCTGCGTGAGCAGCAAACTGCCAACAAGCGTTGTATTGGCGTTACGGAACTCAGCACGTGCCATACAAGCTGAAATCACCTTCGGATGAGCAAGGAGCTTGTCAAGCAGCGTCTTGCTGATCTTCCAGTGGTCTACGGCGAGCTGTAAGCCGTCAGTCAGATACTTCTGCATGTCCACGATGTCCTTGACAGGATCAGCAGCTTCGTTTGCAGAACCGTCCTTGTTGAACCACATGGTTGTGACATTGAGCTTGTGACCATCCTCCAACGGGAACTGGAAGTCATACTTGCCACCGTCAACAGATGCCTCATGGATCTCAGCGGTAGAGAGTGCGCTCAACACCATGTGAGACAGCTCGTTATGAATACCGCCAAGCATGTTTGCGGAGTTCTGAATAAGGCTATCTACCATAAGATTCTCGAACGGGGTGCCTTCAAGCTTGGAACGCTTGCGAAGCGTCTTGAAATCGTCTTGGTCGATGCTGAAAGAGTGACCGAACTCTGGAACGGAACCCTTGTAGACATTCCACCCTTCAGTGCTTCTCTGAGGCTTGTTGCCGTCAGGACCAAGGATAGATGCACGCACGAGAATCGGGGTCTCCTTCATACCCTGTACCCACTCGGTGTCATCGGTAGGCATACCCCAATCAGCGTAGCGACGCCAGATAGCCTCATTGTATTTCTGATTAGCCGTGTTCAGGAGGACACCGAAAGAATCGGCTCCAAGGAACTGGCTAATGTCATAAGAATAAAGTGTGTTGCTTCTCATAAATCAGTCCTCCTTCTTTTACTTGCGGTTAGAAAAATAGAATGCGCATCCAGCCTCACGAAGCTGTGTCTTGATGTCGTCAGTGATCGGGAACGTCCTACGCGCGAGCACGGGATACTCACAGAACCATACTGCGTCACCGAGACATGCCGTACCATACGGGTCGAGGCAGATGTCACAATAGAGCAGTGCGTTAGCCTTTACGCCTGCCTTGCCTACGCTCTTTGGATAGAGTGTGAGAACTGCGCCTTCCTTTGCTGCTGCGGGAGCTGCGCTGAATGTTACTTTGTAGGTGTCGTCAGCATCCTCTACGGCGGTGACAGTCTCGCCAGTCGGAGCGACCATACCAACCTTTACGGGTACTCCCCACTCGGACTTTGCAACGGTGACTACGGCGCCAGCAACACTCTTCACTGCAATAGTGTAGATAGGAGTGATGGTACGCTTGTCCTCGTCAACACTGACAGGTGCGCCTGCGGGAAGCACGTTTCCGGGAAGCGGAAGGTCTTCAAGATTGAAGCTGAATCCGCCTACCAGCATGTAAGGCTTTCCTTCAAAAACCTTACGCACACCGCCGTACTTCTTGGAGTACTTGACGGTCTGGTTAAATTCTGTACCTTGAATCATACTTCTGTTAATTAAAATTGTTTGTTATTTAAAACTCTTCCGCAGTGCCTCTGCGTCATTAGCTTCTTTCTGAGCTTCTTTCGCACGTTGCTTGATGTAGTCATCTACCAAGCCTTTCCCCGTGCCGCCGGTGCCGGTTCCGCCAAAAGGTTTTCCACCGTCACCGTAGAAGTCTTTTACGATTGCCATATAATCCTTCTCGGCCTGTAACTTCAATACATCCATGTCAGGATTGTCGCCAATCTTCAAGTTCTTTATAGCAAGGCTCACAGCCGGTTTATAAGATGCGCCCTTGTCAGACAGGTAATCGGAAATCTGCTTGCGAATACCGCTTTCAAGGCTCTCCTTCTGCTGCTTGTTGTAGTTCTCCATGAACCCGTTTACCGAAGAAGTAAGCTTGCCAATGGCTCCGTCTTCTGAAAGCAACTGCTTGTTGTTCTCAGCGAGCAATGTTTTTACCTGCTCAAGGATGTCCGGGTTTGTACCCTTCCCGTTACCACTGCCTTCTGCGGGGCCTTTGTCTTTCTTGTCTTTTAAGGAAGTCTCCCACTCAGCCTTGGCTTTTGCCACTGCATCGGCTACAGCTTTCTTGTTAGCCTCTTCCTGCTCAGCTGCCCATGTGTCCTTGCCTTTTGCAATTCCGTCTGCTACATCATGTCGGTACTGGCCAACAAGTGAGCTAAGCATCTGAACTGGCACTTTCCATGTGTCATCTGTAACTTTATCGTCGTCCGCGAACATTGGAAGTGCAGCCGTAGCGATTTCATCATAACTTCTATCGGAAACAGCAGCCGCATTATCTCCGAGTCTGCTTCTTAAACCCTCAATAAGAGATTCTTTCTCCATTACTATAAAATTTAGATTGTTTATGACAAGTTTTTCTTGTCTATTTACTTGCAAATATACAGAAGATCACAAAAAACAAAAAAATATTTACCTAAAAACAATCGGTTTTCTGTAAATTTTTCCTTTTATGGATTGATTATCAGTATATTTGCGGTTGTTTATATAATGTATTTATGGTAAATTTAACTGGATTAACAACGCCAAGCGGAAAACCCATAATGGCGTGCGAAGCCGCAGAGAAACTGCGAGAAAAGTTTTCATCCAATGGAAACGCTGTGAACTTCATTGCTCAAGAAGGGCCACAGGAACAAGGATTGTCTTCTAATGTAGACATTCTTATTACGGGAGGAAACCGTGGTGGAGGTAAGGCAAACAGCTATGCAACACCAGTGGTCACGCCGAATGGCTTCAAGCTCATGGGAGAGCTGAAAGTCGGGGACAAGGTAGTCACGCCTTGGGACGGCATTCAGGAAGTGACAAACATCTACGAGCAAGGAGTGCAGCGATGTTATGTGTTCCACTTTGACGACGGCACAACATCCACCGTTATGCCGGAGCACAGATTCCTCGTCGGGAAACCCGGATGCGAGGAATACACCGTTATGACGGCAAAAGAAATTCTCAATCACTACAAATTGGGCGGACAGGGTATGTACGCTCTGCGAGAGGGAGAGACCGAGTTCTACGAGATTCCACTGCCGCCTCCTGTGAATTTCGAGAACGGAATTACTATCGAGAAGCTCCCTATACACCCGCATGTACTTGGAATGGCCTCGGCTTTCGGATATTATGAGTTTTCCAAGTATGGCCTCGGGATGGGAAGGTACGACCGAACCATGTACAAGCATTTGTATGCTATGGGACTGTTTTTTAAAATCGTTGGAAAGCATGGTTACGCCACTGGCATACCAGACGATGCAAGAAAGAAGATTACATCAAGGAGAACCAAAATTCCAGCGTTCATACCCGACGAGTATATGTATGCGGATGTCGAGAGCAGAATCTCCTTTGTTCAAGGCGTATTCTACATGAACGCACATTCCATGCGGTCGCACCAATGTGGTTCCATCCTCTATATAAAATTGCCAAACAAGAAATATATAAACCAACTCGCGCAGATGTGCAGGAGTCTCGGGTGGTGGGCAAACGTTATAGAGGAGAGGGATGCGCTGGACGGGCAGTCGTATTGGAAAATGGTTCTGAAAGCAACTGACGAGAGAATACCAGGAAGGTGCGTTGTGAAAGCCAAGTTCGCCAACCTTAAGCTTATAGCTCCTACCCCACAGTCAAAGGATGATATTCATGGACTTCGGAAGAAGATCGTCCGCATCAATGGAGCTTCGGAGAACTTGAAGTGCAGATGTATCACAGTCAGTGGGAATGACCATCTATATATGACGGACGGGTACACTATCAACCACAATACCTTTCAGCTGTTGATGGGAGCCTTGTATGACATTGACAAGAGCCGTTTCAATGCTATCATCTTCCGTAAGGAAAAGGACGACCTCACGAATATCATCAGAGACTCACAAGCTCTTTACAAGGGGGAAGGCGCTTATAACCGCTCTAAGGACGATATGACATGGTACTTCAACAGCGGGGCAACTCTATCTCTTACATACTATGCCGGGGCATACAAGGATTTTATTGACCGCTTCCAAGGCCGTCAGTATGCGTACCTCGGCATTGATGAGATAACTCAGATAGACTATCCGAAGTTCAAGTACCTGCAATCTATAAACCGTAATGCTTGCGGCATAAAGAACAGGATAATTGGAACATGTAACCCCGATCCTACGTCTTGGGTAAGGACGTTTATAAGTTGGTGGATTGGTGATGACGGCTATCCTATCCCAGAGCGTGACGGCAAGGTAAGATACGTTTACATGAAAGGAGAGGACGTGAACGAAGCCGTGTGGGGTGATACACGGGAAGAGGTTTATGAGCAGTGCAAAGACGAGATAGACAGGCTGTGGGAGCACACATGGGGAAACGTCAATGACGCCCCGGCAGGATATACCCCGCAACGCATGTTCACAAAGTCCGTGACTTTCATTCGTGCTGAACTCAAATACAACAAGATACTTGTCAAAAGTGACCCGTCATACTTCGCCAACCTTGCCCAACAGTCTGATGAGCAGAAAGCACGTGACCTTATGGGAAACTGGAATTTCATGTCGATGGGTGACGACATAATAAAGATGTCTGACTTGCAAGCTTGCTTCGACAATGCCCAACAGACTGACGACGGAGTAAGATACGCTTCATGCGACGTGGCTTTCACGGGAGGTGACAACTGTGTCTTATGGCTATGGATTGGACATCATGTACAGGACGTCTTTGTATGCAAGCTGAACTCTAAGGATACATGCTCGGCAATCAATGCCAAGCTCGAAGAATGGGGTGTTACCCAAAATCATTTCACCTATGACCTCAACGGTCTTGGACAGACTTTCAAGGGATTTTTCCCACATGCCATCCCGTTCAACAACATTGAGGCTGTGAAACCCAAATTCAAGAATATATACGACAATATCAAGAGCCAGTGCGCATATACTTTCGCCGAGGATGTTCTTGAGCGTCGTATAAGTTTCAACAAGTCTATTCTCAGCAGGAAATTCAGCGGCAAGCACTTCAAAAACAAAACATTAGGTGATATTCTGATGATTGAGCGGAAGTGTATACGCCAAGATACCGATAAGCAAGACAAAGGATGGTGCCTGATAAAGAAAGCTCAAATGAAGACGCTTGTCGGTCACTCTCCAGACTTCTTTGAGAGCCTCTTGATGAGAAAGATATTCGACATTAAACAGCCAAAAATGGTAGTTCCCTCATGGGCTCATAATTTCTAAATCAATCATATCATCATGGCAGAATATATTCAGTCCATTTCGGCAGAGGACATCAATAAGAAAACGCCGACAAAGCGCTCACTGCGCACCAAGAAGCCTTTTGTCCGCATACTTCCATACGGACACTACGATCACGGGACAGTCACCGACGGCACCATACGTGAAGAAACTCCCGTCAAAGAGAACATGCGTCGCAAAAGGGTCACGCAAGAGGATTTCCTACGTGAGCTCGACCCTGCCGGGCATCTCATCAATGACAGAGAGTATTACCCAGACATTTGGCGACAGAATACCGATGAGTCAGACAAGGAGAACTTCGGAAAGTGGTTCTTGCAGGAGGTACCGAGATACGCTTTCGCATTCCAACAGATCATCCTTCAAAAACAGCTTACCCACCTTTGTGGAAACGACATTCAGTTTGAATTGTCTGACAAAGATGACAACGATGCGAACAACAACACGTTCAACGAGTTCAGACGAGGATGGGCAAAGAAGAACATGGAGGTGGCATGGTACAAGAGTGCCAAGTCTGTCAAGGCTACTGGAGACGGTGCTCTTATTGGCTTCCTCGATAATGGTAAGTTCGGGTGGAAGATAGTTTCTTTCCTCGATGGAGACAGACTGTACCCTCACTACGACATGAGGACGGGACGGCAGATGTGCTTCGCTCGTGAGTTCACGGACATCGACGACACAACGCTCGCCTCTACTGATTACATCGAGGTGTGGGACGACAAGTATTATTACAGGTTCTCTTCTTCCGCTGAGACACCCGCATCTCTTTGGGACAGCGTGGATTCTCTTGTGAAGTCCAAGTTCGATACCGACGGGTATGTCTGTGAAGAAATGTCTCCCCACAACTTCCCGTCTATCCCGGTGGCTTACAAGAGGGATGATAACGGCCCTTGCTGGACTGCCTCTGAGGAAAGCATAGAGAACTATGAGATGGCATTCTCCCGTCTCGCTCAGTCCAACCATGACTTTGGCTTGCCAATCATGTATGTCAAGGGAGAGGGCTCTACTGAGCTGTCCAACGCTGACCTTACACACGCCTCAAAGATTTTCTTCCTGCCGTCTGACGGAGAGATTGGATTCCTTAACCGTCAGGATGCGTCAGCCGCATACAACGCCGAGCTGGAGAAGTTGGAGGAGCAGATATACAAGCAGTCGTTCACCGTCAAGGCTCCTGAGCTCAAATCGGGTGACACGCCGGGTGTGGCTATCAAGCTGATGTACTCTGATGCCTACGAGAAGGCTATGATAGACTCGCAGGAATATGATGCGTTCATTGACAAGGTGGTGGAAATCTTCCAATATGGATATGGTGTGGAGACGGGAAGACTCCTTGATTTCCAAAAGGTCAATATCAGCCACTATATCAAGCCATACGTCCATCAGAACGACCAGAACATCATAAACGACCTCTCGATGTCTATTCAGAACGGCTTTATCTCTAAGCAGACGGCCTCAGAGAAGAACCCGTATGCTATCCCGTCCGAGTGGACTCGTATCGTCAACGAGAAGAAAGAACAGGAGCAGATGGATCTGTTGCTGCAAGAGCAGAAGCTTGACGTACAGAACTCTGCCAATGTTGACATGCAGGGTCAGCTTATTGATATGCAGACAGATGCTAACATCAAGGCTGCTGAGGCTCAGGCCGACATCAATAATGACATCGACACAAAGAATGCGAGCGGCAGCAATGGAGATGGCGGCTCCGATGACGACAAGAAGAAAGCGAAGAAGGTATCTGTCAAGAAAGGATCGGTAGCCACTGGTGGACGAGGAGGAAGGCCGAGGACTGTAGGGACGGATCGTTGGGGAAATAGGGCCAACGAGAACAACTGGAGGTCCTGGGACAATAATCATTAATGTGAAGTGGCAGAGGATATTACATTAAAGCTCCCAAGCGGTATCAACGCACCCACGCAGGACGACATCGCAGCCGCAAAGGAGTATGTCTTGGAGAGGTCGAGGGCGGAAATAGCTCTCGCCTCCGCCGTTGACGACATACTTAAAGAGTATGCCGAGCAGATGATACGTGTGTGCTACAAATACAACATAGACCCACAGAACTTCTCCTTTGGAGCAAATGACACCATGAGGCAAGAAATATATGCTATTTTGGACGATTTGTTAGAGGAGCTGTTATCACTCATCGAAGAAGATTCAGTGCCTCAGAACCGCAAAAACAAGCACTATGGGGCAATTATAAGTTGGTTGGCAACACTCGGCACGCATAACAAGGACTTGAAATGGACGACACAGTATTACATATCAAGGTTCTCCAAAGACGTTGAGGCTCTCGTAGCGGCAATGAAGTATGCAGGATATGACGTGAATAAGGCTGTGAACCGCTCAAAGTCAATACTCCATACATTGTACACCTCACCCGAAGTCTTGGCAGCAATGAAGTCGGGAAAGATGTTCAACGCTGAGGGCATTATAAGTGGAGGCACAAAGTATGATCCGTTCACCCATAAACCTTCTGTGGGCTTGTCCAAATACGGGGCGACGAACCTTGTCACGATGGCACGCTCCACACTCGCAAAGGCGTGGATGAAAAGCGAGTTCATGGAGGCAGAGGACGAAGGCATGGGAGGCTACTATGTGTTTCGTGGCAGCTCATATCCTTGCTCGCACATCTGCGACTTGGAGTGCGGATGGTTCCATCCCATGAGTATGGGAATGGTTCTTCCAATGCACTCTAACTGCTACTGCTACGCGGTATTCGTCAAAGGAGACATAGGTGAGATTGGCTTTTACAAACCACTAAACTTTAGATAATATGGCAAATTCTATTTATACAAAGAAACTGAAGTCCGAGGCTGACAGCTACGGCATCGGAATAAATGAACTTGTGATGGCTGACCTTATGAGTATCGGCTATCAGAGACAGGACGCCTTTTACGTGGCGTTCCCTGAGTATGCTTCCAAGTCCGTGTTGGAGGCCAACAACATTATGAGCTCGATAGCATCAGAGGACAAGTTTAAGTCCGTTGTCAAGGACAGGTCCAGAAGGCATAACGCTCCTTCCGACGCTGCTGTAGACGGAACGCTCATTGACAGCCAACAGGCTGCGTTGGAGATATTGCGTGTGGCACAGTCCCTGCCGGAGAACAGCAAGGAGCGTGGTGAGATGTTCGTGAAGTATTCTGAAATGCTCAGAAAGAACTCGGAGACGGTTGACACGGGAAATGACCACGTGAACTACTACATGCCGATAAGATGTACCGTCGAGTGCCCTCTGTATAAAGAGTGGAGAAAGACGCACGACGATGACCTGTAACAAAAAAACGGGCTATGCTCACGCACGACCCGCACATGTGAAAATCTAATTTCTCAAAAATTATGAAGAACTCAAAACTCTCGCTTACAAAGATAACAAATCATTTTGACTTTTCGCCGTCTTTTGTCTCTTTTTTCTCCATTTTTTGAAGCTCTTCGACCATATCGTGGAATGTCTCGTCACGCTTCAAGGCTTCCTCGTCTGGATGCTGCTCCTCATTGAGCTTATCCTGTTCATACTCAGTAGCTATACGCTCTCCAATCCACCGCACGTCATTGGCCACGGCGTCATAAAGCTTAAACTTGTTCCCGTCTTTCTCGACCTCACCATTAGGATCGGCAAAAATCTGAGCGATACAGTTCACAAGATAATGATAGTCGGCTCTTGGAGTGAGCGTGGCGTTTAAGAAGTTGGCCAAGAGCATGTTCAACATGCGATCATTACCTTTTCGATAACTCTCATAAGCGTCCTCTATGAGATTATAGATAGGTATCGTGCATGGTATCGTAACGCTCCAAGACTGGCTTAGGCTTGACACCACAAGAGCCTCTATGGTCTCCTTGCTGCCAACGCCCTTGCGTATCTTGTAAAGGCGGAAATTGCCCACGCATACACCCTTACCGAAACCGATACCCTGATTTGGGGTGGCGGTTTCCTTGGTTTTCTTCTTGCTCATGCCTATGCCTCCTTTCCTTTGATAGGAGTCTTGGGCTTGCGTCCTGCCTTTGGCTTAGGCTCTTCCTTTGCGGCCTCCGTCTTAGGCTCTTCCTTGGTCTCAGCTTCCGCCTTTGGTTCAGCCTTAACCTCACTAATCTTCTTCATTCTACCATCCTCAAAGATGGTGTTCTCATCAATTCTAATAGCCATAATTGTAATATTTAACGTTAAACATTTGGTTCAAAATAATATTGGGCTCTTCAGTTCATATATCTGTCCGTTGCCTATATCCATCTCACCTCTGTTTTCTTCTCGTCATTTTGTTTTTGAAAAATCATAAAGCAATAGGCAACTGCACTTCCGCCGTGTCTACGCATGTAATCGAAATCTCCGTTCTTAGCGCACAAAATCCTTTCTGAATATTGGAACACATACCTTGGAGGATTGATGTCATAGATGAGCTTCTTGCGCTGCTTTCCCTCTAAGAATGTTGTCTTTAGGAACATGATAACACGTCCATCATCAGGAATAAGGTCGAGAGCGTGTAGTATGAAATCGGCAGCATATTTGTATGGAGGATTGGTAACTATATCAAACGCTCCATTAAAGGGCTTCTCAGCAGTCTTTAAGAAGTCTACGCCACCTTTACCATAACCTCTATCAACGAGGTCAGTGCTGACGACATCATAGCCGTTGTCAACCATCCATTTACTGAGACAACCGTTACCGCACGCTGGTTCCCATATCTGATGATTAAGCGGGAACACCTCGGCTAACTTCTCAATAGCTATTGGCGAAGTTGCGTAGAAATCTTCGCTCTGACGCTCCTTGTCGGTGTGATTACTCGCTCCAAGTGTCTTGAATATCGAGTTGCCATTTCCTGTCCAGTCTTTATTTGTCATATATTGTCTTGATTAAAATACGTTCCACATTTGAAATCTTTGCGTGGCTCATAATCCTTGAAATCCATAATTTTATATAACCATTTACGATTTGCCCAACGCGCCATATCGTTCTGCCACTGCGGAATATGCTGTACTTTATGCGTAAAATCCAGACACGGCTGTGCCTGACAACAGACTTTCTGCTCGAACTCATCTGCTTTCCAATACATCAAACGATGATAACATTCTTCAATGGTGCCATACAACATTGTATATAGCATGAACTGACCATTATAACCATACTTGCGGATCATTCGTATCACACGATGGCAATACTCTATCTGTTTCGGTGTGTCACATCCGAAACGAATATAATTCAACCATTTTACCTTTGCCAACAACTGCGCTATTTCATCAGTCACAACCCGCGCATCCAATGCTTGATTGAAATCCACACGGTATCCACGTTCTACGATTTTTCGTATTTGACTGATACCATATTCACAGGCAAGAATGTTGTTATCCATCAGGATAAGATGGGTACGGCCCTCAATAGCTATCTCGTCCACATCCATATAAGGACGGATAAAACCTTCTTTCTTTGGAACAATACACCAAGGGCACTTATTGATACACCCACGCGTAAGAAAACCATACGCAGTTTTCTTGTCTATCATTTTGCCATAAAGAGAATAGTCGGGTTGAGTATGATCTATCTCTTCAGGAAGTTTCGAGGTAAAATCATATCCAGTGCCTCCTTTGACTATTTTCTTGGCGTTGGTAATCACGTATGGATAGTCTGGAGTATGAGTAAAGACCTTGGACATATAGACTATATCGTACTGTTCTAACACGCTATACAGCTCCGTCTTATCTCCATGTTCCTTATGCCACCTCGAAAGTTTCATCAGTGCGAGGTTTGGGAACTTATGCCCGTCAGCATCAAGAAGTCCTACGCTTAAACTCATTAGAACGAACTTATAGGGAACACAACAACAGGGCAAACTTTGTCTTTGACATCAAGGGAGTTCATTGTCTCGTAGTCCACATGCTCCCTCGCATCCTCCCCACAAGCGCACTCCCACACTTTGTGATGTATCGGGAACTTAGGATAGAACAGTTCCAAGGCGCGAGGTGAGGTTGAATAAAAATCTGAGGGTTCTCGGTCTTTGTCTGTATGGTTAGATGCGCCTAATGTTTTCCAAATCGAATTTCCATTTCCATTCCAATCCTTACTCATTGATACCTCCTTTCACACTGAATCCAACCGAATTAAGCGTCTTGTGCCACTCCAACGTACCGTCCTTGCACATCTCTCTGAGAGCATTCACCAAGTCGTCCGCCACAGCATGCTTTACATCCTCTATGAGAGCGTAGCTTGGAACCGTGTTCTCTTTGACACGCTTCTCTGCTATGTCTGATATGATATTCTTGATATATTCTTTATCCATTGCGTCTCATTCTAAAGTGTACTATCCCCTCGAATAACCCGCAAGGGTCGAAATTAGCCTCATCACACAACTCTGAGAGCGCACAGTGCTCACATATCGTGGCATCGTCATTTCGTACCTCTACGGCCTCGTATTTGACGCCATTTAAGATTATCCCGTTTTCTACTCTGCCTGCCATATTATTATCAGTTTGCTGAATCGTACATAAACTTCACACGCTCGAATTTTACTTTTTAACCAATAATGGTTGTTAATTACTTGTTGGGAATGCAACGATTCTCAAACTTCTTGTAAGCATCAAGATAAAATTCGTCTTTAGCTTTGTTGTATGTCACCTCGTAGTACATGCCATCAGGAAGCGTCGTTGAGAGCAGCCACTTTGCATTACCGAGGATATAGCACTGCCATACCACAAATACTTCAAACTCTTGTTTTGGGTCACTCTTATCCAAGTGCTCCTCAACATACTCACGTACAAATTCACTTACTTTTTTATTCATATTGCTTAATTTATGCCCGAAGGTGTTAAACGTCAAACTATATAATGCAAGCTAAGACCTAACATACCTGCCCCTAATATCATAAGTATGATTCCTTGGAGCATATATTTGAAATCCTTCAAAAATAAATATACTCCAAAGATAATCAATACTATACTTAGTATAGATATTACCTCCATTTCTGAGTTAAGTCCTACCTTGTATATGCTCATCTGTCTATTATCTTACCCGGTTTCTTCTTTGTTCCTACAATGTACTCTCTGAATATCCACTGTCCTCTGCCCTTTGAGTTGTGCATTTGTATCTTCTGCACCATGAGTTTGCGACGCAACGGATAGTCCTCCACATTACTTCTCGTAAAGAAGCTCTTGCAGTCTTCTATGACATACACGCCGTTCTCAACATACATGAAGTCGCAGGTGTATATGGCGGGGTTCTCAAGGAACTTCTCAACCATCTTGTCCTTGGTCTTGAGGTGCTTGACGACCATCTTGCTCTGGCGTGGTATCAGCACAAAGGAATATTGCCGACGCAGGCCAGAGATGAGGCCTTTGCTCTGCATGTCGCACAGCTCTATGTAGCGGTTCATCTCATCCCTACTATCGAACTCTTTCCCCTTGTATATAACCTTGTGCTTGAACAACATATCGTTTACTGTTTGTTCGTGTGTCCGAAGCCGCCTCCACGGTCGTCCGTCATGTCAAGCTCATCAGCCTCCACCATTTCAGTGTCAGGAACACTTACTATCTGCATCTGAGCGATACGAGTACCTTTTTTCAGATAGATGCGCTTATAGTAATAGTATCCCTCATAGAAGTGGAAGTTTAACAGAACGCCAAGGCAATTACGAAATTTCTCGTCGATGAGCCCAGTCATAACCTCTGCGTCTATTCTGACATCATGTTCCTTGCCTTGCAGATCAACAACAGTAGCCTCGATACCTTTAAGCGAGTAGCCGCTCCTTGAACGTATGAAAGCTGCCATGCCGTGAGGAAGTTCCATGCGGAACTTCAAGTCAATGCACTGCCTGCCAATCTTCAAATCAGTGTCCTCCGGCACATACACGTCATACGCAGCGTCAAATGGCGTTGCCTTCTTGGGCATCATACCGCCCTCTAACTTAATCTTTATCTGTTCCATGCTTTTCAAATCTTAAACCATAAATAAGTAAGGTAAGCGAACCCAGTGAAAATCCCCGTAAGCAATATGCTTATTGGTATCAATCTTAATGGGTAAGGTAGTACTATTGCCAAAAGGATTGCCGTAGTAATAGTACCGCCTATCATAGTGCATTTCGCCAATACTCTATAGTTTACCATTATCCTTATTCTTTAGTTCCACATACAGCATTACTGCATAGCAGGCTAAATCCTCCAAACTATCCAACAGGCTCTCGTCCTTGACCTCAGCCTTACCGTTCTTCACAAGGCTCTTCACACGCTCCATCTTGTCGTTGAGACGCACCACACCGGCAGTAACACCGAACTCCTCGAAGCTCTTGTGGAACGCTGAGCCATAATCTTTATCTTTCTTTGCGTGCAGCTCCTTCATTTCGTCGAGAACGGACTCAAAGGTTGCCTTGTGGGTATCCGAACCTGCCATCTCTTTCAAGCCCTCAGACATATTTTTCTTAATTTCCTCGCGGGTCTTCTCATCGTCCTTGTAAAGGTCATCAACAAGCTTTGCCAGACGGCCGTCAGGGTTGATATGAGCACTCATCTTGATTTCGTCCAACGTCTCCTTGCTTGGCTTTGATCCAAAGACATCCTTAAAGCCTTTGAACACTTCATCAAAGCTATCAAAAACCTCCTTGATGGTCTTGTCCATGCCTTCCCAGTCAATGCCTTTGTTGCAGTCTGGGATTTTCTCAAAGGTCTTTCTGAACGTGGAATCCCTGTAGAACTGAAAGGTCTTGCCATCTCTCACAACCCACCCATACTTGGGAACGACAGCGTTAAGCTTACGTCCACTAATGTTTTCGTAGGCTGTAATAAGGTTGCCCGATTTGTCAATCCACATGCTACATGACTTGGTAGCATGACTGATAAATTCAGACACTTCTCTCTCGTTGTCTCCATTCCACTGTATAGCCTCTACGGGCGTTTCTCTCATGTATTCCATAAGCTTGTTATTTTATGCTGGTTCGTAAGTCTTGTTAAAAACGTCCTCTTGGCAGGGAAAATAATCCACATTCATGCCACGGATGATATAGCAGCCTTTCTCTGCCTTTACCTCTCCCTCCAATGTCGATACGACAAGCGTGTCGCTGTGTGACCTGAGAGGATAGGCATTACCCTCTGTGAACTCGAAGACCTCTGCGTAGTTGTCGCCGGTCCACTGGATAGCGTCGATAACTACTGGTTTCTGTTTGTATTTCATAGCTCGTCAAATAATGTTTTTTGTATATATTTGTCAGCGTATTTCGTCTGCACGAAAAGCTTCTCTGTGCGTTTCACGGTAGCCGTAGCACACATTCTGTCCGCTCTCGTAGTGCTTGCTATCTCCGTGAACCCGCCTGGCATCCGGTACTCGCTTACGAAGACGGGGAAGTCTCTTGTCAGGCACCATTCATAGAAACGTTCATGGTCGAAAGCCTGTTTCTCGCTTATTCCATACGCGTCTGTTCCTTTGTAAGGCGGGTCGCAGTACACCACAGCGCCGTCAGGAATAGGCACGTCTTGGTAATCCATGCTGTAAGATTTCAAGAATTGGCTTTCGAGGCTTTGGAGTCTTTGGAGTCTTTCGAGGCTTTCGAGTCTTTCGAGTCTTTCGAGGCTTTCGAGTCTTTCGAGGCTTTCGAGGCTTTGGAGGCTTTGGAGTTCAACAGGTCGGGTCTTGTTCGGCCGCTTCACGTGGCAGGAGCTGTACAGCGGATTGCTGTCAATGAGACCCGCGTCGCCAATTTCCTTCAACCTCCTCACGATAGCCGGGCCAAACTTCAATCGTCTCTCATGCCTATCGTGAACATGCTCCAAGGCCTGATACGCAGCATCGGAAGCCTCAGGGCACATCTCTCTCAACAGTTCCCACTCGTCGAACACGATGGCGTAATGGCACGCCTTCTTGTACGGTTCGATAGTCCTTGAATAAAGATAGTTCCGCAGATTGTTCCCGAAAGAGAAGCAGATGGCGGTATACTCGTCCTCAGCCTTCATACGCAAGAAATCCTCCCTGCTTATCCATCTATCCTCGTCCCTATATCCGCCTTGTATGGCCTTGGCAAATGTCTTGGGCATCATCGGTTCAATATCATTGGTAATGTACCGCTTGTATCTTCCCGAAAGCATCGCAGCATGGGTCACGGCGCAGCCACCGCAGAAAAGGTCTACAAACACCTCTCCGCTCGGCAACAGTGGCATCAGCCACTTGATGACCTTGTTCTTACTCCCCATGTATGGTATTCCGTAATTCATTCTTATTCAATCTTCTTGTTGTTGTCACTTATACGCTTCTCGTATTCCTTCAAGAAGTCATTGACATTAGGACAGCATCTATTGCCCATTACAGGCAGAGACCTCAAGTCCATGATGATGCGTTCAAGACAATCCTTTGTGTACAAATAAGACCTCATCATGTCTTGGAACCGCTCTATCAGCATATCCATCCGAAACTCCAACTCGTGACCGCTATAGTCAGGAACTTCCACCTTATCAAAAGGTTTCCCTCCCTCAACGTCAACCATCACGTCGTCGAAGTATTCTACCAACTCCTTTAGTAATTCCTTGTCGCCCTTCATATCTAATCTAAATCAGGTAACTCAATCTTGAAATAGTCCTCTAAAAGCTTCTTGTAGTCAGGCTTATCAGAGAATATACTCCCCCCTAATTTCGCCTTCGCATAATCCTTGTGGCAGCCGAAGAAAGCGTTTGCGACAAAGTATTCATACACATCAGAGTATTGTTTCGCTATTTTGGATTGAGGGTGACTCTTCAAATATTCATTACCACAGCGAAGGTAAGCCTTTACCATGCCAGGATATTGCTTGAACGCCTTCAGGCGCTTCTTGTAGTACATCAATGGGCAGCACATACACCCAAGCCTTTTGGTGATGTCTATGCTACCGTCCTCACGGTAATACAATGGATGGAGCTTTATTCCACGTTCCTTGATGAACTCAAGCTCGTCCTCGTCACTCCAGTCCAATATAGGATAGATGGCGTTGACATGGTTCTTCCCACTGCCCCTGCACTCGGTAGGCTCTGTATATCTCTTCGACCTCTTGGTGCTTTCGCATCTACGTATGCCCATAATACAGTTGTCGAGTATCTTGTACTCTTTAAGTACGTTACAGCAAAATCTCATATATCTATTAGGGTATCCGATTCTCTTCATCAGAGAGAAGAACGACTCTTTAGGTCTGCGGATTTCCACCCCGTTCTCCTTTGCGTGTTTTATAGTCCCCGGCGGGTCTATGGTGGTGTTCTTGTAGATGGCACGATACTCTATTCCGCTCATCTTGGCGAGCTCCAATATGACATCACTGTCCTTGCCGCCACTGTAAGCCACCTCCAACGGCTCACCAGCAGCCTTATAGCAGACTTGCAACAGCTTTACTGCATGTTCTACCTTTTTCTCCAATTCCTTATTCATCTTCGTCTTTTCTTATACTACTCAAATGAAACTTATGACACACTGAACATTCATAGACCCTCCAAGTCAGCGCAGGTGAGCTGTGTATAGCAACCCAGTTGTCTGCACTCGCCTCATCGTCGAAGGACATTTTGGCTTTCCAGCTGCCACCCTTTCTCACGTAGTGTTCCCTCGGAGCGACTCCGTTAGACCTCGGTCTCTTATCGTAGAACTTTCTCAGCTTGCCCATGACAACTACTCATCATCATCACCGAAGTCATCGTCCTCGTCCGATATGTCCGTGGCGAAGATGTTAACGCCTATCTTTGGACCATTCTTGACCCTTCCGCCCGTGCCTGCGTTGTACTCATAGTCGTACTCGTAGTCCGTGGTCTCAATACTGCACCGTGCGCACCCTGTGAGCTTCTTGAACTTGTCTATGGCCAATGCCACTGTCCGGCCGAGCTCGTTGGCCGCTATCTTGTAGTCGTCACTATTCCTGTCAATCATACGCCAAACTCTATTTTATTGTCACTGTATACCTCAAAGAACACGCCCGCAGAACACCTCTTCTTTACATATCCGAGGCCTCTTGCACCCCTCGCTCCACCGCCCATCATCTGAGCCATAGCCCTTGGGGTGTCCACGTCGATGTCCACGTCGTTTCTCTCACACCAATCCTTGTACCTGTCCCACAGCGTGTTCAGCAGCACCCTGTAAGGGTTCTGTAGCCTCGTCCGTCCGGCAGGAGACAGCCCCTCGTCCTGAAGCCATACCTCCATCTGCTGGCCGGACGCCATCATCATCTTACGCTGCTCGACCTCGTTGTCCTTGCTCCTTGGGAACTTGAACCCGTACTCCACGAGCTTTCTGTATCCATCCAAGCACCAGTTCCATATACCGCTCGACTCCTTGCACAGCCTCGAATACAGCCCTGTGTCCATGTCCTCGGATCTCACTGAGTACTTGAAGCGTACTATCAAAAGCCTCCTCAGAAGCGCCTCGTCAGTGCTCCTGCTCGAAGGCATCCTGTTCATGCTGAACACGAAGAATGGTATCTCGTTGCTCGATGATGCGTTCCCCTTGATCCTCCTGTACTCCACATGGTCGGCAGAGCACAGCCGCTTCAAGAGGTCTGTCTTCTTGGTGATGTCGCTCATCTGTATCTCGTCACATCTGTTGTACCGCCTCCCGATGATAGGACTCGTGCCCAACATCCTGTTCAGCACGTTCCCGTCCAGCAATGTAGGCAGGCTCGCATGTGAGAACAGTCCCTCTCCGTACACGTGCTCCAACACGTCAAGACACGTGCTCTTCCCGTTGCCTCCGCTGCCTACCATCCACAGCATCTTCTCCACGCTGTGACCTATCATCGTCCTTGGAAGCACGCCAAGCCCGAAGAACATCTGCAACGTCCGCATGTCAGCCTCGCCCAGTGTGTTGCCAAGAAACGCCTCCCATTCGGGACACCTCGCCCCCGGGTCATAGTCGTACTCTCTCAGCTCTCTTATAGGCAGTCTCTCTCCAAACCCATGTCTCACTGGCTCCAGCGGGTCGCTGAAGTCCCACACGCCGTTCTGAAAGCCCACATACGAGCTTCCCTCACCTATAGCACTCATCATGGCACCATCCACTATGGCCTTGCCAAGTCTCTTCTCACAACTCATCAGGTCTCCCTTGTGGATGCTCGGATCAACCCTCAGCAACACGTCCCTCGCAACCTTGCACATAAGACTGTCACTGACATCCCTTCCATACGAGTTGACACCGACCCATATCTTTCCGTCGAACACCATGACACTACCTCCAACGCTGTCATACCTTAGACAGCCACCGGCGACACGCATCAGAGCATCAACCCATACATACAGCCTGTCGGAAGTCCTGCTCATACCAGTACCCCCAACAACGCTCTTCTTGTCTATGCTGAGAAGCAACTCCTGCTCCATCAGATCACGTATGGTATCTATGTTATTACTTGTTCCCATATAAACAACCACAAATATACAATAAACAATCCATATAATATTCTAATTAACATTTGTTAACGCGCATTTTGCCCTATCGTCGTACCATTACGACGTGTTTACACATACTGACGGTTGTTTCGTACACTAATACCTACATACTCATAACTTGTTGAAATTCACTGATATACACCCAAAATATCACTCAAAATGTGTATCTTGTTAATATACATATATATAGAAATAATAATAATATAGTAATATACAATATATATAATATATACATATCTACATTATATTATGTTCATTCTGTCTATATAAACATTGATAATCAGCGTGTTACGCGTTTTTCAGAGTGTAGAAAACTGCTACACTAAGACGTTTTGGTTCGTACACTCAAACATCCATAAGGAAAATATTATGTTCTCTGTGCGAGTAAACCAGCAAGAACACTCTCTTTGGATATTAAACAGGGTGTAAACAAGTAAGCAAGTGGGAAAATAAAAAATTAAAAAATTCAGATGAAGAATGAATATGGTTTCCCGCCCTTGGGCTTTTGGGGGTCTATCCAGCTAACTAATTGATATTGAGAACTTTATCGCCTACAGATACATTACATTTAATAATGTTTTTTTTGCTCACAAAGTATGCAAAACTGCTTGTCCGACAACATCTTTTTGAGCGAAAAATAATCTACCTATACAAATAAACAACTATCTTTGCAGCAGAAATTTAAAATATTGAGTTATGGGACAGAAACAAGAAACAAAAATTACGACTCTGTGTCGTCTGGTGGCGGTGTATAACAATCTGTTATGCGATAAAGGTAATTACGGCGATATATTAAGTGTGTCAATTGCTGATGGTATCGGCGTGCGTCTGTCAGTTGGCAATGGTACAAATAAGCGTGCGGTCTATACTGGCGAATTAGATGGTGCTGTGGCATATGTGGCGATCCGTCTGTGTGAGTTATCTACTCTGCCGCGCGTTACCGTGGATGTCATGTTTTGATTATGGCTACTCACAACTATAAATCGGCTCTTGCCTCCGCTCCTGCTCGCTATCATAAAGCGCCCAGAGGCGGTAACAAAGGTATGATTGATTACCTTGAGCGCAACAATTATGATGATAACGCCCTGTTTGCGTGTTGCTACGTGAGTAGGCACAATAATAACAATAAACAAAACAAAATTATTATGGCTACAAAAAATTTACTGGTCTCTGACCTTGGCAAAAACATCCTCCGTGGTGTCCGTACTCGCATGTTCGACGACTTTTGCGAGTCCCTGTGTGCGTCTCTTGTCTCCTCCGCTTCGGCCGGCTGCGGTGTCGGTCGTCTTACTTACGCTGCGTTGGTGGCTACATGGCGCAAAGATACTGCTAACTGTGCGTACCTGCTTAATGAGAGTGAGGGGCGCAAACTGTATGCTGCAAACGTGGCTGACCCTCGTCTCCGCCGTATTGGTGTGGAGGGCCATTGGTCCTACTACGTTGCTCTGTCTGCCGCGGATGCGGACAAAGAGTCTGACTCTGTCTCCGTCCTCGTGGGTGGCTGGCTGCGCTCCTGGTCGGCTTGGTTTGACTCGGTGGTCTGTTATGGTCACTACGGTGACGGCGGTGTGCCTGCTGCGTCTACCATCACTGCCGACCTCATGGATCGTTGTCGGGGTCTCTGGTCGTATCGTGGTGTCGGTGGTCGTACGGCTGCCACGACAGCACAAAAGCAACAGCGCAAAGTTGCAAAAGCCGTTGAGGGCCTGTCAGCTGCTGAGTTGTTAGCTGCATTAAAAGCGTCTGGTGTTGATCTGTCTGCCTTGGTGGGCGGTGGTGTTCCATCAGTAGACAACGACAACAACAAAGAGTAATTACTCCTAGGGTGTCATGGTGGCGGCCTTCTGGCCGTGGGGGTTCGAATCCCCTGCACCTACAATTTAAAGGGGGTTTTGTGACGGCTCAACGGCCTGTAGCCTTAACGGGTGGCAAAGCCCTATCGGGTTTCACGGTGCTTACATGGTCTGCTTTTCGGTGGTCTATATAGGCGCAAATAGGATACATTCTTAGCTGTGGATTCCCGTGCCTTCCCCTCCCTTTAACGACAACAAAAGAGGGTGCAAAGGTGGTCTACCTTTGTAGGCGGTTTCTTCTGCCTTTTCCCTTGTCCCTTTGCATGGGTAATTAGTAGTAAGTAGTTTAGCGTAACAAAAGCGAAAATGAGACGTGTAAAAACTTTGTCCTCTTTCATGGTGGGTTTAGGTGTCGGCGGCTCGGCCTTGTCCGGCTGGCTTCTCGGCCTATTTGGTGCGGTTATTCCTCTAGGATCCTTCCTTTGATGTCCTCCTCTGCTCGTCTGCCTTTTGTTCGGGTGGCGGCGGTCGTTGGGTGTCGTTTGCGCTGCTCTGCAAGTGGTCGTTACTTGTAACGGCTTACTCCTGCAGTCTGTGTTCACTCTTACCCAAATAACATTGCGTTGCGTCTATTCCTTATATATTCGCAAATAACGCAATTTAAGCGAGTTTGAGCGAGTTAGAAATGACTTCCTTATAAAGTACCCATATAGGCAAAACTAAATCGTTTATAGGCCTTTATACGTGTTATAATCGCATTCCCTTACCGTGTGTGGTCGCGTCTCTACTGTGTAATGATGACAAATAATTGCAGCTGGGGCGCGTGCCGTGTGTCTGATCCGTGGTCGGCGCTGCACTCACTATAATATAAGATAGCGTTGCAGCGCTCACGGCTGGCGGTCGTCTGCCATCCTCTGCCCTTGGTGGGTCGGGGTGGCTTTCCTGTCGGCTCTGCCTTTGTGGGTCGGGTCGTCGGGTGGCGGCCGTCTGGTTATGTTGTGCGAACATACAACGGACATTTGCGTTATAAGCGTATTTAGACGGCTCTCGGGGCTGCGGTGGTATTACTACCGCTTGCACCCTGTCGGCCGTCTGTATGCGCTTTATTTGCGCTCTGACGGCTCCCGGGGTCGTGGGTGGTATCTTATACCACACACACAAATAAGGACTGTTGGGGCGCAAAATATATAGCTATTGCGACAATACCTATATACAACTAATAAGGCGGTATTAAGGTATAACAGCCTTTTTGCCGCCTTATTTGTTACCCGTCGTTTAAGGTAGTATTTACTACTTATTAGGTACATAATTTAAGGACTAAAAATAAGGATCAAAAACCTTATAAAATATCCCTTAAATCATGGTCTGGTTCAATCCCAGAAAACGGCACAAATTATTCACTAAAAATACGCAAAGAATTATGGACACAAAACTTACAGAGAAACAGAGAGAATTATTAGACGATATTCAGCATGATGTTATCTTCGCAAATTGCAACGTAAATACGTTGAAATCTGGACAACTTAATGGACTAACAAAAGAGCAATGGATTGACAGCGTATATGAGCTGTTAAATACCGCTCTAAACAATGCGAAAAAGTTGTTGGAAACTACAGACAAATAAACGTTGCAATTCCTCCCTAAATCCAACGGTGGTTTTCAAGTGGGTTCGACTCCCACTTAGGGAACAATAATAACTAATAAAAACGCAAATATGATTACAAATAGCATGGTCAGATTTATGGCCAAATTCGAAAAGGAAATTACACACAAGTCTATCGAAGAAACAATCGCTGAAATGTGTGGTAAGTCAAGTGAAGAATTCTCTAATGCTTTTGGCTATGATTTCTAATAGGTTTAATGTTGCAAGCTACATTGAAAATGTGGCTTATAATAAGGCTAATAAAACCTACAAAAGGTACGGCCAGAAGCGAGCTGATTCAGTGTACCAAACAGTCACGGATTATGGCTGGAGATTGTGGAATGATTTGACCAGCAATCTTAATGACTTTCAAGCCGAATATTGGTTCCGTAAACAGTTCGGGAATGAGGTGATGAATAACACCTCGGAAACGAGCTGCAATCAGGTACATGAAGCGTGCTTGAAACCGGGCCCGCAAATGTGGGCAAATTCAGTTAAGGATGATTTCAAGACCATCCTTAAAAAACTAAACGATTTCACGCATGGAAAGAAGAGTGAAAAGAACAAAGGATTCGTCGTTAAAAGCATGGTTGATATGTGCAACATTTTCGTTGCAGTTGAGCCTGACTTTTACGACGAGAATAGGCATGGTAAATACCTGCCTAAAACAGAGTTCAAAGCCATGCTTCTAAAGTGTGGTGAAATTATCTCTCAGTTCGGATGAAAACCCGAGGCTATTCACGGATGAAACAGACCTAAAATCTGTTGGCGGTTCGACTCCGCTAATAGCCACACAATTAACGCAAAATATTAACTAAAAATTAAGCAATATGATTACAGGTATTTGCATGGTGCTTTTCGCCGCTGTTTCTGGCGAGAAAATTCAGGTCAATATGACCGCTAAAGAGTTCGCACATTTGGTGTATGAATTCAAGAAGAAAAAAGCCTCCGTTTTCAAAGAGGATTTCACCTATGAAAAGGACGGCCAAATCTTCCACTATAAGTGGTTCGGTTTGATGAAGAGATCTCGTAAAGGATATACCCTTGAATTCAGCGTCTGAATAGTACGATAATTCCCCGGTGGTTGGTAGTACGATAACTATCATGGAATTTGGGCTGTAGTACGATAACTATTTGGTAGTACGAAAACCCACTCGAAAAAGGGGTAATTAAGTTTAGTCGTAATTACCCCGCAAATCGCAGTACGATAATTAAAGTAAAAAACAGATAGAAAAATGAAAGCATTAAATTACATCGTTTGCAGTACGATAATCTTTGTAGGAATTGTACTGTTTTTGTCGGGTGAAATTACCCCTACGATTTTAGGCCTTATATGGCTCGGAATTAATCTGAAATTTTCCTGCCTTAAGGTAGGCAAAAAGATGTGGAAGAGATATTGGAAAACCAACCTTGAAATCAACAGATATTTTGGGTTGGAATGAACTCTTAAACACTCTCAGATTCGGGAGTACGAAAACTGAAAGAAAAGGAGGTCAAAATGATTACCAAAAACATTAACCAAATTGCGGCACAATACGACCGCATTTGGAAGCTACATTTTCTGTACGATAAAGGTAGTAAAAAAATGTGGCAAAAGGTAGAAGAACTTTGTGGGAAGTTCCTATCTGAAATGTCCTACTGAAACGAGCCTCGGAAGTACGATAACTTTCGGGGCTGCAAGTATTAACAAATTAAACGCAAAATATATGGATAAAGGTTATGCAAGAACGATTCAGAAAAGAATCGAGAAAATGAACTTAGAATATGGGACCTATTGGAGGCTTATAACATCCGACTCGTGCTGCGGTCCGTTATATGAATCTGCACGAATTGTCCGCCCGGATGGGAGCGTGGTTTTCATGGTAAGTCAAGCCACAGATACCCTCAAAATTATAGAGGCGTTTCTGAATGGCGTTAATTATGCCAGAACCCACTGAATTTGGCTATGCTTTCCACCCTATTGATTTAGGGTGGAAAGTACGATAATTTTAAACATAATAGCAACATGAAAAAGAGTAGTAAAAACAACGAGTTAAAGAACTGGACAAAGGTTGACGAATATAAGGTCAAAGATGACCACGGAAACGACGTGGTATTTGGCACGTATATTCCTAACCTTTAGTCCTGACGTTTCTCTAATACTTTCCACTCGCTTTATTGCCGGTGGAAAGTACGATAATTTTAAACGCAAAAAACTATGGAAAATGTGATTCAGAAAATGACCCAAAAAGGTTGGGCTATTTGGGCTTTGGTAAAGGTGGGTGAAGCGCCTATAATATTCTTTACAAATAAAGCCTGCAAATACATAGGTATTATGGTTGAGAAATCTATCGAGAAATCTCTTGTGGATTCTGGCTATGTTTTCTCAAAGAACGAGAAAAGTATTCAAATACTTTTCGACAAGGCAAAACTCTTCAGCATCGACGGCAAGTTCTAAACACCTGTCATTCCGGCTGCAATTTCTTAGGTGAGATTGCGGCTTCAATTATTCACTAAATTAAACGAAATATGGACGTATATTTAGAAGAGAAATGCCCCAACTTATTGGAGCTAATTAAAGAATGTGGTTATACCCCCGAAGATGTGGCGAGAGATCCCTTCTATTGCACTCTGGGATGTTGCACCGAAGAAACATTCGATAAATTCGTCAAGCAAAACCACGACGAAATCGAAGCTGCAATTCAGTTCGCATCTGAGTGGGCTATTGACCCCCAAGAATGGGACTTATCTTCCGATGAAAAAAGAGTGAAGTTTGCCCTGATGTATCTGGCCGTAGAACTCGAAGAAGAAGTTGAGTACGAAACAGCCTAAGATTAAGCCCTGATTTCTTTGTTGAAGTCAGGGCTTCAATATTCACCAAATCAAGCGCAAAATGAAAACATTTAATGTAACAAAAAGAGTGAGCAAACAAGCTCGCCAAATGTGTGAGAAAATCATTAATACACACGAAAAGTATTCTAAGGCCTATTTATGGTCGTCAAATGCGAATGCTTCTGACAGGAGATATGCGGAGCAGAAATTCAAGGAGGAACATCCTGACGTTTGCTTCATAAAAGACGGGACTGAAATCCATGTGAGTTTCTACTACAAACAGTCTTGTAGAAACGTGTATTATAATCTTGATGTTTCTATATACAAAAACGGAGAACTAATCAAGCATGGAACCATCAGGGATATAAAGAAGATTATCCACGCATAAAACAAGCCTCAATTTCCTTATCGAAGTTGGGGCTTCTGTTATTCACCAATTAAAACGCAAAACTATGAAGTATTTAACAGTAAAGAACTACAAGGAAATCGAGAGTGCAAAGAATGCTGTTATCAACCGTGTAAACGAGGCTCAAAAGAGAGACCGTTTCAACAACTATGGTACAGAACATTTTCTTGTTTTCGACAAGGACTTGGTCGAGGAAATCAAGGCCAAAGACGGTGTACAATTCTGCGGAAGTTACAAGAATAGTAACATACCGAAAAACAAGTCTGCAAACGTCAATATAATTGACGTCTGGTCTTGCGAGTTTTATTACGACGCAAGAGACGGACATAATGGTCTCACAGAAGGCCGTCATTTCTACCTTATTTCTTACAGGGGAATGCTCTTCGATTACAGCTTCTATTTCTCAAAGACGACGGCAGACTTTTGCCTGTTCAATGACAGTACGGTTTATGACAAAGTTCCTAAACAGAAATCACCCAACAGAATGGGCACGATAACCGACAAGGGAATGGAGGCATGGTATCAGTACTTAATCGGACGCAAAAATCAGGCCGACAGTCTTAATAATAGTGCCGACAATAAGTGGGCTGATTTGGTCGAGAAAATCAAGAAGCTCGCTGAGGGAATGAACGTTCCTTTTGATGGAGATTATCGCATTAAAAACAAGTGCATTATCAGAGGCTATGATGTTGATATTCGCATCAATGGAATCCAAGCCAAATTCCACTACAATCCAACGAGTGGATATATCAGCAAGGAGATGTCGCTTTGCACCTATGATTTCGGCGGAGATTTCTTGGATATTTTCGCCAAACTTGCAGACAACGGTTTAGGGAAGTAAATCCACGCCTAAAGTCAGTCCGCATTAAGTTGCGGATTGGCTTCAAAACATTATTCACCAAAAATTCAACGCAAATGGAAAACAAAGAATTACAGATTGATTACAACGAGTTTTTGAACGCTGTTCTGGACGCAAAATGCGTGATGTTTGTGGATTCTTCATCCACGGCGAAAAACATCAAATTCACACCTGTAATCTACACGAAGTATGGTATCAGAAACGTGTGGTTCTTGTTCAAGCGATTAGGGTTCAAATTAGACCTCGAAAAACTACTCGTGGTTTGCCCTCGTAAATTCGTCGTGGATAAGAACTCTATTATGGACGAGTTCTTCAAGCGTGCAAAGGAGGCAGGTTTGGACGTTCCAACAGACAGCGGTTCCTACTACTATCACGTGCAAGATTTCTGAGCTAAATCAAGCCGCAAATCATCTGATTGGTTTGTGGCTTCAATGTTTCACTGCTGTATGCTAACTAATTAAGCCGCTTATTGAGTGTCAAATCAAGGCCTCAACTTAAGGCGGTACAGCCCACCCTATTTCGCCTGCAAAGATACGAAAATTTTTGCAGATACACAATATAAATAAGCTTAAAATTAAACGCAAAAGTATGAAAGTAAATTCAGTAAAAGTTATGGTGCTCAGAAAGTTGCAGGAAAACGGTGTTGATTTCAGCAAGGATTACTTTGCTCAACCGGAAAGCAAACTGAGCATGATTCGCGAGGCTTGCCGTGACCTGCATTACAGCCAGAGTTCAAACGCAAAAGCTATGGGCAGAACGAAGTGGCAATCGTTCTACTATTCCATGCAGAACTTAGCGGAGAAACTCGACAAGTAAACGAACGGCCTTTCCCGATTGGTTTCGGGAGGGGCTTCTAAACGCTAATTATAATAATATTTCAGTATGAGAAAGAAACTAAGAAGAAGAGAGTTAAAGAAGCTCTTAAAGGAGCAAGGTTTCGAGCATGTATTCAGCCTCGAAGACTATGAGAAAACGTTCAACGAAGAGCCGACAAAACGGATATGGTTTGAAGAGCCATGGTCCAAGTATATCATGGTAGGTACTGGCGACGGAAACGAGTTCCAATTCGACGGAGAATTTTCCGCCTATTCCGTAGGCGTTTTTCGCATTGATGTCTGTGACGAATTCAGCTCACTTGTCGAGCTTCTTCGTGACCTATTTGGTTGGTGTAAAGCCGACAGCGAAACGACGATGGGAAGCGGCGTGAATGACAAGGAGCATTATAGCCTGTGGATGCAAGCCATTGCAGACGCTAAAGACGCCTAAGAATTCGGGCAGTTAATTCTGCCCTTATTCACCATAAACCAAAGTACGAATAAGCTATGATAAAAGAAGCATTCAAGAAGGCAATTATCGCCCTCAATGACCTTAGAGGTTTCGGTTCATTTTACAACCTTGATTTGGACGACAATTCAGAAGTGCATGTAGACGCCATTGACGGACACATTTGGTACTTCACAAACGAAGGAGTATTTGACGAGCGTTATTAACCGATTTCACCCATGTTACAGTGGGTGATTTCACGATAGTATTAACATCTAAATTCAACACTATGGACGCAAGAGTAATCATTGACGAAATTATTAAGAGTGGTGAAACCGAAAACAAGGGAACATTCACCATCTTAAAAGAGACCGAAGTCGGCACGTATTTTTACATGCTATTCGGTATGGTAGACATCGTGTTTGACCCGAAGAATATCGAGTTCAAACCATGCTTGGGAAAGGAGGTCAAATACTTCTACGTTTACAACGACAGACTGCCTGCCATGTACGACAAGGAAATAGCTTGCATTTTGGCACATAGAGACCCTTTGGATGAGCAGCGCATTATTGATCTGATTTACATCTACGAAATCGAGTAGCATTTAGGGCGGCAATTCTTAGTTGAATTGCTGCCTGCAATTAATTCAATAAACCTAAATAATATGATTGATAAAGAAGCCAACATTGCATACTTCTTTGTCGTCAAAAACGGCAAGAAGTTCTTAGTTCAGAATTTTGAAGGCGAAACATCCGTAAGTCCTGCTGATTTATCTTGGACCAATAGAGTCTATCAAAAGCGAAGGGATTTTTACCGATGGTTGAAAGAAAATACAACCTTCCACGAGAATCCGAATCGCAAGAGGTTATTAACCAAGGAAAATCTATGGGGCGTTCCACGCAAGAAAACATGGTGGGAAATACCCTGTATTCTCACATGGAACGAGTAGCCAGAAGGCTGCAATTCTTGATTGAATTGTGGCCTGCAAACACTAACAATTTAATACTCAAAATTATGGTTGTAAACGGACGTATTTATTTGGAGTTAATTAATGCTGGTCATGATGTGAAGATTCTGGTGGAAAAATATCCACCAAGAACTTACTATTGTCACTATCGTCGAAAGGACGGTGAAACCAACGAAGAATTATTCAAGAGAATCATGGACCATGTGTACCTGTTATCAAAGAACGAATGGGACACGGGACATACTCCGTTATGCCTGCCAATTAAGGAAGCGAGAGAAGCATGTGGTCTTGATTAGTTTTAGGCCTCCAATCCTTTGATGAATTGGAGGCTACAATTATCACTAAAACACGATTAATTATGATGAACGAAACAAAGAGAAGACAGATTGAGAACTGCAACAAATTCCTCGATAGTCACAGATGGCTTTCCGTATGGGATTTGGACTGCAAATATGTAGCGTATTCACGGAAGCCAACAAGGGCCGAAATTGCTTCCGGATATGGTGCGATACATTACCGCTCTTTCAAGCTGAAAGATGTCATCAACAACAAGGGTGAAATCAAGAAGAGATTGTTCGCAAAAGACGACAACCTTTGGTACTCAATCGCCTAATGGATTGCCTGTCATAGTCGGCAGGCTTTTCACAAATATTAACCATAAATTTTAACGCACATGGATTTATCAAATTTCTATGAAGTATCAAAAGAGATACGAAAGTACGATTACAGTCTCGGAATCAGCATTGAAAACCTCTACGTTTTATGCTCGCATTGCAAGGTTGAAGAGACGGACTATTGCAACCTAAAAAACGACCTGCTGGAATTGGTAGAAAGACTTGCAGTAAAAACACTGTTGAAGTTGAAGATAAACGAAGAGTATTTGAAAGACAAAGAGGTTGACGAAAAATGGCGTCAATTCCAAGCCGTTTCCGAAGAGAATCGGGACTTGAAAGCTGACGCTTATGAAGCATACAGTGATGCAGAGGATGAGGTTTCTGATATAAGGGCAGAAATCGAGGAGATAGAGAACCGTATCGAGGCCGTAATGAAAGACTGAACAGGCGGAATTAAGGCGGCAATTCTTTAATGATTTGCCGTTTGCTATGTTGAACAATTAAAACGCAAAACTATGACAACAAAAGAGCAGTTAAATGACGCAAGGGAGAAGTATTATGATGCCTATAGAAACTACATCAAAACGGCAAAAGATGCAGTATGGGAACACATGGGTTTTTACCTCAAAGATGACAACTCCGATGAGGATGGTCAACCGGTACGTATTCACACCTCAAACTTAGACCACAACTACGAGTTTTTCCCCTCATTTGACCAAGTAAATGTTCAGGTGAAAAATCTGTTTGGCAAAGAGAGAATAGTCTTTATATTCCATGTAGTTGAGGGTGATGATTTGTTCCCTGATAATACATGGGTCTCAGAGGACGATTTCTCTGACGAAAGGTGGTCGGAACTTCTGGACTACATCGACTGGGACATGTAACACATTGGCGGTCTTATTTGGCTATTAGACCGCCTACTTTATTAATCCGTAAAAACATGATTGATATTGGTACAAAATTCCGTTACAAAGACGAGCAAAAAACTGTTGCTTTTCATTTCGTCGTATCGTTATCCAAAAGAACTCTAAATGGCGAGCCTGCAATAAGGTGGAATACCGTATTGAAAGCAGATGATGAAAAGCCACATTGGGGGCAAAGACCAATGGCCGAGTTCATGGACTTAATCAGACGTGGATATATACAAATTATCCACTAATCAAATCAGAGAAGGTTTAAGCAGACTGAAACCTGCTTAAACTCCATCGCATTATTAACTAATTAAATATCAACAAATTATTAAATTATGCAGAAAGTATTATATGCAGTAACCGTCTGCGATTATGATGGAATCAGGGCCCATCTTTCAAGTGAGGTTTTCTCTGACGAAGAAGACGCCAAGAGTTACTTCAATAGCAACATCGTTAGTTTTATTAACGACAGCCATTCTGTCACAGACGAGTATGGTAGAACGTCTACTGATTTTGACGACGAAGACGTAAGCGAGAATCAGTGTGAGTATTGGTGGAACAATTCTACCTGCTATTGGCAGATAAAGCTTGAAGTCTTGCCAATATGCGAAGAAGAAAAGTGGTATATTGGAGCCTCTTATCGTAACGCAGATTAAGCCCTCTAAATCCGTACTGATATGGACATTGGTACGGATACTATAATTATAAACATTATAGCAATATGGAAAACGAAACAATTCAAATTTGCTACATGCTAACTAATTAAAGTCGCTTGCCGAGTGCTTATTTCAGCCTCAACATAAGGTCGTGTAGCCGGCCCGATTTTACACTTGCAAAGATACAATAATCTTTGCAAGTACACAACATAAATAAACTTAAAATTAAATCAAAACGCAAATGAGAACTGTTTTTGGATTATCCGTTGACGAGAAAGTCGGCGAGAGTTGGAGTGGTATCACCGACAAAATATACAATGCGATAACACACAGCTATCCAACAATGGAAAGTGCGATGAAGTCCGCATGGAAATTGTTGGATGAAGTCGATAGTATTCTTTCTATAGAAGTCTATGTTGATACGTTTTGTAAACATGGAATTAAAAGAGAGTACATACTAAAACTTTCCGCCTAACTTCAAGTCGTGAAACAGTAGTATGTTTCACGGCTGCAAACTAAGCCTCAACCCATGCAGATATGACAGTCAGTATGGGTGCTGATATTCACTTAAAATTCAACGCAATGGTAACATCTGAAATCATTAAGTTATTCGCTATGCCTATCCTCAATCGTATTCAGAACTCATTCAACGAGGATAACACCCACGAAATCGACCTCTATCACTACAAGGAAAGCGGTGTGGTTATCTACTCGCAAAACGGAGTTGATTACTCCGCAGATAACTACGAGCCGAGACATCCGAATAGGGACTTCGTTCAGGTCTATGTTGACGGTCGGTGTATGTCGTCTCTTAGGGCGGACGTTTGGACTGCCATTAACGAGATGAAAGCCTTCTTGAATGGCATACGGATAATGAAGGGTAAAGAGGTAGAGATCTTCTGCTAACCAAATCGGCATCCTATCAGCTTAGGGTGTCGGTGCTGAATCTTAAACGCAAATAGTATGACGGAAAAAGAGACAAAAGCAGTAGCAGAATACATCTGCAATCACCTTACTGAATTTCAGAAGGAATTGATCCATATAAACCTCCACAAAATAGACGTTAAACATCTGTGGTATGTGGATGAGGATGTCAAAGAAGAGTTGTCAAACTTAATCGACGACTATTGCGACGAGTTTGACTGCCCCGAAATCAAGGACGATATTGACTACGATGATATATTCGATAAAGTCCTCGATATGATGAAGTAAAATCAGTGCCCTATTCGGTTAGGGCATTGGTACTGGATTATTCACTTAAAACTTAGCGCAATATGACAAAGTATTTAGCTTTCTACAAGGTAGGTAATTCTCTTGGCTATGAGAGACACACATTCGACCGTATTGACGACAATAAAGAAATCCTCAATATGCTCAACAAACTGCCGGATGATGAGCTACATATCTATGACATTTCGCATAGCGGATACGGCACTCCTTCGTTATCCATTGCAGACCTCGTTGAGGACTATAATAACGAGGAATTAGACGGCGGATGGTGGGTCGTTTACTTCGCCTTATAGCCTACGAAATGCAGTCCGATTTGGCAGTCGGATTGCATACGATATTAGCTAACGCATTGCACTATGAAAGTAAGAGTTTAT
>Ga0326512_10000468_pt1 | contig 35687 bp, 30 predicted proteins | sample 1_2617_0518_D_FD_203652 | JGI IMG/M metagenome (GOLD analysis project Ga0326512, IMG submission 203652) | Bovine rumen microbial communities from UC Davis, California, United States - 1_2617_0518 | ecosystem: Host-associated > Mammals > Digestive system > Stomach > Rumen | place: USA... | reverse complement strand
TTTGAAGACTATTTTATTCAAGAACTTTAAGGCAGTTGAAGGTCTGATTTTTTCTACTGTTGAAGATACAAAACAGAATACTTGTTCTGCAACATTTAAGTTTATTGGTAAAGATATTCCTTTTACTGTAGGAAAAGAATACACTTTTGACATTGACGATTCAACGCCAGTGGACGACAGTTTTATTATCGTTGGTGATGCATACAGACTGCTTAAAGCAGAAATAAACCCAAATGACGACAATTTTATAACTTATACATTCTTTGGAAAGAACCAAGACGAAAAGCTTGTTATTTCTTCTCCTTTGGACTTGATGGCTTTTAAGACTGGCGACATTGTATATCTTTATGTTCAGTCTAAAGATTAATTTTAACATCTATTATGTTATACTAAATAATTGTAGTGGTCAACCATTACAATTATTGCTTAATTAAAAAAGAGGGCTTTTTAATGGCAGAAGAGTATCGAATGTACTATCAGCATATTGATGGCTGGAAGAAAAAGTACGGAAATGGGTCGAAAGACGAGCTTTTGAAGCACATCTTTCTGGAAGGATTCGGTGCAGGCAAAAAAGTCGGCTTCGACGCAGGATACACAAAAGCTATAAGTGACGAAGAAAGCTTTAACTTTGATGAATCGCAAGAAGATTATTCATTCGATGACGAAATGGATAACGCTACCTATGAAAAGTTTGACGATTCAGAAGAAGTGCTAAACTTTTAATAGCTTATAACTAAATATAATAAAAACGAAATAAAGGAGATAACATATACATGAAAAGCTATATCGTTAAAGGTACTTTTGATACTATCTATGACGGCGACATTTTTAAGGTAGTGAATGAGGCTGGTCAGATGGAGTTTAATGCAAATCTTAAACAGTATCACGTATTTGATGAAATCAGTCAGGCTTGGCAGACTTGGCCTATTGATAATATTCACAAGAGTATCTACCTTTCAAAACAGATGTATCTTGGAAGAGTTCAGGAGTTCCCATCATTTGAAACAGCACAGAGAACTTGTGATAAAAACTTGAAAAAATAAGTTTTTAATGACATTGCTAAAAGGGGTCTTTTAAGAGACCCCTTTCTTATTTTAAAGTAGCAATGTAAAAACTAATTATGTATGAAAACGAAATCTAAAATAATCATTATTTTAACTTGTCTACTTGTGGAAGCAGCTCTTTTAACTGGCATGTATTGCCTTGGAAAATACAAAAGGTACGAGGGAACTTCAAAAATAGGTAATGAATCACTTGATAATATTTCTGGTGCTAAGACAGATGTTAATAACGCAAGTAATAATACCGACTTAGCTATAAACCTCTTAAACCCAAATGTTGCAATAGATGCGTTAAAAATGCAGACTATCGAACAACTTACAGAAAACAATAAAAAGAAAGAGGCTATTATTGAAAATTTTATTAGTCGTTTTAACGCAACAGAAAAGACATTAGAAGATTTCAAAGAAAATTATACCGGACCGAATGACGATTATCTATGGGATTTAATGATTCGTGAAGCAGAAGAATTGGAAGCGATGTCATTAGATTATAGGAACATTATAGCTGCTTACGAGCTAGAGAAAAAAGAGGAATAGCATGAAAAAGTTTTTGATTTTATTCTGCATGCTTTTTGCATTTAACGTCTATGCAGAAACAACAACAGACAATATCGACCCAGAGCTGCTCAACCTAGTTGACGAGCTTAACGGTGAAGATTATTTAAGCGAAATAGAGTACATAAATGATACATACGATAAAATTTTTGCTATAGATAATTCAACACTGGGTATAGATTTTAGTAAGTATAAAACAAGTCTAAAATATAACGAAAGTGAAATTGAGGGCTTGAGCCTTTCTGAAAAAATAAAACTGCAACAACAGAAGTCAAAGATTCGTGATGAAGCTTTCATGGATTTGTGGAATTATTCTTACAAAAATAACAGTGACTATCAGAAAATAATGAAGTTAGTCTTGGAAGTAGTTCAACATGAAACCAAACTCTACGGAATCTTTAATAAAATGACCAAGTTTAGCAGCGACATAAACTCCGTAACTTTGTCATTGTTGGAAGAAACAAAACAGAGTCTGGACAATGCGAACTTTAAGCTTAACCTTGCAGAAACTAATGTTAGATTGTTGAATGAAGCACTTGCGTATCAAGAAATAAAAAATAAAAGAGCTTACATAGCTGGAAACATAATTATACCAGTCGTTGGTGGGTTGGCAATCTTTACAAGTGGTATGCTTGTTGCAAACTCTGACGAAAACTCTTTAATAAGTCAAAAGTTAGCAACTGACTTGTTATATGCAAGTATTTTTACAACAGTCGGTTGCGAAATAGTTTGGAACGGTGGACATTTAATATTCAAGTGGTGGTAGAATGCAACATTTAAAAATAGCAACGTCTGATAAAGAAAACTTGTTAAGCTTTGCAGACCTATTAAAAAATCGAAGCCTTCTCTATGATAAAGAATCAAATAGGTTCTACGTGAAGTATGATGATGAGTTGCGACAAATTTTTAATGAAGTAGATAATAAGAACATCGTTATAAAGACGATTGCCGGTGACGAATACATATCACTCGCAGAAGACGTAGTTGTAAAGTCTACAAGTGTCAGTCCAGACGTTAAGATACATAATTACAATGGACTCTTGGCAGAAAACGCAGTAACTGACCAAAAATCAATTTATCTTATTATGAAAACTTCAGAAAGTATAAAAGAAACTTTTTGTGGAGAAATTTGCAGATTTGGTAGCAAGGTATCTGAGATGTATCACATTTCTGTATCAAGTAATGGTAAGCCGTCAATTGTAGGCTCTTCTGGGACAACTAAATCTGCCGAAGTGAAAAAGATTAGTTTTGCGGGCGTAGAATACTATGGAATAGTGTTTCAAGATAAAATGTCGTCCAACTTGTACTTTCATGGATTTTCTAATGTAAAACAGTTGGCTCCACCAAAGTATTCTAATTATAGAGATAATCAACTCACAATCTTGGAGGATTAACAATAAATGCAGGAAGTTCTTATAGCTACAACTTGCGCTTCTCAATTCGAAAATGCTTCGGCTCACATAAAAAATAAGAGCCTTCTTTATGATAAGGACAAAGATAGACTTTACATCAAGTACAATGACGAAATGCATCTTATCGGAAGCAAGGTTGATAATGATAACATTGTATTAAATGACGATAGCCAGATTTCCTTGGCAGACGACGTTCATTGTAAGACATTGACAGTTGCACCAGACGACTCTGGTATAGTATATAAAGATAATGTAATTTATGCAGAAACTACTGAAAATAAAAGAATAGTTTTGCTTTTTAAATTAAATAGTGAAGAAACGGTAGGTACAATAGGCGGAAAGTTTTATGAGAATGGTGACTTTACTTCTGGTATAAATTTCTCTGCAAGTGTATCTGGCTCAAGACACATTGATGGCTCGTCAACTGGTGAAGTTCCAACGTGGTGTAGATGTACATATCACGGTATAGATTATTTGGGATTAAGATTTAATTCGTCTACCAAGATTTATTTTAGTGGGTATGAATACATAAAAGACGCTTATAAGGTAGACTTTGATTACACGGACTCAGAATTTGATGCAGTCGTATTTTTGACAGACGATGCAAATAAAAATACAAATACTATCGTCATCAATAATCCTAACTCAACAACTTGGGATTTCACAGGGTATGTTGACGGTTTAAGCGACATAAACAACGAAACAGAGCCAAATGTTGAATATGACTTGGAAGACGGACTATTTATTAATAGTGATTTTTCAGGGACTATATTTTTCTACCCAAGTGAACTTATAAAAAACGACATTGGATATATAACAGTTTCTGGTCAGGGTAAGGCTTTAAGGATAAAGACTGACAAGATAGAGCCAAAGTTAAAAGTTTATTTTTCTAGTAATGCTGATACCGACGAGGCAAGAACCTTGCAGATTTGGGACAGTAATGGTGATGTTGTTGCAAGTAATCAGAGCCGTTCAAATACATCAATATCTGTATTAAAGTTCAATGAAATGGAGCGTAAGAAGGAATACTACATTGGCTCTGAGAATTCACGTCTCCGTATCCATAAAATAGTTTTGTCATATTCTTCAAAAGAAGTAGTTCAAGAGGGCTGGGACGCTTTTAACTATACTTGGGATTTCAATAATGTCCCATCTGGATGGTCTGGCTCTACGAATTATGACTGGGGGAACGGATTACATTATTACTATTTGAATAATAATTCAGCTTCTTTATATCCAAATGAATATGCTCAAGTTAGGGCAACTGGGCAGTGGAATCAAGGATACCTTTTAACACCAGTCAAAGGCGGTGGCGATTATATCTTTTCTATTGTTGTTCCTAACGATAAAACATCATTAAGCTGCCTATTTACTACTGCTCGTAATGGCGGATACAGAACATTGTTATTGACAAATAATAATGGTGAAACATTAGTGCAAGTTGGAAATGTAAGTTCACAGAACGTTGCAAATAATCAAGCAAACTCTTTGGTTTCTACACTTAGTATGTCTAACCTTAGTAAGGGCACTTACTTTTTTTGGGCATCTGCGGAATTGAAAATTTGGCAAGTAAACATTCAAAATGCTGGGCAAGAAGAAATCATTAGTGGAGGTGATGATTCTCAAACTATTGAAACAACTGTAGAAGTCCTAGATTCATTAGAAGAAACCGGTGAGGACGGAGATTCTCACTACATCAACGTTCAAGACCAAGTTCTTACTCTGGGGGATTTGCAAAACATTGCTGCAAAGCTTAGAAACTCTGATAAACAAGTCCACTTAAACTTGAGCGAATGCACTGTTGCAGAAGACGCTACCGAATGGACTGGGCTTTTTGAAAACTGTACGTCTTTAACTTATCTTGCAATGCCACAAGGCGTTACAAAGATAGGTGCAGGAACTTTTATAGGTTGCATGTTCTTAAAAAAGATTGAAATTTGTGATACAGTCAAGGAGTTTAATTCAAGTTCTAATCAATACATTTTTTCCGGTGCTCGTACCAGAACAATTGTTTTACCAAAGAATTGTAGTAAACTGGGATGGAATACCTTTGCAAACTCGGCAGTTCGTAATGTTATAGTAAAACCAGATTCTATAAATAGTTTCTATAGTATGCTTGAGTATGGTACTTTCTTCAATACATTAAATTATATAAAGATTTACATGACTCAAGAAGAGTATGACAAACATGATTGGACTTTAAGTTGGGAGCATTCGAACTTTATAGGTTCAGGTTGTACAGACAATACAATTGCAGACCATATTGTAATTTATGATGATTATAATACAATATTAGAAGAGCTTGGTTACGAGGAAGAAATTATATGATAAATAGAACACCACAAGAATGGGCAGACTTTCTGGGAATGAAGGTAGCTTGTTTTTCCATAGCGAAAGGCGAGTACGCCTATTATGCAATAAACCTTCAAGAAAACCCATTTACTCAGACTTGGACTGAATACCTTGATGACATTCAGAAATCAACAGACGCAGACGAGTTCTATAAAGAATACGTTTGGGATTTGACAAAGAGCCTTGCAACACAAAAGTACAATACAGTATTTGTCCCTATGCAAGCGGGCAAAATCAAAATGATTGTATCTAACGATAATGGAAAAACCCATACTTTTACTGTCGGTAGATTAAAGTCTATCAATGACGCTTATAAGCTGCCGATAGTTGTAAATACTTGGGATAAGACCGTTTATGTTCCAACATGGTGCTCAAACCCTGACGAAGACTAAACAACTAAATAATAAAAGGAAATTATTTATGGATTACGTAGAAAATAAAAAGGTTTATAGATGTGACTCTATTTCGTCAGTAGACGATTTCTTGTCTGTAAGGGAAGTTTTAAAACTTGAAATGTTCGGTGACGATACTAACTACGGTTTTAGGAACTTTGACGGAGTTATTTCAGACATAGAGCGTCTTTTCCCAGACTTCAACTTGGACGAGCTTATGGAAAGCTTCAATGTTGAACAACTTGAACACGACGTAAAAAGTCAATATAACTTTACAGATAAGTTAATAGAACTTTTGCAAAAAAACTGTGGCACACCAGAAGATTTTTTTAACTATGCAATCTGGGCTTGTGACACACCAGAAGAAGTTGTAGAAAGCTATGACGTGGAGCCAGAAGACATAAACTGCTATGTAATCGAAAAAGGCATATTGCTTCAAGATTTAGGACCTGAAGGACAACTTTATGGGGTTTCAGAAAGACCAGAATGTATTTTTGAAGAATCTCTAAAAGTAAGTAAGCTTAAGGAAAGCGTAAGTGGTAAAAAATCAAAATCTTTTGACACCAAATATGATAAAGGAGAGCTAGAGAACATTATGGAAAACAAGGAAGAACTCTTTAATAGAATATACGAGGAATGCGTTTGTGCTGGTGGTGCAAGCGGTATTTCTGGAATGACACCACAACACATGACTGCCGTTGTTGATACAAAAGCTGGTGACGTAAGTCGATTTACTGGTGGGAATGGTGGCAGAAAAGTAAAGACAGATAAAGAAGTATTGTTCACAAACGATACTATGAAAGTTCACAAGAAAAGAACTAAGAAAGGCGATGCAGTAACTGGAACTGGTGTTGTATACGCTAATGGTAAATTAATGGAAGCTATGGACAAAATTTTGGAGTCTTTTGAACAAGAAGACGAGCCACAAATCCCATTAACAGAAACAAAGCGTGCACCAGACGGTTCTATTGAATCAAATAAGGATGGCTCGGTTGGTGATTGGTCGTCTCTTGATTCACAAGTATTTGCATACGACTTAATTGACGCTGGAAAGGCAGACCTTGACGAGAGACAGATACTTAAAGAACTTTACGACCACCCATATTTCAAAGACCTTTTTGACGCAATCGAAGAAGAAGAAACAAAGCAAGGCGGCTCAACTTCAAACACTGTCGGTTGGGACAATGTAGCAGCCGATGAAATCGAGCACGCTGCTAAAGAGGTTTATGATATTCTTCAAGCACATAAGGAATAGTATTAATGGATTTTAATGAAATATACGGGTCTGCTTTACGAGAGGCAGACTACGTAAATAATGATACAAAAGAAACAGTCGCTTTCAAGGCAGCAGAGCTGATACGTGAATACTTTAACGCTATTGATAGAAGTATTGAAATTGACATTTCTGAAAATGGTGAGTTTGATACTACTGACGGTGCTAATGGTGAGGGGATGATTGACAGCGTTAATGTTCACGTTGGTAAAGACGGTTGGCTTCAAGTATTCAGCTATGAAAATACAGATAGTGAGGTATTTATTTCATTAGCTTCTCTTGATTTTGACCATTATTCAAATGATTTGGTATCAATGTTGAAGGAAGACCTGGAAAAAGACGGCTATGAGTTCAAAACTGAATACTATGCACCAGAAGCAAGGGTAAAAGTTGAAGACATCCAGAATTGTGTGAATGCCTTGACCGAAGACGACGATAGTATTGACGATAATGGTAAAAAGCTTGACGAAAGCGTGAAACTTGAAGAAACAGAAAATACGGTAGTTGTAAAAGAAACGATGCCAGTTGAGAACGGCTATGTAATCATAGACCCTTGTTATGCACTTTCAGAAGAAATGTATGATGAATACATGAAACAAGTAGACGACGGGATAGTTAATGGTGTATACAAACATGACGGCGTTCCTTACATGGTTTTGGCAGGAACTGGTGCCGATGGTGTCTATGTAGATAATTATTCTGAAAAAAGGGTAACTTCGGAAACTGCGTCTATTGCAATTATAAATCTTGATTTTGTTGAACCGTCCAAAAAAGAACTGGAAGATAAAAACGTGTCGTTTATTTGGGTAGGTGATTATAGTGGTAAAGTTGGTTTGTATCAAGATAAGGAAATAATTTTTATCGACGAGTTTACTGAACAAAAAGATAGACCTAACCGTATCTGTAAAAACTATCTGTTTACAGCATTAATGTTTAACCCATTGAAAGAAAGCTTGATGAACAAAAACTTTGAAAATGGTAAGCCTTATTGTGCTTTCTCTGAAAAAGATTTCGAGGGCATTCACGACGAAGCTCAAAATATAGTTTATCACGGATGGCAGAAATGGGTACAAAGACGTAATCCAGAACCAGACAAGTTGCATAACAAGTTTGCAAAAGAAGAAAAGGAAGGTATTTATTACGGACATTGCGTTCCAACTATTCCAGACGCAAACTAACTAAATATTAAAACCGTAAAATAGGAGATTATTTATAGATGAAATCTGATACACAGTTCTTTATAGATAGCGTAATGGACAAGATTGATTTCTGCTTCGTTGATAGCCGTGAGTATGAAGGTGCTCAACAGTTCCTTCTTGACGAAATCGAAGATTACGACGGTCCAAGCATTGTTGTTTCTTTTAAGGCAAACGGTGACGGAATGGTTCGTATCGACGTATTTACACAGGAAAAATCTGCAAAACAGAAGTTGATTATTATGGAAGATAATTTGGACGTTGAGCAGACGGTTGCAAATGTTAACGAAATGATTCAGGACGTTATGACAAAAGAGGAAGAAACTGCACCAGTTGACGAACCAGTTGATTATAACGAAAAGTTGAACTTTGAGAACATTTACAATACAGAAGAACCAAAAGTTGAAACCCCAAGACTTGCTTGTAAGGCATATCTTGATAAAGATGACTCAGTTCTTTTGGTATTTGATGAACAAGCAGACGAACTTGGTGACTTGTCTTGCTATGCACACGTAGGACAGCACAGTTCCTGCGACCCATACTATCCAGACGAACTTGAGGAACTTTCAGCAAAAGACCCACGTGTAAAAGAATTGGTTGAAGAATATGAAAACCTCGGACTTGAAAAAGTAGAACTTGTAGTTCTTCCGGTAGGTGAACTTCTTCCTGTTCAGAAGCAGTATCACAAAGAAATCAAAAGTGGTGACTAAAATCTAACTTACAGCCGACCTGTCTGGTCGGCTTTTTTATTGACTAATTTAATATAAAAATCAAAAGTAAAGTAGGAGGCTTATTTGTCAGTAAGCATTTATAGTAAAGGTGGTGTGGAAGAAGTAACCGGTTCTTGCCACATTCTGGACATTGATGGTAAAAAGTATATGATAGACTGTGGCTTGTTTCAAGGAAAACGAGCCGAGTCAGATAAGAAAAATAGAGAGTTTGACATAGACGCAAAGGAAATAGAAAGTGTAATTCTTACACATGCACATGCAGACCATAGTTGTCGTCTGCCGCTTCTTTGCAAAAAAGGGTTTGACGGAAAAATCTATGCAACTCCAGCAACTCGTGACTTGGCAAACATTGTAATGATGGACTCTGCCAAAATTCAACAAAAAGATATTGAAATTCTTAAAAAGAAGCGTTCCAAGAATAAGGAAGCAGAATTTAAGAAAACACCTATCTATGTTGAAAAAGACGTTCTCAAAGCTTCAAAACAATTCAAAACAATTAACTACAAAAAAGAAACAGACATTTCTGATAATGTAAGTGTAGAGTTTTTTGATGCTGGACACATTTTAGGTTCTTCTTTTGCCTCCGTAAAAATACGTGGTGTAGAAAGGTCAGGCGGATTTTTTAATAAGCTCTTCGGAAAAGTAAAGAAAGAAGACATGGTAATTCTGTTCTCTGGAGATATCGGACGACCAAATCGACCTATTATTCATAATCCATCTACGGAAGTTCCAGCACCAGAATATTTGGTTTTGGAATCTACCTACGGTAACAGAAAGCACGAAAGTATTGAGTTCGCTATGGACGAGCTTGCAGACATAGTAAATGATACAGTTTCCAAAAATGGTAAACTTATTATTCCTTGTTTTGCTATCGAACGAACACAAGAGGTTCTGTATTATTTACATTTGCTTTCAGACCAGAAACGTATTCCAAAAAAGATACCTATTTATGTAGACAGTCCTATGGCTTCAAATGCTACACAAGTATTTAACATTCACCAAGAGTGCTATAATGACGAAACTCAGAAGCAGTTTTTGAAAAAAGGTAAAAACCCTTTCAGCTTTGGTCAGTTGTCATTTGTAGATACTATGGAAGAATCAAAGCGACTTGACAAAATGCCAGGACCAATGATTATCATTTCTGCTAACGGCATGATGGAAGAGGGTCGTGTAGTTTATCATACGCAAGCTGCAATCGAAGACCCTAATAATACAATTCTTATTGTAGGTTTCATGGCAGAAAATACGCTTGGACGTAAAATCCGTGACGGTGCAAAAGAAGTAAGTATTATGGAAAGTACTTATAAGGTAAATGCAAGTGTTAAGACAATTAACGCTTTCAGTGCACACGCCGATTATGAAGAAATAACGGCTTGGCTTAAAGACATTGATACAAGCAAGCTTAAAAAGATTTTTTTGGTTCACGGTGAGCCAGATGCACAGACTTTCTTGCAAGAGCACCTTAAAAACCAAGGATATGACGTTGAAATCATAAAAGCCGAAAAAACATACAAACTGAATTAACTTTAAGAACGCTACCTTTGTGTAGCGTTTTTTATTAATATTACTATACATACATTTGGAGGTATTAACAATTTGATAACGCTTATTTGTGGTCCGATGTATAGCGGAAAATCCACAACCTTAATTCAAAAAATGGAACGATACATATACGCAAATAAGCGTATCTGTCTTATTCGTCCAAAGAAAGACGACCGAGGTTATTTTACACACGGTGGAATAGATAACGTAAAGAAAATCTTGCATCCAGACGACGGTTATTTTGAAATCACTTCTTTCACGGAACAGTCAGTAAAATCATTCATAAACGAGTATGACGCAGTATTTGTAGACGAATACTTTATGATTCATAATTGCGAACTGCTTTGCCATATTCTTCCAGACGAACGTCGATGTGACGTTTACTTTGCAGGGCTTTTAGCTTCTTCAGAAAATGAACTTTTTGCAGAAACAATGAAAGTTCTCCCATACTGTGACGACATAATTAAATTGAACGGCGTATGCGTAGGTATCGACGGTCAAGGTTGTGGCTCACAACATGGAAATTATTCTGGCTACTTTGGAAAGGCAGAAAAGACATCTGACATTTTGGTAGGGGATAACGTGTATCGTTGTCTTTGCAGAAAGTGTTATAAAAAAGCTTTTAATAAACTATAAGGAATAAAACAATTGAGTAAAATTTTATGTTTTGGTGATGTTCATTTTTCGAGCATCAATACATGGAACTTTTTAGCCGGTGAAAACTTCATAGACTGGTTCACCAATCAAGATTTTGGTAATAAAGACGACATAGAAATGCTGTTTGTAGGTGACATTGCAGAGCGTGACGTAAACCCTGGTAATGTTGTAGACCAGATGTGGCGACTATTCGCACAAGCCTCTAAAAAGTCTAAGGCAGTACATGTTGTTTGTGGAAACCATGATAAAAAGTTGTATCACGACATTGAGCAGCACAGTCTCAAGTTCCTTACAAACCTGGAAAACGTTCACGTTTATGAGAACGAAACAGAAGTTGTAACAGAAAACGGCTATAAGATGTTGGTTCTTCCTTGGCAAGCTAAGGCTTCTGAGGGAATTACATTGCACGACTATTATAACAAAATTTCTGAAAACTATAAAGATAAAACTTATGACATTGTAACTGGGCACTGGAACATTAAGGAAGCGTCAGGTCCTGCATGGGCACAAGACGGTGTAGACCTTACAAACTTCCACGCAAAATGTTATGCTATTGGACACATTCACCTAAGAATCCGTGATGAATACATCGGTTCCATCTTTCCGAACTCTATTGCGGAACAGAACGATTCTTACCCACGTGGTTATAAAGTTTATGAAAACGGTGTAGAAACATTTGAGCCTTTGCCAAGATTCTTAAAGTACGTAACAATAAAGCTTGGTGAAGAGCTTCCACCACAAGAACCAAATTGCTCTTATGCTTACATCGTTACAGAATGTAACACCGAAGTTGAAGCACGTGAAAAGTATCCAGAAATTAACATTAAGGGTATTGAACGTGTTCCAACAAGAATTTCAACTGGAACACAAGTAAATGCAGAAGGTGATACTGTGGATATTTCACAGTTCTCTAATACCTACATTTCCGACTTACCGGCGGCATTTGCGAGTATGATTCGTGAAAGTGGTATAACGGTTTCACGACCTACATACGCATTAGTAAAAAGTGTAATTTCCTAAAAGTTTCGAGGCTATGCAAAGGTGCATAGCCTTATCTTTTGTAAAAAGTGCCTTACATACTAATTATACATGGCAGAAGAGTTCATACAAAAAAACTATTTTAATTCAACAAACATAAAGTTTGTGGACGTTCATCGTTCTAATAAAGTTTCTATTGAGGCTTGGCTTTCCAAGCTTATTTTTCATGATGATTTATCACGTATTGTTTATTCAGCTCAGGACATGGCTTTCCGAAAGCGTATAGAATCTTTGGATTATGGTAAAGACGAAGAAGCACCTCTTAAACCAGAGATGCTTAATCTGCCTTTTGCAAGTTTCTGTATGACTGGAGACCCAGAGCCAGACGACCGTTATGCGTCTGTAAATGCTACGGAATCTGTAACTGGTCTTTACTATGAAAAAGAAGACCGTTTAATGAGAACAACTGCCATAAAGACAAAATACAAGATAATCCTTTATTTCTCAAGACAAGATGACGTTCGTATGGCTCATCAATTGCTTTTTCAGGAAATGATACCTAAACATCCAATCTGGATGTATAATTCAGTAAAATGGAGAAATATAAACATTGACTTACCTACGTTTGTTACCTTGGAGAGCATTAATACTAATCCAGAATACAAGGAACGTGACTGGTTGACAAAGAACAGAATTTTTCCTATCGAAGTAGAATTGACTTCCCGCTCTTACATGCTTACTATAAACAATGTAGACAAGATTATTCAGTTGCCAATGCGTTTTGCTTCTTATAAGGATGAATTTGAAGAAGACGAATACGTAGAAGTTTTGACAGAAGAGGTAGTATTGGAATGGGCTTCAAAGAAATGGGGCATTGACATTGATAAATCAGAAATAGATACCGAAAACCCAGAATACAAACTGTATAGCCCATATTTCGTTCATCACGAAATGTCAGACGGAGAATTGGCAGAATCGGTAGCCTTACCAAACAAGTATATGACAGACTCAATCCGTGCGTATTGGCAGGAAGATACAACTTGCACGCTTTCAAAATACATGTATGACGAGGTTCGTTCGACACCAGAAACTGCAAGAATTGCATTCAAGGTTAAGCCAAGTATGTTCAAGTATTTTGACCATATGGAACTTTACATACCTACTAAGCCACCAGTAACAATTACAGACTGCCACCAGACCGAAGCCTATTTTGGAGGTTTGTACCCAAATAGTGAATACAAAATGACTATTACTTTGTATTCTTTGGACAATACTATTCAGCGTTACTATCTTTCATTTAAGACAAAAAATTCTGAAAAGAACGAGGCTCCTCAACCAGAAAAGATAAATACATACCCAGGGCTTATAGGTATGGAGTTTTAAGGGGGAAGGGTATAAGATGCTTTGTGCTCACTATAAACTTGACGGAAATGTAGAAAATACTGGTGCAGTAAGCACAGTAGATACGTGGACAACTGAGCCTACATTTGAAGTTGGTGGTATCTATGAAAAATCAATGACCACCGGCTCCATGAAGTGGGACGCACAATCTACTGCTAAAATTCTTAATAATAATGCTTTCACATGGGCTGCCTGGGTTTATGTTAATCCTGATGTGTCCATTCAAACCCAGCCATTTTTTGGAAATGGAACATTTGGTGCTAACAATAACCGTAAATTTTTTATAAATCAAAGTCCTACAAGAAACGATATTACTTGGTCATGGATGAACGACGCAGGTGCCATTACTTTTATAGAGGGTACACTCGAAGGTGTGTTGCCAGACTATGAATGGACACACATTGCAATTACCTTTGGTGAAAAAACTTTCAAAATCTACATTAACGGTATTTGTGATTTTACTCAAAGTGGTGTAAAGTCAGAGAGTTCATCTTTTGAATACATTACGAGTGTATTCTATTCAAACCCGGCAAGACGATTGCAAGACGTAAGAATTTATAATGAAGCTATAAGTCAAGAAGAAGTTAAAGAGTTGGCTTATGGTTTGGAAGAACATGAAAAATGTGTTTCTGGTCTTCCTGGTAGGGTATTGGTAAACAAAAAAACAGATACTTGGGCATCTGGCGGTAATTGGAACTTTCATACATTTAATAGGAACGACGGTCAAGAATTTAAGAAAAACGAAACATATCACATAACGGCGGACGTTATTAGCACTTCTGGAAACTTTAGCCAAGTTACCTTTTTGTTTTATACTCTATCCAAAAATACTGGGTATGGTCAGCAAAATGTAACAATCAATAATAATAAATTGGAAGCGTCTTTTAGTCCGACTGATGATTGTCATGATTTTCTTATTTACTCTGGTATTTCGGGTCAAGCTGGTAGTAAAACAATGACTTTGGAAAACATCAAGGTTGAAAAACAGTTTAAGACAAATAGTGATACACCAAGATATGAAAAGTCAACCGTTATAGATAGTGATACTATGGAAATAACAAGCTATGCTATAAATAAGTCAAATAGCCTCGCTATATCTTTTTGGGTAAAGTTCAATTCTAATACAAATGCAAGCTTTTTCAAGTGTGCAAAAGCGAATGCGTATACTAAGGTTCATCAAATAAATTATACCGACGACGGAACGGTATTAGATGAAAAAGACTATAATGAAGAAACAGACGGAGTTTCTTACAAAACTGGTTCGCTTATTGCAAATGGTGGTAATACAGAATACCTCTATACACCCTTTGCAAAACAAGGGATTACATTAAGCCAGACTAACGGACTGGTAACTCTGGAAATAGATGATAATACATTAAACGTAGGAACTGTAAATGATATCAACTGGCATCATTTTGTTATAAACTCTAGTGGAAAGCGTGTAGTAGATGTCTATCTGGACGGTGAAAAGGTTGCTACTGGTTCCCCAAAATCTGACGTAAAGATAGACCGTGCAAGCTCCACAGAACAGACAACTTTTAATGGTGATTTATGTGTATCCGATTTTAGGCTTTACGGTAAGCATCTAACTGACGAAATGGCTTTAAGATTATATGGTATTTCGCCAGACGATTATGACCTTACTAAATAAGTATGACGTTCACTACAAGTCAAAAAAACTTTATACAAACTGAGTTTAACCGTGTTGTAAATGATGAAAAAGGTTGTAAGTATCACTTAGTTTATAAAGAAAACAACGAATATAAATCTACTTGGTCTCTTACGGATAACCCAAAATGGGATTGGGACTTGTATGAATATAGGCTTTTAAAAATACTTGACAGACCGTTAAACAAGTCAGAAGTAGAAGACATTTTTGTTTACGCCTATAACGGAATGATTTACTATAACGACCCAAACAACGAGTTGCATATGTCGTATCTTAATGGAAAGGACGAGAACAACGCATTTACTACGGTTATGGCAACTTATGATAATTTGAACATGATGGGCGAAAACGCAACGTTTGGTGATTCATTATCATACGACGCTATTCTTTGTATTAAAGGTAGGACAGAATATAATAATCTTGATACGGTAACATACCTAGTCGGTCCGAAGCTTCAATTTCAGGTAGACGACGATAAAGAAAATGGTTGGCTTGCGATAACATATTGTGACCAACAACAAGATTCAACTGGTGAAGTTAGAAAAAAGATGCCTTATCTGAAAGTCGGTAGTATTACACAAAAAGAATTAGTAATCGTTCCAAGGCAAAATGTAAAAAACTTGGTTGTAAAAAATAAGACAGTTACAAAGAGTAACATAAAAAAAGCTAAAGTATCAAGTCTCGCCGCAACAGTAAAATTTAATGATGTACAACAAATCTGTAAAAACTTCTTCCCAGTAGGTTGCTTTTATTGGACAAGTGACAAAGACTTTAACCCCGACGAACATTTTGGTGGTAAATGGGAAAGAGTCGTAAATACTTTTATTTATGCAGATGTTGGAGCCGATACAAATGTTACTACTGCAAAATGGGGCGAGTGGGAACATAGATTAACTTATAATGAACTTGGACAACATACACACGTTGTAACTGACTATGGTCATAGCCATTCTGTAAATGTAGGTATACATTATCACAGTATTGGTGACCCAGGTCACATGCACCAAGTTAGGACTATTGGCGATGACTATAACGGCTCAAACTGTCGGGGTCAAGGTGGCTCTGGGAACTTTGTTCAAGACGGTTGGTGGGATATGTCTGGCACAAACTGGGATAGGGGTTTCTACTTTAATAGAAGCTACACATACATAAGTGTAAATAGTGCAGGTTGTAGAATAACTGTAAACAACGCAACAAGCAACTGTTATTGTGAGCCTAATGTTGGTGGCGAGCAACCACATAACAACATGCCCCCATATTTAAGGGCATTTTGTTGGCATAGAATAAAATAAAGAGGGCATAATATAATGGGTTTTACTAGTGAACAACAATTACAGATAAAAGATTACTTTGAAAGTGGCAAGTACGGTATTATAGCTCGCACTGCCGGACTTCGCAAAGACTCTGATGGTCATTTGCTCGACGTTAATGGTCAACTTACAACCGAAACTGGTCAACAACCAAGCTTTTGTGTAGACTGGCATATGGTAACTGAACCAGAGTGGCGTTGGGACAAATACGAATATCGTGCGTATGCAGTAATAAATACTGCACCTGATACAGAATGGATTGACCCTCTTTTTGTTTTTGGGTATGGCTATAAATTGTATTATAATGAATGGACTTATCCAGAAGAAAAACCTGGTAGCGTATTAGGTACAAACATGTATGATTATATGTTTGATACCGTTAACTTAACAAGTATTTTTGACGGAAATGTTGCCATTGCAGGCGACTTTCAAGCATTAGGTGCAACAAATGTAGTCGGAACTGGTCTTAATAACGATACAACTTTAACAGTTATGGGTCAGACATATACACAAGGCTCCAAAAAGGGTCCAAAGCTTCGTTTCGAAAATGCAAACGGCTCAAACTTTATAGACCTTGTATATTCTGATAAGGGCGCACAACCAACCTTGACTTTAAGCAGTAGCAGTGATAATGGAGTGCTTATGCTTGAACGTGAAAAGGTAACAACTGAAACCGTAGCAACAGAAACAGTAGAAAACATGACGGCAACTACTGCAAATATAGAAAATCTTGAAGTAACAAATATGGTTTTAAGAAATGTTGCAGACGTATTGTATCCAGTTGGAAGTTACTACTGGTCAACAGACTATACAGAGCCTTCCAAGCTTTTTGGCGGAACTTGGGTTCAGATAACGAATACATTCTTGTTTGCATCTACTTCAGCCGACGCTTCTGCGAAAACCGCAACCGCCGGTGAAACACATCATACACTGACACCTTCAGAAGTTCCAACACATAATCACGGTATTACAGATTACGGTCATACACATAGTATTTACGACCCAGGTCATAGTCATTCCGTAAGTGACCCTGGACATATGCACTCTCTTAGAACTATTGGCGATGACTATAACGGCTCAAACTGTCGGGGTCAAGGTGGCTCTGGAAACTTGGTTCAGGATGGTTGGTCAGACATGTCTGGTGAAAACTGGCGACGTGGTATCTGGGCAAACGGTAACACAACGGGTATTTCTATTCATGGCTCATACTCTAACATTTCTATAAATGGAAACAAGTCTGGCTTGTCAATAAATTACTCTGGTGGTGGTCAGCCACATAATAACATGCCACCATACATCAGAGCTTATTGTTGGCACAGAATCGGTTAAGCACCAAATGTAATTTGGATTGGGTCTACGATAGTACTGTTACCGTCACGACTTATCTTTAATGTATACCATTTTTCTCTGATACCCTTATAATGGATTCCAGTTCCTGGTACACTTCCAAGATTATAGCAATTCTCAAAAGCTGCCTTACCTATACGAATAATAGAAGTAGGGAAGGTAATCTTTTGTAGATTAATACAACCCTTGAAGGAATATTCGTCTATGTATTCCACACCGTCTGGGATGTCTACATTTACAAGCTTATAGCAGTTTTTAAGTGCACCGTTACCAATCTTTTTAACAGTACTAGGAATGTTTACAGTTTTTGACGTATAATCAATGAACGCAAACAAAGTTGTATTGTCTTTATCCGTAATCATTTTACCATTAGAAGATACATTAAAGTTTTTATTAGAGCCGACATTAATAGTCAATGAACTACAATCTGCAAATACATTACCCTCAACTTTTGTTACGGCAGTCGGTATTGTGAAAGAACTTAGAGTAGAGCAATTTTCAAAAGTACCAAATCTTAATTCCGTCAGTGTACTTGGGAGAGAAATCTTTGTAAGAGCCACACAACTAAAGAAAGCCCTTGCGCCGATTTCGCTTACAGTATTAGGTATGTTAATGTTTTTAAGTTTTGTACAATTTTCAAAACAATTGTTATCTATCTCTGTAAGGTTGTCAGGCAGTCTAATACTTTCCATAGAAGAACATCCAGAGAACGCACCGTTACCGATTATAGTAATGTTATTACCTATACTAATGTCTTTGAGCGAAGAACAATCGTAGAAACAGTTATCACTAATAATTTCGGAAGACGTAGGAATGTTTATACTTTCAAGAGAAGAGCATTCTTGCAGAAGTCCTTTACCAATAGTTTGGATACTGTCTGGTAAAGTAATAGTTTTTAAATTTGAACATTTCTTGAAAGCGTTTTCGCATGTTTCTGTTGGGCTACAATCAAATGCAATCGTTTCAAGGTCCTTACAGTCAAAACAAACGCTTGCAGCAATACGTTTTATGTTTTTTGGGAACTTAAAGTAAACTATACCACTTTCTGCATAAGCCCAGTCTTGAATTGTATCACAGCTTTTTGGTGGTTCTGTTTCAAATAATGAAGAACACCCACGGAACGCACCAACACCAATGTTCTTAATAACACTGGTTCCAACTTCATTGAACGTAACTTTTTTGAGGTTCTTAAAGTTTTCAAACTTGTAGTCTGGTATCTCTGGCATTAAGTTATCTACGTTTACGCAGTAAACTTGATTAGAAGAGAAGCCTCCCTCTGCATAGATTCCGTCCCAGTGGCTATTGTAATAACAGTTCAACATAATGTCAGGACAGAAAGAAAAAGCGTCTTTACCTACAAACTCTACGTTATTCCTTAAAGTAAAATCACGTAAAGACGTACAACCCATAAAGCACTCTTCACCATAGTATGTAACGTTCTGAGGAATTTCGATTGTTGAAAGGTTTGTATCCCCCAAGAATAAGTCCTTAGAAATACTTGTCAGGTCTTTTGGCATTTGAATACTTTTTAGATTTTTACAACCAGAGAACGCACCAGAACCAAGGTGTTTTATAGAGTCTGGTAAACTTATTTCTTTGAATGCACAGAGTGAGAAAGCGTCATTACCAATTTCAACAATTTTTTTAGTGAAATTAAAAGTGTCAAGACTACTGCATTCCAAGAAAGCGTCTTCGCCTATTTTTGTGATTTCACAGTCATCTGGTATTATAATTTCTTTCAAGTTTGAGCAGTACGCAAAAGCACGTTCACCAATCTTTTTGATGTTCTTTGTGAATACGATACTTCCCAAGTTTTTATACTGATAAGGTAATCCGTGGATTGACGTTTCTTCATTAATAAACTCGTCGTCTGGAATTTCCGTAAGTTTATCAGAAAGTATCAACTTATAAACGTTATGTGTTGTAAGACCAGATTGACCTAAATACTTTGAGCGGTCTTGCCATCCTGATTGGCCATCAGAATAATATTCGTTGTAGTTACAAGTTAATTTTACATTTGTACAATTATAGAACGCATTAGCCCCGATTTCTTTTAAAGCGTCGTGAAAAGTGATACCCTCAAGACTTGTACAATCGTAGAAAGCCCTGGTTTCGATAGTTTCAAGTTTTTCTGGATAATTTATGTCTTTAAGGTTTGTACAACCCTCAAATGTTCCTTCACGGATAATTCGAGTAGTTTCATTAAGTTTTATGCTTTTTAATCCTTTACAACCTTTCAGTGCGTATTTACCTATGTAAGTAACGGTAGTAGGTATAATCAGTGATTTTATGCTTGAACAATTGGAGAATGCGTATTCACCTATTCTTTCAAGTTCAATGCCACTTTCAAATGTTACGTCTGTGATTCCCGTATAATCTTTAAAGATTTCGTCTGGAAGCTCTTTGACAGTTTTTGGGATAAATATTTTAAGACCATTATTTTTAGAAATACCAGAGTCCTTAAAATAGTTTGCAAGCTCGTCCGTGTATGTAATGGTTATACTTAGATTTGGACAGTTGTAGAACGCACCAACACCAAAGCAGTAAACATTTGTATTAAACTTGATGTACCCAGACATTCCTTGTACTTGGCAAACGCTTAATACACCTTTAGCATCGTCTGCTAGAAACTTGTAATCTCCATAGCTCTTTTTTCGAGTAAAATTGTATTCTGACGGATTATAATTTCCGGCAGAAACATTAAAAGGTTGGGCGTTATAATGATGGTTAATACCCTCCTTGAAGAGGTTGTCATTACCTGCTTTTATGTACTTTTTGATACCCTTTTCTTTAAGGTCATTATTATTTTTATCTTTGAGAACAGTTCCGTCTGCTGCTTTAACTACAACGTCGTACCATCCGGCAGCAAGCTCTTTCCATTCCTCTTCTGTTCCTTGGTAATAAACATTTTCAAGGTTAGAACAGTAATAGAATGCGTTAAGGTCTATTTTTTCAATAGACTTAGGAAGGTATACGTTTTTAAGACTTGTGCAGTTTTTAAAAGCGTTATCACCTATAACTTTTATGTTTTCAGGTATAACAATACTTTCAATGTTTGAACAATTTGTAAAACCATTATTTGGGATAGAGTCGGTATTCCTTGGTATAAATACTACATATTTGTTTGTTTTACTTGTTGCAGGTACTCCAATACCGTCTGCTTTTACACCGATGTCTACTGGCATACGCATTACAATAATGTCATTTATATTTTCAAAAGCGTTATCCTGGAAGCTAACAATTTTTTTAGTTCCAGTAATAGTGCTAGGAATATTTACGTCGCCGAGGCTTGCACAATTTGCAAATGCGTAGTATCCAAGCTCTACTACACCTTCTTTAAGTTCAAGGCTTTTCAAGTTCGAACAGCCGTTGAATGCGTTTGCGTCTATGTATTTTAATGAGCTTGGAAATTGAACAGACTCAATTTTAGATTCCATAAAGCACTCTTCACCAATAGTTGTGAAATTATCTGGTAAAGAAATGTTTGTTAATCCAGTTCGCTTGAACGCACCTACACCTAATGACTCCAATTTCTTTGGGAAAGCAAAGCTTTTAATGTTTGTATCATAAAAGGCGTAATCTCCAATACTAGTTACATTATCCGGTACTGAAATATTACTTAGAGATACACAACCGTAGAAAGCCTTATTGTTTATGTTTACTAATGCACTTGGAAGAACGACTTCTGCTATTTTGTTACAGCCAGTAAAACATTCTTCTGGTAATTCAGTAATCTTTGTCTTAGACATGTCAAAAGACAATAACGATTTACAATTTTTGAAAGCACCAGATTCTATTGTTTTTAAGCTTTCACCGGCAACGTTTTCGACAGACGTACTTTTATTTTTCCAGATAATCGTGTCTAAACTTGTGCAGTTTAAGAACGCAGATTCAGAAATCTGTTCAAGTGTTGTAGGAAGTTTAACAGACTTCATATAAGTACAACCCTCAAATGCAGATGCTGGGATAATCTTAATCTTGCTGGGTACTTCTATTGTTTTAAGTCTTGAACAATTTTTAAATGCACGTTCACCAATTTCAGATACATTATCTGGTATTGTTATCCCTACAAGGTTACTACAATTCTCGAATTCTCCGTCGTATATTTTAGATAGGCTTGTTGGCAAAGTTAATTTATATACATTACTTTTAGATATGTCAGTGCCTTGGAAGAAACTTGCAAAGCTATTGTTATACTCACAAGAAATACGAATGTTTTTACAGTTGTAAAATGCTTTAAATCCTATTTTTGTGAGGCTCTTTGGAAATGTTGTTTCTGTAAGACTTGAACAGTTTGTGAACGCACCTTGTTTTATTTCTTCAAGTTTACTTCCAAAGAAAATAGTGGTCATATTAGTATAATTACTAAGAACGTACTTTCCGATAGAAGTAACATTTTCTGGGACGGATAAACTTATTATGTATTGCTTAACGTCTGTGTCGAAGATGCCAGAGCTGTCGTCATTGTCCATGCCCTCAAATAAACTTTTGAAACTGCTTAAATTAAGTGCAGATAAATCTACATATGCTTTTGCATTTCGCAACGCTTCATTAATTTTTTCAAGTTCGTTAGTAGTGGAGATTTCACCAACACTTACTGGTATAGGGTCTAGTGGGCTACTTTCCATACCTTTTAAGAAACTTTCAAGATTGTTTACAGTGGATTCGTATGTTATGGTTTCCACATTTTCTGAGTTTTCCAAAAAGTCATTATCGTCTTTTTCAATCTGACTCCAACGAGTTATGGAACCAAGATATGTTATTTTCTGAAGCTTACTAGTTTTATCTGCGTCGTGGTCAAATGCGTGTCCGTCGATAGATTTTATGCTTGTAAGCAGTGTAACATTTTCTAAACTTAGACAGTTATAAAACGCTTTTCTACCAATGTCTGTTACAAGCTGTGGTATATTAATGGACTTCAAGTTTATACAACCATTAAATGTGTTTGTACCAATGTAAGTTAAGTCTTCTGGTAAGGTAATTCCGGTAAGGAGTTCTTGATAGGTTTCACCTAAAAAATAACTATCGTCGAATATGCTTGGACATCCACGTAAGTCACTAGGACTAAGGTCTATGTAAATTTTTTTATTTACAGTTGACAACGCTTCACGAATTTTATGAAAGTTATCTGCTGTTACACCTTTTATTTTAATACTGTATGAGCTTGTTGCAGTATTTTCAGAGAGAGTGCTTAAAAGACTTTTAAAATTGTCAGGCGTAGTGTATTTGGTATTAACCGTTTCCAAATCAAAGTATTTTTTCATGGTGTCTGACGCATTTGGTCTATGTCTAGCGGCAGAGCCGATAATTATGTTTGAGATGTCACTACAATCCTTCTTTGTAAACTCAATGTCGTCTACGTGTGTACCGTTTTCAGTAACGTCATATGTTTTCCAAGACTGTCCGTTATCAAAAGAAACTTTTACATTGTCTTTGGTTGTCTGTATTTTGATGAAATGAATAAGCACTATTTATACCTCTACCGAGCTTGGTTATAAATAATTAGTAAATTGGAAGAACCTCGTAATCATTACTAAATAAGTAGAAAAGTTTTTAGTCTATAATCAGGAGAACATAATTTAATGTTAACAACAGAACAAAAAGCTGGTCAGTTATATAAACACTTCTTAAACGTTTCAGATACACGTGATACACGTGATTTCTATGAGGAGGCAATTCAGTCCTCATTTTGTATCAGACCAGACCAGTTGCTTATGTACGGTGATGAAATCCCTAGGGGCGAAAACCCAGACACCGTAGAAAAAATCAGAAACTTGAAAGACGGTGAATACTACAACTGGCAGAAAGACGAAACAACAGTTATCCACGTTGTTCAGTATCACGAAAATTATCCGTTGAAGAAAATTGACGACGGTACAGATAACGCATTCAAGTTGGTAGACGACGACGGAAACTTAATTCAGAACGTAATTCCGTTTAACTACTACCGTGACCTCTATAATTATGAACTAAAAACTAACGCAGCTAACGGAAGTAAGAAGATTTACTTTGGTGTAGGCGACTGGGTATTGGATACATTCTCTGGTGTATTAAAGTTCTATGGCGACGTTCCACCTGGGGTTGACCATAATAACCCACCAGTTATTTCATTCTATCAGTATGTTGGTGGAACGGGCTTTAGGCAGGACACCTTCGGTTATGACGGCGTAATTGTCCCTATTACTGGATGGCATATTTCTGCCGGAACCTATTTGATTGACGAAACAAACACCATGTCAGACGAAAGCGAAAAAACGCTTGAAGACCAGATTTCTGATAATGCAAACGCCATTCAAGACGGCTATACTGGTATCTTTGGTTTTGACGGTGCAGATACAAACGAAGGTGTTGCATACTCTTTGCAGAAAGTCATTTCTTTAACATATGCATCTTCTCGCGATAATGTAAAAGGCTACGATGATAGTACAAACTCAGACATCGGAACTTTGCTTTCAAGAAAGAAAGCAACAACAAATCTTGACGGATTGGCAATAACGTTCTGTTCACAGAACGTTTCAGTTGTAAAAGAACACGAGCTCGTAGTAACAAACGGAACTGTATCATTTGATAGTGGAGAATCAAAAACTATTTCAGGTCCGACAAAACTTATGGACGCAGAAGGAAACTTCTTGATTGTTGAAAGTTCCGTAGATACATTAGTTGACGGTGTTTATCAAGTAAGTGTAATTGAAGACACGACACACGGTATTCTTCTTTACTGGAGCAGAACAGAAAGGGATTATGTTCCATTCATTAACAAAGAAGACGATTTCTATAACTTTGGTTTCCCAGTAGTTGCCGCAAACGGTCGTATACCACCAAGCGTAGGAATCGGTTCAGTTTCATTAAACAATTATACGGATACAATTACACCAGAATACTACGGTCCAAGAAACTATACTGTAACAATCGCACTTGATACTGGTGATAAAGTAAAATCTGCCGACTATGTAGTAAAGAATACAACTGGTGCATACCTTGACGACATTTTTAAAAGAATTATTGCAGATTATACAGACGAAGGTGGACTTTTAAAGTTTGTAGGTTCTATCTTCTTGCGTGCGGGTACTTATAGACTTAGAGGGTCAGAATTAGACCTTAACGATTTCGGTTATTTGAATCTTATTGGTGAAGATAAGGCTAAAACAAAGATTACAGGTGGAATTGACCTTAGTAAAGCCAAAGACGGTGTATTAACTGTTAGTAACTTGACAATCGAAGGCGACGTAAAGTTCGATTCAACCATAAAGACATTATACCTTAATGAAATAATCGGTAAAGATTTGATTGCTAACAAGTATGATAATGCAATCTATGTAAAAAACAGTTCGTTCAGTAATGTTACTGTTAAGGTAGTAAAGGAATCTGAAGAATCAACTGAAGAAGACTCTTCTAAGCCACATTTAATGTATAATACGTTCTCTGGTTCTATAATTGGCTACTTTGAAGCAGATACTGGTCATACATTATTGACTGGAAACACAATCGGAACACTCAAACTGCACGATGTGGAAAAAGACGTAATAAAAGCTTGTTTTATTCAGAAGGTTATTTCAAAGCCAAGTCAGACAACTTTGGTAGGAAGTACGGTATTTGAATATGTAGAAACAAAGTTTACTGAAGTTCCTCATATGTGTCATTTCCCTATCTTCTCACAGTATTCAGATAAAGTCTTGGAATACGCTACATTTGATAATCCTTTTAGAATTAATTATAGTCAGGAAGGTAATACTATAACTATTGCCCTTGATGAAGAATACCTTTACATTGACGACGAGGGTCGCCTTTCTTGTAACTTAAATGCAGGAAGCATTATCGTAGATAGGGAGCAACTTCATAGAAATCAAAATTATGAGGGTCCAAGCCCAGAAGAAGCTATTCCTAACAAGAATCTTCAAGAAGCCTTGAACGATTTGTATTCTACTAAGGCAGACCTTAATCCAAATGGAAAAATCCCATTGGAAGAATTGCCAGACACTGTTGCGTATGGTGGTCTTCTGTTTGTGGGAACTTGGTCGTTCGAATATAAAGACGTAGAAAACGCATTACCAGGTGATAACGGTTATGTAGACGGTGGTGATTATCCAAAATATAAAGACGCAGAAAAAAATCTTACGGTAGATAAGACACAAGAAGAAGGACTTGAGCCCGGCTGGTTCTGGATTGTTTCATCTTCTATGAAAGATGAGGACAAACCGGCGGCTATCCAACATGCAATGCCACAGAATGTAACCGACGCAGACGGAAATGTTATTTATGAAGATAAAGGTCTTGCATTCACCGCAGGTGATTGGGTAATCTGGAATGGTACAAATTTTGAAAAGCTTGACCGTGCATATCAAGACGCAGCATATGCAGTATTACCTATTTATACAACTGGGGAACATTTATGTTGGTCCTGGGAAGATAATGAAGACGGTAAGAAATGGGGTCTTGGTGCGTTAACGCTTGGTGGAGAAACCATAGCAGAGAGCTTTGATAAAGTTAATCAAGAACTTAGAAAATTGTGGGTTAAACACCCTGGTACTCTAGGGAATCAAGTATTAGTTCCTTTTGAGGACGATTATAAAACTTTGGTTTACATACCTATTAAAGAGGGAACACTTACAAGCCTTCTTCAGAAAACTGCGTATGACTTGCACAAAGACGAGCGGGTTAAGAGCTTTGGTGTTAAAATACCTCATACTGACCCAAAATGGAAGAGCAGTATATTTGTCGGAAAAGGTTGTACTTTTACTGCCGCCGTAGATGGAGCCTTAACTACATTTGATTATGAGCCTCAATCTGGCGATTACACCTATGAAAATGTTCGTGTAGAAAGTGCATTTGACCCATTTGATGACGAGATTTCAGGTAGTGGTTATTGGAAATCTGTATACGTTGATTTCCACGGTAACGATTTTACCGAGGGTGACCATAACTTTATGTTGAAAATGGACGACATTACACCAAATAACGATTTTACAAAAGACGCACTTTCACAGACACCAGTATTCAATATAGGTGTAGTAGACAAGTATGATTTTGTTGAAGATGGGTTCAAAGCGGAAATCGACGCTAAGACACCTATTACAATCAACGGAGTCGAGATTAGTGCGGCAGAAACAAGAGGCTACTGTTCTGGTGTTCCCAGCATGACTGGTAACATCAAGCTTAATCTTGGATTTATTATAAAAGATGTAGTGGACTGTGTAAATACTGATTTGAAGCTTATTCAGTTTATAGACGAGCTTAATGGTGTGGCAGTGGACATTCCTATTGGAAACATAAAGTGGATGACAAACACAGAAAGTTCAGACAAAAGACTTTATACCGCACGTATTTCATCATTTGAATATGATTTCCCTGTAAATAAAGTTTCCAATGAACAGAACTTCTCATTAGTGTTGTACGATGTATACAAGAACTCTGGAAAAATTGAAAACTTCTTGACTACAAACATGCGATTAATGCCAGGCCTTAATGAGCATGAGCGAATCTTGTCTGGAAGCAATCTGTATCCAACCGTAAATACAGAAGTAGCTACACTTTGTGGTGGTAAATATGACTCAAGTAAAAGCTTGAAAGACGATTACAAGACAGAGTTGATGAAAACCCTTAGATACGTTAATGACGAAATCATTCAAGATTATGGTTGGCCAGCAGATACAAACCAGTTCTATTCTGGCGCAGTTGACTATACAGACATTAAAGAATCTGACAACATTAATGGTGAAGGCTGGGAAGGTGAATATCGTTGGGTAACATTTGACTCATTCTGGAATGGTGAGAGCTATGAACAAGTAAACCTTTCTGAAAACTCTGGCTTTACAGTAGACATAAATGTAGCCGATGATGTTAAAGAATTGTTTAAGGCAGACTTGTATACAATGACAACAAATAACGACGACTTTATCCTTATGGCTAAACTCGTTGATTTTACAAAGTCTGGTGATTGTAGCTTGACACCTTGGTTTAACTGTAATGCACCTTATGACGGATTTGCAACTGTATGTACTGCAAATGGCCAGGCAACTATGTATGCAGGTTCTTCTAATGCACTTACAAAGAGGGTAACATTCGGTAGGGATACATTCTCTGGAACTCTTATCTTCCGTGTAGGTATAAAGAAAGACTCTGGATTAAGAATAAAGAACTTAACAATTAGGGATTTAATATAAACTTATGGAAATGACAAGTAAAGCAGCAACATCAAATGTAGAAAAGACTCGTGAGAAATTCGAAGAGCCAGTAAATACATACGGTCAAGTTGTAAGAATGGAGCAGATTTGGCGTGATTCAAACCTTATGCCAATTACTGCCCCTTCGATTGACGACGCAAGTTTCATGCAGAAAGACGATTATAGCGTTGCACATGTTAAGAGATTTAACGACGGTGCGACGATAAGGAATCTTATAGATTACTATGTAAATCTTCCATTGTCGAAAATTTCAGGAACGGCAAACTGTTTCCAAAATGACGAAATGAAAGACATAATAACAGAAGATACTACAAACAGCTCTTATGTTCCTAAAATCTACATAGACGGAAATCTTACGGCGTATGGTGTAGGTGCACCTATTTTTGACCAAGCTGCCGGAACGCTTTACTTCCAAGATAAAGAATTTGTTGAGCGTATTGGTAATCAAAAGATAACAGTATCGTTTTACCGATACGTAGGACGAAAGGGTACTTCGGTTGGAAACTTGTTCAATAATCCAGATTTGCCGTTCCGTGATACCCTTGCACATTTCAAGAATGCAGAAAACGATAACAATACGGCAACCTTTAAGGTTCGTGGAAGTGATAAGCATACAAATTACATTTTGCCACCAGAGAACGGAAAGTGGTATGATAAGGGCGACGAACCAGATACTGGTGTAGTTCTTTTACAAGAAAACTTGGAAGACGTTCTTTGGGTACAGAATACAAGAATTTCTGGGGGAGAATGGATTAACATTGAAGGTTCTAAAAAGGTTTATAGACATAATGCACCGTCTTCAGAACCTGGTGAATATGTATAAAAAGAGGTAATAAAGACGATGGTAAAGTTCGTAGAATCTAAAAAGAAAGAAAATGACTGGACTAAAATGGCATCCAAAGAAATCAAAAAGCTTGATAAAGAGCTGGAAGATTTTGCAAAAGGTAAAGGCTTTGGTGTAACGTTTACTTGTGACGACGGTGAAACAAATCTTAGCTTTTATGCAACAGAAAAGCCAGAAGAATCGCTTGCACAGAAAGTAATGCTGCCACCAGAAGCAGTAGAATTGATAGGCAAAATTGCAAAGCTTAGTAAGTCGGACGTTCTTTTAACAGACGTAAAGACTCCAAGCCAGGAGATAATGATTGAGCTTGGTTCAAGTCCTATGTGTGCAGATACAGAGGAGTCTTACGAAAATTTATGTGATTATTGCGATATGGTTCGTGGTTTAATATAATCATAAGAGGAAAAGAAAAATGTTAAAAGGTGCAGAAAAGGGTGTAGGTCACAGAAGTGCCGACGATACCCAGTGGCAGGAAACTAAAGCTATAGTTCTTAAACGTGACAAAGGTATGTGTGTTCTTTGTAGAATAATGACTTCCGTAGAATATGGCATCTTTATGAGGTCTCATCCCACATTCATGGGGAAAATAGAACCAGCACACATTGATTCAGTAGGAAATCACGTAGAAAAAACTTATGACCCAGACAATGTTGTATGCTTGTGTCACACACATCACCAAAGAATGGATTCAATGCTTGACCCAATTTCTGGAAAACCGATGAAGCGTTCTGACCACGAAGAATGGTGGGAGCGTATTAAGAAAGGTGCCGGTATCACGTCTTAGTTTCTTCGTTTTTTAAAAAACAAAAACGAAATCCTTACAGGGTAAATCTGTTTAAGGTTATAATATGCTCATCTAGGAGACTAAATAATATGGAAAGAATCATAGAAGCCGTGAACAAATCAAAATCAAATCATTTTATTCAGGAATCAACAAGCAACTTTTTGTCAAAGCTTGACGAAAGCGTCAGTGATAAAATGAATGTATCCTTTGACGTTCTTGGCGAGAGAAAGGTGAAAGTGAACGTTTCTATTGAAAAGTTAAATGAAACATATGCAGATTGTAAAGTCTGTTCAGAACTTCAACAGTATGAAACACCTATTTCTTACAGAATCCTTTCAGAATTTATAAACGGAATTGTTTTGGAAACCCAGGAGATTTTACTCAATGGCTAAGAAAAGAATTGTAGAGTCGAACAATGACTCTGATACGCTTGAATTTGATTATTGTGATATCGACGATTTACAAGTTGCATTTCCAGATGGGGTAAAAAATGTAGAACTTTGCTACGCTTCTGGTGTATACAGACTTGCATACAATTTCTATGATAACAAATTTATAAAATACTTTTTTGTAAAAAGTTCATCGTCTAAGGCAGCCTATGATTTTGCTTGGTCAGACGCAGAAATAGAAGAATTAGGTTTGGAACCAGAAAGTTGCGTTGACATGGTAAAAAGCACCGACACATTGGACATAAGATTACCAGATAACACATTTGAAGACGTTGGTAAAACCTTCAAAAAACGATACGCTTCTGGTGGTGTAGAACACTCAAAACATTATTATGATACCGTAGTAAATGATAAAGTTGGACATGGTATATTTCCACCAAAATTATTTGATGCTTGGTCAAAACGTGTATTAGAACATGAGCCAAATAGTTTTGTATTTATGTATGATACAGTAGGTATTGGTTCTATAATTATTCCTATAAAAGCTGCATACAAGAATCACTGCCGTGAACTTGACGATATTTTTGCTGTAATTGTAAGACGTGTAATAAATGTACTTCCAAAGGAAAAACGTGCTACTTTTAGAGCAAAGCCAGGCTTAATGCGTGTTTTTGCTTACCCAGAAACAGTAATCGTAACAGAATACTTTAGGATTATAACACCTAAGGAAGAATCAAGTCTTCCAGAATTGAACGACGACGATGTAACTCCTATTCCAGAAAATGTATTTAAGGAATCTATTAGGGAAGCAATTATGGAAGCTTGCAGAAACTACATAAATCACTTGAAGCATTAATATAATCTTATGAAATTAATGGTCTGTGGGAGTCGCAATATTATCGATGTTGAATGGATATTTCAACAGATAAACATTTGCGTCTCTGAAAATAATTTTAAAGACATAATCTTAGTTGAAGGCGAGGCTCGTGGCGTGGATACAATAGCAAGGACTTGGGCAGAGCGTCACGGATACGAAGTTGAAAAACATCCAGCCGACTGGAAAATATATGGTGCCTCGGCTGGGTTTATTAGAAATGAATTAATGGTAAAAGCTTGCGATTTTTGTCTTATACTTTGGGACGGTCAATCACACGGAACTATGAATAGCCTTTCACATTGCAAGCGTTTAGGAAAGCCTTACAAACTTGTAATAAAAGGAACTTAAAAATGGTTGAAAAAGGAAAGGTAAGCATTAGCGAAATAAAAGATATGTGTGATTTGGGATATGGTAAGCCAAGGTCCAATTATATTCTTTATTATCCAGATAAAAAAGTAAAACCAAATTACAGATACATAGACATTGTAAACGGTTTTTGGGTTTGTGCTATTCGGTTCGTAAATTATGTATGTTGGGAACCTGCCGAGCCAAAAGACATAGAATCTGGTAACTACATAGGATTGGTTAACCCCAGTGTATCTGATAACAAATATTTTAGTGGGAAATTATTAAACCAATCAGAAAATACCTACCTAAATCCGTTAGGCCTATATTCAGTAAATGCCTATATTGGAAAACACGATTTAGAAAACATCGCAGATTTTTATAAAGATAAGAACTTCCAAAGACCGATAATTGTGATTGACGCTCATGAAGCCAGAGACGTTTTAGGTTTAGACAACTAAATAATTATGAAGTTCACAGAATTATTTGAGTCAAAGGCAAAAGAAGACGAGCCGGTAGAAGTTATCGCCGAACCAACAGAAATCAGTAAAATCACTGACGAAGAAAAACTAGAAGTCCCAAAAAAGAGTGAAAAAGACCCAAATGGTTATGACGCTTGGTATCAACTATGTAAGCGTGAAGCAGACCGTGTAAATGCTATTTTGGCGTATAGGTATGGTGACCTATTTCGTTATGCAGACGTTGAACTCGATGATAATAAAGTTGCACACGTAAAAGAAGAAAAACCTACAGGTGCCGTTGCAGTTTATATGGACGACGACACATGGTATTTTGAGCTTGTGTTTGACGCTTCTAACGGTAGAGCTTTTGATACGGCTATGGACATAATCGAAGACTATAAAGAAGTAGTTCGTCTTCCGAATGAAAATGCTTTTATCTTTGAAAGTATGGCAGAAGACGGTGACGAAATCACAGGCTTTTTTAGGTTTGTTTCATGGTGTGACGGTGTATGTAATGCGACTTCCGCAGAATGTTTTGTGAACTTGTGCGACTGGTTTGACCGAATAAAGAGAATGTGCTTTGCAGGTCCAGACTTTCCTAATGAGATAATCTTGAAACGAATAGAAATGAATAACGAGTGGAACAAGATGTTTTGTTCAACTGGTATGTCTAAATCAGCCGCAAACGACGTTAAGAAAAAAGCAGAAGTTTGGAAAAAAGTTACTTCATACGCAAAAGGTCGTGAGTATCTTAAAGGAAATAAGGTAGACTAAAAATTACAATTTAAGGAATCTGCACGTGTTGAACAAGAGCTCTCCGAAAAAACAGACGGTTTCAAAAGCGTCTAATCTTTGTTAATATTACTATACACATGTTCACCATAATACTCTATGGGCAAGGCTTAAAACGCCCTATAATGTCTATGGTAAACGTGTCTAAAAACAATTTTATACAGGAAAAACGTAAACAATGAAAATCAGTTCATTTTTGAATGATGTATATTCTGCTTCTGCGTTATACATTAACTATCGTAATACTCCGTCTTACATCGACGGTCTTAAAAATTCCAGCAGAAAGTGTCTTTACACTCTTAAAAAAAGAAAGCCATCGTCAGAAGTAAAAGTATCAAACTTCGCAGGTGCCGTAATCGACGAAAGTAAATACATTCACGGAAACGCTTCGCTTGAAACAGTAATAGTTAACATGTCAAGCAATTTCTGTGGCTCGAATAACATTCCAGTTATGGAAGGTGTAGGTGCGTTCGGAACAAGGTTTGTAAATGAAAGTGCAGCTCCACGCTACATCTTTATTAAGCCAACTGATTACATGGACGCTATATATAAAAAAGCAGACGACCAGAACCTTGTAGAACAAGAGTTCGAGGGCGATTCAATCGAGCCAGTATTCTACGTTCCAACAATACCTATGCTTCTTGTAAACGGTAGTGAAGGTATTGGCGTAGGTTTCGCACAGACTATCTTGCAACGTTCCGTAAAAAATGTATTTACAATGGTTCGTAACAAGATAGAAAAGAAGAAGCTTTCAGAAAAACTATTTGTTCCTTCTTGGCATGGCTTTAAGGGTGAAGTAAAAAGTGCCGGAGACTTGAAATGGGAAATCCGTGGTTGTCTTGAAGTAGATGAAAAAGACTGGCATAAAGTAACCATTACAGAATTGCCTATTACTTATAGCTTGCGTAAGTATCTTGATTTCTTGAAGAAATTAAAGGAATCTGGTGTCATCTATAAATACATAGACTACTCAGAAGACGATAACTTCAAGTTCGAAGTAAAGTTTGACCCGCTTGCAAAAGAAATGACTAAAGAGCAGATGATGGATACTTTGGGCTTGGTAGACACCATTACTGAAAATCTGACTGTTATTGACGAAAATAACGCCATAAAGGACGAGAAGAACTTTAAGTCGGTTCAGGAAATCTTTGAAGCGTATTACAAGATAAAGATAAAATATCTTAAAAAACGAATTGTAAGTGAAACAAAACGCTTGCAGGAAGAACTGGATTACCTTAACGAAGTTTACAAGTTTATTATGGACGTAAATAAAGGTAACATCAACGTAAAGCTCAAGAAAGTGGACGTTGAAAAGAAAATGAAAGAATTGGAATACAAATACGTAGACCGTCTTATCGCACTTCCAATCTACAGTCTTACTAAGGACAAGGCTGCAGAAGCAAAGCAGAAAGCGGCAGATAAAAAGGCAGAACTGGAAGAAATGAAAAAGGAAACGCCAGAAGATATCTGGCTTAAAGACTTGGACGAATTGGAAACAAAATTGAAAAAAGACGGACTTTACGTTTAGAGTAAAAGACCACTACATAAAATCGTAGTGGTCTTTTATTAGGTGTATTCACCAGGAACGAAGCTTCTGCAAGGGTTCCAGTCAAAGTTTTCTATTTCAACAAGCCTTGCGATACCAGATTTTTTATTTGTCCAAGGAGACGGAATCTTTTTCTCTTTAACTATGCCACTGACGTTACGTGGTGTAGTAGTGTCGAGCTCGCCGTGGTCTTTTTGTCCTAAAAGCTCTTTATAGTTGTATTCTTTAATGGAATCGTCCATCATAACCCAACCAGTTCTTGCGTGGGTGCAGATTAGAACGTCTGCCGGATTTTTTGGGTTTCTACCTAAAAGAATTACGCCTTCCCAAGGGAAGTTCATTTGTGCGTCGGTAAGTGTCACTATTATCTTTCCTCCATAAAAAGTTAGTCTTGGAAATATAAACCTAGAAAATTAAGTTTTGTGGTTTATTAATATAATACCATATGAAGTTTGACGAAGTTATAGGAAATCCACCATACGACAAAGACTTGCACTTAAAAATTCTGGCAGCAATTACTGAAGTATGTGATTTCGAAACTGGTGGAGTAATAAGTTGGCTTGCCCCAGTTGGGTGGTTGCAGGAAAAATGTCCTTGGAAGGAAAACGTAAACTGCAAGAAGTATTCATACATAAACGGTTCAAATAATGGCTACTTTGATACGGTAGACGTAATTACCGAAGCAGACGCAAATAAATTATTTGGAATACTCTTGGGGTTGAATCTTGGTATCTTTAAGATGTCGTCTTATGGTAAGTTTGACATGGGAAGCCTATACATTTTTAATCAGTCTATCTTTGATAAAACCGTCAAGAAAATCTTGGACGAAAAAATCAAGTCGATAAAAGACGTATTTGAAACTGAAAAGCACGATTTCTGTATTTGTCTCCCAAAGATACACGGACATTCTGGAAATAAAGACATTTTTGAAGTAACTTCAAGAGTTCGTGAAAGGGCTTATGCGTGCGAGGGTCCGGAAGGACTTGTAAATGCAGTCTGCTTTAAGACACAAGAAGAAAAAGACAACTTCTATGACAGTTTGAATACAACATTTATGCTATACTGGAACTGGTCGGTAAAGAATGATAGAACCCAACAGTCTTGCTATCCTTTCATACCGTTTATGGAAGATTATACAGAGCCTTGGACTGACGAAAGGTTTATTTCAACTTTCCAGATAACAGAGCCAGAATGGGAATACATTAAAAATACAGTGCAGAGGTAGGTAGATGACAACATTTTACATAAAAAACAAATTAGAATTAAAAGAAAAGATTACAGTAGCTTTACACAATTTCAAGAACTTTGACGTTTCTTATAATGGAAAAACTGTAAAGGTTACAACCAACGAAAGAGGGTACATTTCGCTTACTCCGCATAATGAAAGTTGTATTTATGATTCAAGATACATTGACGACTACGTAGACGAAATAGTTTCGGACATAAAGTACTCTTTATTTAAGAATAAAAACTTGGTAGAGATATGCAAGACACACCACACAGACAACCATGAAACTTGGTTTTATGATAAACGTTCTGGAAAATTATTCTATGTATCTAATGGAAAGGTTTTTGTTGAAACGGCTAAGGAC
>Ga0326512_10000467_pt1 | contig 35696 bp, 48 predicted proteins | sample 1_2617_0518_D_FD_203652 | JGI IMG/M metagenome (GOLD analysis project Ga0326512, IMG submission 203652) | Bovine rumen microbial communities from UC Davis, California, United States - 1_2617_0518 | ecosystem: Host-associated > Mammals > Digestive system > Stomach > Rumen | place: USA... | reverse complement strand
GGTTTTTTCAAGCGTGTGACACGTACAAAAGGGGGTTTTATGGCAGATATAAAATGTCCTGCCTGGCTCGATGATACAGCTAAAAAGGAATGGCGGAAACAGGCGCCCGCCCTGATAAAGGACGGCCGGCTAACCGAGCAAACATCATCCGCATTTGCAACTTACTGCCAGGCGTTCAGCCAGTGGCAGCAGGCCGCGGAAAAAATCAAGACTGATGGCATGATTGTAACTACTAAAACGGGATACCCGATCCAGGCGCCCTGGGTATCAATCGAGGCTTCTCTATATACGATAGTATTAAAATTCAGCGGGGAGTTTGGCCTGACACCCGCGGCCCGGGCGCGAATCAGTGCCAAAAATGTTCAGTCTGATGATCCAGCCCGGACAAAAACTAACGGCTTCCTGAATCTCGGGCTTGCGTGATGACTTACACGGAAAAAGCTGAGGAATACATCTCCGGTGTGCTTTCAGGGAAAATCCCGGCATGCCGGGCCGGGGTTATCAACGCTGTAAAACGCCAGGTCAATGACCTGAAAAGACAGCGGACAAAAGATTTCCCCTATTATTTCGATCCCGCGGCTGCGAATCGCGTTTGTGCATTTATTGAACTCCTGAAAAACATCAAAGGTCCAAAAGCCGGGGAGAATTTACATCTTGAGCCGTGGCAGTGTTTTTTCATAACAACGGTTTTCGGGTGGAAAAAGACAGAGAACGACAACCGCCGGTTTTCTTTTGTCTATCTTGAAATCCCCCGGGGAAACGGAAAAAGCACATTATCATCCGCCGTGGCGTTATACATGTTATGCGCCGATGGGGAATTATCCGCAGATGTCTACAGTTTTGCGACAACACGGGACCAGGCACGGATTGTTTTTGATGACGCGAAAGCGATGGCGCAGCAGAGCAAGCAGGATCTTGCGGATGCTTACGGGCTGAAAATATTAAATAATTCGCTGCTGATTCCGGGAATGAACTGTAAATTTCTGCCAAAATCATCTGAGGACAGCACAAATGAGGGGCTTAATTCTCATTTTGCGTGTATGGATGAGCTGCACGCGCATAAAACAAGAAGACTGTTTGACGTTGTTACCAAATCGATGGGAAAACGCGCGCAGTCCCTGTTTTGGACAATAACCACGGCCGGCGGATCTATTGATTGCATTTGTTATGAACAGCACACATTAACGTTAAAAGTCCTGGATGGCAGTGTTAAGGATGATCACAGATTCGGCCTGATATACAGTATAGATCCTGAGGACGACTGGAAAAAAGACGCGGCATTAATCAAGTCAAATCCGAACTGGGCAAATTTGGATCATGATGTGATTTTTTCGGAAAAAAATTCAGCGCTTGTTTCACCGGCCGCCGAAAATGACTTCATGACTAAACGCCTGAATGTGTGGGTTCAGGCCGCTTTCTCCTGGATTCCGCTGAAGCTGTGGCGCAAATGCCTGATACGCGGGCTGAATATAAACAGCTTCGCGGGTGATGAATGCGTTTACGGTCTGGATCTTGCGACAAAACTAGATATCACGGCGGCGGTCCGTGTGTTCTGGCGCCCTGATGAAAACAACGTTTTACACTATTATGTGTTTCCCGAATTTTGGCTTCCTGAGGATACAGTACAGGCCAGCCGCAATTCACAGTATCAGGGATGGGCCAATACGGGATATTTTCACTTATCCCGGGGCGGCGTAACCGATTACATCGATATAGCCCGTTTTATTTCTGAGGATGTGCAGAACTATCAGAGTTTGGGCGTTGGATATGATCCCTGGAACTGCACACAGCTGGCGCAAACATTAAGCAATGACGGCATAGAAATGTATGAGGTACAGCAAGGGCCTAAAACATTGTCGGAGCCTATGAAATTCGTTCAACAGCTGATTATGCAGGAACGGATACACTATGACGGGAATCCGGTTCTTGAATGGATGATGTCAAACGTTGTAGTAAAACCGGATAGGAACGACAACATTTATCCCAGGAAAGAACGCAATGAAAATAAAATTGATGGCGTTTTTGCACTGATTACAGCGTTTTACATTATAATGAAAAGGGATATTGAACACACGTGGCAGGACTGGCAGGAAGATCCCGAGCCGGTGTTTATCTGAGGTGCGTATGGGGTTTTGGGCAAAATTCACCAGGTTTTTTACCGGAAACGGGGATTATACAGGTTATCAGAATTCCGGGCCTGTAACAATCCCTGTTACTGAATCAAAGGCGTACACACCCGATGCGGCCGCACAGCTTGGCACGGTCTGGGCATGTGTTAACCTCATTAGTCAGACGCTTGCATCTATTCCTGTAGATGTGTTTACGTTTGATGCCGCCGGAAAGCGGATCCTGGATAAGGCGTGCAATTTGGATTTCGTCCTTAATTCGTCCCCTAATCAGGATATGACCTCCTTCGAATTTTGGCAGACAATGTGCATGAATCGTCTGCTCCGGGGAAATGCCTATGCTCACATCATCAGGAAGACAGACGGGACCGCGTATATACTCTATCCGCTGAGCGCGGATCAGATGAATGTCAAGCGCGAAAACGATAACAGTATAGTATATGAATATACTGACAGACACGGCAAGATCATCAGATACGCACCTGATGAAATAATGCACTGGAAGGGGGTGGGGAATGGCCTGATAGGCCTGTCACCTATTGAATACATGAGGAACACCCTTACGGAAGCGATGGCCGCCCAGGAAAACGCTATAAAGATTTTTGTGGAAAAAGGCAAGATTTACGGCGTTATATCCCCGAATCAGGTATTAAATCAGAAGCAGAAAATCAGTGTTGCAAAGTCTTTTCAGGCTTCGGGGGATCATGTCGCAGTGCTGGATTGCGGCATGGAATTTCACGCGATGAGTCTATCTCCGGCGGATACTCAGCTGCTTGAAACGCGTAAATTCTCAACAGCTGAAATTTGTCGCTGGTTCGGGGTTCCGCCCGCGTTAGTCGGTGCCGAATCCGGGGACTATGAAAAGCTTGAAAGATGGTTTTATAAGGCTACAATTTTGCCGTTATGCGTCTCAGCTGAAAAGGCGCTCATGAAGAGAGTAGCGACAAAAGACGAGCGGCATAATCACGAGGTCAGGTTTAGAATCGGCGAATTGAACAGAGCAGATGACCAGGCCCGCGCGACTATATACGCTACACAGGTGCAGAACGGATTAAGATCCAGGAATGAGATACGCGACACTGAGGGGTGGAATCCGTCAGACGTGGCCGGGGCCGATTCCCTGACTATTCAGAGCAATTTAATCCCGCTTGAAAAGCTGGGACAGACGGCGCCGAGCCAGGAAGGAACAATGAACAGCATTAATCCGGAGAAAAACTGAAATGAAAAGGAACATTATTTATAAAACCGCGTTAACCGCGGAAGATGACGAATCCGGGAAAATCTCCGGATATGCGAGCACCTACAACAACCCGGATTTTTCCGGGGATGTGATGCTGCCGGGGTGTTTTGCGCCTGCGCTTGCAAAGATTGAAAAATCGGGGGTTATGCCCGTCATGTTTTTCAGCCATGATCATTGGTCAGTGCCCTGCGGCAGGTGGGACAGTATCAAGAGCGATGATACCGGGCTGTATGTTACAGGCCGTATTAACAAAGATCTTGAATCAGGCCGGGAAATATACAGCGCTCTTAAGTTTGGCAGCATGTCGGGACTTTCGGTCGGGTTCTCCTTCGGTCCTGATGATGTGGAAGGCAATGACGCGGGCGGCTATGATTTTAAGTCAATTCCGGATTTAATGGAGATCAGCATTTGCGCAATGCCGTGCAATCAGAGTGCGAGGATTGACGCGGTAAAGTCTCTTGATGTAGAATCAATCAAAGATTATAAAACGGCTGAAAGATACCTGCGGGATGTTGGTGTTTTTTCGCGTGAACAGGCTAAAAAATTCATTTCCTGCCTGAAGTCTGTTTTTGACCGGGAGCGCGATGCCCTCAGACGGAAAGAGACAGAAAAGGAAATTATAGATCTGATTCACAGTTTCACAAAAAAAGGATAATCAACATGGAAGAGAATAACACTAACGAGCTGCTTTCCGCAATTAAGGAATTCGGCGATAAGATTACCGCGGTGGAGACTGATGTAAAGGCCTCCAGGGCTGCCATTGATGAGAAGATTAAGAGCATCAGCGATGAGCAGGCAAAGGCCGCAAAGGATCTGAATGAGGTCCTGCAGAAGGCACACCATGAGAACGCGGCCGGCACCCCTGCCCAGGTAAAGACTGCCGGACAGACGTTTGTTGAGTCAGCTGGATATAAGTCGATGCTCTCCGGTGAGCAGAAGTCCTTCAGGCTTGCGTTTAAGGATGCTATCGGCTCTCAGGCATCCAACAGCGTTTCCCGCGATTCTATTGTGGTTCCTGCCCAGGGCAAGTTTGTCGGCATTCCTGACGACACCGGAACAAAGATCCAGGATCTCATTCCGACTGTGCAGACTGCTTCAAACATGGTTGAATATCTTAGATCCTCAGATATAACCAACAACGCGGCATTTATTGCCGAGGCCGCTCAGAAGCCTGAATCAGCTTTCACTTTTAAGCTTGAAAATTGTAAGGTTGAGACAGTAGCGCACTGGGTCAGGCTTACCAGGCAGGCTTATGAGGATGCGCCGCTCGTAGCGTCATACATCATGAATAAGCTGCTCGTAGGTCTCAGGAAGACGATCGAGGCGCAGATTCTCAACGGTGACGGGACAAGCCCGAATCTTCCGGGACTGCTTACTTCTGTAACTGACAAAGCAACAGCTGCGGGCGTGGCAAAGGGTGATACGCTTATCGATTTTGTCCTTAAGGTTAAGAACCATATCGAGGCGCTGAACTATACGCCGAACATCCTTGTACTTAATCCGGCGCAGTGGACTGTCCTCAGTCTCATGAAGAACACCCTGGGTGAGTACCTTCTCGGCGGCCCCGCAATGGTCGCGGGAAAGTCCGTTTGGGGTCTTTCTGTTCTCACATCCGGGGCGGTTCCGTCTGGCAAGTACATCCTCGGCAGTCTCCAGGAGGGCTGTACTATCTATCAGCGCATGGGTGCGGAAATGATGGCAAGTTTTGACGATGCGTCAAACTTTACGACTAACCTCGTAACGCTCAGGGCCGAGGAGCGTCTCGGTTTTGCTGTTGAGGATCCGAACGCGCTCAGCGCCGGTGATTTCAGTATTCCCACTTCGTCATAAAATATAATTTTCGGTTATGATAGGAGCCGGGGCATTGCCCCGGCTTTTTTGTATCAGGAGGAATATATGGCAGATTTACCAGTTTCACTTGATGACCTGAAGAAACATCTGAATATTGATATCAATGATGACGATGATCTGCTTCTTGAGTATGAAGCCGCGGCGGTCGAGATGGCCGAGCATTTTATGAACCGGGAGATTATACAGCGGGAAGATCAACTGGCGCTCAGTACCACGGCGGCGGGGGTTCCGGCGGCGGTCAAGCAGTATATCCGCTGCCAGGTGGGGGATTTTTACAAACAGCGCGAAATTACAGCAACGGGGCAGTTTGCAACATTTTATAAACATTTGCTTGATCCTTATTGTCTTAAATACCGGGATGATGAGGAGGATTAAAAATGCTCAATGCGGGAATTCTGTCAGAAAAGATTCAGTTTTACTATTTCAGCAGTGCGCAGAACGCGGCGGGGGAATCGATAGAACATTACACAGAGGGGCCGGTAGTTAGGGCAAATGTCAGGCAGGTGTCTATACGCAAATTATTAGAATCCGGGCGGGATATCGCGGCGCAGGCCATGACCGTAAAAATCCGGCTGAATTCTGATATTTGTGTAGGGGATCGCATTCTTTGGCGCGGGCAGTTTTACAATGTACTGAATATCACAAAAGACAGAGAAGAGCGATCCGAGATATTGGCCGTTGAACTTGTTCAGGACTAAACATCATGAGCATATATAATGCCGCAGAACTCCGGGAAAAGTTTCAGAAATGGTTTGAACAGAACCCCGGGGAACACAAAGAGTTTTACAGAGATACATTAAAAAAATACAACAAAGGCGTTGAAGCATCAGTAAGAACGGCCATAAACAGCAAGTTGAAAAAATTTACCGGGGCGCTTGCATCATCAGTAAAGACTAACTCAGGCTTCGGCACCGGTGGATCTGTTTACGTTACAACATATATATCTAATGTCCCCCAGGAGGTTCAGCATGTATGGAGCGACAGCACGAAACACGGGCGTTATCAGTGGTACGCTCCGGGTTATGCCGGATTTGTGAACTGGGGCACAAAATCACATCCTAACCGCAAAAAGTCCAACGCCTCGAAACTGAACAAAAAGATTCAAAAACAGGCTACACAGATAGCAAAATACAGAAAAAAACTATCAGAACATAAGGCTAAAATGTTTTTATCCGCACGGATCCGGATGACGGGCGTTGATAAAACCGAAGAGAAATATAACAAAATTATAGACAGGTATACGGCACAGATGCAAAAGACGATAGAAAAGGCCCGGAAACTGTCAGGACTGCCGATAATCCACGGCGTGACAGCCCGGAAAATTTTAGCATACTTGGAACAAAACCAGGACACAATAGCGCAAAAAATATATAATGATATATATAACCGGATTGAGCAGGATTTAAGCAGATGAGCAGCAGCCCGTTTGAGCACGTACAGGAATGCAACAGCCTGATGAGCGCGGAAATAACCAAAATTATGGGCGTTCAGCCTTTTTGGTTCCGGTCACCGCTTACTGACGGGAACACAGCACAGCCGCTCCCGGTCCTGGTACTGTCTCAAACATCCGGCGCCGCGGTGGTTACAGGCCTGCAGATGCAGTATGAGCTGGCGTTAATCGCGGGTACGTTTGAAGATGCTTATGCCCTCCTGGCTAAATTATCATCGGTATTAACGGAAGGCCGGATGTCTGATGATAAAATCACTATGTGGGTCAATCTGATGAATTACGAAACGGCGTATGACGCCGGGGGGCATGCGGTTATAAACACGCATATAACAGCAGTTTTGGAGAAAGCGAAGGGGTAAAAAATGGCGTATACACCTATCTATGAATATAAACATCGGTACAGCCAGCTGGCGGCCGGGTCGCTGACAATGTGGGCGCCGCTGCCCGCTGACGGGTCGGATCCTGAGTTTAGGCCGCTGAACGGTCTGATTCAGACTCCTCAGTGGTCGTTTTCGTCTGCTCAGGATGATGACACTGTAGTAGCGGATGTCGCGAAGGAATACCGCCCCGGAATCTATGAGGGTGCCGAGTCATCGATTGAGTTTTATGAGTATCTTGACGACAAAGATCAGGCCGATTTCATCAAGCTTGCACAAACGGGCGGCCAGTACTGCTACCTGAAAACCCAGTACAGCAACGGCGTTATCAACCAGGCTAAATTCGCGATTTTGGGCACTGAGGAAGCCGCAAAGGGTCAGGAAGATAAGATCTCGATGACTGTAAATCTTAAAATGTCCGGCAAGTTTACCAGGACAAATCCAACCGCATAAATTCACCCAGCCGGGCATGATGCCCGGCATTTTGGTTAAGGAATAAAAATGAATCTTCTTGAGCATCTTAAACAGAACGTTAACGCAATTCAGAACTCTGAAAAACTTGATTTTGAACTCAACGGGAAAGAGCTGCATTATGTAGTTAAGGAACCGACACCCGGGCAGGTTTTCGGCGCGGGTGAACTCGAGAAAATCGGCAAGAATACCGAAGCGACAGCGTACATGATTGGCGCATGCGTACAGGATGAATCCGGGGCACATATTTTTGATTATCAGTCTGAACAGGACAGGAAAGAATTTATGGAAGTCTGTCCGTTTTGGCTGTTTAACAAGATTAACGATGCCGTCATGAGGATATCAAAGAACATCATCAGCGGTGATATAGCAAAAAACTGATTGATCATACTCCGATCCTGCGTACATGTTTTGAGATAGCAAAGGACACGGGGCAGCCATTGCATGATGTGATGGCGTTGCCTTTATCCGAGATCACATTGTGGCAGGGCTATTATCTGCTGCAAAATGCGGAGTATGAGTACAGCAAAAAGCATTCCGGAAAGGTAAGGCCGGAGGGGTATCAGGATTAAAACCGGGGGCGGATTATGGCCATTGCAAAAAGTTTAACGCTGCTTATGAAGCTTAGGACTGATGATTTTCAGTCAGGGATCAAAGGCGCGGAAAGACAGGCCGACAAATCCGCCCGGAATATCGAACGCTCCGGGGAAAAAGCTAAAAAATCCTGGCAAGATGTCGGGACCGCTGTTACATCCTTAAAAGGGATTTTTGCAGGATTTGTCACAGCGGCATTTTTTAAGCAAATCGCGGATGTGGTAGCAGGAAATGAGAAGGTTATATCCTCATTCCGCGCTATTACTGACAGCACAGAACAGGCCCGGGCTGTTTTTACCACTTTTAATAACCTTTCCCGTGAATTGCCGCAGTCATTTGATGAGATCCGGCAGTCCGTTCTGACTCTTGGCAAATCCGGAATCATGCCGTCAACGGATTTAATCAAAGATCTGAGCAACATCGCGGCGGGCACCGGAAAATCATTAACAGAAGTTTCCCAGGCGGTTTATTCAGCTACAGCCGGACAGCTGCGCGGACTGCAGGCCCTGGGTATTCAGGCTGAAAAATCCGGGGATAAAATCCGCGTAACGTTTAAGGGTTCCGTTACTGAAATAGCTAACACGAAGCAGGCCATGCTTGACTATGTGTCAAGCATCAGCAAATCCGATTTTGCCGGCGCTGCGGAAAGTCAGATGCAGGGCCTTACGGGTGCCATAAAAAACGTTGGTGATGCCTGGGGTGATTTTTTATACGCGGTCGGCGGAAACGGAAACGGCGGGCTTGGTGAGGTGATAACCCAGGCTGTTTGGATAGCTGTTGACGCGTTAGACGGTTTAAGCAATTTTATAAATAATAATCAGTGGTTTCAGGCTATCACCTCGGATTTAGCCCGGTTCATGACCGATTTCCGGGCCGGGCTTAAATACATCACGACAGAAGCGGGCGCCGCGATTGATGAGATAACCGGGAGCGTGGGCGATTCCTCAGGCACCTGCGGGGAATATGTAAATACTTTTTTCAGCAACTTCTTCAGCCTGTTAAAAATCGGCGTTACGATAGTAACAGCCGCGGTTATGTCTGTGCTCAAGACGATAAAAGCAGCCATTGCTACCGCGGGGACAGCCCTCATTAGTTTCAGCAAATCGGTGTTTAACGTTCTCACTACGATAGGCGACAAAACCGGGGCGGTTCTTCATGAGGTCGTTCACGGCGATTTCTTGGCCATTGGCGATACATTAAAAAATACGCCCAGCCTTTCAAGCCTGTTTGATGAGGGTTTTAAGGCCACGGCAGACGCGGCACACACGGAGTTTGATTCTCTTTTTGACGATGTAAAAGCGTCTTACAAGGGTATCAAGATGATGATTGCTGATACCGCGGCCGCGTCTGTAAAAGCCGATGAGGACAGGGAAGCCAGGCTGAAAAGACAGGCTGACGCATTAAAATCCCTTGATGGTAAATCCGGGGCGGGGGCGGCCGCTGTATTTACGCCCGGCAAGTCCGGTGGCAAAGGGTCCGCGGGCAAGTCCGCAAAGGACGCAATAGACAGCGCCCGTAAAACGTGGGAAAGCTTTTTTAAGTCGCTCAAGTCTACCGGGGAACAGGCCGCTAACGCGTTGCTTACGCCCTTAGAGTTAGAAAACAAGAAATATCAGGACAGTTTAGCGCAGATTAAACAGTTTTATGACGCCGGCACGATCCTGGCGTCTGAGTATCATCAGGCTGTTGAGATGGCGGAAAAAGCACATCAGGACCGGCTGACAAAGATAAAGCAGGACGGGGAAAATAAGCAGCTTGATAACACAAAAAGCAATCAGATACAGGAAAAGATTCAGCGCGCATATAGCTATACAGAGAGCGAAGACGCTATAACCGGATTTTTCACCCGGATGCAGGATCTTTTCGGTGATAAGTCCCTGCATCAGACTATGGAGCAGTTTTCAACCCGCCTGGCGTCTATGACAGGCGAGCAGCAGGTCGGGGTGTGGGGCAAAATGGGCGGCGCTATATCCTCATACTTTGAGACGATGAAAAACGGTTTTGCTGAGGGGTCTACTGGGTATAAAATCATGTTCGCGCTGCAGAAGGGTTTTGCCATTGCGTCAGCTACTCTGAGCATGATCCAGGGGGCTATGGAGGCGTGGAAGCTCGGATTTCCCGCGGGACTTTTGGCCGGTGCGGGCGTTTTAGCCCAGGGCGCTAATCTTATCGGACAGCTTAAGAGCGTTAATTTTTCCGGTGAGCACTGGGACGGCAGTCCGAACCCGGCTGGCATGTGGGGCACAGTGTCCGAAAGGGGCGCGGAAATGGTGAACGGCGCGATTGTCTACGGCGCCGCGGATATTAAGAGCGCCGAAGAAACAGACAGATTGATTAATCAGGGTAAACAGTCCGCCGCTGTTTCCGTGTCTGTCAATCTGTATGAGGACGCGTCAAAGGCCGGGCAGGTACAGCAGAGCGACAACGGAGATGTTATTAATATTTTTGTATCCAACATCAGGCGCGGCGGACAGGCCGCCCAGGTGCTACAATCGTCTTATGGCTTAAAACGGGTGGGGGTATAAGATGGCTATCTCGGTTTATCCGTCATATCTGCCGGGGTTTTTACAGTCAGGGTACAGCCTGAAAACACAGCCTAACATGCTCAGAACGCAGATGTCTGACGGGTACACACGTCAGAGAGTTATCAACAGCGGGAAGCCCGCGGAGCTGTCTGTGAACATGAGCATGTCCGGGACTGAATATAACGCTTTCACCGACTGGATAAACAAGAACGCGGCGGGCGGTGCCGGGTGGTTTATGGCGCCTGTACTGTCATCAGACACAGGCGACAAGGAACCGCAATATCAGACGGTCAGAATCCAAAACGGCGCTATTTCCGCGGCGCTCACGTGGAGGTCTGACACCGAGACGCGGTGGAAAATCAGTTTTACGCTTGATGTAGCGGTCGCGCCGCTTCCGGAGGCTGACGCTGGTTCAGGTTCAGGCAATTTTGAAAAAATTGCGGTATGGAAGAAGATTGAAGAATGAGCTTAAAATCAGATAAAACTATATCAGGAAACACGGCAAAAGAATTCCTGGAAAATTTAATAAATTTTTTTCATGCAAATACGCCTGGATTAACCCTCTTGGAATCCGTATCACCTGATGACAGTGAATATACAGGATATCCGATTTATAGCGCGGGAGCGCCCGAGTCTGTGTCAGGAGATCAGTATATTTGCGGATCAGGATTAAATGATTTTAAATCCCCTGTTTATTTTTTTGGCACAAGCGTTGATAACGTTGTACTAATGATTACGCTGATGGGCAAATGGCTGTCATTTTCGATGTGTCATTCGATGACAGCCGCGCGGAATATCGGCGATATTATAGACGAGGCAAAACTTACAAAAATTTGCCCGCTCACAAATATAGTACGAGGACGTACTTATAATCAGGGGTTACAATATTATACATATAAAGTACACTTGGATCATTCAACTGATATATATAGGATATCATTACAGTATATAAACAGTGATTATTCAACCTGTTATAGGTTCAAGCCGCTCTTGACAAGCGATTCTACTCCTGCAACTTACTACGCCGGTGAAGAGCAATTCTCCGTTATTTTTACAAGGACTGACAAAGGGGTTGCATGTGCGCTGAATCTCTTTGAAAATTTAAACGATAGTGAGGGAGATCACGGCAGTTATTATCCGCAGGGGCAGCTGCTGTATTTCAGTTTTAACGAACCGGTTGAGATTTCCGAAAGACTTTATAGTAAAAGAGATCCCTGGGAGAGCACAGACTATATTGCAGACGAAGACATTTTTATGCCGCAGTGGGCGGAATTTCTCGCAACTTTTGCGGGGAAAGAAAGATGGAACCCATATCAGTTTTATCAGCGAATCGGATTAAAACATTTTGTTCCGGCTTTTGCAGATAATTATGGCCCTGAGCGTGCAAGATCTGTATATCCGGATAAGCTTGTTCCTTTTCCAGGTTCGGAAAGTGCCATAAAACTTCTATCACCTAAAATTTCACGTTATTATGCGAATCCACTAGCATTTCCTTATGACGCCAATTCTCGTATAATGCCTTCTCAGTTTTTTCTGCTGCCCAAAATGAAAAAGGGAGAAGCGTTTACACGGCAGATCTATGTTCCGTGTTCACAGGAGCGCGGCGAGATATATCTGTGCTATATTCCCGCGGCTGAGGAAAGCGATATGCCTAAATCGGGCAATATATACGAAATAGGCGGCAAAAAATTCTTGTGTATCTATCCGGGAATGTGCGGCCTTTTCGCGCGCGTGGGGTGATTTATGATTTATTCCCTGTCTGAGATTTGCGCGTCCGGCGGCCAGATGCCTGTAATAACGCTCACATTCGAAAACTCGAAGGCGGGCGTTTACAGGTATGTTTTAGGCTATTCAGATGTAAAAATCGGGGATGTAAAATACGCGGCAAGCGCCTTCACGATTCAGCTGCCGGAGCGGTCTGATTCCGGTTTTTCGGATTTGTCATTTGCTATCTGCAACGTTTCCGGGGAGGCGTATCAGATGACGAAAAAAGCCATCGAATCCCTGGCACCAACGTATTTAACGCTTCAGGAATGGGCGCCTGATGATTACAGCCTGATGCAGTCATTACGCCTTACGGTTACAGACGCGAAAATCACAACAGAGCAGGCCACGTTTGTAGCGTCTTTCTGCGATATGCTTAACACGGCATTTCCCAGGCTGAGATATACCGACAAGAACGCCCCGGGGCTGAAGTACATAGCATGAGCTGGATAGACAAATACAGTTTTGTCCGACACACACCCGGCGGCCGGGTGTTTCCGGATCTTGACTGCTGGGGGCTGGTGCGGTGCATTCTTGAGGAACGGAAAGGGATAAAGCTGCCTGAATTCTGTGATTTTTCACAGAAAAACATGGGAGATCCCGCCGCCGGAATGGTTGCCCGGCATGTGTTTCAGGAAATAGCGGCCCCGGAAGATTATTGTGTTATTTGCTACTACCGTCACGGGATTCTGTTTCATGTCGGGGTTTTTTACCAGGGTGATATACTGCACACTACAAACTGGCACGGATTCCGGAAACAGCCATTAAACACTTTTTATCCGCAGTGTGTGAGGAGATTTTACAGATATGCAGGTCAGGATATACACCCGTCAGTGTCTGATTTATCCGATTGAGCAGATACACATCCCGGATTTTTCCGGCACTGTGAAAGATCTTTTAGCCCGGGAAGTGCGGGATTTCGCGCCTGATAAGCTATCTGTATCTATCTATATAGATGGTAAAAAAGCCTTCTGGGATACGCCGCTGTCCGGTGTTGAGGAACTGAAAATCATTGTAGAGCCTCAGGGCGTTGAAGCAGCATTTGCTATTGTAGCGGCCATTGTGGCCGTTGCTTCGGTAGCCTACAGCTTGTATATGATGAACAGGCTGAAGGCTGATAACCCGGCAAAAACATCCGACACATCTACTATATACGATGTAAACGCACAGGGTAACAAAGTCAGGCTGCAGCAGGTTGTTCCGGAGAATTTCGGCCTGATAAAGCATTTCCCGGATTACCTTGCGGATAAGCATACTTTTTACAGGCGCAATAAAAAGTATATAGATATGATTTTGTGCCAGGGCGCCGGGTGGTACGATTATAAATCTGATGGTTCCGATATCTACATCGGAAACACCCCGTTTTCAGGTTATAGCGGCAGTGATGTCAGATATCAGGTTTTTGATCCCGGTGCTGATGTGTCCTCAAACAATATCGAAGCTGGTATGCATAAATGCTGGTACAGCAGCACCGAGGTCACATCATCAGGCAAGACGCTTAATCCGTATGGCAATGTAGATCCCGGTGAATCGGGCGGTTATGTCGTATACACCGGCGGAAAATCCTATGCAAGCGGTAAAGACGGCGGCCTGTCTTGGCATATCATGCCAAAAAGCTTTTGCGGCGTGTATTGGCAATACGTGGGATATAGGCCTTCTGTCACTACAGGCGGCGGACAGGCGTTTATTCTTTCACCCGCAAACATCGGTGTTAAAGCAGGGGATTACATCAGGATCACAAACGCGCCGGATGTCAGGCAGTGGGCCTCCGAGTCGGTGTGTGATGCGGTAAAACTTGATTCAGGAAACATACAGATTTCCTGGACGCCGGAAACAGAGTTTACAGATATATCATGCATAGCAGATACATCTATCAGCGTAACAATCACAAAATATGAAAAATGGGTCATTAGTTCCGGTAGTGGGCCGCAATCTCCAACGTTTTCTTCTGAGCCAGTCAGTGGAACATGCAACGTTATAACCTATTCCGTTTCAGCGGGAAAAATCACGGCGGAAATTTCCGGATTAGGTGATCTTCCTGTTGTTCCGGATCCGGCTACAACTATAACGGGACGCATAATAGGCCTTGATTCTTCCTGGTATACAGTTACGATTACGCAGGCATTGTCAGATTCTGTCATTGAACCGCTGACTGGTGAGAAACGCCTGTCAGACAATGGCACGTATGAGATTATCGAGGTGGGAAGCACTACCGTAAAAGGGAATCCGGCACATCCAGCAGGCGGTGCGATCATTGAACGCACAGAAGTATCAGCCCCGGTTTATACAGTCAGACGGATCGATCCTGATACCGATAAGGAGATCCCGTGGTCGGGCTTTTGGGGGTCGGATCAGTGGGTTGACGGTGTAGCGGATGACGCTCTCACCGTATCATATCAGGAAGACGCGGATGCGGCCGAAGCAAAGGAATACGCGGGGCCTTACCGCGCCTGTCCTATTGGCGCGACTGCTACCGAGTACGAAGTGGATATCGATTTTCCCGCCGGGCTGGGGTATCTCAACGGCAAGGGGAAATATGACGAAAGAACCGTAACACTGTCTATTGAGTGGCGCAAAGTAGGAACATCAGCCTGGACCGCGTATGAATACAAGAGAACAGCGGGCACAGGTGATGAACTTGCGGAAACTGTCACATTTACATTTGACGAGGGCGCGTATGAATGCCGGATAAAAAACAAATCCGACAAAGTAGACGATGCGGCTCAGGTTGATACAGTCAAGTGGACCGGGTTAAAGTCCTGCATAGCGCAGCCGACTTCATACGCGGGGATGACTACAATTTTATGCCGTTTCCGGGGGTCCGAGACGCTTTCTGAACTGTCTGAAAATCAGATTGCTACCTTTTGGATGCGCAAACTGCCGGCCGTGAACGGCACGGATTTAGCCATAACGGAAGATGTGGCGCCCGTGGTGCAGTATATATTACAGAACAGCAAATACGCGGGGATCATAGATCACAATTCCCTGGCGGCGCTTGACGCATACTGCAAATCAAACGGGTATAAACTCACGGGCACGATAGACGATGACAGCACGCTGCTGGATGAACTCAGGAACGCGCTGAAGGTGTGCATGTCCGAGCCAACGGTGTCAAATAATCTCGTGGCATTTGCCCGGATGACAAAAAAATCATCATCTGACGCATTTCAGCAGATTTTTATGCTGCAGAATCTCACGGCTGCCCCGGTAGTTAATCTCACATTTGCGAAAGATGACGATGTGAAAGAGATTGAACTGTCATACATCGATTCCATCACCTGGAAAACATCAACCTATTTTTATCATCTTGATGATTCAGGCAATGTAGTAGAAACTACATATGCAACCACTAATAACGCGGAAAAACTCGATACGTGGGGCATAAAAGGCACAGATGACAATCATGCGCAGGCCCGCGCCCTGGCTGTAAGGCGTTTGAAATTTTTAACGTATTGCAAGACTCAGTATGAGATACAGACGGAATTAGATGGCCTGAACTGTCAATATCTCGACTATGTCGGGCTGGTATTACCTCAGGAACTGAGCAACATCAGCGGGAGAATCACGGCATACGACAGCACAGCCAAAACCATAACCGTGGATCAGTCAATCCCTGCCAGGTTTGATTCCGGGGTTGTTTACGTAAGGAAAAAAGACGGGTCATCAATAAATTATCCCTTTGTCAGGAAGGATGCCCTGACGCTTGAAATTTCGAGCAGTTTTATCCCGTGGGATCCTGAATACGGCGCGACGCTTGAATATCCGTTTTTTGTTATTGGTGAAATAGTGCCCTGCTGGGTGCAGTCTGTAGAACCGGGGGATAAATCATGCACGCTGAAACTGGTGAATTATGACTCAAGAATCTTCGAATGATGATTTAACCGATAAAGAAAAGAAACAGCGGGTGACTGGCCCGCTGTTGAGGAATGCGCCAGGAATCGGGCCGCAGGAAAACATAAGGAAAAACCGCGGCATTAGCGCATTCATAATATAAACCTTTTCACGCCTAAATGTCAATAAATAATAAAAACATCTGATATAGATCACGCTCAAAATGATAAAAGGATTTGGATAAAAAGAAACGCCTGCGGAAGGGCGGGCATGAAGCCCGCCTGATATTGCGCCCCGGGGAAGGCGCGCGCGCCCCGGTCAGGAGCGATAAAAGCTTGAATAAAGCTATGGCTATATATTATAATGTTTTTCAAGCATTCCGCCCGGCTTTCTTCATTCGTACAGAAGATTAAAAGCAAACTGCTGGCGGCTGAAACAGGCGCGCGGCGCTCTACGCGCCTGTATATCTCAATGGGCTATTTGTTCATAAACATGGCCGAAGTCACGCGGCCGGGGTGCAACTCCTCAATAGCCCAGCCTTCTTATTTACATGATTCCGCTAACGCTTTATATCTGATTGCGATTTCGTCACATTCGGCGGCAATAGCCAGACTTTCTTTAATTTTTCCCTGTATATCGGCTGCGGAATAACAAGCAAAACCGGGTTTATCTCCGGCCTTTCCGGGCACTGACTGACAGGGACGGGCGTCTGACAGCCTGCTAATAGAAAAATCATTAGCGGCATAGGCGTTAATAGTCTTTTTATATTCGTCAATCTCATGAAGATAATTCTCCGTTATGCCGTTTAGCTTTTTCTGCATGTCCTTTTCTTTCTGCCGGGCCTGCTCTGATAACTTAACAGATTCAACAGCAACCCCCTGGCGGACAGATTCGGCGCCTTTCTCATATCCCGCGACAAAGGCTATAAGCACAGCCGCCCCGGCCGCCGCGATTAAATACCTGACTGGCACCTCGGTCTCCAGATTTTCTCATGACAAATGCTTGATTTTTTAGTATCCATTTTCCGGGTTACGGTAAACGCTGCCACGGGCACAAAACGATCTTCAGGCATGGTGTATTCTGATATAAAAACCGGGTTAGCCTGATGTTCACACCATGAATAAAAATCATCAAAATCAAAATCCCGGCCATATCTTTCTTCTGTGCTTTTATACGGCGGATCACAGTAAATAATCCCGCCCCGCTCAAAATTCAGCGCCCTGTAATCCCCCGTGGTTACAGTCAGGACAGGGGGCACATCTGTAGAGTTTATTCTTTCCAACCTTTCCAGGCTTTGCAATCTGCAAAGTGATTCATCAGTCTGTAAAGTTTCAAGATTTTTCAGGCGTTCAAATCTTTCCAGGCTTTCCAACCGCTGCAATCTTTCATCATTTTCCAGCGTTTCAAGACTTTTCAGGCGCTCAACGCTTTCAGCTGATTGAAGCCTTACTCCGGGCGTTTTTTCTTTTCGGATTTTTTTATATATAGGCTTATTCATGACCGCGGGATCAATAGTGCCATTCATTAGCCCCGCTTTCAGCGCGGTTACAATCGCGCGGCCGGCGCCTATACGCCTTTTATGCCTGTCCTGTTCCGATTCCACGGCCTTTTTCAGGGCGTCAGCCGTCTCAGGGCATAATTCACGCCAGGGGCCGGTATCTTTCCAAAAAATCGCATAGTGCAGCGCGCGCTTATATGGCTCTAATTCGCGGGCATAGCAATATTCATGCAGATTATTCCCGAAGCTGAAACAGATAGCAACGTAAGGATCTGTTTTATACAGTCTTTGAAAATCATCCCTGGAGATCCAGCGATCCTCATTCCTGAAGCCCCTGGTTATGGCAGTTTCAAACGCATGCGGGATCATGCCGTTGATATCATTTGCAACTACCCTGCCATATTTGCCTGATAATAACGCCGCGTGGGTAACAGCGCACCCGCCGCAGAAAACATCATACAGGACAGGGGCGGCCGGCAGAATGTCAAGAATCTTTTTTGCTATCCTGTTTTTTGAACCTTTATACGGCAGGCCGTAATTCATAATCAACCCCTTTTTACTGATAATTTTCCGTTTTTTCTTTCTACAGTCAGATAATAGCCCGGGCGGTTCATTGCCTCCTCAAGATCATACGGCGTCAAAGATTCCCCCGCCTGTAAAAATCCCCTTTCCTGCAATGCGGCCGTTAAAATATTTGCCATGTCGAAAATATCAAGCGTGATTTTTCTGTCAGGCGCCCGTGATTCCCCGGGGGATGTGATAAAGTCTTCAAAGGTCATTTATTAAATTCCTTTCGCGCTCTGACAACTCTATTTTTATCTTTGGTTTATTTTTTTTGTCTTGTTCTTTCCTTTCGCGGCTCGCCTTTTCCGCTGCCAGCTTGTCACGCGTGGCAGACGGGGACAAAAGATAACACGTGCCGTAAGGTTGTTTTTTTATTTTGTCCATATTATCCAAATGCCTGACCTGGATCACGTCTTCTCTTCTCAGCTTAAACGGCACGGGATATCTTTGCAGCGTCAGCGGGAACTGTATAGACAGCAGCTCGTCCGGGTATTCAAACGTCGGGAACTGTTTTTTAGGATTTACAAGCTTATTAGCCGCGCGGATGGCATCTGTCAGAGCGGGAGAACATTCCAACAGGATATCCCCGGACAGGTTAGTGATAAAAGCGGTCGCGATATCAGCGCCGTTACTGTATACCACCTCGGCGCCGATAACTATATTAGTCCTCTTGGCATAGTTTAAGCATGTAAGCCCGGGCGCGAAAAGAAAATAATTTATATGCCGGGCGTTGTAAAAATCTACAATTTTGGCAAGTATAGAAAAGGGCGGGTTGTCAAGAACACAGCACCCGGCCGGATATTCAAAATTTTCATAATCCCCGCCCGGGTAAAATGGGCGGACAATGGTATCAGGTTTTATGCCATACCGGGAACATGCCCAGCCTTTTATAGCGTCATAAACTGGCGCGGGCGTATAACAATCGTCTGTGGTTAATTTTGGCTTGAATTTGTTTACGAACTCTTCGTATGTCTTGCTTTTCGGCATGTGGTTATCTCACATCACAAAGATCATAGCTACGAAAGCGACACAGCCGCAAAGCATAGCGCCTAACATCAGGGCGGCGATATCGGCCGCCCCGCCCTGTAAAAAGAGACGGCGCTCGGCGTCTCTCCGGGGTATAAGCCCCGGGGCGATCTTATGGTCAGAGTAGATCCAGCGCTTAAACTCACCGGCCGCGCCCATTTTATCCCCGGCTTTCAGCTTCCTGCGGAGAGTGCTATCCAGATAGGATTCCCGCTTGACGTTGAAAACAAAGGACACCAGCGCGTCAAATTGATTCTGAGTAACAAGCGGCTTATCACGCCCTGAAACATAATCAAGATTGACAACGTTCTCGGCGTCTCTGATATCATCGCGCAGAAGCTTCTCGGCCTGTTCCAGGGTGATTTTATCCCCGGGGCGCACCCCGCGGGCGTGGCCCCAGCCTATAGTGTAAAGCCCCGCCCGGTCACATTTGCCGTGATAGGCGGTAAGGGAAAAACCCTCAAACGACTTAATCAGATCAATCCCTTTTTTGCTGCACTGCATACGCATATTTCCCTCCGGGGCCGTATTCAATCTCATGAAAAATCTCCGGCCATGTCATAACAAGCTGCTGCCGAACATGAGGAGGCAGCCTGTTTGTTTTCATCCACACCCACACGGACTGGGATTCAACATCAAACTCGGCCGCGCACCAGCGCCGCAATTCAGGCACAGTCTCAAGACTGAACGGCGGCGTTGTCCCTGTTTTGAGTATTTTAACAAGATCCTGCCAGGTTATCATTCATCCTCCTTAAACTCAGGGAAAAGCCTGATAAGCCTTTCAGAACGTTTAGGGGGAATATTCCCCCGGACGCGCCAGCGGGTTATAGATGATTCATCAACACCGAAAAGCTGCATTAAAAAAAATGCAACCTGGCGGCGCGTTACGGCCGCATATCCCCCGGGCATGAACCCGGCGAGCATCTTTTTTTCTACCGTTTCATATTTCATATTCATACACCTGAAAATGCCGCCCGCAAGGGCGGCGCCCCTGATTAACAGCGCTTTGCAGTAACAACGCTAAATGAAAAATAGGCCCCATCATCAGCCAGGAAAGGATCAACGGCCAGGACGTTGCCGTAAGCCATCTCGACAGATTGCGCATATTTGCGGACACGTCCAAAAACATAGCGGATAACACAATGCTCGGCGGCCTTTTTCGGGATCATGATCTTGAATGAACCATCATCACAGCCCGCTGATACAACCCTGACACCCTTAAAAAGGCTTTTAATCATCCCGGTAATCATAGTCTTTTCAATCTCAAAATCAGTCATTTCCAACTCCTTATGTTTTCCTGTTTTCCGGGCGGGTTCCTCAATCCGCCCTTCTGTTGTTATTCTACACTTATGTTAGAAAGAGTGCAAGAGATTTTATAAATTATTTTGTGATGTTTTTCTCATTTTCAGTTATTGCGGCAATTCCGCACAGCACAAAGACGACACACGGCAGGGCGACACCGTTTCCCCACATCTTATATTTCGCGGCGTCAGTCGGCTCGGTCATGAGCCATTTCCGGATTTGCGATGCTGTCTTGTGCTTCTTGCCGTTGATGTCGCAGTACTCGTCAAAAATGCCCTGCCACTTTCTGACCTCGGCGTCTGACGGCTCTGAGTCTGTCAAGTTATCTGTCCACCAGTCCGGAAAGCCCTGGAGCCGGGCGCATTCAAGCGGTGTAATCATGCGCACGCGCCAGTCGGCGTTGACAATGGGCGGGCACTTGTAATCGGTAGCGACAAGCGTGCCCGCCTGGTCAGGCATGGCGTGGGTAAAACGAGATGCCTTGTTCATGAGGTAGAGATTATCAGCTGAAGTGGGCACGCAGACAGCATGGCGGTCAGCGGTGTTCAATGTAAATGACACATCCTCATCAATGCCTGATCCACGGGGGCCGTTTTTTTCTGCCCTGTTAATCATCGACCCCTGTAAGCATACAAGCGGGGCGTTGTTTCCCCCGGTGCCGCAATATGCGGTAATAGTGGGGCATGCATCGCACGGTCCGTCATAACGGACGGCCTTACAGTGATTATTAAAAACTACCATCATACCGCCCTGATTGCAGGCGGGCGAGCCGCCGTTGATATCAAGGGTTCTTGCTGTATCCGCCCGGTAAATGCCGGAGTGGGGATTAGATGATTTCATGCTGTTAGATTCGTAAGAGCACAGCCCATAAACGATAGGCAGGTGCTGATGCGTCTCCGCCCGGAGCGTGGGCGACAGATCATGCTCAAGAGAGATTGCCGAGCCGCCTTGATCATTCAGGACTTCTTTTCTCCAGCCTGTCTCTCCAGCGCCGTTTTTAGCGGTTCGGGCAAAATCTTCCCGCGCTGTCTGCATCTTCTCAGAATGCCCTGACACGCCCTCGGACTCAAATAATATTTTTCCGGCGCTGTTCCCGTCAAAATCCGCGACAAGGTAGATACGTTTGCGTCTTTGGGGGACTCCCCAGTACTGAGCATCGAGGATTCTCCAGGCAACAGAGAAATCATCTCCCATGATAAGGCCGCTGCTGTTCCACTTTTCAGGTTTAGGAACTGATACATCTGATTTTTTGACATTGCAAATTTCCTCAAGAACTCTCCTGAAATCATCTCCCCCGGCAGAGGATAACGCCCCGCGGACATTTTCCCAGACAATAAATCTCGGCTTCTGGTATTTTGCCCGCATTTCTTTAATAATCCTGACCGCCTGAAAAAACAGGCCTGACCTTGCGCCGTCAAGCCCGGCATGCTTACCGGCAACACTCATATCCTGGCATGGCGAGCCGAACGTGATAACGTCAACAGGCTCAAGATCCGCCCCTGAGATTTTTGAAACATCTCCGTAATGTTTCATTTGGGGGAGGCGCTTCTCCGTAACACGAATCGGAAAAGGCTCAATCTCGGAACCCCATACCGGAGTTATTCCGGCTATGATACCGCCCAGCGGAAAGCCGCCGGAGCCGTCAAACAAACTTCCTAATTTCATAATATCACCATAAAAAACGCCCGGCAGGCGGCCGGGGCGTTACCTTATTCAGCCGCAAAGAACATCCCATCAAGCATTAAATAGAAAGACCAGGACATTTGATTGCGTGATTCATCCGTCAGCGGAACACTCCTGAAGCTGTCAGTGTTTATAATCTCGTTAACATACTTATGATAAAACCTGAATGCCTTTTTGTCATTTTCTGAATCAATAACAACCCTTTCATCCAGATAGGAATAAAACGCCTGCCTGATAATTGCCCTTGCTTCTTTAATAGTCATTTCCAACTCCTTATGTTTCCGGGATTCCTCAATCCTTGAATTCATTCTACACTTTTGTTAGAAACAATGCAAGAGTTTTTATATAAAATATTGTGATTTATTTATCACTTTTCAGATATTCAAGAAGCATATCCTGTACTTTCCTTTTTGACTGCAGCCTGGCAAGGACAACAGGATCAAGGGTTTCCCGGGCTATGATGTGATAGATATATACCGGCCGGGGGTGCCCTGCCTGATATTGACGCGTGGGGCCTATACGCTCAATAACCTGCAAATACTGTTCCAAATCCCACCATTGATCAAAAATCACTAAAATGTGCCCCCCGTCCTGGAGATTAAGGCCATGCCCGGCCGCTGCCGGATTTGTTACCAGCACGGGAATTTCTCCCCGGTTCCAACGGGCAATTATTTCAGGATCTTTCTCCAGGAGAACGGCGGATTTATAGCGTTTCAGAATCATTTCAGCGCTAAACCGCCAGTGATACGCAACCAGCACAGGCTCCCCAGCGGCTTCCTCAAGAATCGAGTCAAGCGCCAGCAGCTTTTCGTCATGCAACGCCCGGCAGGCGCCTTCATCATCATAAACCGCCCCGGAGGCGCATTGCAGGCATTTTGACGACAGGGCCGCGGCATTTACCGCGGTTATATCTGTGTCCCCTGTTATTGCTACCGTTAAATCCCTGCGAAGCTGTTTATATACCTTTTCAGCCTTTTCCGGCAGTCCGATGTTAACGGGCATTATGACAGGCTGCTTAATATCAAAATAATCTTCAGCTGATAATGATATGCTCACGGGCGCTATTCTTTCCTGTATCTTTTCATCAGCGCCCGGCCGTGGCTCATACTTAAGCGCATAAGCAGATGATCCGACTTGATAGGCGTCAAAAAATGCGGATGTAAAAGCGTGGAAAGATTTGCCGAGGGCCTTTCCTTTATCTATAAACCACATTTGGCCCCATAAATCGATAAGGCCATTAGCGGCCGGGGTGCCGGTCAATTCGATGAATCTTTTTACCTTATCCCAGGCGGGGGCGGCCAGCGCGCGCGCCCTGGATGATTTTGCCCCGCCCAGCCTGAATGATTTTAAGCGTGTTGATTCATCAGCTATCACAGTCCTGAAAGGCCATGCCGCCCCCAGGGTGCTTACAAGCCAGGGGATCTGCTCATAATTAGCGGTATAAATATCCGCCTTTTCATTCAGCAGCTTGCGGCGGCGGGCAGGGGTGCCGCTTATGCAGATACAGGATAGAGAAAACTCCCATTTTAAGATCTCCTGCGGCCAGGTTGAGGATGCAACCCGGAGGGGAGCCAGAATCAGAACAGGAAACGCCCCGGGATCTTTTTTTTTCAATTCTTCGAGCGCCGCCAGGGTTGATGATGTTTTCCCCATGCCCATCCCCGCAAAAACGGCGCCGCGGTCATGAGTAAGGATAAAATCTATAATTTTCTTTTGGTATATCCTGGGGGTGAATATCATGCTTCTCCCTGAGAAAGGCCGCCCGGGCGGGCGGCGCAATGGTTAAAAGTGAATCATCATATGAAGATTAATCCGGCCGTTTCTGCCGTATTCGTATTCAGCAATGCCCGCGCGCATGCCGTGAGACTTGCAGAACAGGGTAAAACCACGGGCGTTTAATTCGCGGTAAACTGCATAGACGCCCTCCTTTGAATGCAAATCCCCTGCTGTAATGGTCATGCCTTCGATTCCCTCAAACATCTCCGCAGAATCGGCGCCGTGAATCTCGAGAGATGCAAGCAAAAAGGCAAAAATTGCTTTTTCGTTTTCAGTAGCACCGGGGAAAATTCTTGTTTTCATGTTTCTGTTCCTTATGTTTCCGGGATTCCTCAATCCCCTGAATTCATTCTACTCTCCTAAATAGAAACATGCAAGATTTTTTAGATAATATTTTGTGCTTTTAATCACAAAAATCAAACTGCCGAATGGTTAGTGTAGTTATCCCGGATATCAATCACATATCCGCAGTCCTCAAGGGATTGCAAAACTATTTCAAGATCCCCGGCTAACATCTCGGAATCATCACCTGGCCGGGCGTCCGGAGATACATCAACCCAGCTGCCCGAATCGGTCCGGGCAAGAGTCACGACAGAATACCGCCCCCGGATAATCACGTTCCGCGCCCCGGTCAGGCGCTCATGAATGCTCATGCTTATATCTCCTAAAATGGCCTATCGTAGGCTGAATCGTCTTTCTCCTGTTGTTTCCATAATGCCGCCCTCGTGGGGGCGGCTCTTAAGGCCGCCCGGCCGGGGTTATTCTCCCTCGATCTCGTCAGGGAATACCGCGATAGAATGCCATGCGGCGTTACCGAGATTAAGGACCGCCCAGGCGCTGTAGTAATATGAACTTAACAGCGGGGCGCACTTCTTATCGAAATTTTTCAGGGATTCAATCTCCTCAGCGGTCAGAACAGGGGATACTCCTAACTCCCTGTAAACCCTGCGGCCCTTTTCGGGGCCAAAAGTGCTAATCAGTCCGTCAAGAAGATCCTGTTTCCTGATGCTGATAAATGTGCCGCTCTTTCCTCCGCGGGGCGCGTCATTGCCCTCGATAAAAGGGCACTTAATGCTCCTGAGGATCCCGCGGATCTGCTCCGCATTGTCTACAATGGTACTAAATCCGCGGCCGCTTGTTACATGCCAGGGATGAATAACAACAGTGTCATCACTGGAGCAACGCCCGTCAACAGTGCCGAAAAGGTAATGCGCTCTGTGGCTTACGTGCCCGTCTTTCTTGATGCAAATCTTTTCAAACTCGGTAACTTTAGCCATTTTTGAATTCCTTATGTTGTTCAGCTCGGGTTCTTTTCCCTTACTTTCTGAAATTCATTCTACTCTCCTGTTTTAGAAAGTGCAAGAGTTTTTATAAATTATTTTGTGCACTCTTGAACATTTGTGATTTTAATCACATTCAGACATTTCAAAAAGATCTGATAAAGCTGTATCAATCTGTTCCGGGGAATCACAGACGAAAACGACACAGCCAGCCCTTCTCATCTCATGATGCTCTTTTACTTGCAGCGGTCCGGGCTTTTTCCCGGGAGCCTTTAACTCGATCCAGGCGTGGCAGGCCGGAAAAGGGAAAAAGATAAACCAGTCGGGCGCCCCTGCCCATGCTGCCCAGGTGCATTTGCGGCAGCAGCCCCCTAAATCCTTGACGCGCCGTTTAAGATATGCCGTGTTGATTCCTTCAGGTGTCATGATCAAAAAAGCCGGGGATATTCCCCCGGCCCTCCTTGTTAGTGGTTGATTTTAGAAAGGTACATCACTGTTGTTAAGATCATCCGCGGGCGGATATCCCCCGCCCTGATATCCGCCCTGAGGAGCGGATGCCGGGGCGCCGTACCGGGGCGCCGGGCGGCCATAAGGAGCAGCGGCGGGGGCGCGCGGTGCGGGGCTTGCCATCGGGGCGGTTTCCGGTTCCCTGTACTGCGCTGATGCATCTGCGGCTTTTGTTTCATCAGGATAATCATCCGCGGAAAGGCTTACGCCCCCGAACGGCGTATCATACGCCTTGAACTGCACACCCAGGAGCATAGCGGAGACACCCGATTTTATAACCGCCCCTGTAGGTGATTTTGCCTGATAGCTAAAAATCTCTACATACGCATTAACGTGATAGCCGCCCCTGAATTTATCTTTAATCACTGCCGGATCCGTGATCTGAATCCGCGGGTTGCTGTCACGAAGATCCGGGCGCATTTTGGATCTTGCGGTGATGTAGAGATTCCCTGCATAGCCCGCGGGGTTCTTCTCGCGGTCATCCCCGGACCTGACGGGGTTCCCGGCGGCAAGAATGCGATCCGCTTGGGCGCCGAACTCCTCCCGGGCTACTGTCTCAACAGCCTGTTTAAGCTGCTGCGCGGCCGGGCTGTCAGGCGCAAAAAGGAAAGTGGCTTCATAGCGGGGGTTATCCCCGTTGATAGACGGGCGCGGTTCCTCAAGAGCCGGATATGATATCCTGGCGTCTGCAATAAATACCTTTGTTTTAGCCATAAAAAACCTCAATAAACACAATTAAAAACGTTTTTCTGTTTATAAACACCGGAAAACAGTAAAAACACCTTAAAACTCTGATTAAAAACGTATTTTTGTTTTTATCCCTCCCTTTTCGATTCATCAGGATAATCAGCGGCTGATAACCCCGGGGCGGCCGCGGCCCGTTCATCAGATTCAGGCACCACGATAAGCGCCCCCTCCGGGCGGGTTACCTGATTCGACAGCTGCAAAGACTGCTCGGGGGTTAACGCCTTTGACTTATACAGCTTGTCAGCCTGGGCCGGAGATATGATTTTTTTAGTGTAAATCTGGTCATCCGACAGGCCGAAGGACCTCATAAGCACTTCAGTAGATTTTACATCTTTCCAGGTCCTGTTTCCTGCCTTGCCGTGAACAAGTTTATAGCCAGGTACGGCGCACCCGGAAGTAAGGTCATTATATGCGCGGTCCTTTATGGCCTTGATCCAAATCTCAATGGCGGGGATTTTCTCAAGCAATTCCCCTAAATGCTCAGAATCTATGTTTACATCCGTAAAATTCATATTAACCCCCGCTGCGGTTAAAGCGTATTTTGCAAGTGCGGCGCAAGAATGCCGGGCCGCACAAAAACGGCACTGCTCAGCCCCCGGGCAAAATCTCAACTCCTCCGGATGCGCGTCAATTTCGCGCAGAGCCTCGGCCGCCGGTTCCTTCAGTGCGTCAGTCATGCGGATAAGATCCGGAACATCGACAGCCCAGGAATCCTCATGATGCAGGCGCGGCTGTACGATGTGCATAAAAATCTTTTCCGGACATTCCATTGCCGGGGCAAACATTTCCAGGGCGGATCTCGCGTAAATCGCGAGCTGAAGATTATTCTTTGCCGATACTTTAACGCCCGCCCCGAATTTCAAATCAACAATATGAATGCAGGCGTTAGCAATTATCACCGCGTCAGATGTGCCGAAACACCCCGGGGCAAGCCAGGAGGCGTCCAGCCGCTGCTCAATCAGTCTGACAGGGAACGGCGGGAGGGGTGTTTTGTCTCTGACGGAGCGCAATTCAACAAACTCCGTATACGGTTTCACCTGGTCATAAAACGGAGCCGGATCTATCTTTTCACCCCCGGCCGGAGCCTTATACGGCCGCCCGGTTAAAACCGATTCGGCCACGGCATGAGCAACGGAACCCTCCAGGGCAAAAGGTGAGGAATCATCAGGCAGATCCAGGCACATTGCGACAGACGCCGGGCATTTGAGCCAGCGCCCTGCGGCAGAAGGTGAGAGAATCGAATGATCACGCGGTGCCATATCAATCCTCCTTTACATCACAGATCTTGAGGAGATCCGGGTAAAATTTTGAATCAAGATCAAAAACAGAACGGACACCATGCTCCTGGAGAAATAGCAGAATTTCCTTGCTGCCATCCGCGGCGGCCTTGCGGACACATGCCGCCCTGACCTCCCCCAGGGCCTTTCTCTCCGATTCAGTCAGGATCCGGGCGTGGGGCTTAATCTCCTGCTTTGATTCAACCCGGGCGGGGGCGTCTGCATTTTTAATGCTGTTAATCATCTCCTCGGTAAGCATCTGGGCATACCGGGCGGACTTTTGAATAGATTCATTCACCCCGGTTAACTGCCGGATCAGGTATTCATTCAGCGTTTCAGCCATGTTTATATTCCTCAGGAAATGCCCGGCACCACGGCCGGGCGGTTGTAATTAAAACTCAATAGTCAGGGGGCAGGACTCATCACCGACATAGAAAAAGCCTTTAAGAACATTGACACCTTCACACAGATCCGGGTTTTCAATAGCATACTCCCTGAATTCATCCGCAATATCCTCCGGCAAATCATTATCAGCGCTTTTGACCCAGTCAATGATCTCGGGAACGGGCAATTCTTTACCATCGATCGAATCTACCGCGAAATAAGTATCTTTCATTTTTAACTCCTTATGTTTCTTGTTTCCGGGCGGATTCCTCAATCCGCCCTTCTGTTGTTATTCTACACTTATGTTAGAACGAATGCAAGAGTTTTTATATAATATTTTGTGAATTTAATCACATATCTATAATCCTAACAATTCCCTGGCTTTTCCCCGGGAAAGGCCTAAAGCATGAGCAAGCGCGTTAATGCTGGGGTATTGCACCCCGTTGTATTCAACAGGCCGGCGATATGGTTTTACCTTAAAATTTTTTGCGCGTCTGTATTTATATCCGCTGCGCTTGATCCCGGCGTATTCGCAATAATCCTTCACGGAGTCAAAAACCATATTATCCGCGTAAACCCTTCTTTTTTGAGCAAGGAATTTCGGCATATCCAGCGGAATGCCCCGGGCCTTGCGCTGCTTGTAGGTTCCTTTTGATATTCCTATAGCCCGGAGCATGGCATTTATACTCCGGTATTTTACGCCTTTGAACTCTACAGCTATCATCATTTATCATTTTACCCATACGAGATCATAGGATTCAGGAATGCTGCAGGGCGTATCATCTCCGCAGGAATGATATCCCGAACGATCCTCCCAGCCCTTTACGGCCCGGGTGCTGTAAGACTGATAAACAACGGGCGTATCAAGATAATCACACGCCAGGAAAGTGAAAAACGCCGCAAACACTGTAATAAAAATAAGCCCTTTCATGTTCTGTTTCCTCAAGAAATGCCCGGCACCCGGCCGGGCTGTTAAATTAATTCTGACTGCAAAAAACTTCATTGCAAACGAATTCAATAAAAACGCCTGATGCTGAAAATTCAACATAGCTGTTACGGCGGCGCGGGGTGATATCCATCGATTCAAGCATCTCGCAAATAAGATCGGCCCGGGCGGAATCGTTGAAATAAACCCTGGCGGCGCAGTCAGAAATCGGATCGATTCCGTTAAAAGCCTTTTTTGCCTTCGCGGTCAGGTGATTGGATTTAGTGAAAATGTTCATTTTTAACTCCTTATGTTTTCCTTAACTCTCTGAAGGTATTGTAAACCTTTATTTTAGATAATGCAAGAGTTTTTATATATTATTTTGTGCATTAAATCACATTTATATTTTTACTAAAAAAGCCCGGCATGGTGCCGGGGCGGCCGGTGAAATGTGTACCCAAAAAGCCGTTTTCGGGTACATATCAAATGAATGTGTACCCAAAAAGCCGTTCCCGGGTACATATAGCGGTATCACCCGAAATAAATCTCGTCAAAAATGTTATTGATGTGGTCCTGGATCATGCATCTGTCAACGTTGTAACGGCATGCGGCCAGCTCGTCAATATAATCATGCTTTGCTTTGATGATTCTTGCATGCCTTTCAGCGGTCATAACCAGGCGATCTTGATGATCCCAGTTGTAATTCTCCTCGGCGGTCATAACCTCATAAATCGCATCATTCAGTTTCATTTTTAACTCCTTATGTTTTCCTTAACTCTCTGAAGGTATTGTAAACCTTTATTCTAGATAATGCAAGAGTTTTTATATATTATTTTGTGCATTAAATCACATTTATATTTTTACTAAAAAAGCCCGGCATGGTGCCGGGCTGGCTGATGCTTAAGGGAATTCACGCCTTAATTCGGCGCTCATGGCACACTGAACAAAATCATCAACTTCATCATACAGATCCTCCAGGGTGTTACCACGCTGAAAATCATCCCCGGCAAGATTTTCCGCCCATTCGGTGATAAATGAATCATCGGGGTAAATCTCACTGAATCTGAACCCCTTGCGGCCGCAAATCTCGGCGCCTGTCTCCTTAAAAAACCTGATAAAACCGTCTGTAAGCTTTTTAAGATCGGGATTCTTGTCATTAATCCCGAAATAATCAAAACAATCCATATCAAAATTCATTTCAAACTCCTTATGTTTTCCTTAACTTTCTGAAGCCTATTCTACTCCTGAATTATCAACAATGCAAGAGTTTTTATATATTATTTTGTGCATTAAATCACAAATAAAAAAGGGCGGCAGCGCCGCCCCGGGTTTAATCGTCTAAATAGTCCCTGATGACAGATGCTGATACATCCTCCAGGGCCTTGAATCTGAATGCGTCTATAACAGTGGCATATGACAAACTTTTATCGCTCAAAATCATATCGGCCGCGGTGCAGCATTCATCCTCAAGCATCCAGGCGGTGTAAAAACGCCTGGCAGAACCCCGCGGCCGCCCGTGGTTTATGAACACCTTTTCAGCGGCCTTTATGGCCGCCTCCTCAAGAACCAGGACCAGGGCGTCGTATTCATCACCGCACAGGGAAATTAAGCCCGTAAAGCGTTTATAAACCTTACCGGGGAGAAACTTCCTCATTCTGTCCTTCATGCTGCTGTTCAAACATGCCTCCTGTTTGCATGGTCATTGTAGATCCAGGCCGTTTCATCGAGATAATAACGGCATTCCTTCATCAGGGCGGAAAAACCCCGGGATTTTGCGATGTGGTAGCGCCCCGAGCGGGCGCCTTCCGCGTAAAGGAACTCCCAGACGTCACCGAGATCCGTCACCCATACCCAGTGGCCGGTGTTGTCCTCACGGGAATAATTATATGTAATGCAGATTGAATGTTCTTTCATGTTTTTTCTCCCGGAAAATGCCCGGCACCATGCCGGGCGGATAATAATCAATCGGCGTCAGCCCCGGCAAATCCCGGAATCATCTCTGATAACTCACTGACAGCGGCAGGGGAAAGATCCGAAACTGCCTCGCGGAAAAACTTGACACGGTAGATAGTAGCAAAATCATCATCAACTCCCCAGCCGATGTTCAGGCTGTTGAGAATGGCCGCGATCCTTTTAGTCTTTCCGGAGCCCCTGGGGATACGGATGCACTCGTTGAACGGCCCGCAGATAAAAGCGCCCTGAAAAGCATCCCTGGCGTTTTTGGTAAGAATGCCGGACTTGTTAACCATCTTAATCATTTTCAAACTCCTTATTTCCGGGATTCCTCAATCCCTGAATTCATTCTACTCTTTTGTTTCAAATAATGCAAGAGTTTTTATATAATATTTTGTGCTTTTAATCGCATTACAGAAAATGCCCGGCACCATGCCGGGCGGCGCTGTTTCAGGCAAGACGCCCGATTAAATCGCGAAGCTCGCCGCGCCTGGTGCGGATCATAACACCCGCTACTTTCTCACTGATAAGGCCGTGAGATACTTTAACAATCCCGGATACAAGGGCGGTAAAAGCCTTGAATTCATCCGCATAAGCCTTATCAAAGGCGGCCTCCAGGGCGGTGTCATCCGGATTTTCATCCCATGCATCGCTCGCTATGTTAGATACCTGCTCAGCTTTCTCAAATGCCTTGAAAACCTTTTTGATGTTCATTTCAAACTCCTTATGTTTTCCGGGATTCCTCAATCCCTGAATTCATTCTACTCTTTTGTTTCAAATGATGCAAGAGTTTTTATATAATATTTTGTGCGCTTTCTCTCATTTCCAAAAAAGCCTGGGGGGATCCGGGGGCGCCCGCATAAGAGTTTGTTAACAAACTTTAATCCGCTAAAACGTTGATTTTAAGCCTTTTTTGCCTGTAAAAAACAAAGTACCAAATAACAAAGTGGTTTTCAACATTCTATGTTTTTTCTCTATACGATCTTTTTCTGCAATTTATAGCTATTTTTTGCATATTTCCTATATATCTATATCTTTTTATTACTTTTATGTTTAAGTTTGTTAGTTTGTTAGTTTGTTAATAAGATGATAGATTAATAAGCAGGTTCAAAGAGTTACGGAGAAAATAACCGGATAACAAACTCAAAACAAAGTGCTAACAAACTAAAAACGCAGATTTTTGCACCAAAATGGTGCTGCAAAAAAAAGCCGTTTTTTGCAGATTTTCCTGGGAAAAATGCAAAAAAACGCCGTTTTTTGCAGATTTTCTGAAAAACCTGCAAAATTTTTGAGAAAATCTGCAAAATCTGAAAAAGTTGCAGATTTTCATTTTTTGCATTGCAAGAATCTGCAAAAAAGGCTAATATTTTGCAGAAAAAAGGAAAAGCAATAAAAACATAAGGGGCAAAAATGATGAATCCGGCTGGCTCCTGCGGTGCGTCTCCGCAGGAATGGCAATATACAGATGCGCTGGGGGATGATATCCGGTATATTGTCCCTATTGTTTCAAATCCCGGGCTTCCCGGAATCGGCTCCCTGCTCAGAGTACAGAAAACCCGGGGCAAAATTCCCTCGGTGAAAGACAGCAGCGGGCGGGTTATGTGCCTGGCAAAATGGCAGGTGCACGACACCACGGCCGCCGAACTCACCGCCTGGGAGCATGATGCTGATTTTGGTTACGGATTCCGCACCGGGCACGGCGGATATATTGCCGTGGATTGTGATATCGATGACTGGGATATCTGTTCCGCGGTGCGTCAGCTGTTAGCTGATGCGCTTGATGTCAACTGGCAGGAGGTGCCGCTCCGCACCCACGGAAAGGCGCCGCGCTGGGCCTCGATCATCAGGATTGAGGGAATTGACACCCTGCCGAAACACGTCCTGAAATGGACAGACGACAGCGGGAACAAAATTGAATTTTTAGGCACGGGGCAGCAGCTTGCCTGCGCCGGCCGGCACCCGTCAGGGGATAATTATCGCTGGTCATGCCCGCCCTTTCCGGCGAAAACAATCACGCAGAACGCCTTCCGGGAATTCATTCAGGCGTTACGGGACAATTTCCCTATAGAACTCGAAAAGAACAGCCCGGATCCGGTCCGGGTAAAAGGGAAAACATTTGTAGAGATTGACCGGGTGGCAGACTGGCTCCGGGATACAGGGCGCGTTATCGGCACCGGTCCGGAGGGGCAGCTGTTTATTGATTGCCCCTGGTGCGATGCTCATACCATGAGCGGCGGCCCGGGTGAAACGTGCTATTTTCCCGTGGGGTCAAACGGATACCTGGGTGGCGGGTTTAAGTGCCTGCACGCTCATTGCGCCGATAAAACGACAGCGGATTTTTTAGCCTGGGCACGGTCGCAGGGTTTTGAGCAGACGGCAGCGGATGACTATCCGGACGAGACAGAATCAGAGAAAGAATCAGAACCGCTAAAACAGTCGGGAACATCCCCCGCCAGGGGCGGCCTGCCGGAACTCATTGATATTGTAGAATCGGACAAGAGTTTGAAAGGTATCAGGCTTAACGATTTCTGCAATATGATTGAATTTACCTCTCCGGTGCCGTGGAATCCCCTGAATCCGGCAGAACTGCCCGCTGACGGGCGCTATTTTATCCGGGATACCGACTACGCGAATTTCAGGCTGTATATTGAGACTACATACGGCATGCGGTTCCGCGTGGCGGATTATACAGACGCATTCAACATCCTGGCGCAGAGACAGCATTATCACCCTATCAAGGATTTTATCAGGGGGCTGCCTGTTTGGGATAATGTGCCCCGGGTTGATACCCTGCTTCATGATTACCTGGGGGCGGATGACAACATTTACACCCGGGAGGTCATGCGTAAAACGTTATGCGCCGCGATCCTGAGGATATACCGCCCGGGCGTTAAATTTGACACTATGCCGGTTCTGAACGGCCCGCAGGGGATAGGGAAAAGCACGCTGTTAGCCCGGTTAGGCGGTGAATGGTTTAATGACAATGTGTCACTGTTAGGCACGCGGGATAAATCGGCGGCTGAGGGCCTGCAGATGTCCTGGCTGGTAGAACTGTCTGAGGTAGACGGCGGCCTCCGGCGGTCAGATCTTGAGTCCGTGAAGGCATTCCTGTCACGCACGATAGATGTATATCGGCCCGCGTATGGCCGCACGGTGGAAAAGCATCCCCGGCAATGCGTATTTTTCGGCACCGCAAACAGCGAAAACGGCTATCTATCCGACTTGACCGGGAACCGGCGTTTTCTGAACGTAAGATGCAAAAAGGATTCAGAGAAGCACCCCTGGGATTTGACTGATGACGATATCCGGCAAATTTGGGCGGAGGTCAAATTCCGGGTGTCACATCATGAGTCTTTGATCTTATCCGCAGAAGCGCAGAAAATAGCCGAACGGGAACAGGATCAAGCCCTCGAGACTGATGAAAGGGAGGGGATAATCATGCGTTTCTGTGATTTGACGCTGCCGGGCGGATGGCAGAACTGGGATATAAACAGGCGCGCGGCATGGCTGAATAATCCGCTCGTTAAAGGGGTTGAAATTAGGCACTATGTTTGCATACTTGAAATTTGGTGCGAGTGTCTCGGACAGTCTCAGGTATCCCTGAAAAAATCCGATTCAATCAAAATCGGAGCCACGCTGCTAAAACACGGATGGAAGAAGGCCGGCGTCAAGCCCTGCGGCCCGTATGCTATGCAGAGAGTGTACGCAAATCCGCATGTGATATAATTTTTTACAGATGTGTTTACAGTGTAACAGGGCGGATTATGCATTATATTGAGCAGTTTTTCCGTGAGCATCCTGTTCTTTCCGGGGCGCTCCTGGCTTTTGTTACATCGCTGTTAAGGCTGTGGAACCGGCAGGGATCATGGTGCAACAAGCTGATTGATTCAGCGCTGTGCATGTCCTTAACTACCGGGATTTTTTACGGGCTTAACTACTTCAGCCCGCTCGATCCTAAAGTCGCGTTATGCATTGGTTCTTTTGTCGGTTACCTGGGCACTGAGCAGATAAAGGAAATAATTCTCCGGGCTGTTGATATCAAGACAAACAGCAATATAGGCAGCGGCATTATAAAATCTGACGATAATCACCCCGGAGATGATCATGCCTGATGTAAAAAGATTCTGCGAATTCCCCGGATGTCATGATCTTGCGGAAAAGGGCGGGCACTACTGCAAAAAGCATGCCATATTAAAAGAAAAGCAGAGACGCCTGGCACAGCTGCAATCACATGACAAGACGCCTTCGGCGCGCGGGTATAATTCAAAGTGGAATAAAGCGCGTAAGATTTTTTTAGCACAGCATCCAACATGTGCAATCTGCGGCGCTCCTGCTACTGATGTAGATCACATCATCCCGCATAAGGGAAATAAAAAATTGTTTTGGGATCAATCCAACTGGCAGGCGCTCTGTCACTCATGCCACTCCCGGAAAACCGCCCGGGAAGATATGGGCAAATGGTGAAATTTTGCTCAAAATGCAAAAACCGTGCCAACTTTGGAGGGTAGGGGGGGCAAAAAATGAACAGCGGGATTGCGGAAGTAC
>Ga0326512_10000466_pt1 | contig 35716 bp, 60 predicted proteins | sample 1_2617_0518_D_FD_203652 | JGI IMG/M metagenome (GOLD analysis project Ga0326512, IMG submission 203652) | Bovine rumen microbial communities from UC Davis, California, United States - 1_2617_0518 | ecosystem: Host-associated > Mammals > Digestive system > Stomach > Rumen | place: USA... | reverse complement strand
TGTTTTTGCTACGTTTATTGGTGTTTTCTTGAATGGTACTGCTGAGTCTAAGGCAAATTTAGCAATATTATTTTTTCTTCCCATTTGATTTAAAGCTGTTGCTAATGCACTTGCTTGATGGAAAGTAGCCTCTTGAGCTTCTTTTATTGCATGTTGTCTAGCTTTTGATAATTGAGCATCTGTCATATTGTCTATGTCTATTTTATTTGCTGTTATATATTCTCCTAATGATTTTACATACATAGATTTTAATCCTATGTTGTCTTCTACTTCTAATAGCTTAGAATTTAAATCAAACATTTTTCCTAAAGTTTTTTCTAATACATCACTTTTAAAGGTTCTCCTTGCACTTTGTAGTCTTGATTGTGGATTATATTTGTTTTCATTCATTCCTAATTCTGTCTGAACGTCCATGTTTTTTACATCATTTTTAGCAAAATCTTTAACCTTTTTGCTTGTTGGAACAATAGTATGGGTTCTTTCCATTTCTGGATTGAACTTAGCAACTGTTCCTTCAATAGCTCCTGCGACTTTATTTTTAGCTCTTTGAGTTAAGTTCATTGCAAGATTTCCTATCATGTTTCTACCATGAGTTTTAACATTTGCCAACATTGAAAAATATCTCCACTCGTCTATTTTTTCAAGTGTTGTTTTTGGTACTTGTTGTCCTAATTCTTCGTATACATCATCTAGTACTTTATACATTTCCTCTTTACTTTTTGTATTTAATATTTTTTCTGTCATATCAGAGGTTAACTCAAATTGTGGTATATTTTTCTTGTTTTTAAATTTTTGTTCTAATTCTTTATTAGCTTTATTAACACTTCTTTCTATCCATATTACTTGTCCTTGAGGTGTCATATGATTAAGTAATGCCATTGCTTGTACTGTTCTACCTGCTTGTGTTCCAGCCAATGCTGTTGCATGAATAGCATCTTGTAGATGTTCTGAATCTCCTATTTTAGAATAATATTCTATAAGCCTTTCTCCTACTGCCATGTCTACATCATTTACTTTTTCATTATTCATTACTCTACTTAACAACGATTTTAACTCTGTCTCTGGATTAGTTGTACTTATTCTTGAATCTGCTTTTTGTAATAAAGATTCATTGCTTTGAGGTGTATATGTGTCTAACCCCATCATTTCTTTTGCTATTGCTTTTGCCTCTGCTGTTGTATTAGAACTTTCTATTATACTTCTATAATGTTTTCTTATCTTACCTTCTGGTTTGTCTACTTCATTCCAGTTTATTGTTTCACCTTTTGTATGTAAATTGACTTTTTCTTTTTGAGGTAAATTAAAAGAACTCTGATTAGAGTCCTTTAGGTTTCTATTATTTTCTTTGCTTCCAGTACTGCTTGTCTGTTCGTCGCTGTTGGATTCTCTTGTAGGAAAGTTAACATTTCTTTCTGTTGTTCCTTGGTCTTCAAGTTGCTTATTATCGTTGCGCAACAATCCTTCTCTATCCCCGCTTGTTTCATTAACATTATTAATTGTTTCACTAATTCCGTTACTTCCATAATCTATGTCAACCTCCTTCTTAATATTAGGCTCTATATCTCTATTAATTCCAATATTCTCCCAACTTTCAACCATTTTTACTGGAATATCTTTTATTCCTAATTCTTGTGCTATTTTAAGTCTATGATTTCCATTTTCTATTGCAAATGTTCCGTCGCTTTTTTTATATATTTCAATTGGAGTTGTAATGCCATTTTTCTTTATATCTTCTCTTAAATTGTTTACTTGTTCTTCTGTTCTATGTCCACCTTCACTTATTAAATCTAAAAGCTGATTAGTATTAATATTTTTTGTTTCTCCAATTTTAATATTATTATACAATGTTTCTTGATTATTTGCAAGAGTTTCAACTTTTGCATATTGTCCTTCATCTCCATTAATCCATGCTACATCATTTAAATCTACTTCTTGTGAATATATTTTACCGTTTCCTGCATAGTCTTTAGCCATATTTTGAGATGTTGTTACAAATCCTCCTTGTTCTATAGGGTGACTTGAATATACTGTAATTTTTCCATCTTGTAATGCCTTTTTAGCATCTTCTCTTGAAAAATCTCCCCATACAAAACTTTCATCATCATTTATAACTTCATCAAATGTTTTTATATCATCTAGTGTTCTTATCCCTGTATGGTAGTCATCTGTCATAGGATTATTATTCTGTATAATTTCTAATTGTTTTTGCTTGTTTATATTTCCATTTTCAACATTATTACTTTGTTCTTGGTTATTAGTTCTTGCCTCGTTTACTGCATTATTTATTGTGTTTAACCATTCATCAGAGGTTAATTTCTGAAATCCTACGTTTGTTTTAGCTTGGTTGTCGTATCTTGTTATATTTTTAGTTGGTTGTTCTTCAAACCAACTTCTATATGCTATTTTTTCTATTTCTGCATCAGATTTATCAGCAATTTTTGTTCCTATTTCATTTGCTACTTGTAACCATTGTTTTACTGTTCTTCTTCCGTTTCTGTTTGTTGGAATTGTATCTAATACCTCATTTACTATAGTTGAATCATAATTACTATTATCGTTTTTGTATTTTGCATATTTTTGTCTTGCTTCTCTGTTATCTTTGTAATTTAAGTCTGTTGGAAGTTGATTAATTTTATTAGCCTCATTTATTACATTCCTTATTGCATTTATATCTTCATTTGATACTTCTTCTATATTGTTTAATGCTTCTATCATTTGTTGTTTTTCTTGTGTTGATATTCTACTATTATTTATTTCATCTATTGCTATTTTTCTGTTTTCATTTTGTGTTGACATTATTTGCTCTATATTTCCATTTTGAGCTACATTATTTTGTTCTTGATTAATTTGTTGTGTAGGTAGTATTTGTTCGTTCTGTGTTGATTGTTGTTGCAAATTTGGAGTATTGTTTTCATTAATTATATTTTCTGCTTGTTTTAATACATTTTGAGAACTATTGTCTAATATTTCTCCTGTATTAGCATCCTTATATTGATTCATATTATTACTAATTTGTCTATAATCATTAACCATTCCACCTGTTAATAGATTTAGCATTGTAGTTGTGAAAGCAGTTGACCCCATTGTTTCAAAAGCTTCTTTCATGTCTAATACTTTTTTATCAGGATCTGTTGTTCCTTTATCAATAGCGTTTCCTAATACATTTGATATTTCTTCTTCTGCTATTTCTCCTCCAGCATTTAATAATTGTGTCATTATAAACTTACCAGCTTTTGATTTTGCTCCTTTTTTAACTAATTCTTCTGCAATATCATCTAAGCTTCCATGACCAAATACTTTTGTTCCACCTGACAATTTTTCTGTTGCAACTTCTATTAATGCTTTTGCATCTCCTATTTGTGTTGCTTTATCTAAAGACATTCCTTTGTCTAATGCTTCCTGTGTTGCTTGCCCTTTCACACTTGCACCCATAACTCCTAATGCTACACTTGGATTTTTTGTTATTGCACTAGCTGTAATTGAAGGTATCATATTACCAATAACTTGTCCTGCTTCACCTAAGAATTTTGTTGCACCATCATATTCTTCTCCTTTATTAGCAAGTTCTTTTTTTCTTTCTTCTAATGGTTCAGATATATTTTTATTCATTTCTAGTAATTGTTGGTCTGTATCTGATACTTTTCCAATTATTTGATTTGCAGAAGAATAAAATCCCTGCATAGGCAATAAAGCTTTTGCACCATTACTTACTGTATTAAGGTTTATATCAACCATTTTTTGCCATAAATTTTTGTCTTTATCATTTAATATATTTATCCCTTCATTTATTGTATTAAGCGTACTTTGTGCAATATGATGTAAGTCATTACCTGCATAAGCATTTATAAAGTTGTTAAATAGCTCATTATTGTTTTTTGCTTTACCTTTTTGCATTTCATTTGCAGAATCTGTGAATAACCCTTGTGCTATTCCAACAGTTCCCTGATGTACTCCAGTTCCAAAGTTGTCCATAATATAACCCATCTTTTCCCAAATAGATGGACTGTTATTTTTAGAATAATTGTTTAAACTATTATTTACTGTTTGGAAACTATTAGAACCTTTATATGCTTTTCTTAAATCTCCAATTGTTGTAGTGTGTTTTGAAGTGTCATATTCACCCTGTTTAGATATTAAATCATTGAATTGTTGATTAGCTTGTCTGCCTATTTCTTCGCTTTGTCTCATTCTTTCATTGTATAATGATTGTTGTTCTTCTAAGGCTTTTTTTCTTTCTTCTTCTGACATTTTATATAAATCTACTATTCTCATAATTACTCCTCTTATTTAGCTGTTGCATAGCCATAGTAATTTAATAAAGCTTCCATACTTCCGAATGTTTTTCCTGATATTCCATCTAATACTCCACCTTGATTTCCTGGTCTTTGTAATATTCCCATATTAGCTATTATATCTTTTTGTGATGGTCTCGCATTAGTTTTTTCATCTGGTACTACTACTAATTTTTCCCCACTACTCTTTTTGCTAGAAGAACGTGAGGATCTTCTACTAGCACTAGCTTTTTTTGACAAAGCATATTGTCTCTCCCATTGACTATCAGCAACAGCATCTCTTTGTTTTTGATAATCAAATTGTGCTTGCCATTGTGAGTCGCTAACTGCATCTCTAGATTTCTGGTAATCAAATTGTGTTTGCCATTGATTGTCTGCAATTCTATCTCTGTCTTGTTGATATAAAAATTGTTTCCTATTGTTTCTCATTTCATATTCTTGTGTTAATAATTGCATTTGTTGTTGATATAAAGCTAAAGCATTTTGAGCTAAAGTAATATTGCCCTGCTCTCTTGCTTGAGCTATTTTGAAATCAAAGTCTGATTTTAATTGTCTTGAATTGTTTAATGTTTCAGTAACACTCTTTTGATAACCGTTATACAAATTCACTTGTGCTGTTTCACTATATCCACTATTAGCAAGTCCCATTGATGCTTGCTTTTCTGCATTTACTCCATACTGGTTTGCTTGCTTTTGATAATCCGTGTAAAGCCCTCTTGTGGTTTTAACAGTATCTTTATCTAGTTGTTCTTTTTGTCTTGCAAGTTCATCTACCGCTAATTGTGTTTGTCTATTTGTAATTTCTTCTTGTTTTTCTTGTTGTTGCTGAAGAAGTGTTTTTGAATCACTGCTCCATCTATCTATATCTTCATATCCACTAGCCATGTTTTCCTCCTTCTAAACAAAAAATAAAACCATTAATCTGTGGTTTTTGTGTATTCTATTGTTACTATGCAATCAACAACGATCATATATTTCCCAGTACTTACTGTCAATGTTGTTTTTGCGTTATTTGTATAAATTTCAGATTGATAACAAGTTGGCTCTGGTTCTGACCCCTGTCTACTAACTGATGTTTGTATAATTGGAGCCCATCTAATCTCGTCAGTAGGGATGTGCCAACAAAGAAGACTTTTGTTGATGTCAAAAAAGATTGTATCAACATTTAATCCTGATATATCTATTTCAGCTAAATGGTCTGAAAATGTTAAATTAGTAAAAGTTTTTCTATATATCTTCTTCCCGTCAATCCATATCTCTCCTGTATCAACTTCTTCTGTCGAGTGAACTTTTGATTTACGCACTTCATCTCCTAGATTTGTTTGTTCCCAATGAGAACTATTCCAAGCTTCTCCTTCATCAATTGCTGTAGTACATCTATATAAAGTATCATTATATATACACAAATCACCTATCTTATAAACTTTTGTATTTGAATATCCATCACTTATCATCGTGTTTTTATTTGTATTCAATTCATTTATACTGTTTGTTGTTGATGTACTTAAACTAGAAATCGAATTTTGTAATGCTGTTTTTTCTGTTGCTACTAATTGTTCTACTTCTGTTGTTAAAGTATTATTTAAATAATTTTTTATTGATGTTCCTGCTTCATCAAACTTAGCTTTTAGTTCATCTCCAGTTTGTACTGGAACATCTGCTAATTGTGATACTACATTTGTATTTCCTGTAAATTTTGTTAAACTCATATTTTCCCTCCTATTTCTTTACATATCCTCCTATGAAGGCTTCCAACATCATTGAAAACACTCCAAATGGTTTGTCTAGTTCATCTGAATATATTTTTAATGATATTTCTTTTATTTTCTTTTGTTTTATCTTGTAAATTAAAAAAAACTCATTTGCTGTTATAAATGAGAAATTATTGAAATCTATGTTGTTAAAATCAAAACCCTTGGTTATTTTTTCTACTACTTGTATATAATTTTGTGTTTTATCCGTTTTTACACCTAATTTTACTTTTCCATTCTGCATTGTCCTTAATTTAGCAATTCCTCCTCTTTTGTTGGTTGTCTTATAATGATTTGGATAACCGAAATTGTCCATAAGAGTAGTCCAATAACTATTTATTGTTGTTCCATTATCATTTGTTCCAGTAAAGACGTAAATTTTCCCGTCCTTTCCTCCTATATACAACTTTCCATCATATTCTTTTAATATACTTGGATTTGCCTCTTGGATCTTCCAATAATACCAATCGTATTGAAAACTATTTAAATATGCACTTTTTTGTCTTGAATCTGCTAGATAAATTTCATCTCCTACTAGGATACATAAATATCCTTGCCATTCTTCCATTTGAGCATTATAATAGTCTGTATTATTTATTAATTTTGAATTTATAAAGTAACTTCTTAAACTTACAATCTGCCTAGAATCTAACTCTGTTGTAACTATTCCTTCTAATCCTTCTTTACTTAAATAAACTATATCATCTCTAAAGTTTATAGCCACAGAGCTACATCCCGTTTCTACATTTCCTTGCACACATGGATATACTCGTCCTTGGTCTTCATCTATTGACTTTGTGTGATAAAAAACATTTGCATTATTTTGGTCTTTATTTTTAAATACCCATAATACATCTGAACCTACTACTATATCCTTAATTGGAGAATCCATTGAGCCGTCTTCATAATAACTTAAATCGCTTATATATGCTGGATTATTCAATTCACAATGGAATATTGCATTAGGGTATGAAGGATTACCTGTATAAAACATCCTATTATCCCACATCAATGCTTTTGTACAATTTGAAATTCTTTCTTGGTATCCTATTACGCTTTTAGTGAATGTTATATATACATTATCTTTTCCGCTTAATTCTGGTACTGAAGGTGCGGTATTGAATGTGACTGTACCCGTTGTTGTATTTACACTATAGTCTGTTGATGATAGTTCTACATCGTTTACTACAACTTTATCTACACTAGTTATTCCTATTGCATCCAACACATAATTTGTTGAAGTTCCATCTGCTAAAAATTGGTTTATTCTCTGATTACTTAATACATTTACATCTTGATACATTTCTCCGCCACCTGAAGGATTTCTTCCTATTGTGGTGGTTGGTATAAAAGCACCTTCACTTACATCGCTAACAGAACTTCCATCATATCTCAAATAATTAGTTCCATCATTGATATATAAATAATCTCCAAACTTATTAAAGGATGTTCTATTATTAACATTCATTCCTGTAAATAACTCTTTTAATGTATTATTTGTTGGTGCATCAGGGAAATTGCTCCATTCATACAACTTGTTTCCTGAATGCACTATTGCCTTTGAAGCTGTTACTATATACATACCTAATATATTTGTACCTATTTGACTTATATATTTATATCCTGGTCTGCTACAAATACATGTACCTTCTCTATCTTTGTAATCTTTCCATACATTTAAAGCATCTGGGCTTCTGTTTATTTCTATTAGGCTTGAATCTGTACTAAAATCAACTCCTGCAAAGTTCGTGTAGGTTCTGCTTACAGCTGTTGCCATATTACAACACTCCTCCCACATCTTTTGCTACAATTGATGGTATTTCTCTTCTTGAATCGAACTGTTCTCTTTTTCTTTGATATTCTTGTAAAAAAGAAGTATAATCTTCACTTGGATCTGATTTTAGTAAATCATTTACAACTAAATATGGTAAAAGCATTTGTGCATCTTGGTCTACTTCTAATACAAAATCGTCTGTTGTTTCATTTGTTATTACTGTTGGATAAGCATAGTATTCGATTATGTATTGTGCGTCAGATTCATTGTTAATATAAATATCTTTCTTTCCTACCGTTTTATAATCTGGTTCAACTTCTATATTATTTTCATCTAAAGCTATTACTTTTTTTAATTGATACATTGTAGGTAAACTGTACTTGGTATAACCTTCACTTGTTTGTCCTGTTATCTCTTTTAATACTTTGGTTTTTAAAATCTTTTTTAATTCTGCTACTTCTTCATATGCTGTTGAATATACTAGATTTAATCTTACTGGAATGTCGTCATCGTCTGAATTGTGTAATTTGTTTGGTGCGTATTCTTCCATTAATGCTAATACAATATCTTTATTTTCTCCTAGTGTCATATACTGCCTCCTTAATCAAAATTTAAACATTCTAAATCATCTTTTACTTCTTCTACAGACTTAGGTTCAAAATCTGGCAAAATATATCCTTGTCCATCTTGCCATATTAATCTTGTGCCTTCTTTTAACTCTATCTCTAGTTTTGAGTATTCTTTTATCTTTGCTCCGTTATGTTCTCTTTCGTCTTTTACTTCTGTTGTGAATTTAGTCCCTTTTATTGTTTGATGTACTCTTCCATCTTCTGTTACATCATCTACATCTGTATCTTTATTTACTGTTAATCCTAAAAATTGATAATATTGTGGTTTAATCATGTATCTTTCAACTTTTTCTTGTGGTTTCTTCCCTTTAAATATTTTCTTTTCTTCCATCTTTATCTTCCTTCCCGCTTTTGCCAGACTCGAACTGACTTACTTTCCTTTAAAGCGATAAAAAAGAGAGGCTTAAACCCCTCTTTGCTATGCAGGTATTGTTTCTAATAATGCATATATTTGCTCTGGTCTTACAACTTTTGCTCCATATACATATAATCCTTTTACAATATCTCCAAAACCTCTTTCTTTCTCAACTGCTTTTACTTGGTCAATTTGTCCAGCAAATGCAACTGCTTTAGATGTTCTTATGATATTGTATCTTACATGAGATGTAGTATTTGTTGGTAATAAGTTTTCAATACATACCATTATATTATTGTATTTTCCAACAGCACCTTTCTTAGCTAACTCAACATTGTTTGTTAAAACTTCTGTTAATGATTGTCTTAAGAAAGAATACATTTTTGGTGAAAATTCTCCATATAGTTCATCTGTTGCTTTTACGTTGTTCTCATATAATGCAACTAACCCTTCTTCTACTTTTTCTACTGCATTTGTTTTAGATGGTGTAAACGCAGAACCTTTTGCAACTGTTGAACCAGTTTTTTCAATTTCACTTTTGATTATAGATGCAACATATTTATCTCCTTCTTCATGTAAATATCTAGCACATTCTTTTGAGTCATTTTCTAAAACTCCTGGAATTGATTGTGCTTTATCTACATTGTCAAAGTATCTTGCAAAATATTTGAATTGATCTATAACTAATTCTTGATCATTTCCATCAACATTTTCTATGTTTATATCTGTTCCAGGTACATATGTTCCAATTGTTGGTGCAACTGAACCTGTTATTTTTAATTTGTTTCCTGCTTTGATTAGTTCTTTTTCGAACTCATAATCACAATGTGTTCTTAATCCTGTTAATGTTTCTAGAGCATTTTGAATTTTATTGCTCCATATTGTTGGTTTAAATACTGCTACTGACATTTAAAATCCCTTACCTTTCTTTGTACCACTGAAGTCTGGATTTATCGACAACCTTCATTACTTCAGGATTGTTCAAATCCTCTACTGTTAGTTTGTCGAAATCTTCAGGGCTATAATAATCTTTTATTTGTTTTACTTGTGTAGTGCTTTTTGCACTTCCTGGAGACTTTGGTCTCTCTGCTACAGTTCCATTTACTTTGTTGTACATGTCATATATCTTTGATATAGGTGTACTAACAGTAAATTGATTTCTAAAATCTTGAAAGTCTTTATTATCTAAAATAGATACATCATAACCTTTTGATTTTAATTCCTCTGTAGCTTTAATATTTGTTAGTTCTTCACATATAGTGTCAAACACAACTTTTTCTCTTATAGTTCTTTTAGTTTCAGGAATACTTGCTATTCTATTTGCTTCCGCCTCCATCTCATCACGACCTAAATCAATGATTTCTTTGGCGTCTGCTTTAGCAAGTATCTTCTCGTCTCTTTCACTATAGCTATCCTTGAACTCTGGAATAGTTATCCCTTGTTCTTGATAAAAACTAGATGTTTTGCTTATCGCATCATCTAAGTTATCTACTCCTAATCCAGCATTGATAACACTTTCTAAGTGTTTATATTTAGCTAGTTCTTTGTTGAATTTTCTTTCTTGACTAGCTCTATCTCTCGCCAACCTATCTTTGACTTTTTCTTCAAACATCTTATTGGCTCTTTCTTCTACTAACTTATTGATGTCATCTTCTGAATTAGTTTCAGTTTTTTCAACTGTTCCTTGAACTTGTTCTTCATCTTCACTAGTACCGATGTTAACTTCTTCAAGATTTTCTTCTGATGTTTCAGGTACATCATTTAATACAACTTCTTCGTTGTTTGTTTCTTCATTCATATAAACCTCCCGTTTTTAGTCCGTCGACTGTCAATTCCTTGCACCTTTTCTCGTCATAAGCACGTTTTGGACATAATAAAAAGACATCTTTCGATGCCTTTATTTAAATTTATAAAATTAGGTTAGGATTTGCACCTAACATAGTTATTGTTCCTAATTAATCAGGATAATGGCGCTTTTAAACATCTACCTTACCCACTAAGCGTCTACCTATTCCGCCACTAATTTTATAATATTAAAATCTTATTCTTCTTCCTCTATCTTTTCTGTTATTTCTTTATTGCACTTGGGACATTTGAACGTAATCAGGTTGTCCTTGATTTCCTTCACTAACATTTCCACTAGTCTGCATTGGGGACATTTCATTTTCCTCATTCCTTCTTTCTTCATTCATAACAATATTCATTGCACTTTGTAATTCATTTGCCTGTGCCTCTATTTCCGCAAGTTTTCTTTCATTTTCTTTTCTTCTTTGAGATATAACTTCAAGTCTATTTTTAGGCATTGCACTTGTATCTGGTAATGCATCTATATATTCATCAAATGTTATTTTGTCACTCATATATAGATTTTCTAATGATTGTTCTTCTGCATATCTATCGTATGGACTTCTTGGTGTTATATCCACTTTTATATTTGGCTCTAATGCTGTTAACTGTTCATATGTGATCTTAGCAGGTTCTTCTACTATGTTGCCTTCAGCATCTTTTTCTTCTACTAGTATGTCTAAACCTTCTACATAGTATGTTTTCCATATTTCATACCAAATACGAGCTATATCTTCTACAAAACTTTTAAAGTTATCTATTTGTTCAGATAGTGGTTGTTGATTTGCTTGTTGAACAGCTAAGATTGCTTTTCCAGATGCCTGTGTTGGATCAACATTTCCAGTTGCTACATCTCCTGCTCCTTCTAATTCTCTGGTATTAGCCTTCATTTGTTCTGCTAAATTATTTGCATCATTACTCATACTAGAAGGGTATATATATCCTACTGCTTTTTTTACATCATCTACAGTTGCTCCACCTGTTACCTCTATAGTTGTGCCAACCTTATTTAAGCTAGATGCATTTTCAATTAAGCCAGAATTGTAAACAAGTTTTGGGAAGGCTCCCATTTTAACTGCTAAACATCTTCTAGCTTCTATCTTATTTATTTCTATTTGATTAGGTATTATACAGTTTACTGCTCCTATTCCTCTTGCACTACCTTTTTGTTCTTCCCAGTTATAATGTGCTATAGGATATAATCCCATTTCCGTTGATATATCTTTTTCTAATGTTACATATTTTGTTCCTCTTGTATAATGTACTATGCCATCTTTTTTATAATATTTAAGTAATATTAAGCACATTGGGTTGACCTCATCTGTTGTTGAGTTGTACCCTGCTTGTTCAGTTGTTTCTCCGTCAGGTAATATAAGTTTAATAGTTTCTTCATTTATTCCATTTGCTTCTGCAATTTCTTTTGCTTTTGATACTGGCATTCTATATGTAATTATTATATAAGGTTGTTCTTGTATGTTAGGATTATTTTCATTTCCGTAACATACATTATTCTTGTCTATTACTTCTATTTTTGTTTGATTAGAATTTTCGTCATAAAATGTATGAACTATACCTTCATCATTTATACAAGCATCTTTAGTTGATTCTCTTATTCTTTTATCTGCTTGTTGTAATTCCCATGTTCTTGCAATATGCTTATTCAAAGCTTTGCAAAGATTTGCTAATTGTCTTCCTTCATCTATGGTTGCATATGTATTAGGATTAAATACTATTTCATAATGATTTTGATATATAACACCTAATTTGTATTTAACTATAGGTTTTATGATATTATAAATCATTGGTTGTATTCCACCTAAGTTTGCATTTTCCCATTGCTTACCATGATAGAAGTTATAATTTTTTTCTGTATTGGTATATAGCCCTTTACTCCTATTGTACATTACTCCTTTTTGGTATTCTGACCATATTGTTGTTACTTCGTATTCTTCATTATTAGATTTCAATATTCTTCAACTCCTTTTGGTTGTTTCCTGTTCCATCATAGTTTTCTATATTCTCTAAGATGTCGTTAAACTGTTGTACTTCTTCTTTTCTTTGTTCTGTATATTTATGTTCTTCGTGTTTCTTTTTGATTTCTTCAATAGGACTTTTAACTTCTATCTTTTTTTCGTGATTCAAGTTATAACCACTAAAAAATCCTATACATAGACAAGCTACGCATAGGATTGCATACAATATACTAATCATTTTTCTTTTTACCTTTCTTGGTTTCTTTCTTCTCTGTTTTTTTAACTTCTTTTATTTCTTCTGTTCCATAACGTCTTTCTCTAAATAATTTCTTTTTCATTTTCATTCCTCCTCTATTCCTAATTTATCTATTGTTGTTACAATAACATCTCCAACTGAATCATCGACTATAAACAATCCTTCTTTTATATCTTTGAGTAGCAACTCTCTATATTTTCTTTGACTTTCAAAATTCATTAAACCTTTTACTCTAACCATTATTACATTGTTCATATTATCCTCCTTAAAATACATTTATACTTGAGCCTAAATCAGACTCTATTTTAACTGTTTCTTTAAATCCAAAGTCTTTTAATATATTTGCTTGGATTTCTTTATTTTCTTTTACTTTAACTGTCATATCTTGTTGTTCTCTTATATGAAATGCTATTGCTAATGCCATTACTAAATCATCGTGACAACCTTCTTGTGCTTCTGGTCTTCCTTTTTCATTTCTTACAAACACTAACATTTCTTCAAGTGTTTCTTTATCATTTATGTTTTCTATATGGTCATTTACTATTGCTTGTAATTCACTAAGTATCAATGGTCTTGTTATTCTATCTGTCCTAAATCCATAAGCTTTTACTATATTGCCTGTAAATGTATCTTCTTTTTCTCTTATATATTGTTTCTTGTAATCTATTCTTTCTAACTCTTTAATTGGAAATGTATCAAAGTTGCTTTCTATTCCTATTAAAGCATTGTTATAATATTTACCTAAGCAATACATCTGTCTTGTATATTCGTCAGCATCAAATTCTTTTCGTAATACTGCTACTTGTTTTCCATTTGTGTTATTTAGTACTTGTCCTATAAAGTAGTCTGAACCTTCTCCTGCTGTATCTCCTGATATAACATAAGGATAATTCTGTTTTGGTAATTCGTATAACTTTATAAATCCATCTTGTTCATTCTTCCATCGTATATTACTTATCTTTAATCCATCATAGTCATAAATAAAAGAACCTGTTTTTATAGGTTCCTTAAGTTGTGCTATTCTATTACTTACCTTTTCCGCATTAAAATATGTCTTTCCTAGTACTCCGCCATTCTCCTAAGCAATAAACATTGTAGTAATATGTATCAGAGTTCTTAAAGCTTTCTAATACTTTCTTATCTTCATCTGTTAAAAACTTATTATCTTTATATGTGCTATGGCATACTGTTGCTAATTTGCTGTCTATAAAGTGTCTTTTTATCCAATGATTTATATTGACTGGGTTAAAACTAAGCACCATTTGTTTCTTTGATGTTCCACCTCTTAAACGTACTTTAAGTTGGTTTATATCTTCTTCTAATGTTTCTGTTGCTTCCTCTACCCATATATCTGTCAACTCTCCATTTTCAAAGGTGGTTGATTTTATTTTTTCAACATCATCTAATCCTCTGAATATTACCTCATTGCCATTTTTACATTTTATTCTTAAGTCTGTTATTTCAAATAAACTTCCTACGTTCCAATCTCTAATTACTTGTTTGAATAATGCAAATGTACTATCTCTATTCGTGTTACCAGTTTGTCTTACAACTAATAAGTTCATCTTTTTACTCATTAGTTTTTTAATATATCTTTGAACTATAAAATATGATTTCCCTGATGATCCGTCCTCCATAAAATAATAAATATCTATCTTCGTTATCTATATAAGGTATATATACATCATTAAAAACCTTTTTACTTATACTTACATTAGTCATCTGTCAATGTTACCTTTATTTCTGAATTTACATTTGCGTCTATATCTTGTTTATCTTTCCAATCATAATTATTTTTTAAATTAAATATAATTCCTGTTGCAACTCCTGATGTAGATATTAGCCTTTCTTCTAATGATTGTTCAACAAATTCTTTTGCTCTTTTTATCGAGTTGTAAAACCTCTCATCTTTTCCATATCTAATTAATGATGTTCTGTCCATTCCTAAAGCATAAGCTAACCCTGACATTGTATATGGTCTCTTGTCTTTCTTGCAATCATTAAAGTATTTTTCTATTGCTTTGTCTAACTCTTCTACTGAATTATATAATGGTGGTCTTCCACCTGCGTGTTTTTCATTATCCATTTACACCAACTCCTTTTTCAAAGAATTGCATGTTCTTTTTATGGCATTATTTAAAAAATTCACATCTTCAAAGCTGTCTATAAAGAATCCTAATTTGCCTTTTAGTCCATCCTCTATTGTTATAGATATAAAACGCCTTGGAATTAGAGTAAAATCATCAACCAAACATTTTATTTCTACTACTCTTTTTTCTAATATCTTTTCTATTTTTTCTTTTATGTATTCTAATTGATTTTTATCTTTCATTTCTGTTTCCATATTGTATCATCTCCCTACTTTATAGTGTTTTGTTCCACTTTAAAACAATTATTTTCTTCTTTACAAGTTTTACACTTATTAGTCATACATCTTTCATAGTTATCACATTTTACTGTGTTATCTAGTCTTTTAGTTATTTTGCATAGGTCTTTATCGTTATATCTATTATTACAAGTTACACATAACTTTTCTGCATAGTATTCAAATATGTTTTTACTTCTTAATATTTCTTCTATTGTGTTCATTGGCTCTTCCTCCAATTAATAATAAAAAGAGTATATACAAAAAGGGGCTTTGTATTTACTCTTTATCTCTACTTACTTTTCTCTCGATTATATATATAACATATTTTTAATTCGTGATTCAACCTTTTTTTTCTCTTTTTAACTTGTCAAATTCATCTAATGCTTTATCTCTTAATTTGTATGTATATTTGACTTCGTTATGTAACACTTCTTTTGCTATATATTTAATACTATCTCCTAATATGTAATGATGATATAGTAATAGTCCATATTTAGGTTCTAGTTGATTTAATTCATCTTTTAATTTGTTTTCCATTTCTATTGCTTTGTTTTCTATATCTTCTTTTAATTCTTTAATTTGGTCTAACAGTCTAACCAAACTCTCTGCTTCGTTATCCTCTACTGCTCTGCTTCCTTTTGGCATATCTGACAATATAGCACTTAATCTATTTATTGTTTTTATTTGTTCTTCTAAAAACTTTATTCTAGCTCTTGTCCAACGTTGACTTATATTAAAATTTATCAATTCTTTCCTTGTCATTCGCTCCTCCTTTGTTTATTCTTTATATTCTCTCTTATTAATTCATCTTTAAGTTTATCTAGTATGTCATATACTTCATTTACATATTTTTGATTTGTTTTTCCTTTATGAAAATCTAATGTATTTATTCCTTCTAGTTTTTTCATTGCTGTAGTTATTATTTTGTATACATAGTTTATTGTCATTAGTTTTATTTCTCCTTTATTTTTTATCTAATTATTTTATTTATTATTTTATATCCTCCTTTACTTTATTTGTAAAATAGTCTATAACCCATTTTTTACTGTGTACTGGTGTTGTTAATTGTTCTGCCATTAAATTTATTGTATTTTCTTTCTTATCTAGTTCAGATAATACTTCTTTTATATCTAAGCAATGATTATAACAATATTTATCAAAATCACTTATATTTTTTAATGGTTCTTTAAAAGCCATGTCTTCTTCTATATACTTTTTTAAATTGTTTTTATGTATTTCTATATCCATATTATTTATCACTCTCCTCTAATAGTTCTTGTAGAGCTTGCCTTCTAGTTTCTATATTTATTATTGCTATTCCCACCTATCTCTATTTTCGAAATCTTCTTTAATCTGTTCTGCTAAACCTTGATATCCTTCTGCTTGTTCTCTCCAATATTTTATTTCTTTTTCTAGCTCTTTTGTTTTTTGCTCTAAACAATAATCAAAACTTCTCTTGATATATTTTATTTTCCCTAATTCTTCCCTCAACCTTCCATTTTCTTCTTTATGCTCTTTTTCTATTTGTTCTAGGTCTTTATTTCTTGCTTTTTCTTGTTCATATAAATCTAATATTCCTTGTAATGCAATTTTATATGTATTATAGTCGCTCCATTGTATCATTTCTTTTATGTTTTTAATTATTTCTTCTTCATTCATATATATTAATTCCTTTCTTCTAATAGTTCCTTCTTAAATTCTAAAAATGTATTGTTTTCCATTAAACTACTTTGACTATAATTATCAAAAATTTCTCTTATTTTATCTTTACTGATGTATTCTTTTCCTTCAATCTTTATTAAATCTAATTCTTTTAATTTTTCTAAATCTGCGTATGTATCAATTACATATTTCCATTGTCTTATTTTTTTATTTTCTTTTTCTAATTCTGCTATTTTCAAAATCATATTGCCATAATTATCTGTAAATACTTTCTTATCTAACATTAATTCTTTATTTCTTTGTATTAGATTTTTTATAGCTTCTATATCTCTTTCATCAAGATGAACTGGAACATTTTCAAATTTCCACTCTATTGCTGTCGCTTTATACTCACTTATAATATCTTCTAATATTTCTATATCATTCATAGGCTTTACTCCTCCATCCTCAATTTACATTTTTCTATTTTACCATTTTTATTATATTTAATAGATGGTTGTATATAACTTTGCCAATGTGCAGGTTTCCAATTTTCATGCCATCTTCTACATTTAATTGGGCAAAATTCTTGTGTGCATAAACTTATATCTCTTGCTTGTGGTTTTAAATCTATATTCATATACTTTACTCCTTTACTTTATATTCCATACTAGCAAATTGTTCTTTTGTTACTATTGAATATACTTCAAAATCTTTGTCATTTTTTATATCTTCTATTTTTTGACAATTATTTAATTCTATCATCATATATTTTTTGTTATCTTCTTCATTTACATAACAATTATCTGAACCAATATTTGTTACTAATACGGGATAACCTTCTTTGCATAATGTTATAAAATCTCCGTACTTCTATTAAATCTATTATGTTTTTAGAATGTTTTACTATCTGTCTTTTATCAATATAAGTAAAATGTTCTTTATCTACCCATATACCATCAACTTCTGGAATAATTCCAATACCAACATTTACACTATCTTCATAAAATTCTGTTCCATCTTCAATTTTATAAATTTGTCCATCTTTAGTTCTTACATATTCTCCAACTTCTATCATTTTTCTTTCCTTTCTGGTATTCCATAACCTTTATTCTTCTACTTTTTCTACTAATCCTGCTTGGATTAGGTCGTATAAAGTATTGTCTAATTCTCCATCTAATCTTGTAAGTTTTATTATTTTTGTTTTTTTGTTTATATGATAAAAATTTTTATCATCATTTTCATTCTTTAAATAAACCTTTTTTGTATAAGATAATGGATAAAATTTATTATTTATAAACCCAAACTTTTCTAATTCTTTTAAATCTACATCATCTTTTATGCGAAGTGCCATATATAACCACCTCCTATTTTTCTCTTCTCATTAGCACTATAACTTATACTTGCAATAGTTATCCCTGTTTGTCTACTGGCTTCGCTAATGCTTTTATAAATTTTAATTAAATTATTATTTTTATCATATTGTCCTACTTTTTTACTTGTCTTTTTATTTGCTTTTTTATATCCATTAGAAATTAAATACACTTTATTTCTTTTCATTGTATCACTATTTATTTTAGCCATATTATCAAATCTATGGTTCTTAACAGCGTGTTCCATATTTTGTTTGTATGTAACCCATTCTAAATTTTTTATATTATTATTTGTTCTATTACTATCAATATGGTTTACGCAAGGATAATTATTAATATTATCAATAAAAGCTTCTGCAACAAGTCGATGAACACTATACATTTTTTTATATTTATCTTTTTGTAATGTTACCTTACAATATCCATTTTTATTTATAGTTTGTTTTAAATATTTGTTTTTTCTTTTACTAAATACATTTCCATTAGTATCTATTGTATAGTCCTCCCAACCTTTAACATCTTTAATCTTTAACATTTTTCTTTACCTCTCCATAATTCTTTATTTGTGAAAACTTTACTAAGCCTGTGCAATGCTTTTGTTTACAAGTAAATTGCTTAGCACATTTTTTACAGTCTGAATATCCTATGCTATCTTCTCTGTTTATTAACCAATCTGTAAAATCATCTTTATTATCTTTCATAATCATCATCTCTCTTACCTATATAATTCTTTATTAATTTTATATCATCTGCTTTTTTCTTAGCCCTGTTATATTTAGGTTGTAATATTATTTCATTAGGTATTACTGAATATTTTACTTTAAAATCTCTATATACTACCTTTAGTTCTTTACTCATTTATTTATCCTCCAATAATTTTGGATTTTCATATATGTTTCCTATTATTTCTATTGTGTCTATATTTATTGTGTATAATAAATAGCTTTCATTTTTTGTTAATCTTTCATTTTCTAAACATTGAACATAAAATGCTCCTTCTTCAAATATTACTATTCCTTTTGCAACAAATGTATTAAAATTGCCTACAAACATATCGTAAGAAAAATCTATAATATCTCCCTCATATATTTCTTTTCCGTTTTCATCGTGTAATCCTGTATATTGTCCTATTGTGTCTTCTACAACATCATATCTTGAACCATCTATACTTTCACAATCAGATATTTCGTATATATCACATATTTCTGTTGGTTGTAATAAATCTCCATATATCCACTTATTATCGCTTTGTCTTTGACCTCTAAATTTTATTTCTCTCATCTTTTTATCCTTTCTTTATCAATCTGTTCTTTTAAATCTTCTATCATTATGTCTTTTTGCCATATTTCATTATCTTTTTGCTCTATTCTTGTTGCTAATACTAGTATATGTATGTTCCAAATTATAACTATAAATATTAATAGTACTAATACAATATAATATTTTCTTTTCCAATCTATCATCTTCTGAATCCTTTCCCAAATACTTCTTCAAATCCTTCTGGTAAATCTGGTAGTCTTAACATACAATCTCTGCATTGATAATCGTCTGTTGATTTTCCTTTTACATTACACCAAAAGTATTTTGTTGTATTTCCTTTTATTATTTTGTGTTTACAATTCATTGCTTCCCCTCCAATTTCTTACTTGAATAATATTCGTTATATAAATTAATCCAATCTTGTAATTCCATTGTTACTAACCAATTACTTCTGTTTTTTCTATGAAATACCGCAGGTAACTGATTTTCTTTGCTATCTTTTTTCGCTTGATACATTGCACTTCCTAAGTCTAATCGTTCTACTCTTTTACACTCAATATGTATATAATCTAGTCCGATAACATCTTCGCCCTCTAATCCGTTATACTGTTGCCCTCTTCTTGTTTCATATCCATATTCTTTTAATTTATTAGCTAGTTCTCTTTCTCCTTTAGCTCCTTTTTTCTTACTATTTATTGACATCTTTTGTTTCCTCCAAAAATATATTTTTTATTGCTTTATATACAGCTTCCATTGCATCATATTGTTGATTAGTTAAGAATCCTACATCTTTTCTGCATTTATCTATCATTGTTAATTCTGTATTTACATAGCCTGCTAACTCTGATTTTTTTATATAATTCTTATCAACATATTCTTTGCTTATTACTTTGTTCATCTTTAGCCTCCTCTATGTAATATTCACATCTCCAAACTCCTTTGAAGTCTTCTTGTTCAAGTCTGTTACAACCTAAACATTTTACACATTTCCCACCGCAATTGTGGATAACTATTCTTCATTTTTTGTTTCTTCCTTTGCTAATTTATATGCTGTAACGTTTCTATGAGTTTCGTAATCGTGCTTTTTCCCGTCTTCTTCTACAAGATTATATTCATCTCTTAACTCACTAAGTCTTGGCTGTACTGCTTGTCTACTCCAATTCTTATTTATTCTTTTTGCAATTTCATTAGCTGTTAATGTCTCCCCTGTACTTAACACAGCTAAAATTCTTGTGTATAATATCGGTTTTGCTTCTTTTATCTTTTCATGACTTTCGTGTCTTGTTTGCATTGTTAATATACTCATTTGTTTATCCTCCTACTACTTCTTCAATATAAGGCGTATAAAAATTAGTTCTATGTTCTTGGTCTGCTATTTTCCACCCCTCATATTTGTTCTTTTTTCTACACTTACAAACCGCACCATATTCGTTTATAAATTTTCCTGCCGTTCCATTGTCTATTTGTTTTTTATATGTTACGTACCCTGTTCCATTACATTCTTTGCATTTATTTAATTCACTATCTTTCTTTACTTGTGAATATCCTAATTTTTTATTAATATTTAAAATATCAGGTACTTTTGGTAAATATGGAGATTCTCTATAATGTTGTGCTATTATGTACTTAAATCTTGTTATTTCCATGTTTTTCAATTCACGAAACATAAATTGTTTTTGTTCCTCTGGTATTTCTTTACCATAAAAATTTTCTGTATGTCTTATAACTTCCATAAATTCCTCAATCTTCATCTGTTAATCCCCACTCCTTTCTGTATCTCTCTGTTTGTTCTTGTAGAGTTTCTTTAACTACTTCTTTTTTTTCTTTATTTTTAAAGCTTTTGTTCTCTTCTTTTGCTTGCAAAAGCGTCTTAACTCCTGCGTTACTCCAATTGTTTAAAGTTCCTTTTATGTATTGTATAGTCCTTATATTTGCTTCTACTGCTTTTTGCATAGCATATATAATTACGTCATAATCCATCTCTTGAAGGTAATCTATAAAAACATCTCTACCGTATGGAGTCAATAAACCTATATTATCGTTGTAAAAACTAATAACTTCTTGTAAACCGTCAACACAACTGTCGCTTACATTTTCATTATCATTGTCATTTACATTTACATTTTCATTTACATTTTCATTTACATTAGGTTTTATTTTGGTTTCTTTATTTTCAAAACCATTGGTTTTTTCTTTTGAAAAACCTCTGGTTTCTTTTTTAGGTCTACCACCGCTTTTTTCCATTTTCGTATCTTTTAGTGTTTGCAAGGATTTGCGGTTTAATTAATGTAAATATTGTTTTTGCTAATCCTGTAAGTTCTGTTTCGTTTCCATTTAAAGCCAACTCACAAATTGCATCATATACTTTCAATCTTTCTTTCTCTTTTAAATCTTGTAGTGCTTCAAAAAAGCTTTTATAGAATACAAAACTTTCTTTTTCTGTCATTGTTTTTTCTCCTTTCGTATAATAAAGGGCAAACTTTATTATGTCTGCCCTAGTTGTTTATAAATAATTTCTTCCATATCTTTTTGAAAAATCTTCTTTTGTTTTGCCATAATAATCAATCCACACTTGTTCTGCTATTTCTTGTAATTTCAATTCTTCTCTCCAATATTTTGGATTTAAGTGGATTGATTTTTTCCCTATTCTATGTAATTCTGGTGTTGTAAATATTACTAAACCATCTTCTATTGAATAATCTCTATTTTTTGTTGCATAACCTTCAAAAACCTCATGTCTTTCACTTCCTAAAAATCTTTTATTACTCCAATACGGAGGATTTGAAGGCATAATACAAAATTCTTCTTTCATTTTTGATTCCAGCTCCTTAATAGACTATCTATTTTTTCTTGTGGCTCAGTTTCAATCCCCACATCTTTACATTCTTGTACTACTCCATTTATTAGTTGTGCCATTTCTTTTGTATTTAATGTATGAGTTTCTTTATAGAATATATAGCAGTCATACCCATCTAAATCTTCTTTGTACCATTTTGAATATCTATATATTTCTCTCATGTTGGTTGCCTTTGGCACTTTGCAACCCTTTATTCTGCCATCTTCAAATCTTGCTATTGTCCCATAATCTAAATTCATTTTTATTTTCATATCTTCATCACTTATATTAAAATATCTGCCTAACTTATTTACTAATAGATGAAAATATGCATTTGCATCATTTGACCTTCTTTTTTTATGTTCTTTTACTTCAAACTGCTTTTCTTTGTCTTGTTCTAGTACCCAATTTATTACTTCTCTTTGTGTTCCTATCATTTTTTCTCCTTGTCTGGCATTTTACTGCAAGTATTTACTATTGCCATATATTGTTCTTTTGTTAAATTTGAAGTATTCTTTATACCATAATTTTTTTCTAAAGTTGGTACTACATCATATCCTTTTCTAACCATTAAAGCATACACAGACTTTGCTTCTGCTTCTGTTATTTGATTTGTTGTCTGCTTTTTATCAGCACTTTTAGTTAAGCTAGCTCCATCATCATCTTCTGTCGCTAAGCCAAAAGCCATTAACAAACTATATCTTCTAGCATAAGTAGTCGCACTTCCTTGTTCTTGAGCAGGATTTTTTATTCCATTTAAAACTGCATCTACTATTTGTACCCCTCTACGTGGCTTTTGTTCTACTCCATCAATAATTGGAACTGTCATAATATAATCTTTTCCATCTGTTGTTTCTACATATTGATAATATTTCATTTTATTTTGTTCTAAATATTCATGTATTTGAGCTAGGTCAGTATATTTATATCCATATCCTTCTTTATTTTTACTTAAATTAGTTTCTGCCATAATAATCCTCCTTGTAATCAATTAAATCTAAATAATCCATAATTGCACCTACTTTATCCTTAAACTTGTATTTGTTGTTATAATGTTTGTTCCTTCTGGTATTTCTCCAGTTACTTTAAAGTGATTCTTTATTGCAGTTTTATCTATTTTTACAGTTACTACTTCTTTTTTAAATTCTTCTGGTATTATATTTTCATCTATAATTTCTACGCTTGCTGGATTTTTTGTTATTGTTAAACTTCCTAATTCTGTTTCTATTTTTGTGATGTTGTTTTTATCCATACATTCTTTTACATATTCTTTAAACTTACTTACTTTATTTTCTAATGTCTTTCTTTGCTCTGAGATTCTTTTTTCTTCCATTTTCATTGCTTCAATAGTTAATTCTATATTTCTTGTATAACCAATTATATTTTGGCTTTTTTGTTGTAATAAGACTGTTAATTCTTCCTCTACTTTCTTTTTATCTTCTTCTGACATTTCTTCTTGTTCCATTAATAATGGAAATGCATTTGTTATTTCATATAAACTTAAATTACTCATCTTCTTCCCTCCATATATCATCGTAATAACATTCTTCATTTATTAGTTCGAAGATGTTGCCCTCATTATCATTTTCAATAAATAATTCTTCTTCCATAATCTCTCCTTTGACATATCTGTATTTTCGTGTTATACTAAAAACAGATATGAATTTATATATATGTTTATATTCGAACTAGTTTAATGATTGGTAGTCGCTAACTAGTTCTTTTATTTTATTTAAAACTGCTTTTTCATTGTTGTATTTATTTGAACTAACAAGCTTTTCTAGTCTATTTATTAGAACGTTATTTTCTTCAAGTTCAAATCTTAATTCTTTGTTTTCCTTATATAAAGCTTTTGCTTGTTTTTCCATGTCTCCAATTAAAATATCTCTGTTATGTATCATAGCTTCTTGATTTTTTATTTTTCTATCCTTTTTTGTAAACACTTCTTATTCCCTCCTTTCTATCTATAAACTGTCATACAGTTTATTGCTACATCAAACATTGCTATTCCTAATAAAATATGTATGCTTGTCCATACTACTGTTTTTCCTATAAATGCATATATTTTGTTTTTATCTAGTTTTCTTTTCATCTTTTGTTCCTCCTTTCTATACAACTCTATTCAATTCCCTATTTATTCTTATTTTTTCAAAGTCAACGTGTATTGATTTGCTTTTATGCTTTCTAGGTATTGGATTTTGTTGTATTATTTTTTCTTGTGCTAATTCTTTTAGATGTTCTGCAAATTCCTCTACATCTTCTTGGCTGAATCTGTAATCTCTTTGACCTATTGGAATAACTTTTAACCCTTGTTTTATGAATTTTTGAGTTATTGTACTTGGTTTTACTCTAAAATAATCAGCTACTTGTTTTGTTGTTAATAGATTTGTCATCGTGTCCCCCTCCTTTACGCTTGTTTCTTTTTGTGAACACTTTCAATAAAAAAATAAGCATCAAACTGACCTTTTATTTGTTCACAAATTTTAACAGCAATATATGGACTTGGATTTCTCACATGATTTATTATCCCACTAATATGTGCTTTAGAACAGCCAACTTCTTTTGCTAGTCCCGTTACTCCAAACCCTGCTTTTGTCATGTCTTCTAACAACTTGTCTTTATCTTTTAAAACAATCATTTTCTCGCCTCCTTGTTTACTGTTGTGAACATTATATATTTTATGTTTCACTTTGTCAACACTTTTTTAAAAAAATTATAAGAAAATTTTACAAAGCGAAACATTTGTGTTATAATGTGAACAAGAGGAGGTATAAGAAAATGCTCACAAATAAAGAATTAGGGGAGTTTTTGGAAAATATTAGAAAACAAAAAAAATTAACATTAAGACAGGTGGATTACCTTTCTGATGTTTCTTTTAGTCATTTATCTATGATTGAAAAAGGAAGTCGTAAAGCTTTACCTCTTACTTTGAAAGAATTGTCAAAAGTTTATAATATTGATTATATTGATTTATTGGAAAAAGCTGGATATATAGATTTAGCAGAAAAAGAAAAAATAGAAAAAAACACTCCTAAAGATAATAAAAAAATTTACATGTGCCCAGTTTACGGAGAAATATCAGCAGGACAACCTAACTGGGCTGAAGAAAATATAGAAGGAAGATTACCTATTGATATAAATTTAATGAACATAGTTAATCCAGAAGAACATTTCTTCTTGCGTGTTAATGGCGAAAGTATGAATAAAATAGTAAAAAATGGTGCTTTTGCATTAATTCATAAACAGGATACTGTCAATAATGGAGAAATTGCAGTTGTACTTGTCAATGGTTACAACGCTACTTTAAAGAGATTTTCTAAAGAAGGAGATATTATTGTTCTTACTCCTGAATCTACAGATGAAAGCATAAAGCAACAGATATATACTAAAGATACACCTATTAAAGTTATTGGAAAATATGTAGGAAAAATGGAATTGAACTAGGAGGTCTATTATGGCAGGTACTATGAGAAAAACAGGAACAAATAAATACAGGCTGGAATATATGTGCGAGGGAGAAAGATATAGTCAAAATATAACAGCCTTATCTCCTACTGAAGCAAGTAAAAAGCTAGCTCAATTTGTTACTGAAATTGAAAAAGGAAATTTTCGAAAAAATTCAACCTTTACTTTTACAGAATTAGCTCAACTATTTTTAGATAAATATGGTAAAGATAATCTATCAGAAACAACATATAAAAATTATAAAAATATGTTAAATAATCATATATTAGATGAGATAGGAAGTATAAAAATAAATAAGCTTAAACGTATCCAAATTCAAGAATTAGCCAATTTATTATTGAGCGAATATAATTTATCATCTAAAACAATAAAAAACCATATAAAAGTAATTTCGGCTATTTTAAATAAAGGGATAGAGTGGGATTTGTTAGATTATAATGTAGCAGATAAAGTTTCTGTTCCTAAAAATATAGAAAAACAAAAAAAGAAAGTTGTATTATATAGTTATAAAGAATTAGATTTGTTCATTAAGGCGTTAGATAAATTAGAAGATAAAGAATTACAAGTTGCAATTTATACCTCTTTATATACAGGAGCTAGAAGAGGCGAAGTTATGGCTTTAACATTTAACGATTTTAACTTTAAAAAATGTAGTATAGATTTAAATAAATCAAAAATTAATATTCCCAACGGAACAAAAATTAAAGACATTAAAACAGGTAAAAACAGGTTGTTTTATGTACCTAACGCTTATATTAATATAGTAAAAGAATATTACAAATATTTAGGAAAACCAAATAAAAATACTGAATTATTCACAATGCACCCTGATACATTTTCAAAAAATTTCAAAAAATTTCTAAAAGATAATAATTTACGAGAAGTAAACCTAAAAGATTTAAGGGCTTTAAACGAAAGCATATTAGTTAATAAAGGATTAGATGTTGTTAGTGTAGCGAAAAGACTTGGTCATTTACCATCAACAGCTACAAACTATTATTTAGACCAAATTCCAGAAGAAGATAAAAAAGCAAGTGATATATTAGAAGACTTGTTTTAAATTTTATGCTAAATTACGCCTAAAATTACGCCTAAACGTAAAAATAAGGTTTCAGTGAATTGCTGAAACCTTTGTTATTACTGGTTGCGGGGGTAAGACTCGAACTTACGACCTTCGGGTTATGAGGATATTAAATACATTTTCTTTCTTTATTAATTTTGCCAATTTTTATTGATATTTCAGTGTTTTTACCTATTTTTGTTGATTTGTAAAAATACATAAAAATACACTTTTTTAGGTATAAATTACGCCTAAATTACGCCTATTTTTTTCAATTCTTTTTCGCTAAAATAATCGCTAGTTTTCCCCATTTTCTTCTTTATTTGTTGATAAGTTTTTTCTTTTATAAATACTACTTTTTTTAGTTCATTTTCCATTACATTTAATCCTCCATATATTATTAGAACGTTCTTGATTAATAAATATAATGAGACTTGTTTCATTTGGGCAACCTTTTACAAAAATACCTTTATCTTTTACGAAAATAAAAAATAACACGTTTTAATCGTGTTATGGTATAATTTTATATAATTCTTTAATATCTACCTTTAAAGCTTTTGCTATTTGTATCATGGTTATTAGCTTAGGACTTCTTTCTTCTCTTTCTATTTTGCTTAAATGACCTTTGCTTATTCCTGATAGTTTTGATAAAGTTTCAAGTGTCATGTTATGTTCTAATCGTTTTTCTTTTACCAATATTTTTAATTTCATAAAATCACCTTATCGTTAGTATGTTCATTTTTATATATATCATGTATTTTGTTTCATTTGGGCAACTTTATAAAATTTATATTTCCACTATAGTGGATAAAAAAAGAAGCCTTTTCAGACTTCCTTCGCTATCCTAATTATATCTTTAAAGTTTCTTTTATCTGATATGTATTTTAGACTGTCTATATTTAGTACTAAGTAATATTTCTTATATCTGTTATATTCGTTTCTGTTTTTTATGTTTAATATTTTTATCATTTGTAAGGATCTTAAATATGCTTCTCTCATATTTATCGCCCCCTTTTATTAAGTATAACATATTATGTAAAATTTTTGTGTCGAAGGGTGTCGAAGATATGAATTTTTTTTAGTTATCCACAGTTTCAAAAAAGTTTTCCACAGAAATTTTGTCATATTGTTGACAATGTTTTTGGTTTTTGATATATTATTGATAAATTATTTATCGGAACCTTTCCTCCGAGTGCAACGGTGCATAAACTAGCGGTTGAATAAACTGCTAGTGGAACAGCGGTATGTTCAACTGTTAGTACAATACATCGAGGAAAGGAGGAAAGTATAATGGAAACTTTTTGTTTCGTACTTATGTGCTTAATAGTATTATTAGCATTAGTAATAGTGTTAGTTGTATTATTACATAATGGAAAATTTATTTTTTCATTTGGCACAAATAAAAAAGATGAACTGCTTTTGCAAGCAGAACATCAAGACATAGATAAATAATTTTTGCGAGGCGTAAAAGCCTTGCTTTTTTTATATTCTTTTTTATGTGGAACTAGAATACGTTTTTGAGGTAAGCCCTGCGAAAAGCAACCCCAATTCAAACGAACATATGGAGTAAGGATTTTATCCTTGCTCTATTTATTTTATTTCTTCTTGTTTATTTTTATCACAAGTATTTTTTATAGTCAACATCTTTTGCTAATGTTATAAAACCTTAATATTTTTGTAACAGAATTGTAACATTAAAGTTTTACTATGTCAATATTATAACATAAATTTTGCTAAATTTCAATAGTTTTACATAATATTTAAATATACTAAAAATGTTGAAATATAGCCAAAAATCGACCTTCGAGAATGGATTCTGAGCCGTTTTATTTTTTAGTCAGACAAGTTATATATCTTGATTTTACTGCATTTTGGCATAAAAAAAGAGGTAGACTAGAAATTAATCTAATCTACCTATATAAAAATTCTTTAGTAGGTCGGCACTCCTACATCTTATTACAGAACCTAGTCTTATATATAAAAACGCTAGGTCACGATAGCTACCTTTCTATCCTTAAAGAATTTTATAGCCTATCTAACTCCACCGTAACCATTTGCAAAATCCTATCTTATAATTATTGCTTCCATCTACTTTATATCTTACCATTGCTCTATCATTAAATATTCCAAAACAATCGCAAGCTTCTCTTGGATTTAAACTTCCTATTCTATTTGTACAGTTAGTGTCTGCATATACTACTTCTGTTGTACTTCCATTTTGATATGTTTTCATCTCAACATCACTCCCATCATTATTTACATTATTGTTTATTGGAGTTGTTCCTCCTAAATAAGAATTAACCATATTTAAGAATCTTTCCCATCCCATATCTAATGTTCTATGAGGACAGTATTTACCACTCCAATCTTGATGTTTCTTAACTCTGTCTATTCCCCAACCATATTGTTTTAATAAATATGCTGTGTATTCTGCACATAGTCTTTCTGCTTGTTCAAATCTTTCTCCACCTGACCTAGAGTAACATATTTCTATTCCAATAGATTTCATATTGCCTGTTCCTCTTCCATCTCCTGCGTGCCAAGCATTTCTATTAAATGGTATTGCTGTTACTACTCTTTCATTATCTACTGCTACATGGAATGAACATTTATTATTGTTACCTATCATATAAGATATTTCAGCCATTGCTGAAGCATCATTTGCTGTATTATGTATTGTTATATATTCTGGATTCATTTCAAATGGACATTTTATTGAATATTTATTTGTTGGACATACTACATTAGTTATTTGCATCAATATCCCCTCCTTCGTATTCAATATCTAAGCTATTTTCTGCTACATTCTTTTGGTATAATTCTTCATTAAATTCAATGTTTTCAATTACAACATTATCTTCCATGATTATTCCTCCTTATCGTTGTTTAGCTTCTCTTTTAATTTATCTGGCATTTTAACTCCTAATTTATCGCAATTCTCTGCTAAACTAGATATTTCCATTAAGCATATATATCCTACTGCAAAATATAAAATTAAATCTGTTCCTAAGGCATACTTTGTTAATATACCTACTAAAACGTAAACAAGCTCACCGAATTTCTTCGACAAGCCTGCTCTCATTTTTGAACTTTGAAAATCATTATTTCTCCATGCTATTACTACTCCAGTCAAAACATCAATTATAATTAATATTAATGGTGCAAGTATAGCCCACCATAAATTTGTAAAATGAATATTTTGTATTATTTCTTCCACTATTCTTCCTCACTTTCAACATTTTCTTCTGCAAGTTCTTCTGGTACTTCTGGTGTTAGTAAACTTTCTAAATATTCCGCTAATTCTTCATAATCAACATCCAAAAGTTTACCTTCGTCATTTAATCTCTCTGCTTCCATTAAAGCATAAGCTATTGACATTTCTCCTGTTGCTACTAAATTCATTATAGCTTTTTTCTTTCTTAAACTTTTCTTTTCAATTATAGTCATCTTTTTTCACCTACCCTTCTACTAATGTTAATCTACTATCTATATTTTCTAATATTAATTTTGTACTTTGATATGCTTCTACACTAAATATAGGATTACTTCCATTTGATGAACCTATTATATTTGTTTGTTCTTCATAACTTAGTGATTGTTTTATTTGGTTATATACTTCTTGTTGAGCTAAGGTGTATGGTACTATTATTTCTTCGTTTAAAGGATATTCTATTATTACTGGTGAATTATTTGCATACTTTTGTGCTAACCAAGTTTTCAAATCTTGAGCTGTTAAAATAGTATTTTTGACTTTTATATAAACATATTTATTATTGTCAATTGTAAATCCAAATGCTGGTTTATCTTGTTTAAGTCTTGAACCATATATGTATATCCATGCTACTTCTTTGAAATAATTACTAAAAGCATTTATTAATAAAAATTGATTGTTTGACTTTTTAAATGGGGTTTCTAATCGTATAGTAAAACAATTATAATTTTCAGTATTTCCAGTTGTATAAGCACCCCAATTTTCTGTTCCATCAAACACTACTTGTCCTCTCACATGATGAATACCATCATCTGCTAAGTAATCTCCTAGCATTAGTTTTTCGTTGCCTAGTGGAAAGGTAAAGGTTTGTTCTTGGTGTGGTATATTGTTTGATTCGACATTTCTTCCTTGTATTAATATTGCATTTTTAAAATTATCAATAAATGTATTCCATACTGTTTCTGTCCAAGTTCCTGCATAACAACATAAATATAATTTACCTGCTTCACTGACTTGTACATCTCTTGAAGTACGATTGTTTAATAGTGTGCCAAATCTAATAGCTTCATATTTAGTATCATCAGCAAAATATACATTATTGAATCCTTCTAAATTGCCATAATTATATATGGTGTACCATGTAGATGCTTTAATTCCTTTAATTTCTATAAATCGATAACTGTTAAAAATTGTGTTAGAATATTCTTTTACATAATTATAATCAAATAAATTCTCATTCTGAACCTTAACCTCTACATCTCCTGTTACGTTGGTGATAGTCTGTGGATAAGATGGTGAAGGACTTGCTGTTCCGACCGTACGTATGGTTCGTATTCTCCTCCACTAGTTGAAACCATAATTTCTTTTAAATTCATTATTACCGTTTTAACCTCTCCTGTATTATTAGGGCTAAATCTTATTGATATTTTATCTGTTGTTGGTGTAAATGATTTTGATATTGTTCCACTTGTTCCTGTTAAATTAATATAATCTAGTAATGTTCCTACTTGACTTCCTGAATATATATATACTCTTGCATCTGTTCCACTTAGTGTAACATTACTATCCCATTTAAATGTTAATAAATATGTTTGATTTGCAGTTATTGGTATATCTAAATAATCTGTTCTACCATACGCACCATTAGTAGTAATTTTTAAAGTATCATTCAAAATTTCAGACACAGCATTTCCATCTGCTCTCTCTTTGTTTAAATTAAATAATTGTTTTCCACTATACTGTACCTGTTCACTATTTCCCATTGGTAATGGTGGCTTTTTAAATTCTAGTTCTGCTGTTTTATTTAAGGTTACATCTTGTCCTTCTCCTGTTGTAGTTGGTAGGGTTGCTTTAAGCCTTGCATTTTCTGTTTGTAGGTTTTCTATATCTGTGTTTTGTTCTTCTTGGCTATCATATACACATTTTGCACTTGGATATTGTGTATCTGTACTTGTATTATCTATTGATGTTACTTTGTTTGTTTTATCTTCTTTTCCACTTATGTCTTGATGTGATTGTATCGCCGTATCTGCTTTACCTAAACTTGTTTGTACATCACTTGCTAAATCTGTTTTAGGTATTCCACCGTTTGGTTTATCATATTTATTATTCCAAGTTTGTTTTTCACTTGTTGTTACAAATTTATTTCCACTGTTTGTATCATCTACTAAATCACTTGCTAATTTATTTTGGCTTGTTATTTCTGTCTGTAATCCTGCCACTAAATCTGCTACACTAAAATCAACTTCACTTCCATTTTCAAGTGTTAATATTACTTTCTTTGTAGTATTGTCATATCTTCCACTTACTACTACACTTTCTAATGGTAAATCTATTGTATCTGTACTTATTACTGTTCCATCTTGATTTTTAAGTTTTAATGTTACTACATAAGTTGTATCATTTATTTCTAAATCTATTAAACTACCTGTGTTTGTTTTTAATGTGTAATTAGTTAAATTATTTACATCTTTAGTTATAAAAGAACTTACATCAGGTATATCTTCTACATCTGCTTTTTCATCTAATAAAGTGTCTGTTTGTGCTGTATTGTAGTAATTTGTTAAATCTGAAACTCCTTTAGTAATAAAACCTGTATCGTTTGTAAAATCGCTTAATTTAGTTGGTTTGTTTTCTAGTTCGTTAAAATCTGTTGTGCCTGGATCTCCTTTTTCGCCCTTTTCTCCAGTTTCGCCTTTTTCTCCTTGAATACCTTGAATACCTTGAATGCCTTGTATTCCTTGGTCACCTTTATCTCCCTTGTCACCTTTATCTCCCTTATCGCCTTTATCGCCTTTTAATACATCTGCTTTTGCATCTATTCCGACACCTTCATCTTCATCTAGCACTTCTACATCTACTGCTTCTTCTAAATCACTCATATTCTATCTCCTTCCTGAGTAACATCTTGAGTCAACTCGATTTCGCCTTCTATTATTGTGCTTACAATTAATTGTGCTTGTGAGTTATATGTATCTAGTTCTATGTCGTATTTATATGTTCCAGCTGACAAATTAGCTGTTTCATTTGCTTGCAATGTTATATGATAAAATCCATCACTCCCGTAAGTTATTCCATTGCCTATTTTCTTTTTAATAATTGCTGTTCCGTTTTCGTTTTTCTTCATTGTGAAATAAATATTATCTAAATTTGTAAGCAGTAAAACATTGCCGTTTTGATCTACTGGTCTAAATTTTTTTAGAAGCTTTGTATCTCCCCTCTTAAATTCATAATCTATTGTCTTTGCCATTGAACTCCTCCTTTCTTGCATAATAAAAGCACCTACATTTCTGTAAGTGCTTTGTTATTTGAATTTTATTTCTTGTTTTTGCCTATATTATATGAAATAATTATAGTTAAAAAAATTATAAATCCAATTGCTAAGTATTCATCGCTTTTATCTTCTAAATTGTTTATCTTTTTATTTTTTTCATCAAGTTCATCGTTTAATTTTCCGATTGTATCTTGCTTTGCTTGTATTTGTTGTTCCAATGTGTTTATTTTTGTTTTTAAACTTTCAATTTCAAATGAGCTTGTATCTGGATTTACTACCAGTTTTTCTGATGTTTCTGTACTAGATTCTTGCGTTATTCTTGTTCCACCTTCTTCAACAGGTTTTGTATATTCTCCCGTGCCAGCATATTGTCCACTATGATAGTGATATGTTCCTTCTGAACGATTGTAGTGTCCTCCATAACTGTCTGTTCTTCCTTGATGTGCATATATAACACCAGAAAAACAAATTAATAATAAAAAAATAATTGTTATTTTCTTCATTTTAAATGCCCCCTTTTTTACATATTATCATAATAAATGTAAAAAAGCTGTCGAATTTTGTCGAAAATAATAATTATTTGTAATATACTTTTCCATCTTTTATTGTAAAATTTTTAGAATAATACTCAAACAAACTATTTCTTTCACTTGAATTATTTGAAATTTGATTTATATATTTTGCCAGATTTTCTTGCTCTGACTTTGTTAGCTTATATTTTTGTCCCAGCACCAATAACTTATTATTATAGCCTGTTATATTGCTATTTACATAGTCATATACTTTTTTCTTTGCTGTTCCAGATATACTCTTTCCATTTGAATCCTTATCCGCTAAAAATTTATCTTCGGATTCTTCTATTTTATACGTTAAATATTGGTTAATATTTATATTGCTATTTTTGATATTATTGTATAGTTTATCGTCTTTTCCTGTTCCGTTTAAATATATAATTGATTTTGTCTTATCATCATAATTTGCACTTGCTAATACCTTATTTTTATCCCTTTCTTTTTCTATTCCTGTTGTTCTAGCTGTATAGTTCAAATATAAACTTTGATTTCCACCTTTATCTTTTAATTCTTGCATTGTATTGTATAATGTTGATTTATCTACTTCTAAATTATTATTTTTAGCATAATCTAATTTGTTGGATTCTTTAGCGTATGAATATACATTTTCGATTGCTTTTTGTTTTTGTTCATCTGTTAAACTCTTATAATCACTAGTGTTAATTAATTCTTTAATTAAGTTGTACGATGTATTCCCGTAAATTTTATAGTATTTTGCATATTCTTCGTTTGTCATTCTATAATTTGTATTATCAATTGTAAATGTTTTGTCTATCGCTTTTGGTATTATTGAACTTTCTCCAGTTTTTGCATATAAACTATTCAATTCTTTGTCTACTTTATCTGTAGAAACTTCTTGTACTTTTGATGGGTTAATAAAATTGTTAAACGCTCTAAATGGAAGATTTTCACTTTGTTTTACGTCTTTACCCCATATATCTGTTTTTGTTGGAAGTGTTTGTCTTAATCCAGGTATTTTACTTTTAATTTGATTTATTGTACTATCTACTGCTTTTTCTAAAGCCCCTGTTTTAGTTGACTTTGTTGTTCTTTCGTAATCATCTGTTGTTCTTGCTAATTGTCCTAAGGCTGTAGGTACAAATTGATTAATATAAGATTTTCCTGTATTAACTATCATATCTCCTACTGCGTTTTCTTTATTGTATGATGATAATACACTTGTTAAACCTGAAATCATAGACATTTCGCTCATAGGGTTCATAGCATTTGCAGAAGCATTAGCTATATTTGCTACACTTTTAACTATTTGATTTAATGTTTCGTTATCATCATTACTTTTGCTATTTTTTTCTTTCTTTGATGTATTAAATTGTTGATTGATTTCTGCTCCTATAAACAATGGTATTCCTACAGGAGATAACCAGTCTAAAGAATATGTTTTTCCTCCTATTTCAATAGAATAACTTTGTTTTCCTTGCTCTTCTTCGTATTTCTCTTTTTTGTCATCATCACTACCAGAAGCTTTTAGTATTCCTGCTTGTGCTAGTGCATATCCTAAATATGCAATTCCTGTTCCTGTTAAACCTTTTGATACATTATCTATATATTGATTTACTGTTATATTGCCTTTTCTCAACTTTCCTACATCATAAACTGCTGACTTAATTAATCCAACTGGACTGTATTGAACTCCTGTTTTTGCTACGTTTATTGGTGTTTTCTTGAATGGTACTGCTGAGTCTAAGGCAAATTTAGCAATATTATTTTTTCTTCCCATTTGATTTAAAGCTGTTGCTAATGCACTTGCTTGATGGAAAGTA
>Ga0326512_10000465_pt1 | contig 35726 bp, 52 predicted proteins | sample 1_2617_0518_D_FD_203652 | JGI IMG/M metagenome (GOLD analysis project Ga0326512, IMG submission 203652) | Bovine rumen microbial communities from UC Davis, California, United States - 1_2617_0518 | ecosystem: Host-associated > Mammals > Digestive system > Stomach > Rumen | place: USA... | reverse complement strand
ATTAAAATGGCAGGTCTCCGTCATCATAGATATTAATGCTGTCATTATCAGTGGTTCTGACGGCAGTATTATTCTGTACCTGAGTATCAACCGACGGACTTTGTATTGTGTTCTTGTGTCTGCACTCAGGATACTTCGTGTCATTGCACCATTTTACTCTGACGCTCTTTTTGCCGTTCCATTCGTTATGCTCAACGGTAACAAGAGTACATCTGCCCCTCAGATCATCACCAAGCTTATCAAGGCTTTCATAGTTCCTGCCGTTCGGGATCCCGCAGTGCTGACACAGATTCATAAGCTGTTTGTAGCTGAATCCGTCAACACTTTTATCCTCCTCGGTCTGCTTTTCGGGCTTTCTTTCCCATATCGCATGGAATATGTTTCTGTTCTGGTATTTTTGCGGAACGTCATTCCTCACTGCAAAACGCACTGAAAAATAAAGCGTCCCCGCCTGTGTTGCACTAAGTCCCGCATTCAGAATGATACATTCATAATCACCCTCCGGGATAAGCTCTTCATTTGTATAACCTGTTGTAAATGCCATTTTTTACTCTCCTTTAACTAATTTTATTGCATCCTTCGGGCTTCGGCAGATACCGGCAATTGCTCCGGCTTTCTGCATAGCTTTCAGGAATTGTTTCTGCTGAGGGCTTGCTTTGCCCTTTTTTGTTTTTACTTCAATGAAAAATGCTCTGCCGTCACTTTCACGCAGTCCGAATATGTCGGAAAAACCGACAGGTACGCCTGTATCAAAGTATCGTCCATCAGGTGTTTTCATTTTGCCGACATTCATCCGGAACGAGATACACCCGTTTTCCGACAGCGCTATTCTTATTTCATTCATCAGTTTATGTTCTTCTGTCATTATAACATTCCTTTGCTTTTTGCCTGATAGTAAGCCCAGCCCGGTTTATAGCCTTTTCTTTTTGCATATGCGATCAGCTCCTGATAGGTATTGCATTGATCGGGGCTGTCATAATTCAATACAAACCCTTCTATCTTTTGCAGGACAGCTTGTTTTTCTTCCCTGATATCTCTGCCCGGCTCAGGAAAAACATATCCGCAGAAGGGGCAGACGGTTACTTTTTCGCCGTTGACAACAGCCGGAAATATCCTGAAACAATTTGTACATTCACGGATATTGACATCATCTTTGCTTTTATTTTTCGTACTGCGTTTTGGTTTGCCCTCAAGCGTCCATTCCCGGTGCTGATCCGGCAGACCGAACCTTGCATAATTGCCTACATGGTCAATTATTACTGCTCGCTTCCCGGGCTTATAGCGCATACATCTCATTGACTGCTGTATGTATAAAGTCAGGGATTTGGTTGGCCGGAGAAGAATAGCGCACCCACAGTCCGGAACGTCAAAGCCCTCTGATATCAGATCAACATTGCAGAGTATATCTGTCTGACCGTCACGGAACATTTCAATGATCTTATCCCTTTTGTCCTTCGGGGTCTCTCCGTCAATGTGCATTGCATCAATGCCGGCATCATTGAACGCCTGCGCCATAGCGACCGAATGTTTTACTGAAACGCAGTAACAAATTGCCTGTCTGCCGTTTGCAAGCTTTTTATAATTCTCTATGACATCACCGAATATAGCCTTTTTCAGCATCAGCTTTTCTGCTGACTTGATATCAAACTCACCTCTGACTGTTTTTAGTCCGGTCAGATCAACAAGTGACGGCGCATAATAGTCATAAGGTGCAAGGTAGTGATTATTTATCAGCCACTTTGCATCAACTCCGATAACAAGTTTGTCATTGACATCTTTAAGACCGGAGCCGTCAAGCCGGACAGGCGTTGCAGTAACACCAATGCGGTGCGCTTCTGGAAAGGCTTTATAGATCTTTATATAGCTTCCTGCCTTGCTGTGATGGTTTTCATCAGTTATTATAAGTGCCGGCGGAGCTATTGCTTCGAGGTGTCTGCAAACCGTCTGAACCATTCCTATTGTGCATAAATCCATATCAACACCCCATGCTTCAAAGGTATTTCTGATCTGATCGCACAGCTCCTTCCGGTGCACGATAAACAATACCCTGTTGCCTTTTTCGGTTGTTTTTTTAGCGATCTCAGCAACAATGACTGATTTGCCGCCCCCGCAGGGAAGGACAATGCAGGGTGCTTTACTGCCCTTCCGGTATGCGTCTCTTACATCGTCGATTATGTTGTTCTGGTACTCACGAAGCGGCATTTTCTTTATCCCTCTTTGCTCTGTACTCTCGTGCAAAACAATCATAGCAAAGCATCTGCCCTAAATTTTTGACGCTTGCTTCAATTATCTGTGCAGTTGTTTTTCCGTTCTGAGATGATATCAGCTTTTTGCACATCATACATTTAGCGGCTTCTGTACCCTCGTCAAGCCAGTTCCTGAGCTGTTTGCCAAGCTCAGGAGTTATGATCTGACCAAAGCGGTCAAGGAAAGTGGTATCCTTGCTTGCCGTTGCAATGTGATTTCGTGCGATATCGAGAACAATGTCAAATTCATATTCCGTATCTTCACGCTGAACAGGAGCAAGACCGACCTTGACCGGCGCCATTTTACCCTGAGCGTTTTCCTGCATGACGTAATCCATTTTAGAGCGCATTGTAACGATCGTATGACAGTCTACTGCAAGTATAGTGTTGATAAGATCATTCTGTACTTTGCCTGCCTCATTCCATGCGGTATAGCTGTTTTTACCTCTTTGTTCAGCGATCCTGGACTGTATATCCAGAACTCCGCCTTCATTCTTCCATGCGTGGGAAAGACTGTCGATAATGACAACTCCGTCCGTGCCTACTGTTTTTGCGGCTTCGGATACAAGCTGTTTATATCTGTCGGGGCTGTATGGCGGGGAAAACGGCTCATAATAGAAACTCCCCGTTCCCAGATCCTCACGGTCTGCATAAAACCTTGCTCTTTCATGCTCAGTATCAATAACGGCGATCTTATCCCAGTCGTCTGTCATGCCGTATGCTATGTACAGCGCTGAAAGTGTTTTTCCGGCTCCGCTGACTCCGGTAAGAGCAAGACGAAGCTTTGCTTTTCTTCTCGTTACTTTTTCCATGATAATACCTCACTTTATAATTAAGCTTTGTGTTCTTTCAAGTTGTGCGCCGGGAACGATCTCTCCGGATCTAAGCGCATTTTTTACTGCTGTTTTATTTATCTCAGGGTCTTTGTATCTGAGATACTCCTTTGAGTGCCTCCGTTTTTTTATTAAGAATATTAAGCAGTTCCTCAATCTTTGTAATGCAGAAGCCCGCATCCTCAAAGCCGCTTACAGCTTCCAGCATTGCGTTAAAAGCTCCTATAGCGTTTTTATAATAAGCTTTGAATATCTCTTTTGTATCAATGATCTCAACAGTCTGCACGGTTGACTTCTGCTTTTCAAGCTGTTCGTTAAGCCTGTTTATTTCCCTCTGCATTTTCTGACGGGTACGGTTCAGTTCGTTTGCGCTGTCCTGCTGTAGATTTGTAAGGGACCGGTTAAGGCTTTTGATAGTAGCCTTAGCATTTTCGATATCATAATGCAGATCATTCCTGCTAAGCTCATCTATCCTGTCATGAGCAGCTTCAAGCTCCTGCTGCAAGCGCTCATTTTCTGCAAGGGTCTTGGTATCCGTCTCAACTGCGACCTCAACAGGACGGCTTTCAAGCTCGTTTATCCTGCTGTTGGCGGCGTCAAGGTCGTGAGTCAGACTGCGGTTTTTGCTTTTTGCCGACAGAAGGTCGGTTTCGGCAGATATGCGCCGCTGACGTTCGTTTTCTGCCCTTTGTCCGGCAGATTCGCTTTCCTCTTTCAGCCTTGCAATTTCCTCTTTAAGCTTTCGGACGGATATATCCTCAACATTGACATTCTGCTGTATTTCTTCCTGCTGAGACTCGGAGAGTGATGCAAGTAGGGAAAGCTTTGTCATTCCAAAAGCGGAAATCGATTTCCACTTTTCTTCATTTATATTTTCTATTACGGATATATAATTTCTTGCGTTTCGGCTGCTGAACCCCACTTCATTCTCGCAGTAATCCTCAAAATTAGGATAACCAAGCTCCTTATAAAGCTTTTCGTCCCTCATTCTCTTGAGCATACAGCACATTTTAAAAAGGTTCTGCTGTGCCATCTGCGCAGTAAAGATAATTTTCTGATTCAGCTCTGCCGCTGTCTTGTAATTTACACTTATTTCATTCATGATCTGCCTCCGTTTCTTTTATTTGAAGGTTGCCCTTCACCAGTCCGCATAAAATCCCATTAAGTTTGACCCTTACAGGTCAAATTGTAAGTAAAATTTCACAATTCCGAAAGAGGTGTTTTAAACTTTGCTTTCAATCCTGTTCCCCCCCTCAGCTAAAAGCAAGCTTTCTTGCAATATCATAGACTGCCGCTATGCCGCTGTCTGCGCCTATTTCAATATACCTTTCGGTACCGTCACTGTATGTAATGCGGGCATAGATACCGATATAATCGCTGTTCTGCATCGGCACTGTTACCGGCACAATGCTTTTAATTTTCCTGCCCTCTCGGGTCAGCCTGAGAGTTTTACTCAGGCTGTCAAGAATTGCTGTCATGTTTTCGCTGTAACTGTTGACATTCCCGCAAAGATCAGTTATACTGACAATAGATTCATTATATGTTTCCGTTGCCGGTATTGCCGTACCGACAGCGGATTTTTCTTTTGTGTTACTCATTTGTTCTGCTCTCCCAACTCATATATTCCTGTACGCTATGAAAATTCGTTCTTGACGTTATGTTGTCAAAGGGCGGATGCCTCCAATACTTCTTTTCACAGGTTTCACTGCAAAAACGCGTTCTCATATCCCTCGTGCCTTCTTCTGTAACAACGGTTTTCCCGCATTTGGCACAATCAAAGGTCAACGACGGTGAGATTATCTTATGTTTCCTTCTGAAACGATTTCCGCAATTTTTTGAGCAATATTTCTGATTTACAGATAACGCTAAAAAACTGTTTCCACATTCTGGGCATATCATTTTTTGCCGCTCCTTTGATAATACTCAAAATCTTTTCTCTGCAGATTCCAACGGATGAAACCATCGCCTATTCTGTCACGAATGTTCCCACGCTCATTAAGAATAGTTTTAAGCAGTTTCATGACTAATTTATAATTCATCCGCATTTTACGCATATTCATTTCATTATTGACATACTCGAAAATGTTGATGATATCCACTATTGCCTGTGTATATCCACTGACGTAGTCGCAGCTAAGACGATCACATATTAGCATTTAATCACCACCTCACGCCATTCTGTCAAGCAAAATCTTGTCGTCATAACCGATGTAGTGACGCACAAACAGCCATCCCGTCGCCGTCTCCACAGGCACACCCGCTGCCTTTATGCGGTCAATGATAACGCTGATTTTGTTTGCCGGTTCAAGATATGCCGCCCTGATTTTCTGTTCCTGCTCTTTTGTAAGTTCCTGTATGCTCATTGTTCCTCTCCGATCTCGTACCCCTCTCTTCCGAGAAGGTAGTCTGCGCTGACTCCGAAGTAATCAGCTATTTTCAAAAGGTTCTCAGCTCCCGGTAATGCTTCGCCCTGTCGGTAGCTATTCATTGCACTCGTGCCTATGCCTGCATCGTGAGCCATTCTGCGGTAACTCAGCCCCTGTACCTTATGTGCTGAAAACATCAGATGATTAAGTCTTTCCCGGAAAGGATGATCTTCATATTTCTTTTCTGTCATTTGTTCACTTCCTGTCATTCAGTCCGAAAAGGGACATCAGGCACACGCCGATAACAATCCCTGCACTCAAACAAATCACTGCATTCATACTCTCACCCCTTTGCACGTCTCTGAGCTTCATAGTAGCCGGTGCTTATGTCGGTGACAAGCTCGTCCTTGAACGACTTCTTAGGCTTCGAGGACATAGAATCCCGCTCAGACTGCAAGAACTTGATTATCTTGTCGTAGTCTGTTTTGGTGTCGAGCTTTGCGCTCATCCTTATGCCGCTGTCGGTCTTTATCTTTATACTTCCCATTTTCTGCTCCTCTCGCTATTAGCCACACTGCAAGCTTAACCGCCTGCATTTTTCGCTCATGTATTTTCATCTTTACACCTGTTTATAATTATTCTTACGGTCACTCAGCTCCCGCAGCCGGACAGTCATCAGCATATACAAACGGTATTGTCGGATCAAGATTAAGCATTTCATTGACTTTTGCTTCAAGCCTGTTATGAACCGATTGTTTCAGCTCTGCAAGAGCTGCTTCATCCTCAATGCTGATGAACTTTTTTGCTTTCAGATCAACCACACCGATAAGTATTGTTTCTCCGTTTTCCCTCTTGCCATATACTCGTCCCATATACATAAAAGCATCCCCTTTCATAAATTTTTATGCCGCTGTTTTTCCCTGCATACATCCCGGCGGCATTTCGGACATATGTAATATTCGTATTTGTCCTTTACGCTGACGTTCCATTCCAGTCCGCAGTACATGCAGGTTTTGTACACTGCATCAGGTTTTTTTCTCGGTTTCAATTCTGTTGAGTTTCCTTTCCAGTTCTTTATTCCGATTTTCATAAAACTCCCGCCAGTACACTTCATGCCCTAAAGCTTCATCATAAAGCCGCCTGTAGAGTTTATCAAAGTCAAGGCTGTCACCCATAAGGATACTTCTGAGCGTTCTCAGCTTGTCTTCAACGTCACCGAAAAAGTCATCGTCAAGTCCTGCTTTTTTAAGCTGTTCATCATGCAGTGATGAAGCGTTCCATATGTATTCTGTGTAGTAGCTGTCCTGCAAACTAAGCAGCAGACTTATTGCCTCGTTAAGCCTGCCGAGCAGCAGTACACATTCTATCGGATTATTCACTTCGGGCATATCACAATTAAATGGATATTTGCGGCGACAGTCCTGATGTGCCTTATCGATTTGTTTCTGAATGTTTTCAGGCTCTCTGCTCATGATCGTCAATCCTTTCCATAACACGGAGTTCGCACTCTCCGTCCGTCTCTGCATTTCTGAGCTTTGCCGCCTTTATGATTTCCGCATAATCATCGGAAGTGCAGATCAGCTCCCCGGGTTCAATTTCCGTTTCATATGTATCGTAGAGTGAATATTTCATGCCGTATCACCCCTCGTTCAGTTCTTTCTGAATGTTCTGTTCAGCCGCTGTGAAGCAGGCTGTACCGTAGTCCTCATACACTCCCGTGTATTCTCTGTTGTCTGCGGCGTCCGGCTTGCTTATGTCTTTGAGCCTGTAAACACCGTATTTAACTGCGCCGTCTTTAAAGACGTGTTCAATCATGTAATCACTTTCCATCTTTTTCCCCCCCTCACACTGCCTTGTCCATTCCGGCAAGCTTTTCGCAGGTCGTACCCAGTGCCTGAGCGATCTTTACCGCTACAGCCAGACTCGGAGCTTTAATGCCCTGCTCATACAGGCTGATCATCTGCTGTGTCACCCCGACTTCTTCGGCAAGCTCCTTTTGGTTTTTGTTTGCCTTTTCTCTGAACATCCTGATGTTTTCTGCCAACGACATTCTCTCACCCCACTTTTTTAAAATTACAACCCGGTTGTTGACTTTGTGAACAAAATATAATATACTAATACTAAGTATATTTTTCGTTCCCGGTTGTTGTATTTCATTAACAGCCTGATTGTATTATATCCTCTAATTAGTGGAATGTCAACTATAAAATCCTCTAATTAGCGTATTTATGTACTTTTGCACAAAAAGAAGGAGATGATATTATGGAAGGTACACGAATTATATCTGAACGCATTAAACAGGAAGCTCAAAAGCAGGGTGTAAAAGTTAAGGATATTCTTTCTTATTATGAAATTGACAGGAACCTTGTAAATAAGTTAGCCAATGGAAAAGATACCGGCACTCAGAATATTTGTAAGATAGCAGATTATCTTAAATGTTCGACAGATTATTTGTTTGGAAGATCAGATGAGCCAAGAACAACTTATCAGAGCATACAATTAAGCAATATAGTTAATGGAAACAATGGAAATAATTCTCCGCTCACTGTGAGCAGCCAAGAACTTGACGAGTCTTCTAAGGAACTTATTGAATTAGTTAAAAAACTTCCTATTGTAGAACGTGCAAAAGCAATAATATACTTGAATGAATTAAAAACAAAAACCTCACCGGACAGCGGCGAGGAATGAAAGGATGATTAAAATGAAAAAAATTTTGACTTTAATATCAATCTTTGCATTGATTGGAGTTACAGGTTGTACTCCTACAATAGAGTATTCTACAACAGAACATATTGAAAATGGTAGTTCTGTTTTAAATGATTCTAAGTTAGCACAGAACTCTTCGGTAATCTCAAAAGATGATACATCATCTAAATTAGAATCGAGCAAAGATAAGAGCAAATGGGAATTAGATTATTATGTTGATGAATTTGGTGATAAGACTAACGAGAAGTATGTTAAATCGACGGTTATAGGATCATTTTCTAACACTGCAACTGATGACTCTCTGTTGTTTGTGTATATGATGATTGATTCTAATTATATTGCTTTTAAACTGTATGAGTACGGAGATAATCTTGTAAAAAATTCCTATAGTAATAGTGTTTCGTATGCCATAAGCACTAAAAACAATGATGGAGAAAAAAAATCGTTTAGTGGAGAAATGCGGGCTGAATCCAGAGATAGAGTTATTATTAATACATATAGTAACGATAGGTTTATTGGAATGTTAAAAAATTCAGAAAAAATAAAGTTTGTAGTTATAAATGAAGATAGACCAAGCAGTGTGTATAAATTTGAACTTGATTGCACAGGATTAGATGAATGCTACGACAAATTAAATGGTATAAACGATATTTCAGAAACATCATAAAAAATAAGCCGCTGTACAGCGGCGAGGAATAGCGGATAAATATTAAAAAAAGCTACCCGATGAGGATAGCTAAGAATTCTTTTCTATAAAATCTTCTACTGTCAATAGTTTTCCGTCTCCGTATATACATAGACCATCTTCATTTACTACAGGAATTTCAGAAAACGGTGTTTTTCGATTTGCGGAATTGTCCTGCAAAAAATATTCCTGTGCAAGCTCATCTAAAGCCATATAAACATCTTTGCTTTTGTATCTTCCATCAACCAACAAATTGCGTATCTCTTTCTTTATCCTTTCGCAATCTTCATGCAGCTGTACATAGAACACCGTTATACCCCCTTGTTATTATCTGATTATAGTATATTTCATCAAATACATAAAGTCAAGCCTAAACCAACTTTATGAAAGGAATTAATTATGGACTGTATTGCGATAATTGAATTGATTGGTGTATTAGTATCTCTATTATTAGGAATTGCTTCTATTGTTATATCTGTACTAACCTTGAATCAAAACTCAAAAATGATTGAAGAATCATCAAGACCGAATATAGCTGTATATGGTAAAAAAATTTATATTGGTATAACTAAGTATATTCTTATAGTAAAGAATTTTGGCTCAAGCAGTGGAACAATCACAGATTTTAAATGTGATAAAAACCTAAAAGATTATGCATTAATTAAAGATTACAACCCGTTTGAACATATTATAGGAACGACTTTAGTTCCCGGACAAAGCATTTTTTGTGAATTAAGTCTTAAATCTTTAAATACAAAAAACATATCCGGTTTTTCTTTTACTATAAGCTATAAGGGAATAAAAACGTATTCAAACAATAAGTTTATTGTAAATACTAAAGCTGAAACTGAAAACATAATCGGACACACTCACGCTAAAGATATTCTTTCTGAAAAAGAATGTCTTTATGTGGAATTAAAAAATATCAGCGATACATTAAATGGTATTGGAGAAGAAATATCATTAAAGTAACCGCTGTACAGCGGCAAAAAAAAACATCCGTCCCGATCTAATGAGTATTACCGATGTACTGAAGCTTGGAATAGAGCTGGTACATCAAAAATACCAACAATAAAAAACCCCCCGCCGGCACTGGTAATACCGACGGGGGATAAAGAAAAAACTATGCTATAACATAGCGGGTGACAGCTTTATTATAGCATAGCTCCGTTCAGATTGCAAGGAGTGATGATATGAAAACAGCGGCAGCGTATATAAGAGTTTCAACCGAGGATCAGACAGAATACTCCCCCGCTTCACAGCTTGAAAAGATACGGGAATATGCCAAGAAAAACGGCTACATCCTGCCTGATGAATACGTTTTCATGGACGAGGGTATCAGCGGCCGCCATACCCAAAAGCGTACCGCCTTTAACCGTATGATCGGTACTGCAAAACAGAAGCCCAAGCCCTTTGATGCTATTCTCCTCTGGAAATTCAGCCGTTTTGCCCGCAACCGTGAAGACAGTATCGTTTATAAATCCATGCTCCGCAAACAATGCGGAATTGAAGTGATATCTGTTTCTGAGAGCATAGGCGATGATAAAATGTCCGTCATCATAGAAGCTATGATCGAAGCTATGGACGAATATTACAGCATTAACCTTGCCGAAGAGGTAAAGCGTGGCATGAACGAAAAAGCCGGCAGGGGTCAGGCTGTCACTATCCCCTCTTTCGGATACATTATCGAAAACGGCAGCTATATTCCCGATCCGGAAACAGCTCCCGTTGTGCAGAAAATATTCTCCGATTTCCTTGCCGGCGCTGCTTTGCGTACCATTGCCGGAGAGCTGAACAATGCCGGCATACGCACCCGCAGAGGAAATCCCTTTGAATTGCGTACAGTTAAATATATCCTGCAAAACCCTGTCTATATCGGCAAGATACGCTGGAGTCATTCCGGCAAAACCGATTATCATGCCGCTGCGGATACGAATATCATTGACGGGATACATGAACCGATAATTGATACTGATACATGGAACAGAACACAGGAAAAGCTCCGCTCAGCGCCGCATACTAAATTCATGAGAGAAGTCCCGGCAAAAGAGCCGTTTATGCTCCAGGGGCTTTGCCGGTGCAGTGCCTGCGGCGCAACTCTGACAAGAGCTGTCGGCCACGGGTCTTTGCAATGCTACGCCTATGCTCACGGGAAATGCAGGATCTCTCACAGCATAACGATAAAAAAAATAAATGCTATGGTCATCAGTCTGCTTGAATCCATTGTCAGCGACAGCAGCGTTAAAATTCAGATAAACCGCCGCCCCGAAAAGCAGCAGCTTAATATTCCATCCCTTATCGAAAAGGAAAACAAAAAGCTTGAACGCATAAAAGACGCTTATGAAAATGGCGTTTACACTCTTGAAGAGTTCAGGGAAAGCCGCAGCAGGATACTCAGTCAGATCGAACAGCTCAGATCAAAGATAATTGTGATCGCTCCCGATGCAAAAAAAGACAGAACCGTGATTATACGCAGGCTTGTCACGATACTTCCATCGCTGAAAAGTCCTGCCATACCGGAGGAAAGCAAAAATCATCTCTTGAAATCCGTTGTCGAGCGGATAGTTTTCAACAGGCAGAGCAGCGATATCGACATTATTTTTCATCTCTGAAAACATATCTTTTTACAGTACAGACCGCCGTACTTCAAAAAGATATGATATAACATAATCTATCATTTATCCTTATTTTACCTGATAAACAGCAAAAAATCAATAACAAATCGCCCCCTGTAAGCGGAATAATTGCTTACAGAGGGCTGTGCTTTACTTTTTCACTTCTGCAATAATTCCGTCAAAGCCTGCCTTTTTGACTTTTTCAAGATAAGCCTGAGCGTTTTTCTTGTCAGAGAATGCACCAAGCTGCACCTTGTAAAGTACATTTGTATTTGCCTTTGTCGGTGTCTGTGCCTGAGCTGTACCACTCCAGTCCGGACGGAAAAAGCTGTGTACCGAGCTGTCTCCAAGATATCTTGTCTTACGCTTGAAGGTTGATGTCTCAGCCCAGTTTGCGCCGGTTGCATCAACATTTCCTTCAAGTGTCGTGATAACATTACCGCTGACAGCTTCAACAATGCCGATGTGTGAGCAGCTGTATTTGTCCACTATCGGACAACCGTCATAAAGGAAGAATATAAGATCGCCTGCCTGCGGCGCTTTCGTTCCCTTTTTGAACCATGTTCCCGTCTTGCCGTCACCGTAACGAGCCGGATAAGGTGCGACACCATAAACTGCCGGCTGATACTTTGGTATAAATCCGCAGTCCTTCATAATTGCCGACACTGCATAACAACACCAATCGTCAACATATTTCATGCCAAGCTTTGTTTTGCAGACATAAGCGCCGTTTTTGCCGATGTATGAACGGGCTGTATTCAGGAATTTGTCCTTGTCGCTTACAGTATTAACGGGCTTTGTTTCTGTTTTTGCAGGTGTGCTTGCTGTAGTATTCGGTGCTTTGTAAGTCACGCCGAAAGCCTGACACACGCCCTTTGCAAAGGCTTCACCGACAGCCTTTACATTTTCGATAATCCACTTTGCAATCGTGGGATTGTCGTGGAAATCAACCTCAGTGTACACTGCTGTCATGTTTGTGCTGTTCAGCTCTGCAAGCTCCGGGGATTCCCGGACACCAAATTCTGTTTTGCCCGGTGTTACTGCCTGTACAGCCTTGTAAATCGGGTTTGCAAACTTCATATTCTCGCTTGCCTTTGAATAAACCATGCACATTGTACCGCCGCATTTACCGTTGGCGGCGTTTGTATGTATAGGCATATGAAGGTCTGCGCCCCATGCATTGGACTCGCTAATGGATTTATACATATCCTGTCCCTTTGGTGCTTTTTTGACGGTGAATCCGCAGCGTTCAAGCGCAGTTTTGGCGGCATCTGCTATTCTGTTGCACTGCTCCATTTCTGTTGTGTTGCCGTATGCGTACATATTCCCGCTCTGATTTGACGGGCTTAAATAGATTTTCTTTGACATAATTATTCTTTCCTTTCCGCTGAATTTTTCAGCCTTTTGATTATCTTTGTCAAAAAGTCTGGTATCGGTACACCGAGCCTTGACAGGTTTTCAAGTATTGATATCATTTCATTTATAATCAGCCATACAGCGACCAAAAGCCCGAACCACATATTGTATCCGACCTCAATATTCGCCGCTGTAATGCCGCTGTAAATGAGATAGTCAACGCCCATTGCAACAACAATAAGCGCCATGTATCCGACCTTTTTTACAATGCCTTTTGCACCGACCCTGCTTGATAGATCGCCATGAACCCAAGCCGCCGACATACCGCTGAGGTAGTCAATTATCATCATGACCATAAGCACGATTATCGGCACTGCAAGTGCACCCATGTATATCGCAAAAGCCGCCAAAGCTCCGGATATTATTACCTGTATTCCCTTTTCGTTTTTCATTTCAATCACCCCCTGCCGCTTTTATTCTGCCCTTTATTTCAACGCTTGACGGCTGTACTTCTGTCCCGACAGTCAGTGTGTTTGTCCCCGGCAGCACCGGCAGTGCGGGGAGGGTGACGTCAAGGTCTGTGTTTTCGATGTATGGTTCGTATGTGTCATCCTCAATGTCTGATTTGCGGATCATGGGGTAGAAGGTGAGGTTGTTGCAGGTGTAACCTGATAGAATCGTAATCAATATTGTTATCTTAGATTTATAATTAATTATTGTTCCAGCCCCTTCATCCACATAGAATATAGCACCACCAGCAGTTTGAGCATAAAGTTTGAATGTATTTTGACCTCCATCTAAAGGACATCCGGTTAATACATATGTTCCAGATTCTAACACGACATTATCTTTAACAGCGAAATATATAGTATTAGTAGTTGTTCCGTTACAGGTAATCGACTTGTCAGCATTAACCGTAAATGTAACTCCATTTTTCGTCTGACTTGTCGCTGTATTTTGCAGCAAATTCTTCCTCACTCTATGCTGTTTCTGCTCCGCATAGTCTATATACTCCGCTTCATCGCCTACCATTTTGATTGGTTCGGGGAGGTAGAGGTTTGTAGTGACTGGTTCGTAATAGGGTTCGTAGGGTGGCATTGTTTCGGCGGTATATACACCTTCGACAAGCATATATTTCGTGTCGAGGGAATTGGATAAATCATTAAACCTTATATATGACACTCTTGCATCAGTAATCATAAATGTCCCGAATGGAGCCCCTTGTATTAACGGATTACCTTTGTTAGCTAAATCCGTACCGGTGCCAAGATAATTTTTATTTGTCCCGTAACATCTCAGATTATTATAATTATTCCAGATAGTTCTGCTGCAAGAGTACGTTACATTTGGCTTGACTGGAATAAAATCGCAGCACACTGTGTTCTCATTTGGACTTGCATTACCGGTGTTAACGTTTATCATTTTTTGCTCCCATATATTATTGCACAAATTCTTCCCCTCAACCTTCACCGCCACCTTATACTCTCCCGCGTGTTCTCCTTCCGCCACTAAATCCCCGACGGACTCCCCGCCGGCGGTATTTCCGTAAATCCTGTAATCCTTCAGCGTTCCCGCCTTTTTTGCCTTGAAGGTAAGCGGCGGCAGACCGCTTACTCTTCTGATTTTCCTGCTTTGCTTGTAATATAGCAAAAGCAGCTTTTTTGCTCTTTCCGTCATTCGATCACCTCCTGCTTCGAGATATACTCACTCATTTTCAACGACCTCATACCATGCATCGGAGGTCATCTCATACATATAGACCTTTGCGCTTTCCTCTGTTTTCCAGTCTGCGACAAATGCAAGCGCACCAGACAGAACATTGAAAAGCGACCCGTTAGCAAGCAGCGGCGCACAATGCGAGCGTGTCAGTATGCCGTTGAGCTTTGGGATATCGTCTGCAAGCAGGATGTATTCACCGCTTTCACTTTGCCTTATGCTGCCGAAGTCCGGCGCATCCGTTTCATTAAAAACCATTCCGAGTAAAATAACTTTGTTCATAAAATCATCCTTTCGATTAATAAATAATAATAAAATAATAAACTTTCTGCCATCCTTGGCACAAAAACTTGTCATCCTGAGCGCAGCGAAGGATCTTTTCCTTAGAAGCAGCTTTGTCAGAAAGATTCCTCGCTGCGTTCGGAATGACCTCTTTGCCAGACTTTGAGCTTTTAAAGGGCTTTGAAACTCCCAACGCTCAGAATGACATTGGTTTGATGAATAATCATCAATAGTCCGACCAAATTTTTAATTTACTTGACTCCAAAAAGTCAAATTTTTGTAAAAAAAATTAAATTTCCATCAGCGTGTTGCTGTCAAGCGCATAATACTTAGTGGAATCAATAGAAATAATCTGATCGGCTGTAACAGTAGTCGAATCTATTATTTTACTTGTTTCAAAAGCCCTGTTTGTTGTACTGTTTTCAACAAACGTTTTTGACTTTATAACTTCAAGCTTTGTTAAGTCGGCTGCGTTGTAAGTATAAGGTAGTCTGTTTATTCTTGTGTACACCTGACCTCCGGTTGATACAAAGTCGCTTGACATTATGCTTGTTGAACCCGTCCCAACTGCACAAGCCGAAATAGCGTTATTGTTAATTGAAAGCCATTTTGCGGCTGGTGAATTTAAATTTCCGTTATATACAGCTAACTTCAAATAAATATCATTACTGTTTGTCACAACAGAAAACTTCCATGTCCGTGTTACTCTTGCATCTTTGAAATAAGCAGTATCTGAAAATATAAGTGAATTGCTGCCATTATAAGCAGAGCTGGTAACCTTATATTCTAAGGCTTTATTACTTAATATGCCATCCCTTGTAAATGTAATTGTATATATCCCACCAACAGAGAGCGTAAAAGATGGTGTATTTGAAGGATCAGCAAACTGCGCTTCAATGTCTGTTGCACAGGTTATCCTGCTGTCTGCCGCTGTAATTGCATTGATAAATGCCTGTAAAAATTCAATTTCCGTCCCGAAAATTGAAATAGTTTTTTCTGTATAACTCATGTTTCCCCTCCTGCAAGTGGTTTTTACTCAGTATCTACTGTCAGTGTTGCCAGAATCGGCGTTATAGTCAATTCTTCAGCTGTGTCAATTTCAGTGGTAATATATCTTGTATCACCCTGCCCGCCGGATGCAGCGGTTATTCTGCCGCAGATCTTTTGCATACTGTTTTTTAGTGTGCAAGGATAGGTATATTTCGGCTTTATCGTAGCTTTTATCTCATTCATTTCATACCTCCTGGATCAGCACAGTTTTTACGACTGTCAGAACAGCGTCTTCTATTACCGGATGAATTCCATCCTGTCTTTGCAGACCTATACCATAATGATACTCGCCCTTAAGTCCCGATGTATCGGATGGAGCAAAGGCAATGTCATACCCGTTGCCGCTGCCTATTCCTACATCGTAACTCAGAACATACTGAGTATCATCTATATTTCTTTTAGCCCGGAAAAGCAGCTGTTCACCGCTTTGAAGAGTGTAGATATCTCCGTTTTCGTCATAAAGAGTAATGCTTACACCATCTGCAAAGCCTGCTCTTACGGTTATGTCAAAGTTTTCGCTGACAGGATAATCAACGATAAGCCCAATGCCGATAATACTGAGCCGTTCGCTGTTTTTAGTAAGCACTATTTCACATTGATATTCCCCGACAGGACGGCAGAAATCAGCCGGCAGAGTAAAGCTGACTTTCCCGTTCTGTGCATTCATTATTGTCCCTGCCGTTTCAGCGGAAGAACCTATCCTGCTGAGAGTAATAGTATAGCCTGTCAGGTCAAGCATCTGATCTGTAACCTGTGCATTTGAAACGGCAGCCACTATTCCGCTTTTTTCGACTATATCAAAAATGACCGTCCTGCTCGCAGATTCACCAAGGACGGCATATAATTCTACTTGATTTTTCTCATATGCTTTTATTTTATATTCATTTACCAATTCAGATTCCCCTCCATGAAGCTATCAGACCATTTATAACACTCAATTCAAGAGTTTGTCTGCTTGCAATAGTGCCGTCAGGATTCGTTATAAAGGATCTGAACGCAATGAAATTATCTGTGACAGGCGTTGCTCCGTTTACCTTAACACTTGTCAGATTCCCGTTTATCTCAAGATCACCGTTAAAAATAAACTTTTTATTGTCTGCTTCATAACGCAGAACGTTATTGTAAAAACCTGTAGTACTGTTGTACACAGACCATGTCATAGCGTCTCCGTCTTTCAGGTTGAATGTTACACCGTAAGTGTTCGCACCTGCCGCCTTGGTGACACCGATACTGCCGATCTCTTTCATATTATCGTTTTCATCGGGACGGAAATAAGTAACTCCGCCGTTTTTTATATGCATGAATTTTTTACCGTTTTCATCATTAACGGTGATGGTGTTTGTATTGCTGTCAAGCACCATTGTACCGTCTGCGGAAACAAGCTTGCCGCTTTGTATTGTCCATCCGCCTATACTGCCTGTTGTGCCTATTATTTCAACGCCTCTGAGCGTACCTGCGCTGATCCAGTCCGCAACAATGCCGATCGCTGCAAGAACATTTGTAACCGCATTTCCGCTGCTGTCCATACCTCTCCATGTCTGTCCCCCGTCATTGGATACGGCAAAACTGTCAACGGTTTTTTTCCAGATGATTATACTATCAGCAAGAAGCGGCTTGTCATGCTGATAGACAATTGTACTGCCGTCATTCTGCGTTACCTCAGTCTGATAGAAGCCCATAGCGTTTGCCGTAAGCATAGAAAACTGCTTTGCCCTTACATCGTATTCGGATATTTTTTTATTTATCCTGCGGTCCGTGCGGGCTGCTATTTTGGCGCTGAGACTTTTTCCTGCACGGTGTTTTTCTCTGACTGTCTCTGCATCGCAGAACACTGTCATTTTACCGTCAAGACGATATATCATATTGGTCACAGGCGTTCGGTATGTATTCCCTTTCAGATCGGATACTGTAACGATGTCCCCCGCTTCAAGTGACGGGTCAGATATGATCTCAGCAGAAAAAGGTGTAAGCTCTTTTCCTATAAGCAGATTATTCCATACAGCTGCACTCAAAGCAGACTGGTTTTCCGCAAGCGGATTATCATCTATCATCAGACAGTAATTATCTGTGCCTTTAATCCAGACATTATCACTTGTGTCAGTCAGCTGTACACCGCTTATTGTGACCGTTCCGCTTAGCTTTTGTCTTTCGGTCACTTCATAATTTGTACTGTTATACCAACCGATTTTAACGGTCCCGTCCGTATCAGCATAAACAAAACGGCAGCAAAGCTGAGCAATATAAGACAAAACATCTCTGCAAGTAGTACTTCCGTCGATCTCATTTCCAGAACTTATAACAAGGCCTGAATTATCAAATCCAGTACTTTCATATGGAACACCGCAAAAAGCGCATATCCTCTGATAAAGATTTCCTAATGTTATCGGGAAGGAAATATTTGACTCGCTGAACGGAACATCCGTCTTTGCCAGATTATCAAATGCTGTGATCCTGATATAATTCTCATCAACAGTTATTTCTTCCGCTGTAAAAATACCTTTTCTTATCCATTCGGGAGTAAGTACACCTGTATAACTTTGCCCTGTGATAAGACCTATCCTCACATCAAATACAGCGTCCTCAAAGCTCATATTGTCATAAAGTCCGCCGCTGTTGTCTATCTCAAAATCAAGCTGACCTATAATTGCATTGCCTATAGAGAAGCTTCCTTCATCTGATCTGCCTGTTGTAATTACGAGGCTGCTTTGCATAATATTGTCGTCTGTAAGTTCTGCTGTAGTGTTATCGGAAAATGTTACAATTATTTTTGCCGTGAACATTCGTCCCGACTGTTTTATCAGTTCTTTGTATAATGAAGAAGTGTTTTGCATCTATCCGCCTCCATATTACATTTCAATAAAGCTGCACGACATACCGTTTATCCGTATGTCGTTTTCATTTGGAATAATATAGCTGCCTTCTGACAGATCCCCCGTATAAAAGCGTCCTGTCACCTGTTTTGCGGTCAGTATATCAGGATATGTAAGATAAACTGCCGCCCCGCAGCTTTTACAGAGCAGGGCGACCGTCTGAGCATCCTGACGTGTAAGAATACCCCATGTAAAGGTGATCGTCCGCTTCTGAGAAATTATATCCTTCTGCATTGCACCGCTGCGTGTACTTCTGCCGCTTTCCTCACTGGACAGATCGGCAAAGGACCATACAGCCGATACAGGCGGCGGCAGCGGTATGCCGTTTACCTTAAAAGCACTCATGTAACTGCACCCCCGTATCTTCTCTGTTTCCTTTTGCGTACTTTTACAAGTTTTCTTTCAACAACTTCACCGTCAATGATAAAGTTGTTCTGGAATATATTTTCTTCATGCTCAAGCAAAGAAATTATCCTCAGCAGCAGCCTTATTATTTCCGGATTGCCGCTGTGGAGCATTGATTCAAGCTTTGAAAGCGGTGAAACTACTTCCGGATCGCGAGCGGCACCCTTGTTATCACCCACCATTGCAAGAGTAGGCGCTTTTACAAGACCGCCTTTTGCAAGATGAGGTATGTATGAAGGCTGAGAGGGCATCGTAAATCCCCAGTCCTGCCCAAGAGCCTGTCCTATCTTTGTCAGGATATCTCCAAATCCATCAGCAACTCCGGCAACAAAATCATATATTCTTGCCCATACGGTATTTATACAGTCAATAATAAGATTGAAAGAGCCCTTTGCAAATTCACCCATACCTGCGAAGCTGTTCTGGAAACAGTTCTTTATATCATTCCATGCACTGTCCCAATCGCCTTTGAAAACATGAGTTATGAAATCAATAAGATTATCAATGCTTTTAAAAAATTCATCAACAACATTTTTTATAGTGCTGAAAACTGTTGTGAAAACAATTTTTAGCTGTTCAAGTACCTTTTTGAGATTTTTTGAATAATAACTTATCAGCTTATCAAGTACTGGCTTCAACACCTTATTCCAGAACGGTTCGATGATCTGTTTCCACAGCTTAGTGAGCGTATTGCCCGCAGACTGAAATACCGGTCGGATACAATCATTCCATCCGCTTTGTAAAGTGCTTGTAAATGTATCCCATACAGGCATTATAAGCTTATGGAACACATTAAGAAAAGTCGTTCCTATGTCGCCCATGACCCCGCAGAAGCTTTCAAAAATTTTTTGTCCGTCAGTATTCCACCATCCGGAAATGTCGCCGCCAACGTCTGCAAAAGCCTTTCCTATGCCGCTCATGCAGTCGTTTACTATCTGCTGTACATCATCAAATGCCGTACCTATGATGCCGCTGTTATCCTTTGCCCACTGTGCGGCTGCGCTTGTTGCGATCTCAAATCCGCCGGAAATTACAGTGCCTACAGATCCGGCAAAGGTCGTAAACCCTGATAACATACCTGCAATGGCTTCCTCTGTCTTTGGGCGCATTCTATCAATACTTTCGTTCAGAGTATCAAACATAGTACCCGCAAAGGCAGAGCAATTGTCAATGCCGACGCTGATATTACTGCTTATGGAAGTAATGAATTCAGATATTCTGTTCTTGTCTTTGCTGAGCCATTTTGCCAAACCGCCGGAAGCTGTCTGTATTGCACTGGAGACAGTTCTTGTCATGCCGCCAAACATTGTGCCGATATAGGCAAGCTTGCTCTTAGCTATCCTTGCGGTACCCTCAATGCTTGCATTTGCTATGGGTTGAAGATCGGTAAAGATGGACTGAAAATTCTTCCTGATCTGCGGAAAATCTATTTTATCAAATTGTTTCCTGAAACTATCCACAGCCTTGTCGAGACCGCTCGACTTGTAGAGCTTTCCAAGCTTGCTTTTGATAACATCAAGCTTCTTACTCATGTTGTCAAGCTCGCCGGATGTTTTTGAAACGTCGGCTGACATCGGTGCTGCGGCAGGATCCGATGAGGTCTGAACGTTTGTGTTCTCGTCAGTTTCTCCGACTTCCTGTTCTGCCGACAGAATATTCAGCTGATCAAAGCCTGCAACAGCTTTTTTCAGTTTTTCGGCCGCCTTTACATTTTCATTTAGATTCTTACTGCTGTTTTCGGAATTCTGTGCGAGCAGATCTATATTGTTTGCTGTTTTCCCGGTATTGTTCACAATATCGGATATATCCCATCCGAAAAGCTTTGACATTGCCTGTGTTGCCGTTTTAGCATATGCCGTAAGCTGCTGTAAAGCTGACGTAAGCTTTTTGACGGCTGCTGTAGCAATTTTCAGCATAGGCTGACCAATAGCGGCCTGGAGCTGTCTCCACGACTCTTTCAGATTGCCGATGACGTTTTCCCATCCGTCCGCTTCACGGGACGCCTGTCCCATTGCTCCCGACAGCTTGTTTGCATCCTTGACCATCTGGAGTAACGTCAGCTGCTTCTGAGCTTCCGAAAGGTCCTTGAATGACTTCCCGTAAAGCTTGTTTGCGGCAGCGTTACGGGTGGTTTCCGTGCAGGAAATACCGAGAGCTGCGTCGTTTGCGAAATTGCCCTTGAGGAAGGATTTAAGGCTTTCGGCAGTATCTTCAAGACTGCGGTCATAATATGCCGCACTGTCAGCAGTCGCCTGCAAAGCGTCCTGCATCATGGTCATAGCAGCTGCGCTGTCCATACCTGATGTTTTCGCAAATGCATATATTGACGTGCCTACACCTTGCAGACGGCTTTCCAGTATGCCGCTGTTTTTTGCGACTGTACCTATTGCACTGCGGGCTTTTGCTTCAAGTTCTCCGAAGGTCTGAGCCATCTGTGAATTTGCAGCATTTACCTGTGCGGCGGCTTCGGTGCTTTCTTTAGCAAACTTAGCAATCACGGCAGCAGAAAAAGCGGCAGCCATAGCAGAACCTAATTTTGACATAGGTGCTTTTAATTTATCTCCAAGCCCTTCAATCTTTTTTTGCAGAGGCTTTTCATTGCCTGTAATATCCACAGAAATATGACCTACAGAATCCGCCATTTTATCACCTGCCCTTCCTGAACATATCAGCAATCTGTCTGAGGAATGCGTCACGTTCTTCGATAGTTTTTATGTTTGCTTTGTCTGATGATCTTTTGCGCTTTATCCAGTCATTTCGTATCCTGTGCTGTTCCTTTGTGAAATGCTTTAAAGTCTCACGATCCTTTTCGCTTCTTATGCGGACAACCCTGACAAGAGGGCTGTCCGCACCAAGACCACACAACAGAGATGAAAACTCATCCCATGTCATATTCTTAAAATCATCGGAGTAAATGCGATACCCGTACTCCGACATAAACGAGCTGACTATAAGGTCAAAGTCGTCTATCAGGTCGTAGTACGGGTCAGAACTTCCCCCTCGATGTCTCCTGTAATAAGCTCTATAGCAGATTTAAAGAATGTTATGAAATCCTCAAGGCTCAGGTCAAGGCTTTCAAGCTTTTTTATATCCTCTTCAGATACAAGCTCATTAATAGTGTCCATGATATCATCAAGCGAGACATTTGCTTTATTCAGCTTAGGCATTAGTTTGAGTATAGAAACAGCACGATTGTTTACGGTTATTTCAACATCTTTGATCTTTATTTTAGGTTTTTCGGCAAAATTAAGTTTTTCTGTTATATCAATTACCTTCATTATTGTTTTTCTCCTTATGAAGCGTCTGTAAAAGTGGGTTTGCCATTAGACATTACCTCGAATTCAAGCGGAGCCGCAGCAGTACTGTCAGAAGCACCTATATTGGTCACGCTGATAACAGCATTTGCAAACGTAATGTTTGATCCGTCAGGCAGATCCCAGACGAATGGCTTTTCTGCTTCCCTTCCGCATTTGCCGGCGAGAGATGCGACCAGATCGTTGCCCGGATCACCTACATTTCTTTTGCCGGATACAGATATAGTGATGCCCTTGGATGTCATGAGCCGACGGATCCAGCCCCCGGATTCAAACGGAGTCCATTCCTCGATGCCGTTATCAATGCTGACGGAGAAGCTTTCCATATCTGCAATGGTTTTGTTTTCGATTTTAAACTGATTTTCGTAGCAGGGATATACCCCTGTAAAAGTTTCAGGCATAAATATTACTTCCTTTCATAGTAAATTTCAAATTCAATGACCCACTCATAAACGCCGTTATCATCCGTGTCAATGCTGACAGGTTCAGCTTGAAGCAGGTCGATAAAATAAACGTGTGTATCGTCAATATCAAAAGAACGAACCGCCCTGAGCTGTCTGTACAGCTCATAAGCGGCTCGTTCCGATTCGTTCTGATTTTTATTCCAGTGCAGCTTTATTGATATGCGCCGCACCTCATAGCTTGATTCCTGTCCGATAGCTCTTGTAGGCGGTCGGGGTGACAGCTGAAAAACACCTAAAGACTTTTCCTTGTCGTTCATCTTTCCGATATAATAGTTTTCGGCAGCGTCAAAGTCCTTGATCCAGTCCCTTATCTGATTCAAAAAAAGCATTTGTCCTCCTCATTTCAGTCCTGCATTTCTGCGATACAGCCGCTTAAAAGCCTTTGCACAAAAGTCCTGCTTGCTCCCTCCCGGAAGCCAGTCCTCAAACCAGTGATCTTTAGCATTGGGGTTGCCGTCATGCTTTATCTTTTTCATATATTTTTTTCCTTTGGCATTTATGGCGTTCTCATACGAATACCATTTTTCCTTGTGAAATTTCATACCGTCCGGATTGAAGTATACCCGCCTTGCATACGGCGCAGAATGTACAAGCCTGACCCTGCCGCTTCGTGAGTCCTTCAGATCAACAGAGAAGGCTTCTCCTTGCAGATTTCCTGTATCTCTCGGTATGACCTGCGCCTGCTGCACTTCGGTTTTCAGCGCTTCGGCAGTCTGTTCAAGACTTCTTACAGCGGCAGCGCTGAGCTGTCTCATTTTCAGCTTGTTTATCGTAAACTTTGAATTGACTTTCATTTCAGATCCAACCTCGTATAATTTACGCTCCCGTCAGGATTTCTCGCTTTCATTCCCTGCGCTATTCTCCGGCGTTCACCGAAAATAACGGCTTCTCCGTCATTTATTACCGCCTGACCGGGTGCGATATCTCCTATAAAAAACGCCTGTCCGGTGATCTCTGTAAGCCTCTTATCAGGTGTAAGGACAGTTTTTGCACTGTCCTGATAATTACATACGCCTGTAAATTCAATGTCGCACAGCGGCTCTCCGTCTTCGTCATTGCCTTCCCGATACAATCTGACGGTGATCGGGGTTTTGCAGAAACGCTTGTCAATAAGTGAAGGATACCTCATTCCATACCTCCCGCATAACAAAGGCCAGTTGACATAAGGCGGGCATATGTAGTCAGCGGCATAATAACACCGCTCTGACTATACACTGTTGAATTAAACCTGAACTGCATTGAGACCCCGTTTACGCTGTATGACGCAAGCGGAGTCTCAATCATATCCTTGTTTTCGTAAAGGAACCGGATGATCTCACAGGTACATTCAAGAATAGTGTTCTGCTGATATGGCGTAAGGTTCTCCCATCCTACTGCATGGATCCGGTTATGTGTGATAACATCTATCATTTTTTCGGCTTGATATATCAATTTACATTTTATCGATATAAAATCTCTTCCTTCACCTGCGAAGAAACATTCAAAAAGGTCGCTGTTTTCATTAATGTACATCTGATCACTTCTTTTTCTGTGCAAGATCTTCTCTGAGCTTATTATTTTCCTCAAGAAGCTTCTCATACTCCCTGTACGGTACAGTTGCGGTCGGACTTCGCTCGATAACGTTAAAATTATCATCAACGATATCAAAGCCCTTTGCAAGATAAACTTTTTTTGTTTCCTCGTTCACCTCATAGACTTTATTGTCTTTTATTGCCTTCAAAACAATACCCCCTTACTTATGCCTGAGCGTGGATGATGCAGCCCTTTGTAAAAAGATGATCTATTGCAAACGTATCATTGAGTCTGCGGTTCTGATACAGATATTTGTCCGCTGTTCTTGAATCCGTACCCGGAGCGAAGAAATGTATGTAGCTGTACTTTACACGGCTGATCTGACATTCAGGATCTATCAGAATGTAGTTTATCTGCTTTGCGCCTGATGCGGGAACACAGCCGTCAGTAAAGTTGAATGCAGATTTGAAACGAGCCGAAGGAACGGTAACAATTTTCTGGATATCATCAAGTGTGCGTACACGCCTGTCAACACCGCCGCCTGATTTAACATCAAGCGTTCTCTGTATGCCCTCGGCATTTTTGAGAAGCTTTTTATATCCCGCAGTGCAGAAAAGAACAAGTCTGTCGAGCGGAACGCCGGCATCCTCTATTATCTCAAGATTCCCGTCAAAGTCGGAAAGTACATTGGCGGCGGTCAGCGCAGTTGTCTTTATTGTCATATTAAGTCTGACCGCTTCACTGTAGATTTTTGAATAGGTGTAGCAGTCAAGTTCCGGTATCGCCTGAGTTTTCTCAAAACGGTTCTGTATATTGGCAATCGAAAGGATGTCGTTTGTTTCATCGACGTCCATCGGGTCAACAGCAAACTCGACGTCACGATCATGTGCAAGGGCTTTCTGTTCAAAATCGTTGCTGTAGGAGCCTGCGTTGTAGCTCATGGAAGATCTGCTGTGATCCTTATATCCGCTTACGCTGAGAGTCGGTATCTTGATGTATTTTGTGTTCATAACGCTGATATCAGTGTTTGAGTGGAACAGCGGATCACTTGTCAGATCCTGTGCGTAAAGCTCACGGAGTTTGTTTTCAAACTTTGTAACATAGTTGATAGTATTGGACATAATTTATCTGCCTTCCTTTCATTTCTTCTTTCTTATGCCAAAAATGGAATCAAGTTTATCATCATCAGCGGTCTTTCCACCGGAGCTGTCTGCGCCGACCTTGAAACCGCCTTTTGTCTTTGATTTTTCGTTTTGTGCTGCTGTCCATGCAGGATATTTCTTTGCAACAGTCTTTAGTGCCGCAGAAATATCACTGCCGTCCTTTTTTACGATGTTCTCGGCAAGGATAACGGCATCCTCAATAACTTCCGGCACAAATCCGAGCTTCATTGCTTCAAGCTGAGTTGTCAGTCTGAAATTTTCTTCTTTAAGCGCATCGACCTCTGACAGGGCAGGCGGAACATTCTGTTCTGTCTGACTTTCAGCGGCGGGCGCAGGCGTTTCCTGCTGCTCTGTTTCGCTCTCTGCCGGGTTCTGAGCAGGCTTTTCTTCCTCGGCAGGCGTTTCCTTTGCTTCGGTGTTTTCCTGCTCCTGTGTGTCCTCTATGGGCATCTGCATTGGTTTCTTTTCTTCGGACATTTCTTTTTCTCCTCTCAAAAATGTAATTTATATATTAATCACGCTGTCCTGCAATAGCCTCCTGACTTAATTTCATAACTTCTGACAGTTCCATCTGATCACCTCCTTCAATTTTTTATTCTTAATGCTTTTGCCTTTTCTCTTTCTGCGTGCTTCTTCAGCTCCTTTGCTATATACAAACAATCAAGATATGATTGATACAACACTTGTATCCTATACGCAGTTGCCGGATCACCTCCGTTTCTGACTTTTGCTTTCAGCTTGTTTAGTTTTTCTTTCAAACTCTGAGCCGACGCATAATAGTCATCCGACCATTGTGTGAAGTATTCTTCCCTTGTCATGCTTCACCCTCTTTCTTTTTATTTTCTATCGCATTCCTGCGTATACGGTTCAGCTCCAGCTTATTCAACCCGCAGATTGAAAGTTTGCGTTTTGAACTATTGATAATATTCCTCACAGACTTTAAAATACAGTCTTCTTTTTTGGCTATATCTGATGTTTGCAAACCATCTATATAATACATTCGCATTATTTTTGCATCTTCTTCCGGCAGCCTTTTCAGCGTTTGCTCAAACTTGTCATTCAAGTTTTTAATGTAGCTTTTGCCGGTTATTGCAAGTATATACATTTCACAGTGTTTTTTCAAACGTTTTTCCGCCATACGCAGATGCTTGTAAACCGTTACTGTACTGATACCGATTTCCTTAGCTGCTTCAGCAGCGCTTTTATTTTCGGCATAGAACTTCATAAATACCGACAGCTGCTTTTTCGTCAGAATCTCAGGCAGTGCTGATATGTAAAATCTTTTCATCCGGATATAATCATCATTCTCTTCATTGTGCTCAAAATATTTGTAGTCATCATAGGAACACTTATCAATTGATTCCTTACTATTATAATGCATAATAGCAGTGCGCATTTTCTCTACACCCTCTCATTAAAAAAGCACTCTGCTAAAGACATCAATGTCCCTCGCAAAGTGCCTGTTTATTATGTTTTATAAGACAAATTTGCAGAAACTCTGCAAAAAAGCCGTTTAAATTTCCCGATTTTCCCCAATTATTCCCCGATCAGGGCATAAAAAAACCGCCCTGCGTGAGAGCGGATACTTTATTTTTTTGATCGGCGTTTTGAAAATAACTCCATCAAATAATCAGATTCTTCTTCTGTTAATTTGGAATATGGACTAATTCTGGAATCATCAATAATCCAACTATTTTGCTTATTGCTTTTCTCTTGAGGATACCCTTTAAGAGGATCAAATCCAAGCTTTTTACAAATACCGTCATAAGTTATTCCCATAAAAACACATCCATTTCAATGTTGCATTCCCTTAGGTTTTCTAAGAGAACTGAAATATTCTGAGCTTGTCTATTGTCATTATAAATCGCAGCGTTTAATCTGTCAAGAAGAAAATCAACTTCTGATTCATCATAATTTCCCAGAACCCTGTATTTATAAACATTACCATTATGACAAACTACTATTCCGTACTTTTGCTTACGTTGCCAAACTTGCGCAATATCATCAAGGCTTGGGACAGTACTATGCGGATGATTATGTATTCCGATAATAGTGAAGGGCTCTGAATTCTTGACCATTCTTTTCATAGCTTTTGACGGTACACATTGTCTTTCAACATCATAATCAAATCGTGTTAAGAATTTTCCTGTTATGCTGTCAATAAAAGACAAATCTTCAAAATTACTGCCCGAACGATGAGTAAGCATTGCTTTTACTTGCTGAAAAACAGAACGAGTAACCTTTTTTGATTCTCCCATTTTATCAAATACACCTCTGTACTTTGATGAATCAAGTATACTTCTGTCAACAACTGCATTTGTATCTGTAAATTTCGGCTTGCTTTTCTCTGAAACCATACCGATAGAATCTGCAATACTTTTGAAATTGTCTGCCTTTTCCCCGTAAGCCTTTGCCCTCGCTGTGTAAATGCGCTTATTGTCATCATCAAGACTGTATTTGCTCATGCGGTCATACCGCTTTTCCTGACGCTCACAATAGCCCTGCTTCTGTTCTGCGCTGTACTGCTGTGCCATTGCGTCAAGCTCATCGGCAGTATACTGACTTCCTTCCGGAGGTGTTGTTATTCCCTCGAAATATGTACTGTGGACATCCTTGCACCGGGGATGATACAAGCCCTTCTTGATCGCAGCCGATAAAAGCGGATATCTCAGACCAGTCACCGGTGAGATACCTTCCTCAGTTCCCGAAACTGCCTGACCACCCGACCATACATCATCAATAAATACCTTGCCCACAAACGGAGCACAGCGGGGACAAGGACAGCTTCTCTTGTTCATGATGACCGTAGGAATACCCCATTCATCACGCATACTGCCCTCGCCTTGAAGATAAGCTCTTTTATTTGCGGTGCGTATAGCCATGTCCGCATAATCCTCTAAGGTGTGTCTGCTGCCGTCCTTGTATTCAACACAGTCAAGACCTGCCCGGAGAAAATCACGGGTCGCCATGTCAACAGCCTTCTGATACGTTCCTGCACCGGTGTTTGCATAGACCTGAGAATTGAATATTACCTGTCTGTACTGGTCATCAGCACGTCTCAGAACTGCATATTCAGCCCGTTCCATATCGTTGTCCACAGCATTTATCAGTGCATCAAGCTTGCGCTCGTTCACTCCGAAGAAGCTTCCCTCAAGCTCCATATCGCCGCTGTACGGCATTTTTGAAGGCTTAAAACCCATCTGTATTGCCTGTAAAATCTTCCTCTCCTGCGCCGTCCTGCCGTCATTATAGGTACGTTTAAGAATTTCATCAATTTGCAGATTCAGCTTATTGAATCTCGGCGGAAACTTTTTCATATTGCGCCGCCGGTAATCCTCAAGCGCCCGAAGCTGCAAAGCCTGCCACTGCTCCCATTCAAAGCCCAGTCTGCTTTCCTCTGCCTGATGCAGTTTCAGATTTCGCATCATACTGCTGATAAGCTCATCCTCAATTGCTTCAAAAGCTTCGGACAGATCATATGCCATAGATCATCACTCCGTAAATACAGGCTCATTCAGCATTTCCGTTCCCGTCTGAGCCTTTATTCTCTGCACCTCGGCAGCTTTCCAGTCATCATCCTTAGTATCGCCGTACAGTTCATCGACAGCGGCTTCTATACTCATGATACCCTGAGTGCGTCCTTTTCCGACGGTCTCAACCTGACTTTCAAATGACGGATTCGCATATTCACCGAATGGTACGTCAACATCAATGTCCGGCAGTGGTTCATCATTTGCTACTGCAATAACATAAAAAACTTTTCTTATCAGCTCAGGTATAGCCAACTGCAAAACACCGACTATTTTATTCCGGGTATAGAGCGTTGTTTTTTCCTTTTCCCTCTGAGCTTCAGCATTGTCAAGTTTTTTGACGTCAATTCCAAGCGTAGAAGGTGAGATAATTCCTTGCAGACACAGGTCAAGCGCCGTTATATATGCGGCAAGATAACTTTCATGCGGTATATCCGGCTGAATAAGCTCCGGACGGGGCGGAGTTGTTGTCTCCTGAACGGGTCCGCTGCTTTCGATAAAAATATTATCAAAGGGATTCGGTTTCAGATCCTCTCCGGTGTAGGGGTTTTTCGGACTGTAGGCAGGCGGAAGAAATTTCATTGGTCTGCTCTGCCGTACAGCGTAAAGCCACTGTGACCATATTTCGTCAAGGCTGTCAAAGTTGTCGCATTTACCGTCAAATATACTGCGTCCTCTGCCTTCATAGATACTGCCGCCGCAAAAATACAGCGGTACTGCCATGAGAACTCTTTTATCAAATGTTACATCGACAAGTTCTGATGTCTGAGGCAGGCAGGAAAGATCGACCTTACTATTTCCCTTCATCAGCTCATAGCGCACATAGCCGTATCCGTAATGTTCATATAAAACATATGATGAAGCGTTTTCTCTGTAGAACGTCTTGAAAACTATCTCGGTGATACGTCCTCTTTTGTACACAAAATCAACTTTGTCACCGGGATAGAACTCAATGATAGGATCGGACGAAATTTCCCCGTCAAGGCTTATTTTGAATGCGCCGTCACCTATAACAAGAGTTTCCGTCACCGCCTTGCCTATCAGGGTTTTAAATTCGTTTTCCTTTACAATGCTGTCCCATCTTTCGGTCAGCTCATCAGGGAGTTTGATATCGTTCATATCCGCCATAACAACAGCGGTCAGGATATCAACGATAAGCTTCGGCACACCTGTATGTACCTTGCGTATTTCCATTCCTCTTGTCGGCACTGCCGCCCAGAACATACTTCTGTCTCCGCCGATCTGTTTATACAGTTGCGACAATTCCCATCCGTCACCTCTGTACCATATTCTGTTTTTTGCAGCATTGGTTTCAAAATCCATCTGCTCCATGATCGTCACGCCGGTATTCAGTGCCGGTTCTATCTGTAAAAAACTTTTAATTGCATTCCTCATTTTATCTATCAATCCCATTAGATCACTCCGATTTTATTAACGTAAGGCAAATAAGCATACTGCACACTGTTTATCATGTGATCGTGGCCATCCTCAGGCTCGTTATCCTTATCCTCTTTCCAGCTGTACAGTTCAAGTTCCGAGATATAATTCACGCAATAGTCAAGTACTATCATCTTATCCTGCGCCAGCCATCCGAGCTGCAAATTGATACGGTCAATTATTTTTGTTTTTTTCCATGCATTCTGAAAAACATAAATACAGCCGGAGTTTTTTTTGTATTTATACAGCTCCGTAATCGTTGCCTGATCCGCATTATCTATGTATACATTTCTGGCAAGTCCCCATTTGTCATGACAGCGGTCAAGGAATCCGGCAAGTCTTACAGCTGTATCTGACGGTGCAAGGGGGAGCTTCAATTCTGCATTGTTATATACCTGTTCTTCAAGCAAAAACAGCCTGCCTCTGTTCGTAATACCGATAAACGACATAGCGATAGTATCCGGTGACTGCTGAGAATACGCAGTGTCAAGTCCGGCAGAGAACTGTATAAAATGCTCTCCGTTCTGCCCGTAAGACGATTGAAGCATCAGATGACGTCTGAGATCAGCCTCTCGCATAACATGATGCTGTCGGTCAAAGTTACTGAAAACAAGTCCTGTTGCCCGACCTCTCAGTCCCTCAATTTTATTCTTATACAGTTTCGTGCCCTTCGGTGCTGCTGCCTTTTTACGCTCAATGTCCTCAGCGGTCAGACTGAGATTATCACGAAACGAAAAGAACCAGTACCGCCAACCGGGTACATGTTCTTCTTTAAGTTCCGACAGTATTTCCGCCGGAATATCATTTTCATATTTTTTGAACGGACGGGAACGGTTAACGAACTCTTTGTAGACCGGCAGCGCAGGATCATCGGGATTAAGCGTACAAAGCATATAATCATTACGGGTTGAGATCTCACGGACGAATTCAATATTTGCCGTATTGACCTCGTCTATATACACGCTGCCGAACTGAGCACCAAGTACATTCTGCCACTTGTCTTTATTGTCATAGCCTAAAACGTAGATGATCTTTCCCTCAAATTTGATGTGCGGCAGCTTGTAATCCTTATCTCCGTTGCCGAAATAGACGGCGTTTGAGTGTATGTCAAGTATTCCGTTGTCCTGCTGTATGATCGTTTCCTCAGCCTTGCCCGTTGTCTTGGCAGCAAGCACATGCAGCTTCTTTTTTGAAGCAGATACCATACGCATGAACTTAATGCCTGCACCGACAGTCGTTTTACCGCTTGCAGTTGTACCCTCAAGAAATTCTGCTCTGACATTGGTAGTATTGATGAAGTCGATATATTTTTGACTTAACGGAAAACTATTCATTAAGCCCCTCGCTGCCTAATTGTGAGAGTACATCAGCCAACTTCGGAGAAGTTCTTACAGTCGTATCGACTTTAACGGTATATTCGCCAGTCATCTTATTAAGTGTATCAACGGCACGGATGCGGTCGGCTGCTTCGTTATTATTATCCCTTGCTATATCCGAAAGCATGACCTGACGATCACGGGCAGTAAGTATGCGTTCATCCTTTGCCTTTTCTGTCAGCTCCTTTATGTATGCGGCAACTCCAACATTCTCCAACAATTCATATGCTCTTGCATTAGCGTAGTTCTCGCTGTATCCTGCCGAAACTGCACTCTGAACGATATTACCGTTCTGAGCATAATATTCGGCAAATTTCTTTTGTCTCGGATTCAATTTTTCTTTCACGGTAACACCTCATTTCTTCAACATCAAACTCCGGCAGCACAAAAGCCGTCCCGGAGGCGGGGACGGCTTCTGCGCTAAAAAAAAGGAGTCTAAAAATATGAATGTATTTTATTTCATGCTACTATTCTAACACATATAAAAGGGACAAACGGGACAAGTTGTGTTGAAAACTCTGTTGAAAACTTACCATCTATATCTATAACACATCTTTTTTACAGAATCAGCAGAGTTATGCCCGCTTATATGTAAAGATATCCATACCCAGGTTTTGTCTCTGAGAATTCTCAGTCTGAATAGTTCCCGTATGAAATCATCAGGTATGCTGTCGATCATAGCGGTCAGACGATTCTCCATGCCTTCAAGCCTGATCTGTTCCATTGTCAGGGCTTCAACAGCTCGCTCGGTTTTACTGCCGGTGCCTGAAGCTTTCGGCATGCCGCTCAGAACAGGAGATATGCGCACACGGCTTTCTTTCAGCTCCGCAACTTTCAGACGCTGCCTTGCAATATCCCTTTTCAGCCCTTTGCAGTCAAGGTAATTCATCTAAGCACTTACCTCCTGTCATATATCCCTCTGTTCCACCAGTCCACAGCTTTTTCTTCTGCCTTTATCGGGCTTTCGTCAAATGCTTCAACCTGCATACCGCACATCATACAGTAACACGTTGACACAAAACATTCTTCACCTATGTAATTCCTGCCCTCTCTGGTGTACCGTTTTGCTTTGCCCTTACAGTAGCGGCACGGTCTTAGTTCAGTCATTGTCATCCCTCCCTGCAATCAGCAGCGCAGATATAATAAAGCCGACCACTGCGCCGCCCATAAAGCATATCACGTCAGAAATTATTGCTGTCATTGTCATTCTCCTCTCTTTGTCACTTTTTATGTGAGTTATGCAGGGTTATGTATGGTTAAACATAAACTTTTATATAAATTATATTCTTTAAAATTCTATGGGGGTTTATATAAACCCTGCATAACCCTGCATATTTATTTTAAAGAAATATTATATGGCTTGTAATCAGCGCTGAGATCTATTCCGACATAGCAGATACCTGACATAGTTTTCTTTTTTTCGCGATGCTTTTGTATTTCAATTCCGAACTTTGTATTCGTAAGCTTGTATTCGCCGTTCTGGTCGCACCACGCTGAATAAACATTGTACAGATCCTTTGCCTTTACAAAACCGGCAAAGCTCTTTACCGTACATTCTTCAAGAAAACGTGAGATAATATCCATCTCGCGCTTGTATGCGTCTGTTGCACGCTTGACAGCTTCCGGCTTTTCAAGCCCCTCTTCGTTGTACATCCTCAAGCCTTCAAGACACCATCTGAATATGCCCTCGGCTTCTTTCAGGAGCTTGTCTTTGAGCGTCCTGTCAACCCTGTCCTCAGGTATCAGAGCAGTGAACGGTACAAGATGTATCCTGCGCCATATGCCGATATCTGTGCTTCGTATTGCCGGCTTATGGTTCGTTGCCATCCACAGCTTGAATTCCGGTCTGAATTCAAACTCCTCACAATAAAGCTTCCTCGCTGTAACAATATCATCGCCGGTAAGCTGTTTTACAAGCCCTTCATTCAGTCTCATGCCCTCATTCGGCTCTACAGATGTGACAAACCTTGCACCCTTGAGTCTTGCAATATCACCGCTTGCGCCGGAATTGTTTCCTTTGAGCATCAATGTCTCAGGCTGGATATTGCTTGCGTAATCGCCGGCAATACTGCGGATAACATCAAGGAATGTTGTCTTTCCGTTGCGCCCCGTTCCATAGCAGAAAAAGGCGCACTGCTCATCCGTATAGCCGGACAGACTGTATCCCGCCGCCTTCTGGATATAATGAATCATTTCTTCATCACTGCCGAATATCTCATTCAGGAATTTGTGCCACAGCGGACACTGTGCGCCCTCTGTAAGACTTACTGTTGTTGACTTGGTGAAATAATAATCCGGACTGCATGGGCTTACAGTGAAGCTGCTGAGATCTATCACTCCTCCCGGAGTATTAAGCAGTCCTCTGTGATTGTCAAGCTCTCCCGGACTTACCGCATTGTAATGCTGGGCTTCCTTTTCAAGCGCCGACTTTGAATTATGACTGCGGCTTTTTCTGATATGCTTATCAAAGGCTTCAAGCGTCTTTGCATCATTCTCAGCGTCATATTTTTCATAATAGCTTCGCTCCGCCTTCATCTTCTCAACGCTTTTGTCGATAAGCTTGTAAATATAGCCTGTCATGTCATAATTCCACTTGTTTTTATCGTAAATAAGCCATTTTTTATCGGTGTAAATATATCGCAGGCGTTCGCCGTAAAGGTCATACAGCCGCTGAGCATTGCCTGTATCGTCCATTGTATATACCCTTGCATCCTGCTTGTCTCCCGGCTTTATCGTTATGCTGAACCCGCTGTCAGGCTCACCAGGGGCATATGTCTCCCTGCATCCTTCAACAGCCTTCTGCATTGTCAAAGCTCCGTATGTACTGCCGGACTGTCTTCTGTCCCACTTGTCACGCATAAGCCCGCTTCGGCGGAAAACGGCGTCCATCCTCTGGGTATCGCACCCGAACCAGAATGCAAGCATACTGCAAAAAGCCATATCCGCTTCGCTCTGACTGCCGTAATGATTCTGCCAGTTACCGGAAAACAGGTCTGAAAACAACATTCCGCTTTTGCTGTTCATTGCCGCTTCAATGATATCGTCATCCCTGAGATCATTGTTTCGGACAGGGGAAGGCTTTTTTGCGGAAGGTTTTCTTCCTGCGTCCATATATTCATTCTGCACTGCCTGCGCTTCTTTGTCACGCTGTGCGACACTGCCGTAATTCTCCCAAAGGTTCCCTGTTACGGTAAAGAACCTGCCTGTCTGATACATCTCTAAATCGGTGCCTTTGCCAAGTGCATCCACCTGTTTTTTCTTCCACTCCGGATGTATCTCACCTTTGTATATGATATGCAGACCTGTCCCGGAGGGAGATATTTCTGTATAGCTATTTATTTTTTTGACGATATCAAGCGCAAGTATATCCGCCGCACCGTTTTCGTCAATGACATGATCAAGGTCGATACCGCAGTAAGGCGGGGCAAAAACAAAGCCTATACCCTCGACAATGCCCTCGCTCTGACCGACCTTACAGGGCTTGCCGATGGCTGAGAGTGCATCGTTAAAAGTTCCCCAAGTTTCGGGGTTAGTACTGCTTGCGCCGTAAAGGGTATACGGGTTTACGGGCAGTTTATTCATTTTGCCGTTTTTTCCCGGAGTCATCAAAAAGCCTACCCACTGCGGCAGGCTTCTGAGTTCGGCGGGAATATTTTTATAGTTGTCTGCTTCCATTAAAATGGCAGGTCTCCGTCATCATAGATATTAATGCTGTCATTATCAGTGGTTCTGACGGCAGTATTATTCTGTACCTGAGTATCAACCGACGGACTTTGTATTGTGTTCTTGTGTCTGCACTC
>Ga0326512_10000464_pt1 | contig 35828 bp, 18 predicted proteins | sample 1_2617_0518_D_FD_203652 | JGI IMG/M metagenome (GOLD analysis project Ga0326512, IMG submission 203652) | Bovine rumen microbial communities from UC Davis, California, United States - 1_2617_0518 | ecosystem: Host-associated > Mammals > Digestive system > Stomach > Rumen | place: USA... | reverse complement strand
AACTTTATCTTTTTTTTAAATCAATATCTTTAAATTTAATTGTTATTGATGTTTCTAATTTTTTTTCACTACTTTTTTTTCTTTTTCTAGTTTTTTTTATTTCTTCTTTTGTTTCAATTATTTCTTCTTTAAAATCTTCATAAATTTTAATTAAATAATTATCATCAGGTTTTTTTTCTATAATTTTATAATCATAAGTTGCATTTGATTTACAACCAGTTAAATTTGTATTTGAAAAATTATATTTATCATAAAATCTAATTCTAAAATATTTAAGAAATAAAATTTTTTCATTAATTATTTTTTCATTTTCTTTTAATTGTCTAATGTATTCTCTAGTTTCACTATCCAAATCTTTTGAATTAATAATATCTTTAATTTTAGCTTCATTAAGATTATTAAATATAAAAATATCTGTATGTAACAAATTTTTTTTATCTAAAACGTATTTTTCACGTTCTTTAGCATACTTAACTTCTATTGGTAAAAACTCATTTACTTTTTTTACTTTAATTTCAGGAGCTAAAATTTTTAACCAATTGGTATAATTAAAAATAACTGCTTTTTTAATTAATTTTATTCTTATTTTTGAAGAAAAATTAAATAATACATTTTTAAACATTTTAAATCTTTCTTCTAATTTAAATTTTATTCCAAATTTCTTTAATTTTCTTTCAAAGAAATGAAGAATTTTTTTATATTCCATTCCAAAGTATTCTTTACTAAACAGTATTTTAAATTTTTTACTATAATTGTTAAAAATTAAATAATCTGGTTCTATTTTATATTTATAATCATCATAGCTTCCATCTTCATTATAAACTAATTGTTTTAATTCTCTTCTTACAGGTACACCTTCCATTTGAACAAAATCGAGAATTTCAACATCCATTACATCTCTATCTATTTCTATGTTTGTTGCATCATTTTTTTCCAATATTAAATAGTAATTTTCAGAAAAAAGTTTTTCCTTTTTCTCTGTTTCATCAATTACCAAAGTATATTGATTTTCTGGTTGTTCTTCAGAATAACGATAAACATACATAGTATTTTCGTTATTTAATACCAAATCATAATTAGAAACATAGTTTTTATCTTCTAGAGAAGTTACTTTATATTCGTCTTTAACAGTTCTATATCCTTCACTACCATAAACAATGCTAAAATCTTCATAATCACTACTTTTAATATATTTAGTTCCATTAACACTTTCTTTAGGAAAATAAATTTTTCCATTTTTTACATAAGTAATGTTATAATTAGATAAATCTTCTAGATCAATATCAAAATATGCATAAATATTTTCCTTTCTTTCTTTTCTTACTCCTCTAACATTAAATAAAAATCTTCTTTTATTAGATGTAACATCAACTATTCTTACTTGGCTAATTGTATCCAAACTATTTTTTTTAGAAAAATCAGTAACTTCAAGTTCATAATAATAATCTTTTTTATAAAGTTTTGTACGTTTAAAATTAGGGAAACCTTTTTCCTCAAAACGCATATCTAATTCTTTATCATAATAAGAATTTGTATAACCATTATCTGAAGTATTTGCTAATTGAGCTATTGACTGATGAACTACACTTATTTCTCTATCGTCAAGAATTGAAGAAAATTCTTCACTTTCCATATAAGCATTTTTATTAGTCCAAGGACAATCTTGAAGTTTTGAAACTTTATTATCTTTAAAGTGCTGTGGAACCTTTCTAAGGTTTATATAACCATTCCCTAAAGCAACTTTTTTTCCACCTAATGATTTCTTATAATCTTCCATAGTAAATCTTTTTTCATATGGATTTACTATTTCCACACCAGGCTTTAATTTTATAATCAAATAATCTTCATTAAAAGAAACATCTATATTTCTTTCTTTTAATTGAACTGTTCTTTGTTTGTCTTTTGCTTTATTTTCTAATAGTGTTAATTCTGTTAATATTTGATCTTCATCAAAATACAAATTATCATTATAGAAATAAACCTTTTGGAAATTATTTATGTTATTAACAAAAAATTCCTTATTCCAATTTTCATCTGTATTGGTAGGCATAAAGAATGGTTCTACAGCAAACAACACACTTCTTAATAGCCAGAATTTTACTCTTTCTTTGTTTTCTTCTAGGAATTTCTTTTTTTCTAAAGGGCTATAATTTTCATAATATTTTAATTTTTTATATTTATTAATATATTTATCTATATATCCTTCTATACTATTAGTTCTTTTTAAAACTTTTAATAAACCTGAAAGATTTTCTTTAGGAACATATAATTCTATATCTCCAGTATTAAGGTCATAATAGGATTTCTCAAACAACATTCTGTTGTATTCTACAAGACCAATAACTATACGTCTATCAAAATCTACAGTAGTAACACCACCAATATTACCGCCTTTTCCAGACAATGTTTCATAAACACCTGGAATAACGTTTGTATCTCTACCGAAGTTATTATCATGAGAACGAATATTGGTTTCTCTATCTTCTATTCTCTTTTCTCTATATCTTGATACTATACCATCATAAAAATATTTCTTTAAAAATTCATTAAAATAATTTCTTTCTGGATTTAAAAGAGCAGCATAAATTGACTTAAACAATTCATACATTTTTCCATTTGGATTTTCATATTCGTTCATATTATTAACGATAAATCCACTAGAAAAAGCAAAATATGTTTCGTAAGTTCTTCTGCCTTCACTCTTTATATAAAATTCCTGTCTTATTTTTTCATTAGCAATACCCAAGAATAATTCAATAATTCCAGGATCACCTCTATCTTTATATAATGAATAAGAATATAATGAGGAATATCTTGGATGGCAAATTTCAGCAACTGGTTTTCCTTCATTAGAACCAAAAAATCTTATAGCTACTGGATTCTTTTCTCTAGTATATTGAACTTCATCACCTATATAACTAGGAATTAATTCTTGCCCAAGGATTATATCTTCTTTGTATCCATTGAAAAATTTTTTTCCATCTTTTTCTTCATAATAGCCAGATTTTTGTTCATTAATTGTAAGGTTCTTTGGTATTTCTCTTTCTACATAAGACCAGATTTTTTTAAAAACATTAGTAATAAATTCTCTTTCTCCAATACTATTAGGAGAAGTAAACTTATAAACTTTTCTATTTTCAATTTGTTCTATTTTTTTTATTACTTTATAAACTGCTTCTTTGTAAGTATTTAATAATTTTTCATCTTCAAAAATACTTTTATCTTTAATTATTGGATAAAGTTTTCTAAAAAAAGCTATAACACTAGCACTATGTTCAAGCTCGTAAGGTGTCCAAACACCATAATAAGCTCTATCAAAAACTTCATCAATTATATTTAAAATACCAATAGAATCTATAGCGATCATTTTAACTCCAAATTATTTCAAAACTACACTATCTTTACCTGTGTAATTGCGTCCGTAAGCAGAACATATTTCATCTAATAAATTAAAAGACAATTCATTGTTTTCATCTTTTTTATCATATAATTTATCTATATTAACTTTAATTGGTCTTTTGTTATTTAATTTATCAAATTCGATTGTACTTGTTGCTCCGTCCTCACTAATAACATATTCTCTGTTATTTTTACCATCACAATAAACTTTTGCTTTAGCCCAATCATAAATTCTCTCATAGTTATGGAAAATAAAGTTATCATCATCATCTTGTTCACTAAAACCTTCCCAACTATCATCATATTCGTATATATATGCTTTATCACCATCCAAAACAAATCTTCCATAGAAGTTTATTTCTTCAACACCATATATATTTTCTATTCCCTCTTTACCAATTTCATAACCAGAATTATTTATTCTTCCATTATGTTTAATTTTTCCATCAATATAATATACAGAAGGAGAATTTATTTTATAAAGTCTTTCATCTGCCTTTGAATAAATATAATCTCCTACATTAATATTGTAATAACCATATTGCCAAATAGAATTTTCTCTAAAATCTTTTATATTAGTTCCTTCTCCGCTAACAAAATCTTTATTATCATTTAGAGTAGCATCTTTATAATAGAAGTTTCCAACAACAGGATTGTTTATTGTTTCTTCCATATTCGCTTCTCTCATATCTATAATACCTTTTGTAAGCTCATCATTTTTATTAGAGTGAATTATTTTTCTTAGATGTGTTGTTTGTTTAAAGAATTTATAAAAAGAATTATCTTCAAAAACATAAGATATTATATCATTTGGAGAAGTAATTTTTATACTTCTATCTGCATTAATATAATATGAATCATCTTCTAACCTATCTATGATTTCTACATATCTATTATATTTATAAGTAGCTTTAGAAACATTTCCTACTGGGTAAGGTCTATATTTTAATAATTCAAATTCTTTGAATTTATTAATTAATTCATATTGATAAACAGTATAATAAACACCACCAACATCCATAGCTATGTAATAACAATATGGATATGACATTCTGTTTACTAATTCATTAGCGTATGCATTATATTCTCTTAATGTAGGATTTCTTTCTACAAAATAGAAACTATTTTTTTCTGGACTAAATCCCATATAAAGAAAGTCATTAAAACAGAACAATCTTTTATTTACATAATCATAATTAATTACATTTTTATGTTCAGAAGTAAAGGCTTCGAGCCAACCTTCTGTTTTTGTTCTTACTCTAAATTTTGCCTTCCAAGTATAATTATCTATTTTTTTCCACTTTGTTGCAAAAAATTTCTTTTTATTTTCCGACCAATCTTCCTCTGGAGTTTTTGTATTTAAAAATTGTCTAATAGGCTCATCTATTACCCATTCTATATTTCTTCTATAAGCACAATTCTTTTCATAATCATAATAATCCCCGTTTGGATAACATTTTGTTCTTATTTTATTTTTTAATGTAGAACCTCCAAAACCATTAAGACTAACCTTTTCAAGTTTGTTCCATTCATCAAAATCTCTAGAACCAGCTAATGTTTTGCTATCACCTGGCAAATACAATTCTACTACTTGTCCATTTTTTGTTTTGAAAGCAGGATTATAATAGCTTCTACCATTAACCTTAGTCATTTCATCTATTCTGTATACTGGATAAATTTTTTTTAGATTATTATCATCTACTTTTACTTTATCTCCCCAATATCTAGTAGAGTTTATTATTTTTATTTTTTCAGATAATGGATTTAAAAATGTATTGTTATATTTTCCACCAGAATAATTAACACTCATTCCTAAAGAGTTGGTATATGGCACTTTTTTACCAGAATCTTTAAGGGCATATGGAACTACAGAAAAACCACTATTCATATATCCTATTTCGGCTTCATCATACCAGTTAATTAAATATTTAGAAGCTTGATTATTATTCCAACCTTCAGAGTCTAGCATATAGAAATCATCTGCATTTTTATCTCTGTTCCAGTTAAGTATAAGTTTATCGTCACTTTCACCAATATCTACAACAACATACATTTCTCTCATTATAAATTCTGGTGTTAAGAAATTTAAAAGAGCACCTAACTGATATAATTGTTCCAAAGAAAAGTTTCCAGAAGTATATTTTAATTTAGGTTTAATTCTTACATAGTTTGTTCTAAAATATGTAAATACTGGGCCTGTATATTTTTTTACATCTGTAGATTGAACTTTTCCGTTAGCTTCATTTTCAACTACATATTCATCATCATATCCTAAAACGCATCTTAAACCATATTTTTTTACTAATGAATCAAAATCTTTTACATTTAATTTTTCACCAAAATCTTTTTGAGTAACTATTTCTTTAGATGAAACTTCTTGTAAAAAATTGTCTCTTGGATCTTTTGTAGTCATATAAAATTTATATGAATACATATCATTAGTAATCATTTCTTCGTTTGCTTCGGACAAACTATTTAAGCGTCTTCTATCAAAGAAATATTCTTCCAAGGTAATTGTATAACCTAAGAAATTAAATAGCAATTCAAAAGAATCTACAGTTCCTCTTATGGAATAAACATCCATTATATTAGCAGCTATTGTTCTATATAAAGTATGTTGGTCTTCCATAATCATAAAATCTTTAGGTTCTACACCCATAAGCTGAGTTAAATATACTATGTATTCATATGGAATTTCATCATAATCATGGAAGTCTTTAGTATGATCTAGAATGTTATCAAGCTTATCAAATTCTTTCATTAAAGCATCCATAAATGCCATTAATGATTCATTCTTTTCCATTTTAGTAAAATCTTCTTCAGGTATAAAAAATTCCCAGTTATTCTGAAAGAAAACATTTACACAACAGTATTTAATAGTATAAAATATTTCCCATGGAATATCATCGGTCATTGGAAGTTCTTGCGAAAGACCTAAATCATCTTTAATTTCTTCTTTTAAAAATTGTGAAGAAATCAAATAAGTTATTGAGTGTTCTTTTATATAATCTATATTATGAAGAAGAGTATTAGCTAGTTTTTCAAAAATTTTATCATTAGCATTATCAATTATTCTTTTAGCACTATCTATATTATTGGCATTATAACCATAGTTTTCATAATAATCATCCATCTCATACAAGAGATGGAATTTGCTAAAGAATTTTACTAATTTTTTATTATCTTTTAAAGCATTGAATAATTCTGTGTATTTAGGATCTGTAAATTTCATTGGTTCCTCAAAAGAATAGAGGACTTAAGTCCTCTATTCTTTTAACTTTATCCCAATGTTACTCCAGTCTTAGAATATTCAAAGTTTATACCATGTCTACCATCACTTTCTGCAAGAACAGAAGTAATATAGAATTTACCTCCAGATTTATTATTACCATCCGAGCTAGTATTCAATGAATACTTTTGATCTGGATATTTTTCTTTATCTGTAACATCATATCCAAAGTAATCTATTTCAACACTTTGAACACCTTCTATATTAACCAATATTCTATAAATATCAGAACGATAAACAGTATTACCCATTTCAATATCAGCTATAGAATTTAAGCTATAAGCTTCTGTAAGTTTTTCATTAACTCTCTTTCTAATAGTAGATATATCATAGTTAGCATTATAATTAATTTTTCCAGAAATATCAAATGTTTTGAAGTAAGGTTGCAAAATATGCATTTCTGTACCAATAATTTGATATTTTTTCATAAACTGTCTAATAGTATCTTCTTCTGTATTTCTCTTTGGTTCATATGTTCTATCATTTACAAAGTGAACATAAAATTCCTTATCTGGGAAATCATTATGCTCTGTTTTATTTAAATAGAAACGATAGCCACCATTAAATCCTTCACCATTATTTTCTATAGAAACATAATAGTCACCATATTTAGATTTTTGTTTATAAGCATCAACAAATCCTCTATAAATAAATTTCAAATGGTGCTTTGGCATAGGACAATAGAAATATTCTCCAGTTTCATCATTTAAACTAACAATTATATTAGAAGAATTTAACTCTTTCATTTCTTCTGGTGGATACAAAGCATAGAATTCTGGATTAGTTATATTAGTTCCAAAGAACATCTTATAGAACAATTTTACAGAAAGCATAATTCTATCTTCGGTAAATGTTTTAGAATCATAAGAAGAAATATTCAAATCAGCCGCTTGGTTTGTATAAGCTGTAATATCTGGATAATAGAAAGTAATATTACCAGCATCAGTTCTATACATTCCTTCAAAAATAAGTTTATTATTTGTATTATAATATTTCCTAAATAGTGAGAAATAGTTTTTATTAATAAACTCCAATCCATGATTTCTACCAACTAATTGCAATTCATTAAGAATACGCTGTCCACTTAGTTTATTCAAATAACCAACATTTATGGCTATTACAGAATCTCTATAATCTTTATAGACAAATTCTCTTCCTTCCATTGGGCTATCATCAGACATTTTATCTATAGACATAATTAACGGAAACTCTATAGTAGCTGCTGCTTTTAACTGTTCTGGTGTATAAGTAGTTGTATCAACTCCATAAGCTACACCATTATATTTAGTTAAACCTTCATCAGTAACATCATAAGCACTAATAATATTAGTTTCAATTTTTGTTCTATCATTTTTTAGAACACCAAGTTCCTCATAAGAATCACTATTTATAGCATAATAACTATTTGTATCAACTGGTTCTTTAGTGATTTTTACACCGAAATCACTTTCTTCTTCATTTATATAGTAGTATTCATCTTTTGAATCATAGAATACTGCTTCACCTTCAATACCTATAAATGGTGGTTTAGCTTTTTCATTTGATGCAACATTATTTGAATAATAGAAATTATCATATTTATTCAATCTTAAATTATCTGCATCATTAAATGTGTAAGACAAGAATAATGTTCTAAAATCTGTATAATTTAAATCGTTGCTCGTTCCTAAAATATCACCAATTGCTATTTTAGTTCTTAAGTTTCCATTCAAAGCACCTCTAACAGATTTAAGGTCGTCATTAGGAACACCTACAGAACATATATATTCATCACTATTGTTGTCATCACCTAAGAAAAGTTCTACTCTTCTTCTACCAAATGCTTTAGCTGTTTTTCTTTTATTAAAATAAGATTTTCCAGAGATAAAACTATAATCAGAAAGGAAACCATCTATTAAACCAAATTCACTTATAAGTTCCGTTCCTTCTGAATCAGAAGTTTGAATAAAATACAAACTACTCTGCATACCTTTCTTTTGTGAAGATAATGCTAAAGTATATCCTCCATCAAGATCACCACTAACAAGAATAGAATTTTCTATGTTATTTACGTAATCTACAGAAGAGCCTGTAATTCTATTTTTTCTTCCACAAAGTTTTTCAATCAAATCTTCTGGTTCTTTTCCAAAAAGCATTTCTGGATCATTATTACCACCAAATACTTCTGCTTCAGAAACAGAAGAAATTGTTAAATCTTCTTTTTCTCCATTAAGATATTCAAATCTTATATCATATTCATAGCCACTAATATAAACGTTAGTATTTTGTTCTTCAATTCTTACAACATTATTTACATCGTAATTAGATTTCAATACTTTTCTTATTCTAAGTTTTCCATCCAAAACATTTCTGTAAGCAAGTTTTTCTTCCTTTGTAAGTTCATCTTCTAATTCTTTACCATAATATCTTCTTATTTCATTATCGTCCTTTGTTTTAAGATCATACCATTTTCCATCTTTAAATTCAAAAATAGTATTAACATCATCATTAAGACAAGAGAAAAGATATTCCAAAGTTGTTGCAAGAATATTTAAGTTATATCTAATTTCTTTTACATTATCTATATCTGATTCAACCTCTCTAGTTGTATCATATTGAATAACCTTGTTAGGATTAATATAAGCTTCTGAACTTGCAATTTTTTCTCTTGAGAAAGGATCATCATAATAAAGCTCTAATTCTGCAGCTATATTTGTATCATATTCTGGATCAAAATTAAAGTTCTTATACTTATACTTCATCTCTTTTCCATTTGCATACTTAATAGTTCTATTATCAATTACACCATATTTCATATCTCCTTTACCAAAATAAGGGAAATAATCATTGATTACATAATCGAATGAACCATCTGGGTTAATTGTTGCATCATTATTAAGAGATAATCTTACATAGAAGTTGTAAGCTGTAATAGCTGTATAAGCATCAAGTCTAACGGCAAAAATTCTATCATTAACTCTAATTCTATAGAAATTTTTCTTTTCATCTATAGCATAATATTTAGCCTGACTCTGTTCTGTTAACTCATAAGAGCTATATAAATACTTTGCATCTTCTGGATATTCATCCTGTATTCCTAAATCTACAAAAGAAGAAGTATTATTAGCAAATACACTATTATACATAAGCTTCTGTTTAGTAAATTCTATTCTTGTTAATTCTTCTGTAGCATTTATTTCATCTGGTAATCCTAATATGGTTGTATTTTCTATAGTCTTCAATACCTTAGCAAAATCAACCACTGTTACATAAGTTCCTGTGTCATCTTTTACTTTGTTTTCTTGATATTGAACTACATAATATTCGTAATCTTCCTTAGCTTCTCCAAGTCTGAATACAGATGTAAATTCATTTATTTTCTTAACTAATGTACCAACAGCAATTATTCTTTTAACCAAAGAAGTTTTATTAAAATACTGTCCTGTTGCTATGATTTCCAATCTTAAATCTTCAAGTTTTTGAGGCAAATCATTATAATCTATTTCTTCTGTATAATTTACAACTCTTTCTAATGCTTCTCTCATTAATTGAACTATACCTTTTCTGTAATAAGCATATTCTTTAGAGTTATGATAACTATACATTTCTTTATAATAGTCTCTTGTTTCACCATTATATTTAAGAATCATTTGCTGATTATAAGCATCGCTAGTTGAAGTTGGTTCATTATCTACCAATAACCAATAATTCTTATAATATTCCATATATCTTGGATCTGTATTAGAAGCATTATCACTTGGGCCTAAATCTTCCCAAACTTCATCTACTACATCATGATAAGCTGGATACAAATATTTTGCTTCTTTATGTAAATCAACAGTTACAACAAAAGTATCATCAAAAACAAATTTGATATATCTATAAAGTTTACAGTCTATAAAATCTTTTGTATTTAATGAAATATAAGTAGCACTAAGATTGTCTTCTACTAAATTATTTTTCGATGTAAGCAAAACAGTATTACCTATCATATTAATAATTCTGCTTATAAACAATTCAGTAGAATAATTAGGATGCAATTGAATTTTTAATCTACTCTTATTACTGTTTTTTTCTTTTATAAGTGTATCTTTAAACAAACCTGAAGTTTTTATATATAAACAGTTTTCAAGTTGTCTAGCTTTTATATGTGTTTGAACTGTAGTTTGTGGATTTGTTTTAACTACATCATATCCTTTAAAGTAGAAACGTCCATCATCATAATCTGGATTATAATTATCTCTATCTATAGCAAAATTATCTTTAATATAGAAGTTTCTCCAAGCAGGATTATATTCGGTAGGAGAGTTCATAACTGCATTACCAAATACATATTTTTCATTTAAAATATTACTTTTAATTGTTTCTACCCAAGGAAAGTAATTTAATTTTGTATTAGGTATTCCATTAAAGTTTTTATTCAATACTAAGAACGAGAAAATTTCTTCTGGAGATATTTTTCTACCAAAGTATCTTTCAAAATCATCTGGCATATTGTCTGGAGTAAATGATCTACATTTAGCAACTAAATTATATCTATTTAATATTCTGTCAAAATCTTCAGAAGTTACTGCTCTGTTCATAGCTACCAAACTAAGTGGAGCATTTTTTACAGCGTTAGCTAATGTTTCACCATCTTTACCACGAGAACCAGCTAAATGATTTGTTATTGTAACTTCATGAGCATCACCATCAGAATCATAAATAACTTCACTAGTTCCAAAATAATTTGCTGGTACATTACCATCTGCACCTTTAGTAGTTCTATAGAAAATACCTATAGTATTTCCTGCTTTATATAATCTATCTTTCAAAGAATTATTATTATATGTAAGCAAGTCTATAGTTGGATATCTAATCTGATAATATCCTTGTTCATTTTGTTCAATAATATAACAAGGAGAAGCACCATCTGCAACATCAGTATCCATAAAGTTATCTACTCTTTTATGAAGTCTGTTATTATCAGTAATATCATAAACTTTTATAGTATTAATATCTATATCTGTTTCATCTAAAACAAATATCGGGCCATTTTGAGTATCTGAAGTATGTTCTATATATGTGGTATTTCCTTGTAATGCTAAAAGCTGATTGCCATCTGCATCTCTATCATAAGTAATAGAACCACCTTTAAGTTTAATAGCATAAGTATAGTTAGGTGTTCCATCTGCATCAAGCATCATAATTTCATATCCAGTTGATTTACCATTTACATCTGGAGCATAAAATTTAAAAATCTTACTTTTTATTTCTGTAAATTTTGTTTCATCTTTTCTTACATTACTTAAATCTATAGTTCCAGTAACTATATTTTTAAATTCCAAAGTAATAGGAACTACTGCAAAAGATGGAGATTTTAAACTATATCCTATTTGTTTTAAAAGTCTTCTCTTAGCTTGTAAAGAAGTAGCTGTAGATAAGAAACTTTCATTATATAACAAATCCTGTCTAATTGATAAGTTATCACATATCCAAGCCATAAGCTGAATAAGCATTGTTCCAGCTTCTGAATTGTAAAATTGTGTCCAGTTTGAAGCCCAGTTATTATTACTTTCTATTATTTCTTTTATTTGTTGAATAACAGTTGAGTAATCCATACCTGTTTGTTGAATAACAGGTAATTCTGTAAGGTTTTGTGTACTTGCCATTATATTGCTACTCCTAAATCAAATCTTTGCTTTCTTTCTGTTTTTAAAGTTAAATCTAGCTTTATATTTACTATATCATCTTGACCAGCCGATGTTAATGTACAGTAATTTACTATAACTCTTGGTTCTTGTCTATTTATAGAATTAATTATTTCCAAAATTAAATCATCAATATCCAATTGTGGCATAAACAAAAATGTTTTTACCAAAGAACCAAACTCTGGTTCACCTACACGCTCCCCAGGCTTTGTAGTTAAAATTCTTATTATATTTTCTGATATAAGTTCTGCTTCGTTTTTTGAAAAACCTATTCCGTTTTTTCTTTCATAAAAAACTAATCCAGAGTATTCGTCTCCTTTCATATTATTTAACTTAAAAAAATAAAAAAGGGATGCTTTTTAGCATCCCTAAATAATTTAAAAGAAGCCAGAAGGTAAAGAATTTCCAGCCATTTTTACATCATTTACTGAATCTGAAGAATTACTAGAAGAATTTCTTTTCATTTCGTTTTCCTCTTTTTCTGCCTCATCATTCAAAATTCTTATATAATCTTGATATTCACTTATTGGCATGAAGAAAATTTCTTCTCTTGTAAAACCATGTTTTACAAGAGCTAAAGTATTTATTCTAGTAGCATTTAACCATTGCTCTATATCTTTAATAACGAAAAAATTCTTTATTAAAAGGTATAGCTACTTCTTCCTCCTTTCCACATTTTGGACAAACTACCTTTGCTTTAGGTATTTCCAAATTATCAATTTTTTCAAATGCTTTTGAAATCTGTGCTCTATCTTTTCCAGGTAATGCTTCAAAGAAATCAGCATAATCATCTGGATTAATTGGCTCTCCCTTATCATCAAGAACCTCTCTTGTTCTAACAATATAATTCAAGACAACTTCTCCAGCATCAGAATATTTCTTAGCAAGTTTATAACTCTCAGATTCATTTCCAAGTGTAGACATTTCTATAGTAACAGTAAATTTACTTACTGGAAGTTTTAATGTAACAACAGATTTTACATTATCTTCTTTTGTAAGTTCTTGCCATTCTACTTCTGAAATATCAATAGTTGTTTCATATTTCTTACCACACTCACAAGTAATATCAAACCTATAATCTTCTCCATAAGTGATTTTTCTAAGGCTATAAAGTAAATAGAATACATCATAAGGAGAAAGCTTAGATACATCAATATTATTTACAACGCAATTTTCCAAAAGCTTAATAAATACCGTTCCGTTTTTAATATATCCTTGATTTGTTAAAATTTCTTCATCTACCAAAGACATTGGGCGAATTGTAATTTCTCCGTTTCTTACTTCTTCATCTTCAAAATCTTGATAAAGTAATCCACCAGTTGGTAGTCTTTCTACGTGTTCTTCTGTAAAACAGAATTTGTTTTTCTTTTGCTTTTTAGAAGAAGCAGTAATCTTCTCCTTTAATTCACCAGAAACCTTAGCTGCTTCTGCATTTTTTATTTTACTTAAATCTATTTTTGGAGCTTCTCCATAAATAGCACTTGCTTCTGCAACTTTTTTATTCATCAATTCTTCTTCTGTCATATTAACTCCTTATATTAAATTTTGTCCCCAAAATTATACATTTTTGGGGACATTTTTTTACATTACTTCTTCTATAACTTCTTTTTCTTCATTAATAGTTTTATTCAAAAGTGGATTAGAACTTTCTTTTACTACTGCTCTATCATCAAGATAGTTATTTACAAAATACTTAGCAGCTGCTACAGACTTACCAGCCATTTCTAGTTTCTTAGCATCTACTTTTCTAGTTTTTGTAACTTCTTCCATCAAAGCTTCACAATCATTTGCTATAGCAGTAGATTGCATTTTTCTATAAGCTTCTGACATTGTTTTTCCTTCTTCTAATCTATCTTCTATTACAGTAAGTTTAGAAATAAGTCTGTTCATTTTTTGTTCTTCTGACTCTGATAATACACATCTGCCAGAAAGCTCTTTAAGTCTCTTGGAAGCGTAAAACAAATCCAAATCCTTATCGCAACATCTTGAAAGTTCTTCTTTCAAGATCTTGTTCTTTGTATATTTTTCTCCATATTGAACTGTATCAAAAATTTCATTAAGTGTCATAACCATTTCTCCTATCTTTAACTTTTAAATTAAAGCATCAAATATCTGCTTGAATGTAGGTTTTCTTTCTTCTTCTGTAAGTGTTTCTTCATAAACAGTATTAGAAATTGCTTTCTGACAAGACTGATTACCAACTACATCAATAGAAATAAGTTTGGCACCTTCACAAACTTCTACAGCTCTTTCTTCTGTAATGTTTAATTCTCTCTTTCTTTCTTCTGAGAGTGGTCTTACTTTTCCAGTCATTCTTGTACTGAAACAAATAGGAAATCCATCCTCAGCTAAAGTTAGAACCTTATCTTTCATAGGGCCAGCTGGAACTGCTTTACCTCTAATTTGTCCTGTTTCTTCATCCCAAGTAAGTTCTGGAAATTTAACTGCAATTCTCTCAAGATTAACATGAGCATCTTTAGCATGTTCAAGTTCACCAAATATAGGTTTCTTAGTAGCTTTAGATCTTTCCATTGCTTCTGTAAATACAGATCTTAAAACACTCTTAGGATATACTCTTTTATTTGCGTTTAAAGAATCAGCTTCTGAAAAAACACCTTTAAAACAAATCTGCTTTTTAGCATTTTCTCCTTCACCGATAACTTCTTCTTCGGCAAAAATTGTAACTTCATCTGTTAAGACTTCTTCATCTATTAAATTATCCATTTTTTTCTTCTCCATACAGTTTAACTTTTAAAATAACCATCAATAAAGGTGTATTTATCATCTATATAGAAAACAATATTTTTAGATAAAGTAATAGTTTTTGAAATTTCTTTCATTACCCAAACAAGATCATCATTTACACCTTTTCCAGAAAGACCTATCCAGAAAGATTGTATTTCATTTTCAAAAAAACTTGCTTGAATATTTACTTTCCCATAAAAATTAAATTCATTTCTTAAATATCTTTGAATTTCGTCTGCCCATGACTGTAACATTTCTTCTTCTAAACTTGTTACTTGTACTGTCCATAATGGAATTTTCAAGACTTTAAATTCTATAATATTTAAGATTTTTGGAGATAAATTTGGTAAGTTATTTTTTAAAAATTGAATTTTTTCTTCTGAATCTATTAAAATCACAAGTTTTAATAGATTTACATTTTTAGTTTTAGAATCTTCATCAGAAACTATTAACATTTCATAATCAAAATCTTTAAATTTTGTAAATAATGCACTTTTAATTATAGTCTCCAATTCTAAAAGTATTCTTTTTGTTTCAGAAATTTCAGAAGTAACATTATAAACTTCTAGTTGCCTATTACTAACTTCAACTTCTTCATATACCTTTCTAACTATATAAGTCTTTATCATAACTAACCTCCTCTGCTAGTTTTAATATCTTTATTTAACATTATTTTAATTATTTGTCAAGGCCCAAATGGAATTAATAAACCTCTACCAAAAGACCATGCTTGTTCTTCACGAGTTTCAGCATCAGTAGCTAATATTGAAAGTTTTACCCCTATAGCTACCAAAGCAGCAAATAAATCATCTCCATCTCTAAATCCACCAGAATCAAGCATTTCATTCCAATCGTCTTGAACTTGATGAAACATTGATGCCAGTCCATTAAGTAATAAAACTGTATACGCTGCCAAACAAGAAACAAATAATATATTTTTTACTTTATCATGAGCTATATAATATTCTTTTCCTATAGCTATCAATGGTAAAGGATGATCTGGGCCATGTCTCATTCCAATTACTAAACTATAAATTTTACCATAACAATATAAATAAGAAATTCCTTCTGTAAGTTGTCTTGCTTGAGTAATCGGGTTAATACTTCTAGTACCAGCTTTTATTTGCTGTATTGCTTTACCTAAATTTTGAATAGCTAAACAAATTAAAGAAATTCCTACTCCCCAAATACAACTTCCATATCTATGAACAGCAATATGAAGAACACCAGTTGTAAAATACAAAGCTGTAACCCTAGCTGTTCCAGTAGAATATTTTATACAGTCATAATCCAATCCATTTTTACTAATATTATGAATAGCATTATAAATATCATATCTTAAACCAAATGGTTGTCTTCTTTTTCTAAAATCATCCAAAATATCTTGAAGAACTGGATTATCACTATTAGTTCCATTTTTTATACAATCTGCTAAAATTTTTGCTTGTTCTTCTACAACTTCTTCTGTAGGAGCTTCTATTCCTTCACCATTTGGATCTAAGCCTAAATTATCAAGTATAGTATTTACTTTTTCCTCTAATTCTTCTATATATTCATCTACATTATCATTCTCTATAGCTTTCATTACATTAGCTAATGGTTCTGTTAATTGATCTGGCTCATGTCTAGCTGAAAATAAAGTAAGAGTTTGTTCTCTATTATAAAATTGTTCTGCTATTTGACTAAAATAAACATCTTTTACTTTAGTCATTACTACACCACCTATAACTTCACCTATAGAATTTTTGACAGCTTCTTTTATTTTTTCTCTAATTATTTTTAAAGCTTTTTCTTTAGTCTCATTTTTTAATTCTTCTTTTTGTTGTTCTAAAGTTTCTTCTTTTATAGTAAGAAGTTCATTTTTAATTTTTTCTACCAATTCTAATGCTTCTTCTTCTGTAAATAATTTACCGCCTTCAAAACCAAAATCACCATATTCACTTAAATCAAAATCAGAACTATCTAAACTACTATCTCCTATTCCTTCAATATCTATATTAAAATCTTCTATATTGATTTCTGGATCATAATCTACATCCTCTAAAGTAATTTCATCTACAGTGTTATCATCTGCATTAGCTGCCCTAAGAGGTTCATCAGAACTAGTAGATAAAAGACTACTTCTTAAATTAAGAGAACTTCTCGTTTGCATACTACTGGTTGATAAATAATCTGCCATCGAAACTGATTCCAAATTGCCCATAGAATTTAATCTCAATCCACCAGCTATATCTTCAGCAGTAGGCCAATTTTCTTTTCCTAAAATATCTGTTCCTTGAGCAGATAATGTATATCCAAAGCCATCTGTATAAATCCACATCATAGAAGTATTAGGATTTTCCTGAACAGCAAATTCAAACCAAGAATCACCACCGCCCCATTGTTGTCCTACTGGTACTTCACTTTCTGCTATTATATAATATTCTTCTTTTGTTACTGGTGATACTACTGTTTCATTTAAATCTCCTATTTTACCTTGTTCTCTCCATTTGTTAGAATGTAAATATTTTCCAGTACTATCTTTTTCATTATTAATATCATAAAGTTCTTTAGTTACAAATGCTTTAATTTTTTTTGTTTTACCATTTGTAGATATAGAAAGACAAGTAATATAAGGAGTTAAATTAGGGACTTCCCATCCCCATAAAACAATTCTAGGTTTTGGATCTTCATACCAAAAATAAAGAGTTACAGTATCAATATTAGGATTATATGTTACAGTAGAGCTCGAAGAAATATTAAAAGCTTTTTCTGCATTTTCTGAATTAGTAGATAAGGTATGAGTAATATATTTTTTTACATCTTCCAAAACTATTTTTGCTTTTTCTGCATTTATGGATTTATTTCCTTGAACAATATGACCTGTAATATTATCCATATGTTCTCCAATAACTTCTCCTGTTTCACCACTAGATTCGCTAGAATCATCAGAAGAAACAATATCACTGCTATCGGAAGATTCACTACTATATGATTCATCAGAAGAATCTTCTGGAATATCTATTTCTATATTTGTAGAAATATTGTTGAACATTTTATCCAAACTAGAATCGACAACTTCCTTATCTATTACCATAGTATTAAATCTTGGAGCGTCTAATTCACCTTCAAATTTTAATTCAGCTAAAAAGAATGGTTTCATTTATACCTCTCTTAAAGTGAAGAGTAGTTTCCAGTAATATCCTTTGAAACCTGTGCTGCTTTCTGAACAACAGTTGGTTGAACAGCCTGAGAAGATGGGGAACCTTGAGTTGTAAGCGTTTGAAGAATTTGAGAAATATCATTGAGAATAAGACTTAAATTCTTATCTTTACCATGAATATTCATCATATCTTTAGAAGTAAAGTTTATTTTACCCTTAGCATTTATATTAAAATCTTTATCTGTACTAAAGTTTACTTCTTTTTTAGAAGTAATATCCATTTTTCCAGTTGTTGTTATTTCTACATCTCCATTAGTTTTAAGTTTTATTATAGTAGAGTTTCCTTCATCTCCTCCACCAGTACCAGATGATTTACCACTCTTTGTTACACTACTGGATGCACCAGCAACAGCTCCTGCATTTGTTCCTGCTCCAGCAGTTCCTCCAGCACCACCACCTGAATCTGCTGAACCTTTTGTTACGCTTAAAGTAGTATCTTCATCTGTCATAGTAAGAATTTGCTCTATTAATCCTTCTTTACCTTGAATTTTTCTTTTTAAAACTACTTTATCATTATCAAGAATTAATTGTTCTATTCCACCTCTTAAAGCAGCAGTTCCACCGACTTCTGCTTGTTCTTCTCCACCTGCTCCTTCTGTTTCAGAAGTTTGATTTCCTTCTCCTTCTTTTTCTTTTTTCTTTGGAATACTATGCCTTAAAGCTGCCTTATCTTTTGAAAGAACAAAAGTATTTTCAGCCATTTTTTGTGTCCAGTCATGATTTTGTGGTTTAAAACCACCACCACTTTTAGAGCCTTTATATTCTTTTTCGTCTTTGACACAATCTGTTTTAGTTTTAATTATAAAAGCACCTTTTTCTATATATTCACTTTTTTTGATTTTATCATTATCACTTTCTTGCTGCTGTCCTTGTTGGTTTTCAACAGTAGATATTTTTTGATCATCATCTAAATAATCAGCTATATAAGGTTGATCATCAAAATTAATATCATCATTTATAGTATCATCACTTGGAAGAGAAATTGTTTGTCCATATTGTAAATTTCCATATAATCCGCCAAGCCAAATATATTTTACATTTGCAAATCTATCTGGAAGCTCTATTTCTGCTACTAGTCCTACAGTTCCTACTTGTGGAATATTTACCATTCCAGCGTTATAGCCATTTCCCATAGGAGTCATAACCAAACATTTAGCAGTTAAAGCAGAACCTCCAAAAGAAGATGTTTCAAGTCCCATAGCAGCAGAAACATGGTCTGAATCTTGTTCTGCTAATGGTTTTACCCAAACCCTTCCAGTTCCATTCATTATATATTTTTGATAAAGCATTACATCCAAAGTTCCTTCTTTGGAAAATTCACTATTTCTATATACTATCGCAGCCCAAAACATCTTTTCTTTTCTCCTATTTTATAAATTTGGTATTCTTATTTTTCTACCTGGCTTAAAATCCTTAATTCCGTTAGTGTAATTATTAATATAATAAATTAACCAAGCTAATTTAGCATCTCCAAGAAATTGTTTAGCTATTAAATCAGGTCTGTATTCCATTCCAATAGGTATATTTGTAACATAAAAATTCTTTTTATAAGTTTCCATACGTTCAAGATCTACAAACCCTTTTGTTTCCATTTCTACAATCGGATTATATAAAGTAAATTGATAATCAGTTCTTGCCATATAAATTAACTTGGTTCTATAATTTCTATACCATAAATATTAAGTCCTGTTCTACTACTTCCAAATAAAGTTATATTCCAGTCCATTCCATAATACTCGTTAGCTTCTATTTCAATTAAACTTATATCTTTATTTAAAGGATATGTTGCTATTCTACTAATACCTCCATATGAAGTCTTGAAATAAACTACTAATTTAGGTTCATATATATTATCATTTCTATAACTAGAAGCAAGTATTTTTATTTTTTCACCTTGTTTAACATTTGTTATAGTTAAACAAGTATTACCATTATCCAAATATTGATTATCATTGTTAGTATTGCTTGTATTAATTACATATCCAGTAGAGCCTCTATTAGCATTATCTTTTAAAAGTAATATACCTTTAGTACCGCCCATATTATTTTGAACTACAATTCTCTCACCAGAATCTATATAAGTACCAGTTTCTAATCTTTTTGCATTATCACCATATTCATTCGTAGCTATTTCATTAAAGTCTTTTTTTAGTTTTTCAGAAATTCCACTGGAATTAGGCCCAAAACTTGAAATAGCTACCGCTCTCTTAACTTCTGTAGTTTCTAACTCTTTTTCTTTATTTAATTTTCCTACTATATTAGCTAAACTACTATCTGCCAATTCAAAATTAGTTGGAGCTTCTCTGCTTATTATTTCTTGTGAATTATTAAATTTATCAATTTTCATTTGTTCGTTAATTTCTTTTTCTATAGAAAATAATTCTGGTTTATCTCTAGGAGTAATTATATTTGAACCTGGTTCCATAACTCCCATAGAACCATCTTCCATAAATTGTATATAAACCATTTTACTTTCAATTTCTATATTTTCTGGTAAATTTTTTCTTTCAGTTAAAGTTGCTTCTCCTATTTCGGTTTTTATACTGCTTTCTGATAATTTTTTATCTTCCATTTTAAGTATATTTTCTTTTTCTGGAATAATTATTGGATCATCATGATGCTGACCATTTTCATCCGAAGAATCATCAGAACTATAACTATCATCAGAACTGTAGTTTTCTTCAGAACTACTATTTTCATCAGAAGAAATATCGTAGCTAGAACTACTATTTTCATCAGAAGAAATATCGTAGCTAGAACTACTATTTTCATCAGAACTATCATCAGAACTGTAATCTTCTGAACTATAACTATCATCTGAGGACTCTTCTGGAAGAATTTCAATTGGCTGTTCTGTCTTTGGTCTAGTTTGCTTTTCTTCTACTTGTGGTCTCCAAGTAAATAAAGAGTTTATATCTTCATCACTTTGATTAATCCAATCCAAAACTACTGGATATTTCCATTCTTCCAAATCAAAATCATCGGTAAGTTCTATTAATTTTTCTATATTTTCTCTCTTTAGTTTTTCAATACCATCTCTATTTTCGCTATCAAATTTTAAGAAACCAATTGTCTCCATATTGACTTCAAAGCTATTAATAGCATAGCCATTATCTTTTTTTAATTTATTTGTTTTTACACCACTAATAAAATCAGCTAATGTTCCTACAGGTCTTTCTTCTAGTGGAGAACTAAAAATGTTCAATAATGTTTGTCCATTTGCTTCATCCAAAAAACATTTAACAAAATCTTGTTCTTTATCAATACTTCTATCTTCTGTATCTGCAAATTTTTCTTTATCATAATAGATTTTCACTAATTCATCTGTTTTATCTATCTTCTTTTCGATACCAACAGCTGCATTAAATTCTATTTCTTCTTCTATATCTTCTTTTTTAGATTGCAAATCATCCAAAAAGTTTTCTATTTGAGTTTTTAAACTTGGTTTTCCTTGGGTTCTTTCCAAGAAAATTTCCTCATTAACTTCTTGAATATATCTATCTAATTTTTCTTGACATCCTACAATTCTTGTAGCAATAAAATTATAAAATACTAATAATTCTTGAACAGAATATTTTACAAAACTTTTCTTTAAATTATCATCTTCAAAAGTAATATCAGAAAATCCTTTTGAAAAATCATCAAAATCTTTTGGAATTAAAACTACAGCTTCTTTACTTAAAAAATCTTTATCATATATTTGTAAACCATTAGTTTTTGAATCTTCATCTATTAAATAATAATCTGCTAATATTCTGTGAAGAAAGTTTTGTTGTTTTGGATTATCTTCATAAAATAACCCACTTCTAACTATTTCATTATAAAGTTCTCCACCTAACTGAAGCTTATTAAAATCTTCTTTTACTTTTTCCTTTTGTTTAACAATAGTTTTATATTCTTTATAAAATTCTTCAAAATTACCTAATGTTATTCCATATTTTGAATATTTATTATTAAATTCTTCTCTTTCTGGTTCATCTAAATCATAGCCCTTGTAAAAATCATAATCATTTTTAACAGTAATAGAAGTAGTTTGTAAATTTTCTCTTATTTTCGTTTCACTATCTATTTTTATACCATCTTGAATTAAATCTGACATTCTGCGATAAGAATTTACTAAATAAGAAGATGGATTTAATAATGGTTCCAAATCTGCTCTTGTATTTATATACCAAAGATCATATCTGGTTTTTAATTTTTTAAGGTTTTGATATAATTCTTTCATTACCTTATTACTGATAATATTATTTATCTGCTTAATAATATAATTGTTTTGAAAATCTATAACCGCATTATATATAGAATATTTAATTTCTAGATTTTCATTTACATATTCATTTAATCCTATTAATTTATCTAATACGCTTATCACAATCTAACTCCTTTTACCATAGTTTAAAGCTTGAAACTGCTTTCTTAATTGCTTGTCCTGCTTTAGAACTAGTTACCTTATTAACAACATTCTTAACAGCTTGTCCTGCCTTAGAATTTACAATCTTCTCTTTAGCCTTATTAACAGCTTGTTGAGCTTTTTCTTTAGCCTTATTAACAGCTTGTTGAGCTTTCTCTTTGGCTGCATTAATAGCTTGTTGAGTTTTCTCTTTAGCTGCATTAACTTTATCACCAATTGCAGATATAAGAGGTGTTCCTTTAAGTTTCTCTGTAAGTTGTTCTTTGATATTTGTTCCAAGTGACAAGAATGAAGTATCGAGATGGAAAGATTCAATAAGTGGTTCTGCAATTTGCCACATAGCATCTCCATTTGTATCTTTTGCACCAAGAACAAGATTATTAAATACTGGATCAGATTTAAGAGCATCAAGAATATCACTAGAAGGAGTATCATAATGCCAGTAGTTAGGAAGTGTATCAAGGAAGTTTTTAGTTGTTTCTACGAGTGTTAAAGAAACAGTAAATCCTCTGGAATAACTTATCCATGAACCACTTCCACCGTTAGCGGTAAGAGAACCTAAATGTTCTTCTATAGCTGTTCTTAATTTACTAGTATCTGCTCCATTATTAGCTGCTTCCTTTATTTTATTTATATCCAAACCACCAAGACTTTCTTCAGTAGTATTAGCTAAATCTCCTAAAATATCCTTGCCATCTTGCAATTTTTGCATTAATTCACTACCGCCACTACTTTGACTATAATTTATATACCAATCCCATCCATCTTGATGAATTGGGTTTATAGTCATATTAGTAACTATATATCTTTTTTCAGCAGTTATACCTTCAAGAGTTCCAGTAACTTCAAAACAATCACCTAAAGTTGTACCAGGATATTGGAATAATTTTGAAACTTTTGTACTTTTATTATAACCTATATGTAATCTTACTATTGGAGGTCTTACATATGTTGTATCTTTTATATATGGAAGGACTAATTTTCTATATTTCTTTTCAATTTGGAAAAGGGTATTTGGTGTCCATTCTCTTAACCACTGCCCATAAGAACCTTCTCCACCATCTGCCATTGTTCCACCATCAGATGTTGCAAAATATTTTGTCTCTAATGTTATAGAAGCTGAATCTGTAGATATATAACTTCTTATAGGTAAAATTCTACCAACTAATTCTTCAACTTGATATTTTGCTTCAGTTCCACCATCAGTAATTGTTGGATTAAACTGGAATGGGATACTATCTGGTACTAATTCATTATTTTCGGTAGCAAATGGTTCTATGTATATTTCACCAAGCAAAGTTGTAGCCATATTTTTTTGCTCTGCATTTATTTGTTCTGTAAATCTTTTTGTAAATTCACCACTAATTATTTTTGATTGAGCAGTTGAGCTGGTTAACATATTTCTTAAATTTGCTTTAGAAACAATAGAAGCGTTTATTTTAGTATTTTGTCCATTGCCGTTTCCTTCATTTTTATTGCTATTTCCATCACCACTATTAGCAACTTCTACTTCATATTTAGCTCTTTCATTAGAAATAACATTAGAAGCACTAAATTCATCTAACCACTCATCAGGTGATTTTGTAACAGCTTTTATAATACTTTGAACTCCGCTCTTTATAGTGCTACCAATATCAGAAAGGTTTCCGCTAGAAACAGAACCCATTACATCTTTTGCTGTATCTTTTATAGCATTAATACCGCTTACAACTGCATTACCAGAAATAAAATTATTGCCTAAACCAATAGTACTTGTAATTTTATTAGTTACACCTTGTAAAACATCTCTCCAACTATCTGCTCCTGTTTTTGAACCATCAATACCACCGCTTGTATTTCCAGTAATAAAATTAAATTTATGATATCTATCATATACTAATCTACCAGGTCTTGAATCATACATATTATAATATGTAACTAAATTAAGAGCAGTAATTTCCTCTAAAGTAGGTAAATTTTCTACAGCTCCATTTAAGTTTTCTAATATACCAGCTAAACCAAATCCACCAGTAAATTTAGAAGTCATATCATCAAACATATTTGATAATGTACTTTTTCCTAAAGAACCGACTAACATTCCAGATGCAGTTCCTAAAAGATTTGCCAAAGAATTATAAGTTCCTAATTTAGAACCTAATTTTATATTTTTGTATTTTTCATTCTTTGCTTTTTGAAGTAATATAAAAGTATCGTCTGAATGTTTAGATTTATTAACTGGGTCATAACTATCATTAGTTTTTGCAGATACTACTTTTTTAGCATCTTTTATAACACCAATTTCATTAGGTATATTCTTTATACTATTAACAATACCAGAACCAATGCTTCCGATATTTTGTTTTTCAATATCGTCATAAAGCATATCATCCTGCTTATCAACATTGGTTCTTATAGAGTTATCCCAATTATCTCCATCCCAAACAGTCGAACCTATTTTATTCTGGTCGTTGTTTATGGCATTTTTAAAATCTACTTTTATACCATTAAAATCTCTTGTTCCAGTAATGTAGTTATTATCTTCTGGTTTTTTAATTGGGCCTGATTTATTTACTTGCTTATTTAAAGCAGTTCTACCAATATTAACCTTAATATATTTTGATGAACCATAAAAATCTTCATCTGATCTAGTTGTTGGATAAGTTCCTAAATAAAAACCAGATTCATGATCACTAGGATTAAAATCAGAATATAATAATTCAGCAGTTAATTTTCCACCTGCTTCTGTTAATTTAGCATTTTTATTTTCATCAATTGTTCTAGAATCTTTTACAGTAGTAAAAGGTTTTCCATTGTTGTCTTCTTGAAGTGAAAGATATTTTTCTTCACCTTGATTTGTAACATTTGTAGAAATAAAATTAGTTTCTTGTGGGGTATTTTTTCTTTTATCAGTTATTGTACCATTTTTACCAAATTCTATTAATTGTCTTTTACCACTATTAGAAGTTGGTTCTGCTTCTTTATTTTCATTAAATATAAATTCTTGTGAATCACCAAGATATCTTTGACCTATATAAAAAGGGGCTTCATCATTCATCCCCTCTGTAACATAACCAACTGGATTTACTACTCTTATTGATTCATTGTGTAAACCATAATTAGCTACTGCTCCAGACAAAGATTTATATTTTTCTAATTCATTTGCACTACGTTCTTGTATAGAACCCCTTTTATTCTCACTCATGTTATTAACTTTTTAATAATCATATGGTGGTTTAATTGGAGCGGTTCCAGCAGTTTGCACATTCAAAGACATTTCTCCTCTACCAGCTGCAAATCTCTCTAACGCTTGTATTACTGCTGCTTTAATTGTTTCTCCCATTTCATTAAGAGCTTGTGTCTGATTTTCTATAGCTTCTCTATTTAATCTATCATTTTCTTCTCGTTTTTTCTCTGCTTCAGCTTCTTTTTGTTCCTTAGCTTTATTTTCTTGAGCTTTTTGACCATCACTAGAATTTGTAGCTGGTAAATAAACTATTTTTTTACCAATAGCTTTTATCTGATCTGGTTTTATTTCATCATCTTTGTCTTTTTCTGCTAATGCACCAGTATTACCAACAACAGCATCAGTATTATCTTGAACTTTCTCTTCAAATTTTCCACGAGTTATCCATCTAACTATTGCATTTATACCAGTAATAAGTACATCAAGAATAGTAATAAGTACATTTAATGGTTTTTCTATTATTTTTATCATTATATCTATCAAAGGCATTAAATTAACTATAAGCTCACAAATCTTCTTTATTACTGGAGTTAGTTTAGTCAATAATCTACCAATTACTTCAGAAAGAACATTTGCTAAACTTGAAACTATAGTTGTCAAAGCTCCAAACACAGTCTTTATTATTGGAAGAACTTGTTTTGAAATATCTTTAAATGCTTCTCCAAAAGTTTTCTGAAGATTTTCCATTAATGGAGCTATTTCTCCTTGTAAATTTTCCATTATAGGCTTTAATAATAATGATAAACCAGCCATAGCTAAACTTGCTATTCCTAATCCTTTCATTAAGCTTCCTAATCCACCTATAAGTCCTTTAGTTGTTTTTTCTTCTCCAGTTTTTTTATTTACTTTCTTTTTTCCTCCAACAATAAATTCCTTAACAGTTCTTGCTACTGGTTTACTTCTTATTTTTTCTTCATATCTTCTTACCTTATCTACAGCTTTCATTCCCAACGATGTAAAAATACCCCATCTTCCTGTAATTACACTAGTTGTTAATTTAGTTTCTAAACTAGTTATTGCTTTTAAAGCAAATTTATTTTTTTTCTCATTAATAATTTGTGGAAAATTATTAACTGCGTTTGCAGCTTTTTTTAACACATTTAAAAAACCTTTGTTTTCTGCTGCTTGTTTTTGTAAAGTTTCGAGTTCTTTTATTTTTGCTTTTCGAGCTTCCATAGCTATATTATATTCTTTATTTTCATCTATAAGTTTATTTCTATAAGCATATAGTTCTTCAGAAAGATAAGCAAGTTTTCTTTCATAAGCTTCTTGACTATGTGTTATGCTATACTCTTCTTTTTCTTTTTTAAATTTTGCTATTTCCTCCATTGCTTTTATTTCTTTGTCTTTAAGTTCTGAAATTGATACATATTTTTTATTTACTATATCATCATCTTCAACTATACTTTTTAACGCATTTTCTATATCTTTTGAAGCATATTTTCCAAATTCTTTTAATTTATCATAGCTTTCTTTGAGACCTTTATCTATATTAATTGCTTCCATTTCAGGACTAAATTCTACTTCAGAAAATTTTTCTCCCATCTCATTAGTTGTATCTTTAATTGCTTCTGAAGCTTCTTTTTTTGATTTTTTAATAGTTTCTGAAATTCCTTCACTCATTTTTTTAGTAAATAATTTAGCTGCAATATTTATAAGAGCAGTAAATAATAATAATGCTATTGGCCCAAATTTTCTAATCCTTCCTCCAATACTTAGAACAGTATCTTGAATTTTTTCTGTAAAATCCTTGGTATTTTGAGTTAAAGATTTTAAAGTTTCCAAACTTTCTTCTTCTGGAGTCATTTTTACTTTGGAAGCTTCTTCCATATCTGCAGAAGCAGCTTTAATAGCATCTTTATATGATACACCCATTGCTTTTGCATAAGCGGCACCAGCTATAGGCCCCATTTGTTTAAGCTTTTGACCAAATTCTTTTAATCCAGAAGCCATTCTTTCTGGATCTATATTTCCAGTAATAGCATCTGTTATGGAAATACCTAAAGCAGCATATGCAGGGATATTATCTTCAAGATTTTCTGGATCCATTAATTGTTCTATTTTTGCAACTACATCTTGAGCTTTAATACCTACTTTTTCAAGAGCAGAAACTGCCTTAGAAAGGGACATATTAAATCTTTGAACATCTTGAGGGCCTTTGCCAAATGCCTTTAACATACCACTCCATTTAACAGTGGTATCCATAATACTCTTTACACCTTCTTTAGTAAGGCCGTTAGCTTGTGCTACTTTCATTATATCAGCATACATAGCTGTTGTAGTTTTAGCTGATACTTGTCCCCATTTTTGAAGTTCTACTGTATTGTTTGCTACTTCTTCTACATTTAATCCAAATGCTCTGGCTAATCCATAAGATGCTCTAGCAGCTTCTCCAATATCTTTTGTAGTTCCAGCATATTGTCTTTCTGCTAAAACCTTAACAAGCTTTTCTGCCTGCTCTTGGGTAGCACCCATTTCAATACTAAGATTGGAAGCCATGTTTTTGTAAGCAGCTAAAGCTTCAACTCCTTTACCAGCATTTATGACAGCTCTATGAAGTTCTGAATTTAATTCAAGCATTTTTTTAGCAATACTACCTAAAGCAAAAATTGAACCAATTTTCGTTATATCTGCTAAAATATTTACACTATTACCAACAGTACTATTAGCTGTTTGCAAAAGTTCATTTTGCATTTTGAGATTCTTGTTTATTTTTCTTCCAGTACTTTCTATCTCTTCAGTCTTTTTTCCATAGTCTTTTAAAGCTTGAGTAGCATTTCTTAAGTTTCCATTTATTTTTTTACCAGTAAGCTCTTCTATCTCTTTGGTAATTTTTTGTATTTGTTCTGCTTGCTTTATATCTAAGTTATTTTCTGCCATAAAATCCCTCTAATTTAACTTAAAGACTTACTAGGTACATGCTCTAAAGGATTTTTAGTATCTCTTAGAACTTCTTTTTCTATACCTGGATATCTTACTATATCCAATGTAGTAGTAAATCCAGAAGAGGTAATTTCATGAGTAATTTTAGTAATAACATAATAACCAGTAGAACTGTGAAATTTTTGTTGATGTTCCATATTATATCTTTTACTATATGGTTCTTCACCATCAGGAATATCTAATGTTTGTACATTTTTAGCTCTTACTTCACTTTCATTTTGAGGTAATATATATTCTAGCCTTATTGGATAAGTAAAAGGTTGTAATATAGATGTAAATTCAAGTCCTGGGTCTCCTAAAAGTCTTAAAGTTCCTTTATACATACATGAAGCATAAGCTTCATCATACAAAGCATTTATATTACCAGAACCAGCAAAATTAGCTAGTAATCCTTCTCCTTGTTCGTATTTACTATATAAGCCTTCTGCATCTTCTCCTTCATCAACTACTCCTGCATCTGCTCCCTTAGTATTAAGTCTAACATTTGCCATTAATCCATTAGGCCCAGGTTGTAATCCCATTACTCCACTAAGTAAAGCAAATTCATTAGAATTTTCTATAGTACATTCTAGAACATTTGTTTTATATCCTAGTTGAGGCCCATATCTATAATTTCTAATAAAATTAAAACGCTTTGGCTTTCTATAATAAAGAACTATACATACATTTTCTTCATCACCTGGATAAGTTCCAACAAAATATGTTAAAGGATAAGTTTTACCAGCTTCATAATTTCCCTCATTGTTTTTAGAATATTCTATTCTTGGAGGACAAGCAGCACAGAAATCTTGAATTAATTGTTCAACATCTTTTACTGCTGGTCTTGGTTTAGCACCTGGTATATCTCTTGTCTTCTTCCAAATTACTGAATTTTCATAATTTCTTTTTTCAGCATCTTCATTACCTAAAGAAAGTGTAATTTTCTTTAATAATCTTTTGTCTACTTCGATACCTTTTTGAACAGCAGTATAATAGTCTCTAATTTCGCCACTTTTAATTTCTTCACATGCGTCTTGCATTTGTTCATCTGACATACCATCAAAACAAAATAGCATATTCATTCCTTTAGCTGGTTCTCCTTTGTCTTTGTCGTCATGAAAATATATTTTTACACCAGTTTTTAATTTTTGCCCTTGTTCATTTTCATTAAACATTCTCATTAAAATATATAAAACTTCCAAAGGATAAGAAGTAATTTCTGCATATCTTTGTAAAAATGTTTTTTTCTTCAAACTTACGTATGAATTTTCTATACCAGTAATTTCATATTCTATACCATTTCTTTTAAGAGTAGATTTGTATCCTAAAATCATATAAGATGTAATGCGACTTACAGAAGTAGTCATATCAACTGGCTCTGTTCCAAATATATCTTGATCTGTATATCCAGCACTAGCATCTTTTATAGTTTTATCATCATCACCAGAACCATTAGAACCACCAGTGGCTCCACCAGAGCTGCCTCCATCACTTGGAGGATTATCTGCTACTGCTCCATAAGAACCCATACCAAATATTTCATTATCATCAAACCATCTTCTCTCTCTTCCTGTTAATTTTGCTCCTTTTTTTTCAAAATATTGTGTTATAGTTCCTGGATTTGGATTATCATCCATATATCCAAATCTAATATAAAGATTGCTAAATTTATTTTTTGAATTTTGTTCTTCTACCATTTGTAGCATATCTTCTGGAGCTTGATTTGATTGTGTTCCTTTATCTTTAAGAAATGGGCCATTGTATGGTTCTAATTCTTCTTGATCATCAAGTTTTTTAGCATTTCTTAAAGCACATAGTATTATTTGTTCTAGTGAGTGAGTTTGATTTGAATCTATTCTATCCCAGTTTCCATCTGCTTTTCCATCATTTCCTAAAGACCAATAATAAAAATTACTTCCAGCAGCTTGATAAGAACCAAAATCTTTATCATATAAATGAACACATACTTTTTTTACTCCATTATCTTCCATTCTAAAATCTTTTACATAAGGGGTCATTATATTATCAAGAACAATTGCCCGGTTTTCTTCTACTTTTAAACCAACTTGAATTAAAGGGGTCATTCCAGAAAACATATCATAATATAAATCAACATCTAAAAGTTTTTGAGGTGTAGATTCTGCTGCTTTTTCTGCAGTAGATGGTCTTGTTCTCCATTTGTTAATAAGAGCTTCTGCCCTTTTAAATCCTTCTGCAGTATTTTCTTGTTCTTGGTTTTCTCCTCCGCCATCATTATCATTATCATTTTTGTCTTTTGGTTCTTCTAGTTTTTTTACATAATAAACTTTACAATTATTAGCACCTGCAACTCCACCATTACCATTATTTGAATCTTTTAAAAATTGACTCCAAATATTATTTTTAGTTTCTTCTTTCATTACAGAAGTAATTTCAAATTTAGTTTTCGCAATAGCTCTAACTATTACTTTTTTTACTCCTCCAGATGCCACTTCTCCTTTTACTGGTTCTATTGGCGTTTTCATCCCTGATACAGTAAAAGCTTTTCTCATGGCATCTCTATTTTTTTTATTTCTAAGAAGCCAAGACTTTCCAAGTTTTTCTACTTCATCTATAGATTTTACAACTTGTGCACAAAAATCTTCATAACTATCTAAATTTAAAGGAAAATTTGAATTTTGAAATGGAGCTGGAACTCCTTGATAAAACATATCTAATAAAAAATCCCATTGCTCTTGAGTTATTCCTTTTGAAATAGTATAATTTTTTCTATAATTTCCTTTTCTCCAAGTATTAATACCTTCCGTTATTGTATCTTTTTCTCTCTTTTTTATCCAACTAAAAAGACTAGGTGTTTTACCTTCTAGATCGCTTTGAACTAATTCAAAAACTTTATCTTCAGTTATTGCCTTATTTTCCTCAATTTCCAATCTTTCAGCTATTTTTTCACTTACTCTATATAACATTTTTTGTTCTTCTGAACCTGAAGAGTTTGGAATTGTTTGATTAAAAATTCCTTTTTCATTTATTAAAATATATTGTCCATTACAACAAACCAATGTTTTAGTTTTATATTTTTCTTTTAAATCTTTTGTTGTAGAACTATCTTCAACTAACTTGTATCCTTCTTCTCGTATAAATTCTGAAAACAAGTTCCAAATTTTAGTATGATAAGGCTTTACTCCTGCTGTAATCGGTGAACCGAATGTATGGCCGTGTCCAACAGTACAAACACCAGTACTATCTGTAAAAAATGCAGCTGTATCTCCATTTTTATATTTTATTTTTGGATATTTATCTTTTCCTCCACTTTCAAAATTATAAATATTAGTTTGTACATTATCATCTACAAGGATTAAATCTTTTATATTTTTATAATCAGCTTGATTATTATCTGGTTCTCTATTCCATTGTGGACTTTCTATTTCACCATTTGGTGAATGAAATATAATATTATTATCTACTATTTCACAATCACAAGAATTTGATACTGCCTGAGTAAAAAATGCTTTATATAATTCTGTTCCTTTTGAAACTTCTCCACTTGTAATTTCTAAATCAAAATTACAATTACTTACTTTTTCTTCACCTTCAAGTCTTTCATAGTTTTTCCATTCTGAATCTATTCTTTCCCAAGGATCAAAAATTTGACTTATTGTTTTTGAAAAGATAGGAGAATACTTTGCTACAGCAGAAGCAGTAGTTTCTGTTAACTGTTTTCCGTTGTTATCTATAAAAGTAACATTATATTCTATAAGGCCTGTGCCACGATCATCATAATGTAAAAATGGAACTGGTATATCATTATCATATTGATCTGCCCATGTAGCACTTCTTTCTTTAACAACAGGCAATTCATCTGAGCAAATATATAAAATTTTATCCTTTAAAGCTTCTGGAGTAATTATTTTATTTTCACTTCCGCTACCTACATAATTATTCCCTATAAAACAAGTTTCTACTGCAAGTTTATAGTTTTGTTTATCTTTTGATTGTATTATATTTGCTTTTAAATTTTGTTTATTATAAGCATACTCAAATGCTACTCTAAATACGCTTTTAATAGGATATTTGCTTTCTTTATTATTCCATGAAGCAATCGTTGGAATAATATATTTTTTTCCATTTCTATTTATTTCTTTTCTTAGTTCATACACTACTTGTTCTTTCATAAAAAGTAGAGAAATCCATTTTATTGAAGCATTTGCATTTTCATCTTTTATTATATCTTCAAGCTTTGTATTTTTTTGTTTAACTGTAGAGCCTGTATACCATACTTTAAAACCAATAAAAATTCCATTTATTTTTACTTCATCTGGTAAAGATTCATAATTTCCATAAGTATTTGTTCTACTAGCTCTAGTAGTGTAACTAGGATTATCTTTTACAACTGCTATATTATTTTCTGGAAAATTATGATGCTTTCCATTTATTAAATGACTATATGGCATTTTACTAACTAAAATTTCTTTATTTTCTACATATTTATTTTCTTCACTTTTATTAAAGGCAAAATAACTTCCTAAATATAATATGTTTTCATCTTTAATAATACAAGGAAGGTAATATATATTACCAAAATGTGGACAACTATCTAATTTATCCAAAGGGATATTAGCACATTTTTTTATATCTTTTTTTTCTAATTTATATCCATTAATATATTGAACATTTTCTAAAACATTTTTTTGTGTTTTATACTTAGAATTTAAAAATAAATATAAAAAATATATTTGAACACTATTAAAATTTCCATCATCTTTAATTTCATCTGCAAGTTCTGCATAAAAAGTTCCAGCTTCATTTGTTGGTCTTTTCCATTCGTTTCCGCCAGAATTAACCAAAACTCCTTCTCCTTTTTTAAGTAAATGACTTATAAATGATTTATCTATAAAATTTTCAGTGTTTTTTGTTTTATAATCTTCATCATAAGTAGTTCTACCATAAGATGTTCTAATATAACCCATTATGGTATTATTAAAAGTTTGTGTTACTTCTCCTGCCATTTTTTCCTCTGTTTATTTTAACTTTTAAAAAAAAAGGCCACCCGAAGGTGGCCAGACTGCCGAAACAGTCTCGGAAAGTATATCGTTTTGCTGCGAAGGAGATCGCAAATTTAAGCTGATTCAGAAGATGTCTGAGAATCACTAACTTTAACAGCTATATCATATTTAAATGTTGCTGTTATTTCACAAGCATCTCCAGAAGAATAATCGAGACCTGCACCCCAGTCAATATTTGATGGATAAATACCAAACAAGTTCCAACATCTAATAATGTTACCAGCAGGGTCTGTCTGAGCCAAAGAAGCTGAAGTTGCATACTGAGTTTTATAACCCATCTGTCCTGTAAGTGGGTTATAAATCATACATGACCAGTTATACAAAATATCACCAGCTGAATCTTCTTTTGCATCTGATTTTCTGATTAAATCGTAGAATGAACACTGAATGTCGTTCCAAGATGGATTACCAGCAAATTTAAATTGTTCGTTCATACGGTTGATAACTGTATCTGCATATGTAATAGCTGGAGCATTGCATGTCTTTGCTACGAAAGCCAAAGCTTCTTGATTATTTGCGTTACCTGGAATAGCAGAAAACTGGAAAATCCAGTTATTCTTCTTCAAAGGTTGTAATTTAAAAGATTTACTATCTGAAATTTTTATTGCCATAAAATCCTCTTCTTATGTAATTATCTTTATAAAAAAAAGAGAATAAAAATTTCAGGGCACTTTTTACAAACTCTTTTGTTTTATTAAAAAAGAAAGTTTTTCTTCTATATTCTCGTTATAATCAATTTTTAAAAACTTGATTCCTTTTTTGATTGAATACTCTTCTTTTATTTTGTCTTTTATTTGCTGTTCTTCAAAATTTGTTATAGCTTTTTTCAAAGGCATACCACCAAATCTTTGAACAGAATAATGCTGAATACCTTGATATTCTATTAAAATATTTTCTTCTGGTAGATAGAAATCAAAAGGTAATGTGCTTTTATATTTACAATCATCAAATCTTTTTTCTTCTTCAAATACAATATTTTCTTTTTTTAAGAAATTTTTAATTTTTATATTACCCATGGATTTTTTATCACATATTGGACAACATGTATTTCCTATTAAAAAGATTCTTCTTTTTTTAAGAAAAAAAGTATCACACTTATTACATCTTATTTTTAAAAAAGAATCAGCTGGTGTAAATTCTTCAACCTGATCATAAGAATATTTATCACCATATAAATCTGTTGCCAATTCTACAAACTCTTCTTTAATCATTTTTTGTTCTTCTTTTTGGCACAAAGAACATCCAGAGTTTTCTCTTAATAAGGAAGAAGTTGCTAAAGTCTGTTTACCATGTTTTTCACAAATAAACATACATCTACCAGTGGTTCCTTCAAATTTTATAAACTTTAATTCAGGGTGTAGTTCTTTTATTTTTTCAAAATTTTCTTCTTTTACTTTTCTACCTTTCTTAATACAATTTGGACAATTACTCCCTTTTTGAAATTGATCATATCTTACTTTCCAATATTCATCACAAACAGGACATCCAATTTCAAAATATGGTTTTTCTTTTGTATTAAAACTTTCGGGAATTCTATCATAAAGATATTCAATATTGTGAGTTTCTTTACATTTTGCTATAAACTTTTCTTTTGTCATAAAATCAAAAATCTTTTCCTTTATATAAAATTCTTTGATTGGAGCTACCTCTAAGTAGCAATCTTGTATCTCTTAATTCTTCTTTATACGGGCCATCTATCACAACATCTACATCTTTCTTTATTTGTCTTAAGGCCCGATTATTAATATTTCTAAATCCCTCAAATTCTAATTTATCAAATTCATATCCAGTCCATAAATAAATTTTAATATCTTTAAATTTATTTCTTACATTATGAATTATATTAGCTGTATCTACTATATTTTCTGGTGTTAGTGGCTCTCCACCTAATATTGAAAAATTCCTCTTTACTCCATTTTGCGTTAG